>Ga0134121_10001159_pt1 | contig 25536 bp, 18 predicted proteins | sample KB301_FD_96463 | JGI IMG/M metagenome (GOLD analysis project Ga0134121, IMG submission 96463) | Terrestrial soil microbial communities without Nitrogen fertilizer from Kellogg Biological Station, Michigan, USA - KB3-0-1 | ecosystem: Environmental > Terrestrial > Soil > Unclassified ... | reverse complement strand
GGTGTCCCGCGCGGTCGCGCTTTCCCAGCCCAGCACAGTGACATGCCCGTCGGCTTCGAGGAATTCCCGCGGCTCGAAAGCCCGAATGTCGTCGGTGCTCGCTACAGCCGAGAAGAAATCGGCTACCTCCGCCGGGGTTCGCCGCCGTCCAGCGTAGGGTAGACCGGCGGAGCCGACGAACTCCCAATCGACTTCGTCGGCGATAAAACTCAGGATCTTCGGTACATCGGCGCGACCAAAAGCCTCATACACTTCCTGCACGATCGCTGTGGCAGTTCCCATCTCTGATTCCTCCTGTTCGTCGTGTGATGAACCACCCTCTACTACGTGGATATGGCGGATCTGGATCAGATCTTTCCAGACCGGCGCGACGGAACCGATTGTCGAGATACCGAAGGCGGTCGTCCTCCTGGTAGACGGCGATCACGGCACGAGCCAATGCGGGCATGGACTGGGAGAGCGTCGCGGCATCTTCGGCCTCAGCGCTCGGAAAGTCGAAGGTCTGCTCCGCCACGCAGGGAATTGCGACCAGACACCAAACCAACAATACGATCGGCTTGAGCTTCCTCACCTTGAACGACCTCCCCTTCGGTGGCTCCAGCGGACGTGCCATGATAGGCCAGCACTATGAATGCGGCAACGCGGCTGGTCTCCTCGCTTAGTTATGCCTTTTGGCGCCCTGTCTTGCGCCGGAGGCTTGGCTGCGTCGCGCTCGAGGAGATCGACGGCGTGCCTCTCGTGGTGCTACCCGAGGTCTTCAATCCGGCGGTCTATCGCACAGGCACGCTGCTGGCGCGCGCTGTAGCGTCGTGGACGCCCCCCGAGGAAAGCCGCTTGGACTCAATCCGGGTCCTCGACATGGGAACCGGCAGCGGAGTCGGCGCCGTGTTTGCGGCCCGGCGCGGATTTCAGGTCGTGGCGGTGGACGTCAATCCCGAGGCCGTGCGGTGCGCCCGCATCAACGCCCTTCTCCACCATCTTGAGGAGAGGATCGATGCGCGGCAGGGCGATCTCTTCTCTTCGGTCGCTGGCGAGCGCTTCGACCTCGTGCTGTTCAATCCTCCCTTCTTTCGCGGCGAACCCACGGGTGACCTCGATCGCGCCTGGCGCGGCACCGATGTTCTGGAACGCTTCGCCGCCGGCCTTTCCGTAGCGCTGAGTCCGGGAGGCACCGCGCTTCTCTGCCTGTCGACCGACGGCGACGGGGACGCTCTGCTCGCCGGCCTGCGCGACGGCGGATTCAGGATCGAGACAGCTGTGCAGCACGATTTCGGTAACGAGATCGTCACCGTTCACGCGGTGCGGAGAACGGCAACGTGAGGCGCAAGGTCCTGCTGGTCAATCCCCGGATGTGCCCGCCCAAGGCGGTGCGCATGCCGCTTTCGCTCCTCGCCCTGGGCGCGGCGTTGGAGAGCGAGCACGACTACCGGATCGTGGACGGCAACGTCGATCCCGACGCCCGTGGCACCGTCCTCCGCGAGTTGGCGTCGGGGGTCTACGATCTGCTGGGAGTCACCGTCATGCCGGGACCGCAGGTGGCGCCCGCGATCGAAATCTCGCGGACGGTACGGGAGGCCCATCCTGAGGTCCCCGTGGCCTGGGGCGGCTATTTCCCGACGCTCTATCCCGAGGCGGCGATCAACGCGCCCTACGTGGATTACGTGGTGCGCGGCCAGGGCGAGACGACGCTCCTCGAGCTGGTGGCCGCCGCGCCGGACGCGGGGCCGCCATCTGCCGACTCCTCCGCCCGCGACAGCTCGGCCGTGGCCGGGATCGCCGGCATCACCTGGAAGGACCGCGGCGAGGTAAGCCACAATCCCGACCGCCCGTTCCAGCCGACGGATCGCTTTCCCCCTCTCTCCTACGAGCGCGTGGCCGCGGACATGGACCGCTACCTGCGCCCGAGCTTCATGGGGACGCGTACCGCCGTCCACCAAGCCGCCATCGGCTGCCGCTATCACTGCACTTTCTGCGGCGTCGTTTCGATGTTCAACGGCGTGACCCGGCTGGACGCTCCGGCCCGGCTCGAAGCCGCGCTCACCACGCTGCGAGATCGCTGGGGAGCCACGGCGGCCCAGTTCTACGACAACAACTTTTTCGACCGCGAGGAGACGAGCGTCCCCATTCTGGAAGTGCTGGCCCGCCTCGCCATGCCCTGGTGGTGCTACGCCCGGGCCGACACCCTGGCCGAATTCACGCCCGCGACCTGGGATTTGATTCGCCGCAGCCGCCTCAAGATGGCCTACATCGGCGCCGAGGCCGCGAGCGACGACGTGCTGCGCTCCATGAAAAAGGGCAGCCGCGTCTCGCACACCTTCGAAGCCGTCCGCCTCTGCCGTGCCCACGGCGTTACGCCCGAGCTCTCTTTCGTGCTCGGCGGTCCGGAAGATCCGGAGGGCGAGATCGAAAAGACTTTCGAATTGATCAAGGGCTTGAAAGCCGTTCATCCTGAGTGCGAGGTCATCCTGTACTTTTACAGCCCGACGCCGCAGCGCGATCCGGCGGCGGCCACCACGAAGAACGCGGTTCGCCTGCCCACACTGTCGACCTATGGTCCCGAAGGGCCGCCCCTGCCGACCACACCCGAAGAGTGGACCGCGCCGCGCTGGATTCGCTACGTCTGCCACCAGGACGCGCCCTGGCTCACACCGCGAATCCGGCAACGGATCAAGGACTTCTCCACCGTCCTCGGCTGCCGCTTCCCCACCGTCCAGGATTATCGGACTCCGGCGTGGGGAAAAGCCCTGCTGCGCGGGCTGGCGGGCCGGCGGTATGAGACGGGGCGGTATGACGATCCGTGGGAGCTGCGGCTGGCGAGGCGGGTGATTCCGTTGCGGGAGCCCCAGCGGGAGAGCGTGTAAAACCGATCGGTCACGACATCTCCGCCTGCGGCCACAACCAGTCGCTGACCACCTTCTCCACCGGCAACGCATACCTGTCACGTTTCAGCCGCCAGCGCGCCAGCGCTCGGGCCGGGCGGGTCCAGGGCGTGCCACGGTTCCACGCGAGGCGCTGGTAAAACTTGAAGCGCTCGATGCGGCGGTGTCTTTCCGAGCTGACCCAGGGGCCGGCGGAGCCGATGAAATCGAAGCGGGCCCATTCGTCCAGGGTGCGCGGCAGCTCGTAACCGTCGCGGACGGCGTCGTCGGTCAGGGCGGAGCCGGGATAGGGCTTGAAGTAGAAGATCGGCGTTTCGAAGCCGGGCGAAAGCGCGCGCAGGCGCTTCGCCACGTCGAGCGAAGCCTGGACGCTTTCGTCGTCTTCGCCGGGGAAGCCGACGATGAAGGGAAAGATCACGTTCACGCCGTGGCGCAGGCACTTCTCGGCGCTGTCGAAAACCTGCTCCAGCTTGATGTCCTTCTTGATGCGGTCGATCGTCTCCTGCGAGCCGGACTCGACGCCGACGATCACTCGCCGCAACCCGGAGCGCCGGCATTTCGCCATCGCCTCTTCGGAGAGGCGCGCGCCCTGGTCGGCCCGCATCGTCGCCGCCCAGGTGATCGGAAGTTGGCGTCGCAGCAGCTCGTCGGCCACGGCTTCGACCCGCGGCGCGTAGGTGAAGTACGTTTCGTCCTGGAACGAGAGATCGTCGAAGCCGTACTGGCGCCAGAGAGCCTCGATCTCGCGACCCATGCGCTCCGGCGCCAATCCGATCCACTTACGGTTGTAGACGAAAGGATCTGCGCAGAAGGCGCAGCGAAAGGCGCAGCCCTGGGAGGAGATGTAATCGAGCTGGCGCTTTCCCTTGAGCTCGTAGTATCGCTCGACGGGCAGGAGGCGATAGTCGTGCGAGCGCAAGGAATTGAGGTCGGCGAGCGGACGCGATGGGTTCTGCCGAATGGCGCCGTCGGCGGTGCGAACCGTACAGCCGGCGCAACCGGCGAGACTCGCGATCGGCTCTCCCGCCGCCAACCGATCGCAGATCTCATGAAATGTGACCTCGCCCTGGGCTTGGACGGTGACGTCGACGCTCGGCTCCGCCAAGCACTCGACGCCGAACATCGACGGGTGCCAGCCTCCCCAGATCACGGGCAGCTCCGGTCGGTATTCCTTGGCCGCCCGCGAGATCGCCACCGCGTCCGCGATCGGCGCGCCGGTCAGCACCGTCACTCCCAGACACAGCGCGCCGTCGAGCGCCTCGCGAACGGCTGCGGCCGGATCGTCTTCGAGGCGGCCGTCCACGATACGCACCTCGTAGCGCTCCGGATCGAGATGCGAGCCCACGGCGAGGAGAGAAAGCGGCATGGTGTAGAACACCGCCCGCGGGTTGTAAAGCACGACGCGGTGGCGCTTCATGCACCTGACTCCCGAAGAGACAACGAGCAGACGCAGCGGCGGCAGATTGGATCGCTCGCCGTGTCGAGATCTCGACGCCACGCGACTGCCGCCGGAGAGTTGAGGACCGCGCCCAGGCTCCCCGCCTGCCGCAGGTTTCCCAGCGGCGGCTGGAAAAAGCAGGGCCTCACCGTTCCATCCGCTTCGACGACGGCCGAAACCCACGGGGCGTTGCATTCGACGGGAGCGAATTGGCCGTCGCCGAGCAGCGCGGCAAAGTGGCGCAGCAGCCGGCGCTCGAGCTTCTCCGGACTCTCGGCGATGAAACCGCTGGCAAAGTCGGCGGCATGCTCTTTGGCCAGAGCATCCAGCTCCGCCGCGAGAAGGAGAAGGTCCTCGCGGCGGAGCGCCACCTCGGCCGCGCGCTCTGTGTCCCAGCCGCCAGGGCGGTTGAACGCTTCGCTGGTCACGTCGGCGGCGAGAAAGCTTAGGCGGTCGAGGCCAAGCTCGTGCGCGGCATTCACCGTGGCCCGTAAAACGTGGAAGTTAGCGCGCTGAACCGTGCAGCGGCCGGACACGGCAATTCCGGGTCCCGCGGCGCGCACCGCGGCAACACCTTCCGCCAGGCGGTCAAAGGCACGGGGCACGTTGCGAATGAGATCGTGAACGTCGCGGGGCCCGTCAAGGCTGACGACTACGTCGTCGCAATAGCGAACCAGTGACGCGGCGTCGCGGGCAAGAAGCAAGCCTGTGGTGAGAATCGTGACGCCGATTCCCGCGTCGTCGAGCAACGCGCAGAGATCCCAGAGATGGCTGTGGAGCAGGGCCTCGCCACCGGAGAGCACCACCCTCTGGACGCCGAAACTTCGCCACTCCGCGAGCCAGCGCTCCACCTCGGCCGCCGAGATCTCTTCACGTCCCCGGTCGCGCCAGATGTCGCACATCAGGCACCGGCAGTTGCAGCGGCTGTGCGGATAGAGGATGAGAATCGGCAGCCGGGTCACCGGATCCTCGCGGGGCAGCGCCGAGCCGAAAGGCACCTCAGCCGTCTCCGGCCGCGGGCTGGGAGCCAGAACTGTCATCGCCTCTCCAGCTCCAGCAAGTAATGATCTGAAAGCCACGGCAATAGCGGCACCGTTTCGAGCCGCCGTTCCCACCGGGCGAGAGCCGCGAGCAGCCGAGGATGTCTCGCTGCCCAGGGCTCCCACTCCGTGGGCGGCAACAGCGCACCGACCGCGCTCAACCGCAAGGGACGAAACGCGGGAGCGAAAGCGCGCCGCAGGGCCGCGGGAGTCGGATAGCGGACGGTGATGCCGCGCCATTCAACGCCTCCGCGACGAAGCCGCCGGAAGGCTTTCCCAGGCTCTCCTCTCAAGAAAAACCTAACCCATTCCCAAGGAACGAAAGGTCCCATCACACAGAGCAGAACCACACTGCCCGGACGCACCAGATCTCCAAGCGTCCGCCCCAAGCTAGCCAGATCCGTTACACAGTTCAGCCCGCCGAAGTTGCTGAACGCACCGTCGAAAGGTCCGGAGAGCGAAGCAAGTTCCTCGATTGCCAGCCGTTGAGTCTCGATCCTATGTGTCAAACCGGCCGCCGCTACTTTGACCCGAGCCCGATCGATCATGTTTTCCGAAGCGTCCGTCGCGATAACTCGAACGCCCCGCCGGCCGAGATGGACTGCGTCCTCTCCTGTGCCGCAGGCCAACTCCAGAACGCGATCACCTGCGGCGAAGCGTACGTCCACCCGGCGATAAACCGCTTCTCGCAGGAGAACTCCGAGATGCGACGAAGTGAATCGCAAATCATAGTCGGCTGCCAGCGAATCGAACCCGGCTGAAGCGTTCTTGCCTTTCTCCCTCTTCTCCCGGTCGGGGGGAGGGCGATGGGAGAAGAGGGTCGGGGTGATGAGGGGCTCGGCGGCGTCGCGCCGGACTGGCTTCAAGGTGATCTGGGGATCGGCGCCATTCACCCTTCCACCTCCCCCGCCAACATCGCCATCGCCTCGCGGGCCGCCAGTGCTTCGCCCCGCTGCGCCGCCGCCATTAAAGGGTCCTCCGTGCGATGCGCGGCCACCTCGCCCCGCAGCCAGCGATCCGCCTGCTTGTAATAGGCTCGCGAACGCCGGCCGCGGATCGCATAGTCGCGATCCGTCGCGTTCTCCCAGGCTTTGGTTGCAATCACCCGGCTGGCGGCGTCCTCGAAATAGCCGGTGTTCTTGATCGGGTAGGCCACGGTGGTGAAGAAGACGTCCGGATTCGCTTTCTTCACGTGCTCGACGGTGGCCTCCATGTCCTCCAGGGTTTCGCCCTCGTAACCCCACATGAGGAACATGCCGACCTGGATTCCATGGCGCTGCGCGGCGCGGGTGGCCCATTGCACCTGCTCCGCCGTGACGCCGCGCTCCATCGCGTCGAGAATGCGCTGGCTGCCGCTTTCCGAGCCGATCCAGATGCGGTAGCAACCCAGCTCCGCCAGGGTCTCCAGCACCTCGTCCTTCATCATGCGGTCGGCGCGGGAAATGGTTTCGAAAGGGAGATGCAAGCTCCGCCGCTTCAGCTCGGCCGCGTAGTCGAAGAGCCAGCGGTGATGGATGGTGAAAACGTCGTCCGCATACCACACTTGATCCGGCTGCCAGCGGTCGCGGATCTGCTCCAGCTCGCCCGCCACGTCGGCGACGCTGCGGCGGCGGTGGGTGAAACCGAAGACCGCGTGGGAGCACCAGCGGCATTTATAGGGGCAGCCGCGGGCAGTGATCAGATTGACGCTGCCCATGCCATGATGCGTGCGCCAGACGTCGACGTAGCGCTGCTGATCGATTTGCTCGCGGTCTGGCCACGGGAGGGAATCGAGATCGGCGATCTGCGTCCGTTCCGGGTTGTGAACGACGGCGCCCGTCTCATCCCGGAAGACGGTACCCGCGACGCCGTGGAGCCTGTGCGGGCCGAGCTTCGCAAGGGCCGGCAGGAGCTCGGCCATAGTCTCCTCGCCTTCCCCGGTCACCACGACGCCGGCACCATGGGAGAGGTATTCCTCGGGATAGTTGGCCGACTCCGGACCGCCCAACACGACCGTCCAGCCGTGGTCCCTGGCGAAAGCGGCGATGTCCAGCACCGGCCGCCGTGTCATCAGGTTGGTGTAAAGCCCGATGACACCGGGTCGCTCAGAGAGCCGGGCGAACAAATTCTCGCGAGTGGCGAAGGTGGTATCGAACATCTCCACGTCGAAGCCCTGGCCGCGCAGGTAGGAGGAGAGATACAGCAGCCCCAGCGTCGGGTACGGCTTCATGATCTCCCGCTCCTTCTCGTCCTCGGACAGGAAGTAGCCGTGAGTGAGCAGGAGGTCCGGCATGACGCTTCAGTTCCAGGTTTGCGAGAGGTCCGGTGCGGGGAGGTCGATGTAGGTCCGGTGCACGGCCGTGGGCACGTCGCTCCGCGACTCCATCTCCAAGCGCTCCAGCTCGCGCCATTCGCCGTTCAGCTCGTCCAGATCAGTCCCCAGCTTTTCTTCACCAGCGCGCAACCTGAGGCGCAAATCGAGATCACGATGCACGAGCTGCCGCAGCTTGCGATAGAAAGGCGTCTGATAGGTCCCCTGAAACATCATGGCGAGATCGTTGCTGTCCTGCCAATGGGTCTTCTCGCCCAGCTCGGCCTGCACCATGTCGAAGAAACGGGTGCCGGGTAGCGGATAGGAGACGCTGACGCCGACGTCGTCCGGCAGGACTTCGCGCACCAGCTCGACGGTGGCGAGAATGTCCTCGAAGGTCTCGCCGGGATAACCGAACTGCAGGAACCAGCAGGCGCGGATGCCGGCTTGCTGAAGGAGGCGGGTGGCGTCCACGATCTGGCCGACGCGCGTTCCCTTGTCCATGGCGTCGAGGACCTTCTGGCTGCCGCTTTCGGCGCCCAGCCAGACTTCGACGCAGCCGGCGCGGGCGAGACCGTCCACGGCGACGGGCGTCATCAGGTCGGCGCGCGACTGAATGGTGAAAGGAATCACCGCGTCGCGGGCCGCCACCTCAAGGGCCAGCTCGGCGACCCACTTCGGCTGCAGGCCGAAGATGTCGTCCGCGAACCAGACGTGATCGGGCTTGAGCGAGCGCTTGACCAGCGCCATTTCCTCGGCGACGTTGGCCGGCGAGCGCATGGCGTAGCGCCGGCCCCAGATGGGTTTTGCGCACCAGTTGCAATGAAACGGACAGCCGCGAGTGGTTACCAGGTTGAGGCTGAAGCGGCCATGCGCCTGCGTCCAGGCGGTGCGGTAGCGCTCGACGTCGAGGAGATCCCAGGCCGGAAACGGGAAGGCGTCGGGCTGGCGCTCGGGCTCGCGGGGCGGCGTCCGCCGCACGCCGCCATCCGCTAGGACGTCGGGCAAGAAGAGCCCGGCTACGGTTTCAACCGGCCGCGCCGAGCGCCCGGTCAACACGTCCAGCAGCTCGCGAAGCGTATGGTCGGCCTCGCCACCCAGGCCGTATTCGACGCCGGCCTCGAAGTACGGCTGCGGATGATCGGTCAGGTCGGAGCCGGCGGCGAGCACGGTGATGCCGCGCTCGTGGGCCAGCCGGCTCATGCGGCAGGCCGCCTCCCGCGCGTGGCCGAGGCACATCTTGGTCAGGAAGTTGAAGCTGTCCTCGTAAAGGGCGACGAAGCGCGGCCGGTGGCGGTCGAGCGCCGCGCCAAGCTCCTCCTCCCCAGCCGCCAGCATGGCGTCGAAAAGCGCCACCTCGTAGCCGCTCTGCCGCAGCATGGCGGCGGCGTAGAGTGTGGCGAGCGGCGCGTAGGGCCGCATCTTCTCCATCTGCTTGGGGTCGTTCCGTAGGAAGAACGAATGGGCGAGCAGAACATCAGCCACGGCGAATCAGCTCCAGGGCGAAGAATGTTCCCATGGAGCGGAGGCCAGGCAGGCTGGAGGCCACTCGCTCCCAGCGCATCCTGTGATCTCTGGAGTCGTCCACGGAACGAAATATACCTTGTCCGCTCCAACCCGAGACCACGAAATCCGGGGCGAATTCACGAGAGAGCTCGCGCGGCGTCCACAGCCGGTGCGGGACTTCGACGCCCGCGATGCGCACCGCGAGAGACCGGCCTTTGCGCCAGCGGTTGAGGACGTGGAGAAAGAGAGCTCCGCCAGGTCGCACGAGCCGCCTCGCGGAGGCCGCGAAACCGGCGAGATCCGGCGCGGCGTTGAGGCCGGCGAAGGTCGAGATCAGCCCGTCGAAAGGGCCTGCCAGACCGGCCTCATCCAGCCGATTGAAATCGGCGACTATGGTGGGGACCGACGTCGCCTTCATCGCCAACCGGGCCAGCATCTCCGGCGAGATGTCGCAGGCGGTGACGGCCACGCCGCGCCCCAGGAGATGAAGCACGTCGAGCCCCGTGCCGGCCGTGACGTCCAGCACCCGCGAGCCCGCGGGAAAAAGTGCGTCGAGCCGCTCCCATAGCCGTTCCCGCACCCAGGAGGACCGGGCCACCGCACTCTCGTAGTCCGCGGCGATGGCGTCGTAGGCGGCCCTGGCCGGAGAGATGGGGGAGGCGGTCATTGGCAAGGATGATGTCAGGATGCGTTTGGAAAATTCCGTCGTGACGTCCACCCCGCCCGGGCATAAATGCCGGGGCTATTTAACGGCGCCGGATGAATCCGGCTTCAAAGCCCCCTTCAGGGGGCGCAGCTTCTAGCCCTGGCATTTATGCCCGGGCGAGGGACCGCCAGGAATGCGCACTTTCCAGAACCTCTCTCAGCGAATCTCACGGGCTCGGCGCAGCGCTGTCAACGGCGCGCAGCACGACTTGGGGCGAACGGTTGAAAGGCAGCCGTCCCGAGAGGCACTCGACGGCGACGTGAAAGCTACCGGCGCCAGGCGGCACGAAAACAGCATCATACAGCCCGTCACCCACGAAGTCGGCCTTCAACCGCGACTGCCAGGATCCTGAGGACAGGAAGGCCATCACCTGCACGTCCTTTAGGCCGTCGACCGGCTGGTGAGTCATCGGATCGGTGATGCGGAAACGCAAATGCGCCGCCTGTCCGGCGGTCACCGTGCGGCTCTCGATCTGTGGCGCCACCTCGAACGGACGCTCACGCAGCCGCTTCGCCGCGAGCATCGGGTCGGCGGCCACGGTCACGTCGAAGCAGTGGACGGTGCGCGGCGTATCGAGAAAGAAAGCGAGGCGGTAGTGTCCAGGTGCGGGCATGTGGGCGACCGTCTCGTAGCTTCCCGGCGACCGCTCCTTCAGGCTGCGATCGACGACCAGCACGGCGCGCGGGTGTCCGCCGTAATCCTGAAAGCTCCCCATCGGCGCCGCCATGCCTTCGCGGTAGTAATAGATGGCGCCGTCGGCGGCGTTGGCGATCAACATTCCTCCAGGCTCGGGAGCGCGCACGATGGAGTCCGCCGGCGTCGCCAGATCGCCGGCGCGGCCGGCCAGGCCCGGCGGGTGCTCGCCGCCGGGAAAGTCGGCGACCGAGAGCGCGTGCCCTTCCTCGCCGAGACCGGCGAGCGTGATCATCAACACGCTGTCGCTCTCGCGCTGGCGCACGTAGGCGAGAGTATCGGAAAAGACGACCTGGTCTGGAACGCCCGCCGCTTCGCCGTTTTGAACGATGCGGTTGGCCGCCACGTCGAGCACGTGGACGCGCCGGGCTGCAGGATTGGGCACGACGCCGAAGCGGCCGCCGGGAGCGAAACGGAGGGCGCCGAGACCTGGCTCGGCGGCTACCGTCGCCCGCACGGCCAGGCGATCGGGATCGACGGCAAAGATCTTTCCTGCCTCGCCGGCCACGACGTAAGCGGCGTGGGCGAGCGGCGACCAGACGACCGAGGTGGGCGCTGCGGGCAGGGCCACTTCGCCGATCTTGGCAAGCCGCGCGGTGTCGATCACGGTCAAGGTCTGCGCTTTGCCGTCGGTGACGAGCAGGCGGCGGCCGTCGCTGGAGAGAACAAGGTCGCGGCGCGAATCCTCAGGCGCTGCCGCCTCGGCCGCCGCGCCGATCGCGATCCACCCTGCGACTTTGAGGCTTACGGTGTCGATCGCGGCGACGCCGGAGCGGCCCGCCGACACCCAGAGACGGCCGCCATCGGGCTCCAGCGCGAGCCGGCCGGGGCGCGAACCGGCATCGATTTCGGCGATCACCTTCCAGTCCGCCGTGTCGACGGCCGCCACCTTGCCCGCCGCCGGTTGCGAGACGTAGAGGCGAGCGCGATCGGCCGACAGCGCCCAATCCTCGCCCGGGCTCTCGAGCTTCACCTGGGCGAGGAGCTTGCTGCCGCCAAAGCCGGAGAGCGGATCGATCACCGAGACCGACGCGTCGTCGTTGAGCGCCAGCACGCGATAGGCGTTCAGGTCGACGGCCGGACGGCGGAAGAAGCTGCCGCCCAGAAGCTGCTCCACGGCCTCGGTGCAGGTGCCGGCGGTCCGCGCCGCCGCCGAATCCAGCCAGGCGGCGGGAGAGGCGCCGGCGAGCGGCGTGCCGGTCGCCTGGTCGGAGAGCCGGAAGCGGATCACCGCCTCCTGCCCTTCTTTGAGCTCGGGCACGACCGTAAGCTCGATGGCGATCCCTTTTTCGATTGCGCGCACGCCGGCAGGGGCGATCTCCCCGGCCCAGCCCGTGAGGGGGCCGGGGAGTACCAGGACCGCGAAGAGCGGCAGGAGGACCCGCGGCGTCACCGGCTGCCGCCCTCCCCTATCGAGCTGGCGTTGGGCGGCGCAACAGCTTCCGCCTTGTTGCAGCTCTGCACTCGGAAGATGCCCCAGAGGCCGAGATCGAACTGGTCCGCAGGATAGGTGCGGAACAGATAGTCGCCGCTCACGGCGTTGGAGCCACCCGCCTTGTCGATGACGATATCGAAGTGATTGCCGGGGCCATGGCCGCTGCGCGACCCCTGCCAGATGCTCAGCGAGTCTCCCTTGGGGCTGCCGTACGAGGCGAGGAAGCTTGCTCCGGGGAGGCCCACGCAGCCCCGCTGATTCGAGATGATCGACGAAGCGTAGAGGTTGGTCTGGGTGGTCTGCGGCGCGCAGCCAAGGAGACCTGTGCTCTCGTAGGGCGTCTCGGTCCACACGTGGCCGTAGAGCTCGAAGACCTCGTTGGTGATGACGCCTCCCGGATGCACGAGACGGAACCGTACCGGCTCACCGGCGCAAGCCGTGAGCAGCGGCACGTGGCCCTGGTTGCAGGGCACCGAGCTGCCGCTGGGGCATGCGCCCTTGACCAGCGCCGTCGAGCAGCACTGCGCGGTGTTGGAGAGAAGGCACGACACGTCGCCCGCCGTGGTGCAGGCGATGCCGCTGAAGTTGGGCTGCATCGTTTTGAAGTTGACCGCGTTGAGCGCGGCGGCGCCGAGGGTGCCGGCCGGAGTCGGCGGATCCGCCATGCCGTCCTGGGTGGCGACCACGAACTCGTGGAAGGCCGGACCGGACGCCGGCTGTACATGCGCCTCCGTACCATCGGCCGCCTGCCAGCCGGTCGCGCCTTCGGGCTCGATCACCAGCGCTCCGAAGAGACCGTGTTGATAATGGTTGACGACGTCGGACGGCAAGAGGTTCGAGGCGCCGAGCTCGATCGGGATGTAGGGATTCAGGGGATTGTGCACGTCGACGTTGCCGGCGTACCAGGTGTAGGTCACGCTCTTGCCGATGACCGCGGTCTGCACCGGGTTGGCGCCGACGTTGAAGCCGTCGCTGGTCGAGGCGTCAAAGGTGGGAAGCTGCGGATGCAATCCCACCGACGACGAGGTATTCGATGGCAGACACGGGCTCGCCGCGGCTTTCGAGGCACAGGTCAGACCGAAAGTCGGCGGGTTGGTCTGCGGCGGCGGCGGCAGGTTGGGCGCCGAGGCGCCTCCAGGCAGGCTGCTGCTGGCGAGGAAGTTGTAGAGCGTCACCGTGACGCAATCGCCGGCGTTGGCGCGCAGCACCAGCGGCTCGATCTTGTCGGGATGCTTGGGCGTGCAGGAGGAGCTCGGCGGGCCGGCCGGGCAGTTGAGGTCCTCCAGCTTGAAGTAGAGGATGGCGTTGGGATCGCTGGTGCCGCCTTGCAGAGACGTGTAAGTGAGACTGCCCGGCAGCGCCACCACCGTATAGCTGCGGTTCTGGTGCGGCGGCAAAGGCTTCGCGGGGCAGACCGGCAGCGACGCGGAGCGCGCCGGATCCAGGTTCTGGGGCAGCGGGCGCAGGTCGTCGCGGCGGTTGCCGTAAGCCCGCAGGAGCGACCAGTTGCCCCCCGCCTGCTCGATCGCCGCGGCACCTGCCATCAGCAGATAGTCAGCCTGCTTTCCCGTTCCCACCGTGGGTGTCGAAACCCACGACGGTAGGCGGAAGATCTGCTCGAAGTGCTCCGAGATTCCCATCACCTGGCTGCCGCGCCAGCCGGAGTCGTCCCAACCGGGCTGCGACAGCCAGTGCACGCCGTGGATGGCGAGGTTGTGCGGGTTGATCTGGCCGGTGACCAGCGTGCGCACCTGCACGTCGTCGCCGGCGTAGGAGCGCAGCAGAGGAGTGAACGGATCGCCCGGCAGAACGTCCTTGGTCAGCGGCGGATACGGGCCCGCCGCCGGGAGCCAGGGCCGCGGCTGCGAAGTGTAGACGTAGGCGAGGTCGCCGAGGGTGCCCGTCGTCGACGGCTGCTGGGTCGCCGGGTCGATGATGCGCGGATAGAGCGGCTCGTTGCGATAGTTCATCGAGAAGCTGTTGGAGCCGCCGGCGAGTGTGATGATCTCCGCCGCGACTTTATTGGGAGCGTCGATGGGCTGCGTCTTCCAGGTGGCGATCTCCGACACCACGGCCGGCTTGCCGCCGGCGAAGACGTTGAGCGGCTGGTAGGCCACCACCTGGCCGGGAATCCCGGCGACCAGGTTGCAGGTCGCCTGGGCATAACCGCAGGCGGAAATGTCCTCGTCGCTCTGCCAGGTGGCCGGCTTGCACTTGAGCTGCGTGTTGTTGGAGCAGAAGCCGTAAGCGTTGCAAACCCCGGTCGAGCAACCGGACGCGGGCTTGGTGACGGTGGCGGGCGTGCACGCGCCGCCGCCTACCGAGCACCAACCCTGTCCCGCGAACGGATTGACCACCGTCGGGGCGAACGGCGTGTAGGTGAGCGTCGAGTCCTGCACCGCGAAGACGAACTCACGGAAGCTGGCCTTGCTTTGGGGCGTCTCGATGACCGCCTGCCAGGTGGTGGGCCCGCCGTCGCGCAGCGTCGTGCCGCCGGGGCCGGTCACCGTGCGGCCGGGCAGCGCCTGGCCGGTCTTCGGGTCGACGCCGCCGAACGGCGCCGCCGCCAGGCTCTCGTTGCCGTACCACAGCGAACCTTTCGGCTCGATCACCAGACCCGCGTAGAGGCCGGCCTGCTGGTGGGTCGACGGTCCGAAGTGATCGTGGGTGAACACCGTACGCAACGTACGATCGACGGCCAGGGGCGCCGGCGGATCATGGCGCGGCCCGTCGAACAGCGGATCGGCGTACCAGCGCTGGATGGTGGCCTGGGCTCCCAGCCAGTGGCCGCCCGGACCGGGACCGAAGAACGGCAGCGCCTTGGCGGCGAGTTGGCGCTTCGGGCCGAGGATGTCGCCGCCCGCGGCGAGACCGCCGCCAGCGTTGATGGCACGGATGCGCTCGGTCACTTCGTCGGGAGAGAAGGTGCCGTCCTCATAGTTGAAGCCGTTGGTGGCACCGTCCGACGAGGTGACGTCGAACTTCACCAGGTGGATGTGCTGGCCGAGGATGTCGGTCGGCGTGCGCACCTGGAAGTCGTCGAGCTCGTAGACGTTCGGCACCAGGTTGGCGAGCGTGTACTCGATGCACTCGCCGGAGTTGGCGCGGAAGAAGAGCGGCTCCGGCGCGCGCTTGCCGGCCAGCGTGTCCTGCACGTCGCCCCACAGCGCCAACATGCGCTGCTGGGGGAAGTGCCAGCCTTCCTTGTTGAACACGGCGTCGAGCTGGATGTCGGCCGCCTTGTAACGCCGGGTCACCAGGCCCGCGGGCTTGCCGCCGGCCCGGCTGTAGTTGATGCAGGGATCGGCGTAGGGAGCGCCGGCGGTCGCCGGCAGTCCATTGAGAATCCATTGGGCCGGCTTCGGCTTGGCCTCCTGCGTGAAGGTGGCGTGGAACCGCTGGCCGTGCGCCGCCATGGCGAGCTGCTCGACCCCCGTTCCCTTCTCCGGCAGCTCGAAGGCGGCCACCTTCTGCAAAGTCTTGCTGAAGTCAACCGAGTTGACCGGCGGCGTGGTGGCGCAGCCGCCGTTGACGGCGCAGCCGCGGATCAGGTGGCGCGGCAGACCGCCGTCGAGGGTCGCCGACTTCGGGTCGTCCGGATTTTCATGGGCGAAGTCGAGCGGCGGATGGGGCGCTCGCTGGCCGCCGATGCCCGGAATGAAGAACGGATAGCCGGGATTCGCGTAGAGCTTCGGGTCGAGCTGCGCGGTCGAGAAGGGCGAGACGCAGGAGGCTCCCTGCTGGTTGCACACCTGGTACTGCGTGCCGTCTGAGCTCAGCTTGACCGGCGCCGGCACCGGCGCCATCGGCAGCGAGGGCAGCGGCACCACGGCGGGAATCGGCGTGCCGGCGGCGATCTCGCCGTCGGGCAACGCACGCTGGCCGGGCGCCGGCCGCGCGTCCTTCATCGGCGTGCCGGTTTCCAGCACGTCGTGAACCCGCCACAGCGACCACATACCACCCGCGAAATGCGGGTAGAAATGGCAGTGGAAGATCGAGTCGCCCACCGTCTGGTTGACGTTGCCGGAGCCGTTGTAAACCATTTCCAGGGTGAACGTGGAGCCCGGCCCGAAGGTCTGGCTGTCCGTGTAATAACCGTTCGGCGTGTCCGGCGAGTGGAGCCACTGGTGCGCATGCTGGTGGTGCACGTGGTGGAGGTCGACGCCGGCGTGCAGGATTCTGAATTTGGTGTGGTCCGAGATGTAGCTGTGGTAGACGTTGGAAGGGTCGTCCGGATAGAAGGCGCGGGTCGCCTTCTGGTTGGTGTCGCACTTGTATTGGCTGGTGAAAGTGCAGGTGCCGGTGAAGCTCACCTGGCGCGCCTTCAACGCCGTGGTGCTCGACGTCGGGCAGGCTGGATTCGGATTCGGCAGATCCGGGTCACAGGCGGTCTTTTGGTCGTCGCAGATGCCGGTCGGAACACAAGAATCGGTCGCCGGATGGTCGACTACCATCGCCGGGTCGCCCACCGCCCACGAGGTGAGGAAGAACTCCTCGTATTTGCAGCTCGGGCAGCTCCCCATCGGACCAACGCCCAGGCGGTTGGCCAGGATCTCCGAGGCGATGCCGCCGGAGCCGTAGTTGAAAGCGAAGTTGTCGGAGCCGTTGCCGTCGACGTTGAGGCCGTTGGCGTACATCTGATCGAACGCCTGCACCGCCTGGAACAGCTCGTGATAGATGATGGTGAACTCGCGGTAGGGCTGCAAACGGTCCGGCAGAGCGTACGCGGGATTGAACACCGGCGCTTTGGAGGCGTTCTCCGGGAACGGCCCCGGCTGGCCGTCCTTGCCGCGGCCCGTGATCAAGGCCGTGAGATCGCCGTGGACGATGCGGCCGCCAAACGGGCACCCCTCTTTCGCCTCATTCGGGCAGGTGAGCAGGTTGAGAACCGGCAATCCGGCCTTGTTGACGGCGTGGTAGTCGAGGATCGGCTGGCCTGCCCCGGTGTGGCCTTTGGTGGCGAGCTTGAGATCGTCGGCGGTCACCTGGCTGCGGTACCACTCCGCTCCCTGCGGCTCGACGTGCACGGCGCCGAAGAGACCGAAGGCGAGCGTACCGCCGTCGCCGGCTACATTGCCGCTGTAAGTGTCGCCGGTGCTGTAGAGAAGGAAGCTCCCCTCGTGGGCGGCATAGAGAGTGTAGACGTGGGGCGGATCGCCCGGGTTCACCAGGCTGGACGCGTTGGCTCCCACCCACGAGCCGTCGTCGGACGAGTCCTTCACCCACTCCACTCCCTGCACGTGCACCGAGGCCGCGCGCGTGGCCGGCTGCGTCTCGGCGCTGGCCGAGGGCACCGTGACCGCCTGCGGCGTCGGGTTGAGCAGGTTGGTGAAGGTGATCTCCAGGCACTGACCCTGGTTGACGCGCAGCACCAGCGGGCGCGGGCGCTTGCCGGGCCGCAGCATGACGTGACCCGGGCTCGGCGGGCCGACGGCGCACGTGGGCTGGCCGTCGATCACCGGGCCGCCGGGGAGGCAGACGTCGACTGCCAGGGCGAAGATCATGCCGTTCGGCAGAGCGGCCCCCAGCCGGTTCAGCACGATGGCCTGGTCGAGGGCCACCACGTCGGCCTTCACCAAGCCGCCATTGCCCGGGCAGGTGGGCTCACCTGCGGCCTGGGCGAATGGTGCCTGAGGGGGAACGGCTGCGGTCGCCCCTTGCGGCGCGACGGCGAGGCCAACCAGCAGCACGACAAACGGCACGAGCTTCGCTCTCATGACGAGATCCTCTCCTCCCCAAAGAAGCACGTTCCACGGCCCGCGGGGAAGGCCGAGGATCCAGCCGAATCAAGCTTGAAATTTTGTAGCCGGTGAAGCGGCAGCCATTCTACTGCAAGTGGAGAGCAACCTGCGTGCCCGGCGCGTTACCCTGTGAACGGAACGGAACCGGGCCTGGCGGGAGCCGGCTGACGCGTCACTGACGTGTCGGCGGGGGAAACTGACGCGTCAGCTCCAGAATCGCGCTGAACGCCTGCTCGACTGAAATGCGCCCCAGGTCGTTCTCCGTGGCATCGTAAAGCGCCACGCAGCCCGCGCTTGCCGGACGCGAGTGGACGAGCTTCTCGTGCTGTGCGAAGTAAAGGGCGGGTACGCCCTGGGCGGCGGCGAAATGGAGTGGCGCGCTGTCGTTGGTCACCGCGAGACGGGCTCGCGCCAGGAGGGCGGCGAAGACGTCCAGCGGATCCTGGCGGACGTGGATGGGCCCAAGCCCGCACTTCCCGGCCGTAAAGGCGGTCACCGCGGCTTCGATTTCGCGCAGGAGCGGGGCCTCGTCCGGGCTGCCTTCGACGAGAACTCCGAGATCGAGATCCGCTGCGAGGGCCACTGCCAGCCGGCCGAAGCTCGCGGCAGGCCAGCGCTGCGACGAGAGGCCGCCAGGCGAGAGCACGGCGAAGGGGCGGCCCGCGAGGCCGAGGCCGGCCAGCAGCTCGTCCGCTCGACTCCGAGCCGCCTCGGTGACATGAAGATCCAGCCTCTCGTCGAGATCCGGAGAGCCTGCAATCAAAGGGTCCAGAGCATGGAGGAGAAGCCTGGGGCTGGGCATCGTCCCCCAGAAGAACCACCCTTCGTGCGTGGCAAGCTCCCACGGCCGGCGGGAGTCGAGAAACCCGTCGTGATACTCGAGGTTGATCCGCCACGGCACGCCGGCCGTGGCCATCGCCTGCATCAGAAAGCGGCTTTCCGAGCGCCGGGAGAAGGCGAAGAACGCGGCGTCGAATGAGCGTCCGGCGAGAGCCGCGAGGACTCGCCGCCGGCCCTCTTCGCCGTCGCGAGGGTGATAAACGATCAGTTCGGCAAGGTGTGGATTGTTCGCCAGCACCGTGGCGGCAACCGGTGGTCCCACCAGGGTGATTGCAGGCCGGCGGAAGAGCTGGTGGAGAGAGCGCAGCAACGGCGTCATCCACAGGACGTCGCCGATGTGGAAGCGGGCTTGATGGATCAGAAAGCGGAGACTTGTCATATCCCGAGAAAGCGGCGGTGGCGCCCCATCAGCCACCCGCCAGAGCGGCGTCTCGCGGCAGAGAGTGGCGAGAAATTCTTTCCCTGCCGCAGCACAATTTTCGTCGTCGCCAAGCCCGGTGCCATGGAAACCGAAAGGCAAAGTGTGGACTGGCGCGCCTACTGCGACCCGACGCCAGCCGGCGGGCGGAGCGAGGACCAGCACCGCCGCACCCAGCTCCCAACTCCGGATGAGCCTGCGACATCCAGCAGCAAGCACGCCCTGCCCACCATGCTCGGTCAGCCGCGTCACGCGATGGACAGGCAGCCGCACGAACGGGGCGTCGTCACTGAGATCTGATCGCAGATAAAGGTTCACGTCCAAAGCCGGCGCTCGCTCACGGAGCGCTACGGTGAGACGAAAGAGCGCCTCGTATTCCAGGACGTGATGAATCGGCCGCAGACAGACGACGTCGAGACGCCCACTCCGGGGTAGATCGTCGAGGCTGTCGGACACCATGCCAGGGAGTCTAGTCTGCGTCACCGGTCCAGATACCATTTAGCCCGTAGGGCCAATAAACTCGGCCGGTGTCTTCCCTTTCCCACGTCTTCTGGCTCGGCGGCTCGGCGTGCGCTGGCAAAAGCACCGCAGCAAATGCTCTCGCAAAGGAGTTTGGCCTCACCCTCTACTCGTGCGACGAGCAGTTCGAGGAGCACCGGAGACGAGCTTCGCCTGAACGCCACCCGCATTTTGTCCGGCTCATGGATCAGGCCCCTGAGGAGCTGTGGGCGCCGCCAGTTGAGACGCAGGTGCGCGATCTCCTCCTCTTCTATGAGGACGAATTCGCCATGGTCGTCGACGATCTCCGAGCGATCTCCGGCCCTGTGATCGCTGAAGGTGTGGGCCTTCTTCCGGCACACGTTGCCGCCGGCCTGGCCGAGTCGCACCGTGCCTGCTGGCTGATCGCTACGCCTGAATTTCGACGCCGGCAGTACCCGCGACGGGGGCTGGCAGAGTTGCTCGGCCGCTGCCCCGATCCTCAACTCGCTTACGAGAAGTGGATGGCCCGCGACGACGAGATCGCGAAGCATCTTGAAGCCCATGCCGCAGCCCTCGCGCTTCCCCGCCTGAGGATTGATGAGGACGGAACGGAGGCGGAGACCGTGGCAGCGCTGACGCGCCTTTTCCGTTTGGCCGGCTAGCGCGGTCCCTTGATCCGCCAGTTCTCCCGCCAGCGCGAGCCCGCGGCCGGCGCGTCCTTCTCATACCAGGTCGGCTGCATGCTCTTGAAATCCGCCAGGGACGGACGGACGGTTTGGTCCCAGAAATCCTCCACGTCATCGAAGGTCCGCAGCCGAGAGGGTCGCTGGGGATCGTAGCCAGCGAGCAGCTCTTTCATCTTGGCGCCCAGCCAGGCGACCTGGCCCGCGATCATCTGTCGTCCTGCCGACTGATTCGCCGCCGCGGCGTCGGCTCCCTGAGCGAATCGGTCGTCGGACGGCGCCGGCCCGAGCCGCGAGGGATCAACACAGGCGGGCTCCAAGGCCCAGAGCTGCGACGTCTCAACCTTGCCCGCGTGGTCGCCATCGGCGCCGTCGCCCGGGAACCCAGGGTTGGCCTCGAAGTCCGGCAGCCCGTAGAGCCGCATGCGGGTGAGCGGCTGCAACCAGTCGACCAGAGTCCGGAGGTCCAGGTAGTTCGGACCGTAGTGCCCAGTCAGCATAATGGCGGCGTGGAAGCCCAGCACCTCGGCGGCGCGAACGTGATAGCAGACATTCTTGAAATGGACCCAGGGGGGAATCGCGGTGAGCCAGGGCCGGGCCTCGCCGATCTCGCGCTCCGCCCAGATTGCGTAGCCCCCCAACTCGTGGACGTGCCAGAAATCGGCGGGGGCCACGATGCCGCCGTGTCGCCGTGCCGCCCGCACCGCCAGACCGTGGGCCTTCAGTCCGTCGAGCCCGAGGGCGCACTGCGGCCCGTGCGGCTCGCAGAGACCGTAGGCGAAATAGACGGCGGGAGTGGCCGCGAACGCCGCCTCCAGCTCGTGGGGCAGCATGCGCTCCCAGCGCACTTCGTGTCGCGCCATGGGGAGGAAGCTTAACAGTCCAGGCTGCTTGCCCTCCAATCAGCGGACGCTTCCAGTCCAAGCGACCCTGGAGGGAATCCAAACCGCGGACGATTGCAGTCCAATCATCGGTCTCCCCCAGTCCAATTCGCCGTGGATGCAGTCGAAGCGACAGACGATTGGAGTCCAAATCGCCGTGGATGCAGTCGAAACAGAGGACGATTGCAGTCCTATCGTCCATCGATTGGAGTCCAATCGTCGGATGCTTGGAGCCCAATCGTCCGTGGTTGGAGTCGAAGCGACGGGCGATTGGAATGGAAACGACCGTCGATTGCAGTCCAAGCAATGGACGCTTGGAGGCCCTGAGAGGCCGCTGGGAATCCAAGCCGCGGACGGTTGGAAAGTGAGGGCGTGCGACTGGAACGGATCGAGAGGGCGATTGGGCTGGATCCGCGACTGCTTGGGATGAGATCGGAGGGCGATTGGAGCGGGGGACAGCAATCCCCGGCGTGTACAATCCCGCCCAATGTCCCAAGCGATGAGCGAAGAGCAACGGCTCTTCTTCAACACCCAGGGCTACCTCGTGGTCCCTGACGCCCTCTCAATCGAGGAACTGGCCACGCTCCGCCTGGAGGCAGACGCCGTCGAGGCTCGCTGGCGCACCGATCTCTCGTTGCCGGGAGTCCGCAGGCCCGACTTGGAGCAGGTGCTCGGCATCATGGAGCACGGTCCCGCTCTCTTCGATCTACTGGAGCACCCGCGGATCTTCCCCCTGGTGCGCGCGCTCCTCGGTCCGGACGTCATGATGCTCGACCATGACTACTTCATCACCCCGCCGGGTGCCACCATTCCTCAGGGCTGGCACTTCGACTTCGATCTACCGGGAGTCGACCATCCACGATCGCGGCTGATGGTCAAGGTCTTTTACGTCCTGGCCGATATTCCCCCCGATGGGGGCGCGACGCTGGTGCTTCCTGGGTCGCACATCACGCCAGGCGGCACGGTGCTGCCAAACTCCGAGGTGCCCGAGAAGCTCCCCGGCGCCTTGCCTATGAATCTGCCGGCCGGCAGCGCCTACCTGATCAACGATCGCACCTATCACTCGGCCGGCAACAACTGCTCCAGCGTCCACCGGCGGCTGCTGATCTATACCTACGGCCACAAGTGGATGCGGATGTGGGACGAATACCGTCCGTCGCCCGAGTTGGCCGCCCTCGCCGTCACACCACAGCGCCGGCAGCTCCTCGGTCTCACCGACCCGTACGGACCGCCGGTCGCTTGGGAGGAAACGTGAGCGCTCTGAGTGACGAGCAGCGGCGCTTCTTTGACGCCAACGGCTACCTGATGATCCCCGGCGCCCTTTCCGCCGCGGAGCTTGCCGCGGTCCGCGGCGCCGCCAATGAGGCCGAGTCCCGCTGGCGTGAAGATCCCGCCTTGCCGGGCACGCGAATCCCAGAGTTCGAGGAGATTCCGGCGATCATGGAATATCACCCGGCGCTGTTCGATCTCGTCGAGCATCCAGCAGTCTTCCCCTTGATCCGGGAGCTCCTGGGGACCGGCATCGGGCTTGTCGATCACGCCTACTACATCACCCCGCCCGGTGGGCTCATCGACGGCACGGCCTGGCATACGGACGTGCGCACCCGCGTCCCTGGAGTTCACCACGCCGGCTCGACGATGATGATTCGCGCCATGTTCGCCCTCACGGACATCGCGGCCGACGGCGGCGCCACCCTCGTGCTCCCCGGGACTCACCGGCAGCCGGACGACACGCCGATCCCGCTCGTGGCCACGCCCGAGGAGATGCCCGGCGCCGTGGCCCTGACCTGCGCGGCGGGCTCGGCCTACTTCTTCAACGGCAACCTCCTCCACGCGCCGAGCAACAACCGCGGCGCCGTCACCCGCCGCGTTCTCCTCTACAACTACGGCCACAAATGGATGCGGATGTGGCGGGACCACGAGCCCTCACTCCGCCTCGCGGCTGCGGCGCGGACGCCCATGCGTCGCCAGCTCCTCGGTTTGACGGCACCTTACAAGGGGCCGGACGCGGAGCTATCGACCTGACCGGCGGGATAGAACCCCAGCGCCTGTGTGCTGTTGCCCAACCACCCCGGCAGCCAGCGCGCCAGCCCAAAAAGCCCCGGAATCGGCCAGGGCCTAAAACGCCGGTGCCAAAGCAGCTCGCCTCTCGCGACGTCATAGACCCGCAGCTCGTTGCAATCCGCCAGGGCAAAGGCGTAGACGCTACCCGCGATCTGCTGCACGTCGTGAAGCCAGCGCGATCCGGTCGCGAAGCACCGCGCGATCCGTCCCTCGGGAGTGAGGAAGACCAGCATGCCGGCGGTGCTGTCCGCGAAGTAGATCTCGCCCTCCGCGCTCATCCGCGCGCCGTGGCAGCCGACGAAGCCACGGCAGATCTCCTCGTAGGCACCGCTCGCCAGGTCGAAACAGCCGATCGCCCCATGAATAAGGGTGGAGACCACGAGACGAGAGTTGCCGGCCCGATGAGCTGCGTTGACGTGCGTCGTCTGCGCCTCGTCGGGAATGGCGTGGCGGCGCAGATCGTCGGCTTCACTCAGTTCGTACCCTTTTCCATAAAGAGAGGATGGCAGCCTTAGGATCTTCTCCACTACGCCGCGCGCGAGGTCAACGATCAGCACCGCGTCCGGGGTCGAGCAGGCGAGAGCCACCCGGCCGTCCCCCAGGGGCTCGACGGTGTGCAGGCCCACGAGGTGAGGGTGCTCGAAACGCCAAGAGACCTCGACTTCGGCGCCAGTGATTCGTGTCAGACGATCGATCGACACATGTAGGCGCCATCGCTCAAGCCGGTTCTCGAGACCGATCAATAGGTCGTCGACGCCGAGCACGGCAACGTCTTGAATGCGATCCCGGGTACGCACGTATCCGAGGGATTCCAGCTGTACCCGTCCTCTATCGGTCAGGACGCGATAGAAGCTGACGGCGCCGCTGTAGAGCGCTTCCGATGGCGGCAGACTCTCGAACGGCGGCAGCCTTTGCAGCCGTTCAGGGTCGCCGAAGCGGCGGGTAAGGAATTGCACCGAGCAACGAGCAAGATTCGTCGTGCGGCTCGAATGCGTGAGCGTCAGGATGCCCAGCAATTCAAGCGGCATGGCGCTGGCGATCGAAATGTACGTGCTCCACCAGGTCCAGATATTGAGAGACCACCGTATCGCGATCGCAAAGACGGCGGACCTTGTCGCGGAGCTTCTCTCCCCAGGCGGGACCGGCGTCGGCAAGCGCCCGATGCAACGAGGCCGCATCGGGCTCTCCCTCCACGAAGTCAAAGAAGAGGATCTCGTCCGCGAACAGCTCGGGCAGCGCCCCGACCCGCGTCGCGATCACCGGCACACCCAACATGCCGGCCTCCACGACCACCATCGGAAATCCCTCGTGCTGGGACGCCACGATCAAAGCGTCGATGCTCCGCAGCAAGGTTCCCACATCCCGGCCGGGAGGCAGGAAGCGTACCCGGTCCCCAAGCCCGTACTCTTCGACCTGACGCACCAGTTCGGAGACGGTGAGCAATGGCGTGTCGAGCGCTTGGAGTAACAGATTGCAGCCAAGGATCTCCAGGTTCTCGATCAGCCAGGGGACGTTCTTCAGCGGCACCAATCGCCCCATCCAGCCGAGGGTTCGTCGCCGGGAGGCGGCGAAGAATTCCTGACGCTCCCCAATCAGGTGGGCCGGCGAGGCTGGGTTGGGAATGAAGACCGCACCCGCGATCCGCCGCGCTACCGCCGGCGAGACGCAAACCATGGCATCGATCACCTGCCGCCAGCGCCGTGCGAACCCGGGACCGTCGACCGCCCGATCCGTATGAACGACGCGAATCGAACCGGGCCGCGAAGCCAAAGCCGCCAATGTCGAGGGCACAGCGTTCGAAACACCGTACCAAAGCACAACGTCGGCGTCGCGCAGCCGCGGGCGCAGCTCCCAACGCCGGCGGACGAAAGTCACGGGGCCGAATCGCGCCGCGAGCTCCTCGCGAATCGTGGCTGCACCGCCGGTGTCGAGGTAGTCCAGGGCGCAAACGTCGAGCGCGATCTTCCCGTGCTCCTCCAGGCCCTCCGCAATTTCCATCATGGCAGTCTCGCCGCCGCCCAGGACGACGTGGGGAAACACCAGGCAGAGACGGACATCGGGCTTTCGGATCATCAGGAGATAGACTAGCTCACCCGAGAAATCCTGGACATGCGGCTCTACATCATTCGCCACGCCGAGCCCGACTATCCGCGGGACGCGCTGACCGAGCAGGGCCACGCCCAAGCGCAAGCACTGGCCTGCAGGCTTGGCGAGATGAGGATCGACCGCGTCTACAGCTCGCCGATGAACCGAGCCCTAGAGACCGCCCGCTACTCGGCGGAGCGGCTCGGGCTCGAGGTGCGGATCGAGCTGTGGGCCCGCGAGTTGGAGGACTGGTGGATTCCCGACGCCGCCGTGGGCGAGCTTCCAGTCTGGCAGGTGGACGCAGGCATACTCCGTGCCTTGCCCGGATCGGGACAGGAAATCTGGCCGCTTGACGCC
>Ga0134121_10001158_pt1 | contig 25538 bp, 16 predicted proteins | sample KB301_FD_96463 | JGI IMG/M metagenome (GOLD analysis project Ga0134121, IMG submission 96463) | Terrestrial soil microbial communities without Nitrogen fertilizer from Kellogg Biological Station, Michigan, USA - KB3-0-1 | ecosystem: Environmental > Terrestrial > Soil > Unclassified ... | reverse complement strand
GAAAATGTTTGTAGAGAGGATATGAATCAATCCACCCACTGCCGTGGGTGGGATTACAGCGGGTGTCAGAAAATGTTTGTAGAGAGGATATGAATCAATCCACCCACTGCCGTGGGTGGGATTTCAGACTTGTGCAAAACCTTCGTGGTCGATAAAAACTAAACAGCGAGCCTCCGGCTGCGCCGATACCACCAACCAAGAGTAACCAGCACGATCAGCAACCAGACCGCGATCAATATCTTCCAACGGAGCGCAAGTCCTGTCCCGTGCTCCACTGGTCTAATGATCTGCTGATACTCGCCCTGGATCGTGAACGCACCCCAATAATACGGCGACGCCCATTCCGGTTCCTTACGAATGCTATTCTGCGCGGCGCGCAAGGCTTCAGCAGAGCTCATTCCGTGTTGCAGCAGGTTGCTGTAAAAACGCTTCATCAATTCGGCTGTCGCGCCATCGTCAACGTTCCAAAGACTGGCCACCACGCTCGACGCGCCCGCATGCATGAAACCCCTCGTCATGCCTACCAGGCCCTCTCCACGCACGTCTTTTCCGAGCGCGGTTTGGCATGCGCTCAGGACGACCATGAGCACGGGCGCCCGCAACTGGTAAATATCCTGTAGCCCTACGAACCCATCGATCTGTTTGCCCTGGTTATCGACTGTGGAAAGGAGAAGTCCGGAGTATTCCGGTCGTTTAGGATCGAGAAAGCCATGCGTCGCGAGGTGCAGAATTGCATACTGGCTGAAATCTGTGTTTAGAAGTCGCTCGCGGGTCGCGGCAAATTGGCCGAGCACGAGGCTCTGGCCGCCAGCCATGTCGCGGAGGTTGGTTAACTCTCGCGCTGCATAGAACAGCGGCGTGATCACTGACGGATCAAAAGAATCTCGATTGAGATCGATATCGCGCAGAGTTGAACGCCAGGGAATGCTGCGAGTGAGTGCGGCGGTAAGCTCGCCGTCTGGCTTTGCAGAGCTTGAGTAAAAAACGGGATCCCCAAAAGCCGCCAGCAGGTTCGCCGGAGTTGAACGGCGCGCTCTTTCGTCTCGCAGATCTCCGAGGATCGAAGCAGAAGGAGCATTGACGATTTCATATTTAGCAACCAGCGGCTCGTTCTCTGACGGCATCTGGAGCACTTGAAAAGGAATGTAGTTCAGCGCGCCATCGGCAACGACAATCACGACTCGCTTATTCAATTCCGCTGCCACTGGAGACAGGATGATGCGGCTCAGTTCCTGTGTCGCTTGCGTCAAATCGTCGCCGTTGACGGACATCGGTGGGAGCGCAAGCAAGCTAGCGACTTTTCGCGCCGCTTCAGTGATCGTCGCTTCGCCCGGGAGTTGATAGGTCGTGATCTTATCGCGCGTGACGGCCCACACGTAGCTCTTCGTCGCGCCGATGCTGTATTCCAGAAGCAGCGTCTGATCATCTTTGACGATCTCTGCCTGAATCCGGCGCAAGTCCCACGCAGTCGGCTGTGTGATCTGCTTAAAGGCGGGATAGCGCTGATTTATCGTGTCGATAACCTGGCTGTATTCGGCTTCGAGTTGCGACAAATCCGCGTTCACTGACTTTAGCTCGTTTAGACCGGAGGGAGTTTCCCTGCTACTCAACAACTGCGAGCGATAGTCAGCTTTTTGCCAGATAGACTGGCGCAGCGACTTCTCCTTTTGCGCCAGTGCCGGATCGACTCCAGGCGCGAAATTGTTGTAAGAGGTGCGTAAGAATTCCGCGAGAGAACGAGCGCGGGCCGCTTCACTGGTCTCAAACGCCGTAACATCGAAAGCACCGGCGGGATCCGATTTGTGCTTACCCATCAAACATTCAATGTAAGCCTGATACCGATCGTGAACTGAACCGAAAAAGGCGACGCTGAGGTCGCGACTGGTAGGAATGCGATGCATTCGTTCAGTCATCTGAATAGAACGTGTCAGGTAGTCTTCCGCCTCGACATACTTATCGCGTTTCAGCTCCATCCGGCCGAGTGCGAAATAAACTGACGCTTCATTTACCTGATCGGAAATTTTGTGAAACGCGTCCACGGCTTTCAAATAGCTTTCATGCGCGCGCGCAAGCTGTCCCTGCTGCTCGAAAACCTGCCCGATCAATCCCTGTACGCGCGCGGCCTCCATCGGATTAAACGCACGTTGATAGACGCCCAGTGCAAACTGCAAATGCTGGAGGGCATCGGCATATTCGCCGGTTTCGAGGCGAACCATCGCTATGTATTCACGACTAAGCGCCGCCTCCGGCCCGTCCTTACTCTCCACCTTGGTCAAGCTCTGTTCCAGGTAACTCAGGGCTTCCGGGTACTCGTGCAATAGATAATGAGTCCATCCCAAACCCCAGGTGGCGTACCAGATCAAATGAGTATCCTGAGTTTGCTCGTAGTAACTTAGAGCTCGCTTGTAATGAATCAGACCATCCTCCGGCAGGTTGTACTCGTTATAGACTTCGGCCATTCCGCAGGCGATGTGGCCCATCTTTGCTGGTTCGGCTGCTTCGTCGATCAAACCCTGCGCTTGCACGAAGCGTGAAATGCTGCTTTGCCATTCACCTTTCCGCAGCTCAATGATGCCCAACCTGATCAGAGCGCCGGCTTGCGCTGGAGAATCGTTTAACTCCTGCCACAGCGGCAGCGCCTGTTCGAGGCTTTGAGTAGCTTCGCCGAGCATGTTCTGCGCGAGGTAGCAAGTTCCAACCTGTTCGTAAGCGCGGGCGATTCCCTGTTTGTCGCCGGTGCTTTTCCAGACAGTGAGTGCGTCCTGGGCTGTGCCTAAAGCCTTCGCGTGATCGTCGTAATTGTAGCGGCGACTCAGCGTCACGAGAGCCTCCGCTTTACCGGCTGTGTACCCTGACTGCTCGCTCAATGTGATTGCGCGATTCAGTGTCGGCTCCACGTCGGTTTGATCTTTTTGCAGCATGTAAGCGGCGGCGAGGCCGTTCAGGTTATCGACTTCGACTTGCGTCGAGGGCGACTCTTTGAGGAGATTCAACGAATCATTGTGGCTGGTGATTGCGTCTTGCGGAGAGTTTAGGAGCAGTTGGAGTCGACCCACGCGGTTGAGGACGCGGGCCGCTTCCAGTTTTTCGCCGCCACTCATGAAGAGCTGAGCGGATTCCTTCAGCTTTTGCAGAGCGTCTTGCCGTTCCTGCAGCGTCGCGGCATTGTCGTTTGCGGCGGCGGCAAGTTGCCGCGCCCTTTCGGAGGTTCCCTGGCCGTGGGCAATCGCAGTGATGCCAAGGACCAGCAAAGCAAGAAGAAGGCGCGGCATTTTTAGTCGGTTCATGGTGAAGTTTACGATCGCCGGCGAAGTGGTAACTCTTTTCCGAACTGCCTGAACATATTTATCACCTGTTTGTTGAAAGCCGTGACCCTCTGTTTCTCCGTATGCGTGATCGACGGGTAATTCTTTATCGATGTGCAATCACAATCATCGCCCTGCGGATCGCGGCTGCCAGCCCTGCCCAGTGGATCTCTTGATCCTGCCGTGCCTAGTTGTCCGTCGTCGTTCATAACCGTGCTCGCCATGCGTTGCAGCAAATCAAGTAGATTTGAGTCGAGAAGAAGATCATGCGGTGCAGATGTCGGTTCTACATCATTCTTTTCGTCCCCAGCAGGCTCACGCATTGTCTCGCCGAAGTAAAGTTTCAGGAAGCTTCGCCAACCCACCTTGTTGAAGGCAAACCTCTTGTATAGCGACTCCCACATCGGGTTCGCGACTGGCTCCGCCCATGGGAAGAAAACCGAGAGCCCATGCACGTACTGGAATTCCGGCCCGACGAAATCACAACGTACGATAACTCCATCGTCATTCTCACCTTCGCCTTTCTTTAACACCGTCATGACCCCTTCACAGGCGTCCTCGATTTGTCGCAGATGCTTTTGTGTGTCGCGTGAAAGAACGCAGTGTGCTTGGGACGACGGCGTCCTGGCCTGTTTGCATTTCTCTCTTAGCCGGAAGCAGAAATCGTATATGTCCGTGTACTGGTTTTGAACAAAGCTTAGCGACTCCAAATGTGCCAGAAGCATCAGATCGCGTATAAGAGAATTGTCAGGTTTTGGTACAAAACTCAAACCCGCCTTCAGGCTTTTGACGAGATCCTTGATCGGTGCCTCGAGCTCATCGACCTTGTTCAAGTCGCACAGAGTTAGATCGCAACTATACCCCGCGAGTTGAAAGTCGAAGCTATTGAACAGGCAATAATCGAAGATTTTCTTGCACAAGCGCTTAACATTCAGGCGCGTGTTGGCTTGCGCTACTTCCGGCGGCAACGCGCTTTGGAGCAAATGCCAGTTGAATAGCCTGAGGTGTCGGCGCTCATTCGCTTCAAGACTCGGAATCGTGGACGGTTTTATGTGCGGAAATTCCCCGGGTAGCGTTGCATCGGTGAGCATAGCGTTGAATTCATGAGCCAGGGCTTTTGCGAGCTCCGGCGCCGGCTGCTCTCCAATCACATGCTGGCCCAGTAATTCCTGCATTCCGTTTCCGTTAAAGCGACGGCGAAGGAACCTGGAAAACGAATCCCTGCCACTCTTGAGGCTATCAGCCAGGCCGTCGGCGCCGAGACCTTCTTTTGTAAAGCGACCGCCGGAATTGAGATCGTTAAAGAGACGGATCAAGATCTGCCGGTAAGGCCAGGCGTTAGTGTAAGTCGGGCCCTGGGCGGCCAGCATATAGTTCGCCTTGCCCTTCAGTTGAAAAGCCACTTCCGCCCCACTCATCGAGCACGCGTGAAAGCCTATCAGTTCAAGCGGACCTCTCCTCCCTCGGCGTAGAGAAGTCTTGAATCGATCCAATATCCCGGCCAGCTCAATCAGGGAAAGGGAAGTTGGCTTCAAATTGCCCGTCCGCGTCGTGGCGACATGTTCGTCATGCAGGAAGAGATCGTTTCCGACAACCACGCCATGCCCGACAATGAAAAGCATGTAATGTCGAGCGGGGTAATTTTTCTGACAGAATTGGAGGAATAGCTCTAAAGAGTCTTTGGGAGGCAGCTCGTCTTTCGCCATCGCCTCCGAAGGCACAGGCGGCTCGAACTCAAAATCTACACGATCCTTCATAGCTTTTCTGATCCTTCGATTAAGGTCAGAGGGCCAAAGCTTGTCGGTGACGAGGTTGCGCACAAAAGGGTCATTACCTGGAAACCCGATGTTTGCTTCATTGGGGTGGTTCATTTTTTCTATGCGATTCACATCGAAGATATGAACCGGCATATTTATCGTGTGTGGATCAAACTGGGCGATTACGTTGACTTCCGGATGGTATCCGGCATTTTTGATTGCCTTGAGTTGTGCAATCACGCCTGGGGCGAGCGGATTATCACTGGCAAGATAGAACATCACTGTCCATTCTCGTTCTTCCTTCATTTTGATTCTCCTTTGAGATGGGCGTGGGAACACCGCCAGCGCCATTGCTTAGGCTTTGAACGAGGCAGAAGCATGAGTTGGTCAGCTCCTCACGAATTGGGATTCTTCGCTTTGTAATGGGAGTTGGGGGAAAAGCATTTCGAATTTCACGTTAATCAAGATCCGACGAGCGTAACGGGTGCTGTTTGCTCGATTGGATTGCTGGGTGGAAACGTTGGCAACCAACCGGTCTACTGGGCAAGCCCGGTTGATCATCTTGGTCAGAAGCTCAGGCGCTTCCAAGTGACTGCGTGGGGCGCATTATGTCACACATTCACGAGGATCCCTTCACGATAAAACGCAGATTGTCTTAGCTCGCGAAGCGATGCCAAAGCTCGCGAAGTGCGGTCAAAGCTCGCGAAGCGAGCGACAGCATAAAGCCTGGGGCGCAAGCCCCAGGATCGAAATCGAAAAATACAATTGAGCCCGCGAAGCGGCCGACAGCCCAAAGCATCAACGCGCTGTCGCCCGCTCCGCGGGCTCCAACGATTTTTTGTTTTGCGATCCTGGGGCTTGCGCCCCAGGCTTTATGCTGTCGCTCGCTCCGCGAGCTTTGTTAGGTCAACAGAAATGTTTTCGATCTTTGTCTCATTATGGATAGGCAGGTGATCCGTTCCTCAAAACCGAGGTTAGTAATGAAGTCCAAAGGCGCCGTGCAAAACGCAGTTTGTACCGAACTCTCAAATTCGATTCATCTGTACCGCGTCCTTGAAGATGAATACATCAACCTTTACGGACCACTGCCTCCCGGTTATCCGTGGCTGTTTCTGCAAAGTCAGATCAAGGATCCAAAAAGCCTGATTGAGAAAATCAAAAAGGCTGATACCGAGCTCACCAGTTTTCTTAAAAAACAATTAAATGATTTTCTGAAGACTAAGGTTCAGGATGAGGACAATGCGGACGCTGAGTGGCCGTCTTCGAACGGTGAACTGGTAATTCTGCTGGTCGAATTCTTCAACGACTGTCTCGAACCGCGCGACCTAAACGACCCAAACAACCTTTACAACAAAGAGCGTTTCGCCGGCATTAACCTTAACGAAGATACAAGAAATTTTGTCGCCACCTACTTTGCTAAAAACCAAACGACAAAACCAAGCGATACGCTCGTTTACCGCATCAACCGGTTACTTCTCGAAGATGCGTTCAGCGATGAGCTTGAATGCCGCAACCTGAAAGATGTCGACAGGGCCCAGCGTTTCTATGTGTCAGCGATTTACAGTGAAATCCACAAACAGGATCGGACAGCCCTCTGCCTCTCCGGCGGAGGAATTCGCAGTGCGACTTTTAACCTCGGAGTCTTGCAGGGACTCGCGCGTCACGGCCTGCTCAACAAGTTTGACTATCTTTCGACTGTCTCAGGCGGAGGCTATATCGGTAGTTGGCTAACGTCGTGGATTCACCGTGAGTCTGGCGGACTCGAGAGTGTGGTCAATCAGTTGTCTCACAAGCCAACTGCGCCGCTCCAACCCGAGCCGCAGCCAATTCAACATCTGCGCAACTACAGCAACTATCTGAGTCCTAAACTCGGTTTGCTGTCTTCCGATACGTGGACGCTGGCGGCCATTATTTCACGCAACCTGTTGCTGAACTGGCTCGTTTTCATTCCGCTCCTGACCGCAGTCATCATGGTTCCCCGGCTTTATGTTTCCGCGCTTACTCAAGACAAGCGTGCCGCCTGGGTTCCTATTCTTGTAGTTGTCGCGATCGTCGCGAAAGTGATCACGGTCAGCTACACCGCATTCAGTTTGCCCAGCGGAGGAAGACCGACCCATACCGCAAAAGAGTTCTGGATAGGCGCATTGGCGCCGCTTGTCGTATCAGTTTTGCTGCTTACACTCGCCTGGGCCTGGATGAATTGGACGCCGGCATCGCAACCGATATTTCTCAAGAGATCTCATTTTCTTACTACGTCAATCGTGATCGGATTTTGGGGCTGGCTTGTTTATGTTGTCCGTCTTTCTCGTCGCCATCGCCTTCCGTCCAAGCGTCCGGCGTGGCTGACTGCGCTTATAACACTCGGGACAGCCGTCGTGGTGATCGCCGTCTCAGCGCTCATTGGCAACATTATTTGGTGGCTCACCACCTGGCAATTATTTCCATTCCTTCATCCTCACCTTTTTGCTTGTGTGGCCGTTCCGCTTCTGCTGTTGCTTTATGCTCTGGGCGGCACGCTCATCGCGGGGTTAACAAGTAGATGGACCGAGGAAGTTGACCAGGAATGGTGGGCGCGGTGTGGCGCCTGGATATTGATTTTTGCTTTTGCGTGGGCCGCCGTCACTGTGCTCGTATTTTATGGTCCACACATACCAGCCACGCTTCACTGGCCCCACCGGTGGTCCGACTGGGAATCCGGCGCAACCGCCGCTGCCACAGCCGTCGGCATACTTTCCGGCATCGTCACGCTCATTGGAGGTTTTGCCCCTGCAACTGCGGCACACCGCTCTGAGCCGTCCGCCGGCACAAATGAAGCCAAAGCAGCGAAATCATTTCGCTTCGAAAAATTAATATCTGTGGCCGCGGCGACCTTCCTGGCGTTTATCATCGTGCTCCTTTCCCTCGGAACCAACCGGCTTCTCATAAGCGTTGCGTCTTTCGTGACGCGGCTCAACACTGTCGGCGACCAGGGATTAAAAAATCTCGCTGCCTGGTTTCCGAATGTGCACTTCGAAAATGCATCGACCTCACTTGCAAAAGCCGCAGCAGAGTTCCAGTTGCGTTACGACACAAATTACTGGCTCAGGCATCTGGACGTTATCAGAAATACTCCGTTTCGTTTGGTGCTCACTGCTTGGATCCTGCTGATCGTCCTCGGTTGGATTATGGCTCGAATGATAAACACGAACATTTTTTCCGTGCATTCGATGTATGGCAATCGACTCAAAAGAGCGTACCTTGGCGCTTCGAGAGTCCGGCGCACGCCCCACATGTTCACCGGCTTCGACGCCACCGACAACCTGCAAATGCATGAGCTCCGGTCAGAGCGCTTTGATCGTAATAGTTTTTCTGATTTTGAAAGCTTTGTACGCGCGCTTAATCGGCCGGCGCAGGAGGATCTTTTCTCGATCGACCTGCGCAAGAAATTATCACCCCAAACAATCCAATTGCTCGATGATCACATCGACGGGCAGGACCCTGCCGACGGATTGACTGATGCGCTGATCGACGACCTTAACCAGTTACTCTATACAGATTCGCTATACGATCATCAGCGATTTCCACAACAAAATCTGAGTGATAAAACAAAGGACCTTTTAGCCCGGCCGCCACTTGGAGAAAGCCTGGTATTACTCAATCGCTGGCTATTGGACGACGCTTACCCCTCTGCAATTAAGAGACGCGAACCACCCCATCTGCTTCACGTCATCAACATCGCACTCAATTTAGTTCAGGGCGACAAACTGGCATGGCAGGAAAGAAAGGCGGAAACGTTCACTGTATCTCCGCTGCATTCAGGTAACTTCTGGCTCGGATACCGTCGCTCTCGATACTACGGCGGTGATGAAGGCATCTCCCTGGGCACGGCGTTCACTATCTCAGGCGCCGCCGCCAGCCCGAATATGGGCTACATGATCTCTTCGCCGCTTGTCTCATTTCTCATGGCGATGTTCAACATACGGCTGGGTTGGTGGCTCGGCAATCCTGGACCAGCCGGGAAGGATACTTACACGCGGTCGGAACCCAAGTTCACATTTGGACCAATAATTCAGGAAGCATTGTCGTTGACTGACGACTGCAGTAAATACGTCTACCTTTCTGATGGCGGGCATTTTGAAAATCTTGGACTCTACGAGATGGTGCTCAGGCGTTGTAAATACATCGTGGTCTCAGATGCAAGCACCGACCCCCAATTCACTTACGATTCGCTTGGCATGGCTATTAGAAAAATCCGGATCGACCTCGGCATACCGATCGAGATAGATGACTTTGACATCCGTTCTGGCGATGAGAGAAACCCGTACTTTGCAATTGGGACAATTCGATATTCCTGCGTGGACGACGATGGGGTAGACGGAAAACTGGTTTATATAAAAGCGTCAGTCTCAACGAAAGAGCCACGCGATATTACGAACTACCGGAACGGCCATGAACACTTTCCGCAGGAAGTTATTTCGGACCAGTTCTTCAGTGAGCCGCAGTTTGAGAGTTATCGCATGCTTGGTTCGCATATTATCGATCGCATGTGCGAGGGCAATAGTGGAGAGGCGAATTGGCAGGCAGACAATCTTGCTGCCTTTTTTAAGAGGCTAGATGGTTCAGTGAGTGACAAACCGCAGTCGCCAACCAGTGATATTCACCCGCCGGCCAGGCAGAACGGGAACGATACCTCAACAACGGTGATTGATGAATCGTTAGTTGAGTCGCTGACCTACGTTCGTCGCGTCAGCGACATACACCACCCGCCCGGTTCTTAAACAATTGGAGTTAAGAAGCTCAGGGGACGATTTGCAGCTTCCAAACGACCGCGTGATACACTCACCCGGTTGCCGAGCTCAATACAACTGTGCCCCTGTAGCTCAACGGTTAGAGCAGCAGACTCATAATCTGTTGGTTCGGGGTTCGAATCCCTGCGGGGGCACTATGTTTAAGAGCTTCTAAAATTCCACTCAAAACTCACGATTAATCCGAACCCTGTATGAATTGACAGTTACCAGAGCTGTCGATTTCGGATAGTTCTGAGAGTCAGTCTCTGACTGAATCAAGCAAACGTCCATTCCAGGTGAGGAAAGATGAAGTCTCTTCTAATAAAAACCGGAGCCGTGTTTTTAGTGAGCTTCATAGTATGCACGGTGGTCCAGGCGCAAAAGACCTCGGCGGCTTTCGACGAGAAGGTCGATTTTTCAAGCTATAAGACTTTTGCCTTTGATAAAGACGGCGCGCGCAATCCGTACGTGAACACGTTGATCGTGGAAGCTATTGAGCGCGAGCTCACCTCGCGAGGACTCACCAAGGTGAGTGACGAGCCCGACCTGAAAGTGGCTTACCTGGCAGCGACAGTTCCTAATCTGCAGGTCCAGAATGTTCCTTTCTATCACGTCGTCAATCCCGCCTATAGCGGAATGGTAGGTAGCGCGACTATGAACATGTGGGATGTCACGACTGGCACGCTGGTGATCGATCTGTGGGATCGCAAAAGTGACCGGGTTGTTTTTCGCGGCACGATAACGGACGTGTTGCAACGAGCTCCCAGTGCTGATTTGAAGGCGGATGCGAAGATCGTTTCCAAACCAATCAACAAAGGCGTCGCCAAAATTTTCAAAAAGTATCCCGTCAAGCGCAATGGGTAGTCATTTGCCACTCTTACATCGATTCGCTCGCCCGATTAACCATTTGTTCGAGCGCTCCGACTGGTTGCACGCCGGTCAATGCGAAACGCCGATTGAAGACAAAAGCAGGGACCGCGTGAACACCTAAGTCAGCAGCTTCGCGTTCGTCCGCGATGACGCTCGGTTCGAATTGCCTGCTTTCGAGTGCCGCGCGCAGGCTTGAGTCATCGAGGCCCACATCGCGCGCGAGTTTTTCCAGGACATCAATGTCTGAGATGTCTTCGCCACGTTCAAAGAACGCGCGAAACAGGGCCTCGTTATAAGCGTCGAACTGATCCTGCGTCTGGGCCCACTTCGCTGCTTCGTGTGCGCGGCGCGAGCGTGGTTGAATCGGCGGCAGCCGCATAATCACACCTAATTGCTCCGCGAGTGGATAAACCGAATCGCGCCACACGCGCGTCAAGTACTCGCCGGCTGGATCGCGTGATGGCACGGGATCGGGTCGCAGCTCGAACGCTTTCCAAACTAACTCGACGTCCGGTCGTTTTCGTTTTAACTCGTGCAGGCTTGGCTCCGCCAGCCAACAAAATGGTCAAAGGTAATCAGAAAATACTTCAATTCGCATGGTAATCACGTGTGCTTGAAACCAGCCATCGAAAACCGCAGTTGCTCAACCGTCTGATCATCCAGCATGTTGCCATTCTCTTCAAGCGCGAGGCCGAGCCGTGCCAACTGCTCAGCGGTGGGTGACGAGAAGTTTCGGTTGAATCGGGCCAGCCAGCGCTCGATACTGAGCTTGCTCATGTCAGCAATGGCTTCGTCGAAATCCCGAAGCGCTCTGAGCAGGTAATAGATGCTGTCCCACTTGCCCAGTCTTGCAATCAGAGATAACGCATTCCGCTTCACATGCGCATGCGCCGCGGAATGAAAGATCTCCCAAATTCGCTCACCATTGATCGGCGAGACCTTATCAGCCAGCGCATTTAGCCCCTGACGCGAGACATGTGGAACTGGATCGTTGAGTGCCTCAATAAAAAGGCCAACGTGAGCGTTCCTGTTCAATTTCGCCAGTGCCTGGATTGCAGCACCGCGAATTTTGCTTTGATGGTGCGATGTATAAGGCACGATGAAGTGGTCGTCGGACGTCGCACCAGTCTCGCCCAGTCCGCTAATGACTGAATAGAGATCTTCTCCAGCCAAAAGGTGATCTCGATAGAATGCGGCCACATTCGTCGTATCGAGCTTGCGCAGGTGATATCGAGATTCCTCGCGCATCGAGCCGTGAGCGTCAAGCAGTGCGGCGCGGAGCTCAACCAATAACGACGGCGAGTTTTGCTGGACGAGGATTCGCAAAGCTTCGCGGCGAACGGGCGTGAACTTATCGTGCTTCATCAACGTCAGAAACTGATCGAGCTCCGCTCCCTTGAATGCTGACGAAACTCTCTGCGCCGCCCACATACGAACCACCGTGTCTTTCTGCTCGAGCGCCTTTCTCACGACCTCCGGCAGGTCTGGCTCGCTGGAGCTCAATACCAGTTTGAAACAAGCGCGCTTGATGAAACGATCGTCTGATTCCAGCGATTCGAGCAGCGCAGTCCGGCATTCGGCGCTTTGCAGGAGCTGATAGATTGACTGAATGAGTGGTTGATGATCGGAGCGCCCGGCCTGTTCCAGTCGCGAAACCAAAGCGAGATTTCGTATCAAACTCCGAGCATAATCCGGCTTCAGACGAGCTCGTATCGCGTCATACGCAGCGTCACGAACATTCGCAACCCAGTCATTAGCGCGCAGGAGCAGGAATGGCAGCTCGGCTTCGCTCGTAATCAAAGCTAATCGCTTGATGGCCGCTTCTCTGACGTAGCCATTGGAATGAAAGCTTGCCATCCCGAGTAGCGAGACCGACGCATCTTCGAACCGCTCGAGCTTACCCAATTGATCCGGCCACAGTTTTTGCCACTCATAAAGGTAGTCTCCCGAGTAGGACGACCTTTGGCGTAGAACCTGATCCAGCCAGACGAGGTCGTTTGTCGTGGCCTCACTGATGAGTTTGTGCAATGTCCTGGCGGCGTACGTGGCGACGCTGGGATCGGTGGCGAGTACGACTGGAACGATGTCGATAATCGTTCGTATCGAATTGGAATCCATTCTCATCTGATTTCACCGTAACATTTCTTAAACCGCACGATTCAAGAAATGGTACACTCCTGCTGTCTTACCGCTGTTCTCTTTCTCGCCCGAGGCAGCACGAAATCATCGAAAAAGGAATCATAGGATGAACTCTCCGTCTTCGCTATCGCTGCGTCTGCTTATACTCATGGCACTGGTCGTGCTCGCGTCGCCAATAACAACGCGCGCGCAAGCCGCGCCATCGGCCGACATTGTTGTGTCGAAGTCTGGTGACGAAGCGGTCGCGCTGGGCGGCCAAATCACTTACAGCCTGACCGTTTACAATGCCGGTCCGGACGATGCGGTGAATATCGTTCTCACCGACGTGATCCCCGCACACACAACTTTCGTAGACGCCTCGACCAACACCGGCTCGGTCTCATTCGACGGAACCACCTTAACAGTAAACGTCGGCACGCTTCCTTTCGACAGCACCGCCGTCGCCACGCTCATCGTGCAAGTTGATCAGAACACGCCGCGCGGTACGATCATCAGCAACACCGTGAACGGCACGACCGATTCATCAGATCCTGAAACGTCGAACAACTCCGCGACGGCAGAGACCGCCGTCACTGGACCATTCGCGGGAGACGTTCTCATCAGCGAGTTTCGTCTACGTGGTCCGGGCGGCGATGACGACGAGTTCATCGAGCTTTACAACAACGCAGATACTCCGCTCGCAGTCACCACTACCGACGGCTCTTCCGGTTGGGCCCTCGCCGCTTCAGACGGCGTCGTCCGCTTCGTCATTCCGAACGGCACAGTCATTCCCGCGCGCGGCCACTTCCTGGGCGTTAACTCCAACCAGTACAGCCTCTCGGATTATCCGGCCGGCATCAACAACGGCGAGACGTCAACCGCAACCGGCGACGCCACCTATCAAACCGGCATTCCTGACAACGCCGGCATTGCGCTTTTCCGCACGTCACAAACCGAGAACTTCTCCACCGCTACGCGGCTTGATGCCGTCGGCTCGACCGCAGAGTCGAACACGCTCTACAAGGACGGCATCGGCTACCCGGCAGTCACGACGTTTAATGCTGACTATGCCTTCGTGCGCGACACCTGCGGCAAGGGTGGATCGGTCACGATCTTTGGACCATGCCCGACCGGCGGGGTGCCGCGAAACACGAACAACAACGCCGCCGATTTCTATTTTACGAACCCCACCGGCAATGGCGCCGGAGCAGGGCAACGTATTGGCGCTCCGGGACCGGAGAATTTATCGAGTCCGATTCAACACAATGCGGACATGCCGGTCCTGAACCTGGATGGGACAACGAGCAGCGCGTCTGCACCGAACCGCGTGCGCCACTTCACCTCAGACCCGGAGAACAACTCGACATTCGGCACGCTCGACATACGGAGGCGCCTCGTCAACGCCACCGGTTTCCCGGTCACGCGCCTGCGTTTCCGCATCGTCGACATCTCGACTTTTTCCGCACCGACCGGAATTGCAGACCTGCGCGCGCGTACTTCGACTGACGTTGTTGTAAACGGCGTAAACGACGACAGCACGTGCCTCGGCGCGGCGCCTTGCGACGTCACGGTGCTGGGGACGACGCTCGAACAACCGCCTGTTCAGGACCTCGGCGGTGGATTCAACTCGTCGCTGTCATCCGATTCGGTGACGCTGCAGACGCCGCTCGCGCCCGGCGACTCGATTAACGTTCACTTCCTGCTGGGTGTGCAGCAGACCGGCTCGTTTAAGTTTTATATCAATATCGAGCTGCTCACAGATGAATCGGGAGGAGAACTGTTACAGAACGGCGCGCGTGTTTCCAGGCGCCGAAAGTCAGTCAGAGGAACAATGGTGAGGACTGCAACTGCAAGCTCAACACCCGCGCCTCGACCCACAGTTCAAAGCAGCGTTGCCCCGATAAGAGTGTCGCACGGACCAACTGTAATGACGGCTCTCCGCGGCCTCCCGAATGTTATTGAGGCCGGTAAGTTGGGCTCATTAGGGAAAACCGTCGCCGGAAAAGTCGCAAAGAGGCGTTTGAAATAGTTTTTCCAAAAGCTCGCGAAGCGAGCGACAGCATAAAGCCCGGGGCGCAAGCTCCAGGCTCACGAACAAAAAATAATTAGAGCCCGCGAAGCGGGCGACAGCGCATGATCATAAACGGCTGTCGCCCGCTTCGCGGGCTCAACCACTTTTGGGGGATTGCGATCCTGGGGCTTGCGCCCCAGGCTTTATGCTGTCGCTCGCTTCGCGAGCTTTGGCCATCCCACGCCACGCGAGCTTTGGTCCACAACTGCGCGAGCTTTGTTGTCCCGCGCTTGTTTTAGTCAGCTAAAAACGCTTTACTGAGTGCTCATGAAGCGACTAATAGTTCTACTATTTTCGTGCGTAGTGCTCTTTGCCGCGAGCTGTGCGCGCTTTCATAATGCGCCAACTGATGCCAAAGACGCGCGCTACGTTGTCATCTCGCCGATCTACAACGAAATCATCTGGGCCCTCGGCGCTCAGAACACAGTTGTCGGCATCGATCTTTCCACCACTTATCCACCCGAGGTTAAGAACGTACAGACCGTCGGCTACCATCGCGCGTTGAGTGCGGAAGGCATTCTCTCGCTACACCCGACCGCGATAATTCACGACAACAACATCGGCCCACCGCAAGTGGTCCAACAGATTCAGCAACTCAACATTCCGATGAAGACGTTCAACGCGAAGAACGATTCGTTCGATGGAACGAAGGCATTGATTCGCGAAATGGGCGCCTACTTTCACAAAGAGTCGCGTGCCGAGGAACTCTGCAACACGCTTGACACGCAACGCGCCGCATCGTTGGAAAAGGTCAAGCAATACACCGATCATCCACGCGTCGCGGTGATTCACTTTGGTCGCGCGTCGAATGTGTATATGGTTGTGAGCAAGGGGAGCGGCGGTGATGGTGGTGGCGTCAGTCAGATGATCGAGCTCGCCGGCGGAGAGATGGCCGTCGAGAACACAGGCGGACGCGGCATGCAGCGAATGGAGTCGCCCGAGATAATCGCGAAAGCGAACCCCGACGTCATTCTGCTTACCGACTACGGCTACGATCGTCTCGGTGGATCAACCGATCAAATCAAAGCGCTGCCGGGTGTGGCGACGTCGAACGCTGCTCGCGACAATCGCATCTTTCGAATCGAAGAGAATGTGCTAAATTACTTCGGCCCGCGCTCAGGTGAGAACATCGCGAAGGTAGCGGAAATCATCCATAAAAAGTGACAGCGCAACGTCGACAATTACTCCTCATCGCGCTGGTTGCCGTCACTCTTCTCGTACTAGTCGCTTCGATACGATACGGCGCGATCGATTTCTCGATCGCTGAAATCAGCCGCGCCCTCGCATCTCTTCTGCCCGGGCGTCCTGAACCAACCCTGGACCAGCGCATCTTTCTCGAGCTGCGTTTCCCGCGCGCAATTCTTTGCCTGTTAGTTGGCGCGAGTCTCGGCGTCGGCGGAACGCTGATGCAGGCGCTGTTTCGCAATCCGATCGTCGAGCCCGGATTGGTTGGGACGTCGAGCGGCGCGGCCTTTGGCTCTGCCTTGTTCTTCGTTCTCGGCGGCGTGTTTCACATCGGCGCGAGTCTCTGGAGTTTGCCGATTGCAGCGTGCGCCGGCGGAATAATCTCTACCTACCTGGTTTTTCTGCTGGCGCGATCGCGAGAGGACGGGCGCGCATCTATCGTCATGCTGTTGCTGACTGGTCTGGCCGTTAATGCACTCTTCATGAGCGCGATCGGATTTCTGTCGTACATCGCGCGCGATCCTCAAGCTCGGTCGATCACGTTTTGGAGTCTAGGTACGTTGTCCGGAGCAAACTGGAAGGCCGTCGAGATCGTCGCGTTGACCACTATTCTCGGATCGATAGTCGCACTGCGTTATGCAAAACAACTCAACGCGTTGATGATCGGCGAAGAAGAAGCGACGTATCTCGGCGTTAACGTCAATCGTCTGAAATGGATCATCCTTTCGGTCAACGTTGTCATCGTTGCGGTAGCGACGGCGTTCACGGGCGTGATTAGTTTCGTCGGGCTCGTCGTTCCACATATTCTGCGAATGCTTGGCGGCGCTGATAATCGATTTCTGATTGTTGGCAGCGCGCTGACCGGCGCGACACTGCTGACACTGGCAGATCTAATCGCGCGTCTTTCAGTGCGTCCGGCGGAGCTGCCGATTGGTATCGTGACGTCTGCGGTTGGAGTTCCGGTATTCATTTTCTTACTGCGACGACGGCAGTACGTGTTCTGATGCTTGTTGGTCGTAACATCACTTTCCGCGTCGGTAGCAAGGAGCTCATCTCGGATATCTCTGCGTCGTTCGCGCCGGGCGGGCTTCATTTGCTCGTCGGCCCAAACGGCGCGGGCAAGTCGACGCTCGTCAAAGTTCTCGCGCGTCTGCTGCGTCCGCAAACAGGCGTGGTTGAGTACGAAGGCGTTGACGTTAGCCACGCCAGCGAAGCCGAGCTTGCGAAACGCCGCGCGGTGCTTTCACAGGCAATCGAGATCGCGTTTCCTCTGACGGTTCGTGAAGTGGTGATGATGGGCCGTTATCCTCATTTTTCCGGCCGGCCTGGACCAACAGACGAGCAGATTGTCGACGAAGTCATGGAGCACTTCGACGTCACGGAATTCAAGGATCGTTACTACCAGAGTCTCAGCGGTGGTGAGCGCCAGCGAGTAAACTTCGCGCGTGTGCTGGCCCAGCTCTGGCGACACGATTCGGTTGATTCATGCCGGTATCTTTTTCTCGACGAGCCGCTGACGTTTCTCGACATCCGTCACCAGATCGGATTCATGAAGCAGATACGCACTTTCACTGATATGGACGTGGTTACGGTAGGCGTGGTCCATGATCTCAATCTCGCGGCCCGATTTGCGGATCAGATCCTGATGTTAGATGGAGGACGCGTTGTCGCCAACGGTCCTCCGTCTGAAGTACTCACAACTGAATTGATCGGAAAAGTCTTCGGAGTCGAGCCAACGATGGTTCAAACAGCGGACTCAGGCCTCCATCTGATTTTCAATTGATCACAGACTCGAATTCATCGCGCAGTGTTCCTTTCGACCCATGACCCAGTTCTGCTGGATCAAGTAGTCTAACGAGCCGAGCTTCAGATTGGCCCGCGCGCCGTTAGCCGTCGCGTAGGTTGTCCCGAATTGGCCCACACACTTAGACGCATTCTCCAATCCATATCTGTCAAACCAGGCGCCACCGGTCGGGTTAGTGATCACTCTGCTTAGCAATTGCGCCAACGTCGACGCCATTGCATCCGCCGCCAGGTTTTGATTCGGAGTCGGCAGCTGAACTCCATTCGAAAAAAACTGCGGCGCTGCGACAGCAGGACAACGGTTCGGATTGCCGATGAATGCGTACCGGAATTGCGTTCCCAGCGTCTCACCCGTTCCGTGATGCGGCAGCGCCGAAGCTATGCAGAAACCGGTTGCGTTTGAACTCACGTCGGCCGATGCCAGTACCACATAGATACCGGATGGAGTTAGCGGCAGACCCCCGGTGAGAATCTGATTCTCGACGATTCCCGAGATGTCTGACGCGTTAAGCTCGAGTCCATGCGAATATCGATCGATAGCCGCCCCGGAATAGAAGAGCGCGCCACTTGGTGCTCCACCAATCCCATTCTCATACAATGCATTTATCTGGAAGTATGGCGTTCCTCCGAGGTTCGAAAGAAAATCCGTCAAAATAAATTGCGCCGCCGTATTGTCGGCGTTGTTGTCCCAGGTTCCATACCAGACGAAGTACACTTCAGGAACTCCGGTCACAATTGGCCCATTGTGGTAAGCCATCTTGCTGTCGGTCTTCACCCCGCCTTTCTGGTTGGGTGCGCTCTGAGCGAAGGCTGGTAGCTCACACAAAGCCGCGGTCACGGCCACTGCCAGCATTATCGAGTTGATTCTCTTCATTTCAATTCTCCTTTCATATTCAGGACCTGATCTCGCGCCGCGACCAGCGATCGAACACACACGATGAGTGAGCCGTTGGGCTCCTCGCGGTAATGAATCGAAGCGCTTTCGACGAGGCGATAGATCATTCGGGTTGGTACATGTGACAAAAGGGCGGCATGATCAGGCGGTAGCATGATTGCGTCTCCAGTCGAGCATTCGGAGCAGAGCGCGGGCAGCGAGCCGCTCGCCGTCCTGATCGCATAGAACTCGTGAATCTCAACTATCCTTTCAGTCCTGCGTGTTTTCTTCACAACTCGTCCCATTAAATTGCCGTCGTTACCAGCCGACCCTATAATTGGCGAGCTTTTCGCCAACCGCGCCGACGTTAGTCCCGGGTGCTTCAAAAAGTCTTTTGGGTTTTCTTAAGTTGCGCTGAAAAAGCTCTTACCGCGGGTCTTACAGAATTCTTACCGCCCTTATGCTCTGGCCTGACAATCACTTATATGAATTCGGGCCGTTTGTGCTTGACGCCCACAGTCGAATACTGCTCCGGGACGGCGTTACGGTTCGGCTCACCCCGAAAGCTTTCGAGACTCTTCTGGTCCTCATTCAGCACGGAGTGCAGGTAGTTGATAAGGAGCAACTACTGAAGGAGGTGTGGCCGGACACGTTTGTCGAGGAGGGCAGCCTTTCGCGCAACATACACGAATTAAGGAAGGCGTTGGGCGACGATCCTGCTGAGCCGAGCTACATCGAAACGATTCCGAAGCGGGGTTACAGGTTCCTCGCTCCTCTCAAAGTCTCTGATCTGGCGCAGATCGCTCCTGCCGGTGCGGAAGCGACGGTTATCGAGAAACACACGTTCGCCCGGGTATTAAGTGAAGAGTTTGAAGAATCCGAGCCGCCCTTACCGGCGCTACTTCCATCAGCTCGCAACCCATCACGACGAACGAAGACAATTGTCCTCGTTGCCTCAGCAATGCTGGCCCTATTGCTCGTTGGCTCCATCAAAGCGTTTCTTTATCTGAAAAGCCACGCCACGTCGCCGGCGCCAGTGTCGCGCGCTAAGAGCACGCTGCTCAGATTAACCAACAACAATGCGTTGGATGAGAGCCCGGCCTGGTCGCCTGATGGCAGCCGGATAGCCTTCGGGAGCAATCGCGACGGAAAGGGTGAGATCTATGTGATGAACGCTGATGGATCGAATGTGAAACGACTCACCAACAATTTGTCAGATGACTATGGTCCAAAGTGGTCCCCGGACGGCCGCAAGATCCTGTTTGATAGCGACCGAGACGGGAATAAAGAGGTTTATGTAATGGATGCCGACGGCGCCAACCAGACTCGCTTAACCAATAACATTGCGACTGATAGCGCTACCTCATGGTCTCCTGACAGTAGTCAGATTGCATTTGCCAGCAATCGCGATCACCCTAACTTTTATAATTTTGATATCTACGTGATGAAGGCTGACGGTTCGGATGTCAGGAGAATCGTTGATGATCCTGAGTATGATGCCGAGCCGCGGTGGTCACCTGATGGTAAGAGAATCCTTTTCGTCACCGGAAGAAACGGTAGCTTTGACGTGTACCTCGCGAACGCGGATGGCACCGATCAGCGCAACCTGACTGCGGATTACGACAAGAACGACGGCGCGGCTGTCTGGTCACCTGACGGCAACAACATTGCCTTTGTCAGGACCATTCAAAACAAAGAGCAAATCTTTGTTATGAACGCCGATGGAAGCAATCTCAAACGTGTGACCAACAACTCGGCGAATAACGGCCGGCCCGCGTGGTCGCCCGACGGCTCGAAGCTTGTTTTTCAGACAGACCGCGACGGGAACTTCGAGATATGCGTCATGAGTGTTGACGGCGAATTGACCCGGCTTACTGACGATCCCGCCGATGATCTCGATCCCGACTGGTCTCCTGATGGCAGCAGGATTGCATTTTCGAGCAACCGCGCGGGCATGCATCACATTTACCTCATGAACGCTGATGGAAGCTCGCTCGCACAAATAACGAATGCGAAGGCCGACGATAGTGAGCCTGCATGGTCGCGCGACGGCAAACGGATAGCATTCGTGCGCGGGACAGATGGGAATCCTGAGATCTATGTGGTGAATGCTGACGGCAGCAATGAATCCAGATTGACATTTGATCCCGGGATTGACATGTCTCCGAATTGGTCACCCGACGGGAGAATCTTCTTTACCAGCAACCGGGACGGTAAGCGCGAGATTTATTTCATGAACGCTGATGGTAGCGGTGTCCGCAGGTTCACAACTGTGGGAGCAAAATCGCCTGCCTGGTCACCGGACGGAAACAAAGTCGCGTTCATCAGCCTGAGTCAGGAGCCCGGTAGCACGTATCACATATTTCAGGTGTTTGTTGCTGATGCGGATGGCGGGAACGTCAGGATGGTAACAAAGGATCCACCGAGCTCGTTTACTCCGTGCTGGTCCGCCGGTGGCGCCGGGATCGTTTTTGCGGTTGATAATCTCGCCGGCGCGTCAAATATCTTGCAAGTCGATCTTGACGGCGGCCATCGCACGCGCTTGACCGCCGGACCCAAGGCTGACGAACAAGCAGCAATCTCCCCCGACGGCTCAAAGCTCGCCTTCCAGACTAACCGCGACGGTAACTTTGAGATTTACGTAATGAATCTTCACTAATTTGAACTGCTTCTCTGTGCAACCTCTGTGTTCTCTGTGTCTCTGTGGTTAACTTTCACCACAGAGACACAGAGAACACAGAGGTTGCACAGAGAAACCCCAAGCGCTTAAATGTTGCAGTATGCCGATGGATGAGTTTGAACACGGCCACGCGGTCGTGGAAAAAACTGAGGGCAAGACAAAGCTGGAGCGACCGCCGCTCTACGCAGTCCTTTTGCATAATGACGACTTCACCCCGATGGAATTTGTCGTCTACATCCTGCAAACCATATTTAATCACGGCGAAGACGATTCCATTCGACTCATGCTGGACGTACACAGGAAAGGCATTGGCCTGGCTGGCGTCTATACTTATGAAGTCGCTGAAATGAAGGTAGACAAAGTGACAAACCTGGCCCAGGCCAATGAGTTTCCTCTCTTGTGCACAATGGAAGAAGACGTAAGCTCTCAATGATCACAAAGGAACTTGAAAACACTTTAAAACTGGCAATCGCCGAGGCGACTACTCGACAACACGAGTATGTAACGTTGGAACATCTGCTGCTGGCGTTGCTCAACGATCCCACAGCTCGCGACGTAATCTATGCGTGCGGCGGAAACGTCAATGCTTTGAAGAAGGATCTCGAGGACTTCTTTGCTGCACACAGTGAAATGGTCAATCCCGATCCGGACACGTTACCGGAACAGACAATTGCGTTCCAACGGGTTTTGCAATACGCGTTGCTTCAGGCGCAAGCGAGCGAACAAACGGAAGTAAACGGTGGCGGTGTCCTCGCGGCGCTATTTCACGCCGAGCATTCTCATGCCGTGTATCTTTTAAATAAGCATGAAATCACGCGTCTCGCCGTGCTCAACTACATCTCGCACGGAATTTCTGCCGTAGGTGAAACCGAAGCAACCGGTGGCGTCAACACCGGCGAAGGCGACGAAGAAGCACGGCCCACCAGAGATCCGTTGCAGGCTTTTACAGTTAACCTGAACGAGCGCGCCGCAGCCGGGCAAATCGATCCACTCATCGGCCGGAACGACGAATTGCAACGCACGATTCAGATATTGTGTCGCCGTCGTAAGAACAATCCAGTTTACGTGGGCGAGCCAGGAGTCGGCAAAACAGCTATTGCCGAGGGTCTCGCACTGAAGATTCAGCTCGGTGAAGTTCCGGAGGTGCTGCGCTCTGCAACTTTGTATGCGTTGGATATGGGAGCTGTGCTGGCCGGCACGAAATATCGCGGTGAGTTTGAACAGAGATTCAAGGGCGTGATCACGGCGCTGAAAAAGATCCGCGGCTCGATTCTTTTCATCGATGAGATTCATACGATAGTCGGCGCGGGCGCCGTTAGTGGTGGCTCGATGGATGCTTCAAATATTCTCAAGCCGGCCCTCGCTTCAGGAGAATTGCGTTGCATTGGATCGACGACCTACAGCGAGTACAAGGCATCATTCGAAAGGGACCGCGCGCTGGCCCGCCGGTTTCAAAAAATCGAAGTCTCAGAAACATCTGTCGAAGAAACTGTGGGAATACTGAACGGACTGAAGAGCTACTACGAGGAGTATCACGGCGTGAAGTACGACGAGGATGCGATACGAGTAGCTGCCGAGATGTCCGCGAAGTACATGCACGATCGGTTTTTGCCAGATAAGGCGATAGACGTACTTGATGAAGCGGGCGCCGCGTTAAAGTTGGATTCAAGCTCGGAGAAGACTGTTCGCACAAGCGACATCGAAACTGTGGTCGCGCGAATGGCTAAAATCCCTCCTAAAACGGTAGTGAGCTCAGAAAAAGTCCGGCTGGGGGAGCTCCAAGGCAAACTACAGGGCGTGATTTTTGGACAGGACCATGCGATAGAGCAGGTCGTGCGGGCCATCAAGTTGTCTCGTTCCGGTTTGGGCCAACCCGAAAAACCCGTCGGATGTTTTCTCTTTTCTGGTCCTACAGGCGTAGGGAAGACTGAGCTCGCCAAGCAGATTGCGGTGATTCTGGGGGTCGAGTTTATTCGCTTTGATATGAGCGAGTATGCCGAGAGTCACACCGTGTCGAGGTTGATTGGAGCGCCGCCGGGTTATGTGGGCTTTGATCAGGGTGGTCTATTGACAGACGCGATTAACAGAACTCCGTACGCGGTGTTAGTGCTCGATGAGATCGAGAAAGCGCATCCGAATCTTTTCAACATCCTGCTGCAGGTGATGGACCATGCAACCCTGACTGATAACAATGGCAAGAAGGCTGATTTCAGAAATGTCATTGTGATCATGACAACCAATGCCGGAGCGCGAGAGATTAGCGAGAGCGGGATCGGCTTTCAGAAAGATCAGGGCAAGGGGCAGGGAAGAGGCGCAATTGAGCGAACGTTCAGTCCGGAGTTTCGCAATCGTCTGGATGCGTGGATCGCGTTCAAGGCATTAGACGCCCACGTCATCGAGCAGATTGTCGATAAGTTTATTGCCGAATTGAACGAGCAGCTTGTCGAAAAGAATGTGGTTGTTAAGCTTTCGCGTGAAGCGCGCTCGTGGTTGGCCCAACGTGGTTTCGATCGGCTGCTGGGCGCAAGACCGATGGCTCGTTTGATCCAGGGGAAGATCAAGGAGCCACTGGCGGAAAAGATCCTGTTTGGCAATGAGCCTGTTACCGGCGACGTTTTGGTAGAACTGGAAAATGAAGAACTCTCCTTAAAATTCCCGGAATGATGATGTCTCGTGATCAGTGACCTGATTCATTTCATAGATCCCGCAAAGTCGATTGATGGCATTGTTGCTTTAGGTGGACCACTCACTACCACCAATCTCCTGCGGGCTTACTGCCGCGGGATTTTTCCATGGCCGATCAATGACTACATCCTGCCGTGGTGTTGCCCGGAGGAAAGAGGCATCCTCGACTTTAACGAGCTGCACGTTCCGCGACGGCTTGCCCGAACCAGGCATAAATTTCACTTCACCATTGATCAGTCGTTTCCGCAGGTAATTAGTCACTGCGCCACAGTCAAACGCAAACACGAATCAGGCACGTGGATCACAGACGAAATGATCCGCGCCTATTGCGAGCTTCACAGGCAAGGCCATGCTCATAGTGTAGAGGTATGGGAAGATACTGAGCTCGTCGGTGGACTTTACGGCGTAGATGCTTGTGGGAGTTTCTCTGGTGAAAGCATGTTTTCGCTGCGCTCGAATGCGTCAAAGTTGGCGCTGCTGTTCTTAGTTGAGCACCTGCGCGACCGTGGTCTTGACTGGCTTGATATCCAAATGGTGTCGCCTCACCTCGAAGCCTTAGGTGCGAGAACCGTGTCGCGCGCGAAATTTCTTCAGAGGCTGACCGCGACACAAAAACGTAAGCTCAGCCTGTTCTGATCCACCGTAATCAATGACCCGATGAAAATGCTCTAACTTGATGTCAGCTTTGATATAATCGCGGGCAGCCGGCTCCCAAACACACGCAACGGTCCAGTCCTCGTAGCCCATGACGTCAAATACATTCCCCTATCAATCGTCGCATTTTCGAATTAAGGCGATTGTTTTTTCACTCGTGCTCGGCATTTGTGCTGCGCTCTATCTCGCCTACGGAAACTTTCAGACGCACGCGGCGCCCGCCGTGACGTTCATGGTCACGAACGCCAATGACAGCGGAGCAGGATCATTGCGACAGGCGATCCTCGACGCAAACGCCAATCCCGGTCTCGACTCGATCAACTTCAATATCACTGGACCATCGCTCAAAATCCAACCCACACTTCGCCTCCCGGATATCACGGATCCAGTCGTAATTGATGGTTCGACGCAACCCGCTTTTTCGGGAGCTCCGATAGTCGAGTTGAACGGTGGCAAGTCGGCCGAGCGGGCGCTGTTTGTGAATGCGCCCGGCAGCACCATCCGCAGTCTGGTTATCAACGGCTTTTCGACAGGCGCGATCATTATCGGCACAGCCGGCGGCGGTTCTCATGTTGAGGGCTGTTACATCGGCACAGACGTAACCGGCACGATCGCGATTCCCAATACAGGCTCAGGCATCGCGGTGTTCAGCTCAAACAACGTCATCGGCGGCACGACGCTGAGTGCGCGAAATGTTATCTCGGGGGACTTCGGAAACGGCGGACAGGTGAGATGGGTTTGTTGCATGGGCGCGAACAACTCGATTGCCG
>Ga0134121_10001157_pt1 | contig 25562 bp, 27 predicted proteins | sample KB301_FD_96463 | JGI IMG/M metagenome (GOLD analysis project Ga0134121, IMG submission 96463) | Terrestrial soil microbial communities without Nitrogen fertilizer from Kellogg Biological Station, Michigan, USA - KB3-0-1 | ecosystem: Environmental > Terrestrial > Soil > Unclassified ... | reverse complement strand
TCGCCGAAGTTGGTGGGATCGCCCGGCATCCGGCGGACGAGGAAGAACAGGAAGCTGACGACGAGCAGCAGGAGCAGGAGCGAGGCGGCGAGGCGCCGCAGGAGGAAGCCGGCCAAGGGGAGGGCTCAGGGCTTCGGCTCGACCCACCACTCCTTGAGGTTGAAGAACGAGTAGGTGAGCGTGGGGCGGACGTCCTTCACCCGCTTGTTGACGGCCGTCAACCGCTGCGACTCCCAGAGTAAGGTCACCGGCTGGTCGCGGTGGACGAGCTGCTGGATCTGATTGAGGTACGGCTGCTCCGCCTTCACGTCCGGCTGGCTCTCCGCGGTTTCGAGCAGGCGGTCCATCTCCGCGTTGCGGTAGCGGACGTAGTTGGCTCCCTCACCGATCGACCTGCTGTGGAAGTTGCTCGTCATGTCGAGGCTGGTGTCCATGGTGAAGCCGATGAGCGTCGCGGCGAACTTGCCGTCGGTCGTGTCGCTCGCCAGGGTGTTGAACTCCACCTGTTTGGGCTGGGCCTGGACGCCGATCTTCTTGAGCTGGTCCTGGATCATCACCGTGGCGTCGGCCCGGAGCTGGTTGCCGGTGTTGGTGATCAGCTCGAAGCTGAACGGCTTGCCGCCCTTGTCGAGGACGCCGTCGCCGTTCGTGTCCTTCCAACCCTTGGCGGCGAGGATCCGCTTCGCCTCGGCGGGGTCGTAGGGCCAGGGCCGGATCGAGTTGTCGTGCGCCCAGACCATCGTCAGGATGGGCGAGTCGGCCACCCGGCCGTAGGAACCGAGAAGGGTGTCCACGATCGTCTGGCGGTCGATTCCGAGGGTGAGGGCGCGGCGCACCTCGGGGTCCTGGAAGAGGGGGTCCTCGGTGTTCCAGCCCACGGCGACGTAGATGTTGAACCAGAGGGCGATGAGCTGGATGTCTTTCGCGTCCTTCACCCGCTTCACGTCGCCGATGGCGATCTGCGGCAGGAAGTCGAGCTCGCCGTTCAGGAGCTGGGTGAGGCCGACCGACTGGCCGGGAATCATCCGCATCACCACGCGGTCGAGGCGGGGCAGGCCCTTCTCGTAGTAGCGCTCGTTGCGCTGCAGCACCACCTGCTGCTGCGGCTGCCAGGCGGCGATGGTGAACGGCCCGTCAACCACCAGGTGCTGCTTGAACCAGTCGCCGCTCTTGCGCCACTGGGCGAAGGGGAGCTTCTCCCAGGCGTGCTTGGGCAGAATGGTGCCCTCGTTGGCGTCGAGGAGCTGCTTGGCGTAGACGCGGGAGAAGTGGAAGCGCACGGTGTGCGGGTCCACGATCTCGACGTCGGTGATCGACTTCTTGGCCTCCGCCTGCTCCCAGACCACGTCCTTGCTGACCTGCGCCTGCCAGGTCCAGCGCACGTCGTCGGCCGTCACCGGCACGCCGTCGCTCCACACCACGTCGTCCCGCAGGTGAAAGGTGAGGGTCTTGTGGTCCGCCGACCAGTCGAAGGAGCGGGCGAGCTCGGGCTTGAAGGTGGGAGGGTGCTTGTCGAAGTCCGACTGCTCCTCCAGCAGATGGAGGAACATGCGGAACAGCATCTCGTGGGTGGGCTGGCTCGACGGCACGATGATCTCGTTGACGCCGGCCGGCTCGGACGTCCAGCCGGTGACGACGGTGCCGCCCCGGCGGGGGACGCCCGTCCCGGCTTCACCCGCGGGCTTCACCTCGCGCCGGCAGCCGCCAAGCACGCTCGAGGCGGCGAGAAAAATCGCGGTGGCGACGATTGTTTTTCTCATCAGAGCGCAGGCATCGTACCCGAGAGGAGGGAGCGAAAGGAAGCCCCGGCCCCGAGTGCTATCCTGCGAGGGTATGGAAAGTGTGTCGAGACTGACGTTCTCCCGCCGGCTGCTGATCGCCTCCGTCGTCTTCGGGCTCTTCGTCCTGTTCGACATCGCCCTGTTCGGCTGGCTGATCTTCCGCTCCCTGTCGCAGCGCGAGGTGGAGCGGGTGCTGCTCGAGACCCGGGCGCAGGCCCAGACCCTCGCCGGCCAGATCGCCCACCGGGCGGCGAGCGAGGGCAAGGACCTCTATACCGCGGTGGCGGTAGAGAAGGAGGCCCAGACCTTCATCGACCAGATGCTCTCCCAGCGCGACATCGTCAGCACCCTGGTGATCCACGACAAGGCCGGCAACCTGGTCTTCCAGGGGCGCCGCGAGGCCCGCATCCCGTCCGTGGCACCACCGTCGCTGGGATCGCCGGAGCTCCGGCAGGGGATCTCCCCGCCGCGCGTGGAGCGGACGGAGCGGACGACGGAGCTCCAGGTGCCCGACATCGAGGTGCCCATCGGGGACTACGGCTCGCTGCAGATCGGCATCAGCGCCGGGCAGCTCCAGAAGCGTATCGAGGTGTTGCGCCAGGAGCTGATCCACCAGGCGGAGCTGATCGGCGTCGCCACCCTGGGGCTGCTGACGGCGGCCTTCGTCGCCGTCTGGCTGCTGCTGCGGCGCTCGCAGCGGCTGGAGCAGCAGGCGGCCGAGGCGGCGCGCCTGGCCTACATCGGCACCCTGGCCTCAGGCCTGGCGCACGAGATCCGCAATCCGCTCAACTCGCTCAACCTCAACATGCAGATGCTGGAGGAGGAGATCGGCGAGGGGGGCTCGGCGCACTCGGCGCCCACGGGCAAGCGGCTGCTGTCGATCACCCGCTCGGAGATCAGCCGTCTGGAGCGCCTGGTGACCGACTTCCTCGCCTACGCCAAGCCGCGAGCCCTGGAGCTCGAGGAGATGCCGGCGGTGCGGCTGCTGGACCGGCTGCGGGAGGTGCTGGCCGGCGAGATCCAGAAACGGCGCGCACAGATCGAGGTCGAGGACCGCAGCGGCGGCGCCCGCGTCAAGGTGGACCCGGCGCAGATGAACCAGCTCCTCCTCAATCTCGCCCAGAACGCCTTCGCCGCAGCCGAGGAGGCCAGCCGGGCTCCGGTGCTCAAGCTCGCCGCCTGGCGGCAGGGCTCCGCGGTCTGCCTGGAGATGGGGGACAACGGCGCCGGCATGACCCGCGAGGAGCAGTCGCAGATCTTCGACCTCTTCTACTCCAACCGCAAGGGCGGCACCGGCCTCGGGCTCGCCATCGTGGACCGCATCGTCCGCGCCCATGGCGGGCACGTCAACGTCCGTTCGGTCAAGGGCGTGGGCACCTCGGTGATCGTCGAGCTTCCCGCCGCGGGCTCAGCCGAGTCCCACCGCGCCGCCGTCGAGGCGACAGCCTAAAAAAAGCGATTCGAAAAGAAAAGCCCCGCCGAGGGCGAGGCTTCGAGACGGAGAAGGCGGTACCGAGCTTCAGCTAATGGTGATCTTCCGCGGCTTGGACTGCTCCGCCTTGGGCACGGTGATGGTCAGCACGCCGTTCTCGAAGGCGGCCTGCACGCCGTCCGAGCTCACCTGGTGGGGCAGGGAGAAGGAGCGGGCGAAAGCGCCGTAGGTGCGCTCGATCCGCTGGAAGCTCTCGCGCTTCACGTCCTTCTCGAGCTTGCGCTCGCCCGCCAGCCGCAGCACGCTGTTCTCCAGGGTGATCTGGATGTCGTCCTTGGTCAGGCCCGGCAGTTCGGCGATGAGCCGGTAGGCGTCCTCGGTCTCCTGGATGTCCACCGGCGGCACCCAGCCCCGGCTGGCGATCTCTTCGGTGGCCTGATCGCCGAAGAAGGTCTCGAACAGCCGCGACAGCGGCTCGCGGTTGACGTAGGCGACTCCGGGATTCCAGCGAGCGATGGTGTTCAACATGGCAATGTCCTCCTTGAAGTTCTGGGGATCGACGGGCATTGGGCGTTTCGCCCGTCCATGCACCAATGATAGACAGACACTAAGATCTTGTCAACCCCTCATCGCAAAAATCTTAGTTCTCGTCTAGCAATCCATCGAACAGAACAAGAAAAAGCCCCTGCTCCGAGGGGACGGAGAGGGGCGGCAGGTAAAATCTTAGCGGCGAGGAGTCACATCAGTCATGGCGTCGATTTCGTCCGGCTGGACGAACTGTTCGGGGTCGTCGTTACCGCAGACCTGGCAGAGGATCTCGGAGACCTTGCCGTCCTCCCATTCGAAGGTGTAGCAGGGGGCCTCGCACTCCAGGCAGATGAGGTACTCGGGGCTCGCCATGGCTTCGTCTCCGTGGTGTCGTCCCCCTGGATCAGGGGTTCGCGCCGATTCTACGGCATTGACCGGCCAGCGGCCTTGTGGTAGTTTCCGCCGTCCACGCGTGCGTGGCGACTCAAGTGGGAGCGTCTCTAATGTATGCAGTGATCGAAAGTGGTGGCAAGCAGTACCGTGTTTCTCCCGGCGATCTGGTCGATGTCGAGCTCATGTCCGGCACGGAAACGGGGAAGTCGGTGCGCTTCGACCGCGTTCTGGCAGTTGTGGGTGGGGACAACGGTCCCCATATCGGTGAAGCCCTGGCGGGTGCCGCGGTGACCGCGTCCTTCGTGGGCGAGGTTCTCGGCCCGAAGATCCGGGTGTTCAAGAAGAAGAAGCGTTCGACGTTCCGCCGGACCACCGGCCACCGGCAGCATCTGCACCGGGTCCGTATCGACGAGATCCAGTTGCCGTCCTCCCGCTAAGGGGAGGTACCCGGCAGGAGGTTCCAGCTCATGGCACATAAAAAAGGACAGGGCTCCAGCCGTAACGGCCGCGACTCCAACTCCCAGCACTTGGGCGTGAAGGCGTTCGGCGGCCAGACGGTCACGGGGGGCACGATCATCGTCCGCCAGCGCGGCACGAAGTTCAACCCCGGCCAGAACGTCGGTCTGGGTAAGGACGACACCCTCTTCGCCAAGATCGACGGCGTCGTCAAGTTCCAGGACCGTGGGCGGCGCGGCAAGTTCGTCCACATCCTGACGGCTGCGGCTCCGGCGGCTGCCGCCGAGTCAGTGGAATAATCCGGAGGCCGGGCAGACCCGTCCGGCCTCCCGCCGTACTCCCTTTCGGTACATCCTTCCTAATAAACCGACCTTGATCTTCCTCGACGAAGCCGCGATTCACGTCCAGGCCGGACGTGGCGGGAATGGCTGCATGGCCTTCCGGCGGGAGAAGTACGTCCCGCGGGGCGGCCCCTCGGGCGGTGACGGCGGTGACGGCGGCTCGGTGTATCTGGTGGGGCACACCAACAAGAACACCCTCTATCACCTGCGCTTCGCCTCGATCTACGCCGCCGACCGCGGCCGCCACGGCGAGGGCTCGAACATGAAGGGGAGATCCGGGGAGGATCTCGAAATCGCGGTGCCTCTCGGCACGGTGGTCTATGACGCCGAGACGGATGAGCTCCTCGGCGAGGTCCTGGCCGACGGCGAGCGACTGCGTGTCGCCAACGGCGGGCGCGGCGGCCGGGGCAATGCCCGTTTCGCCACCCCCACCAACCAGGCACCCCGCCGGGCGGATCCCGGGACGGAAGGCGACGACCGGCATCTGCGGCTGGAGCTGAAGCTGCTGGCCGACGTCGGCGTCATCGGCCTGCCCAACGCCGGTAAGTCCACGCTGATCAGCGTCGTCTCGGCGGCCCGGCCGAAGATCGCCGACTATCCGTTCACCACCCTCGTGCCGCAGCTCGGAGTGGTGGCCGAGGGGCCCTTGTCCGAGTCGTTCGTCATCGCCGACCTGCCCGGGCTCATCGCCGGCGCGGCCCAGGGCGCGGGCCTCGGTATCCAGTTCCTGCGCCACGTCGAGCGCTGCCGCGTGTTGCTCCACCTGGTGGACCTCTCGAACATCGAGGGGGAGGGCAGCGCCGCCGCCGACCTTGTCGTGGTGGAGCACGAGCTCGGCGCCTTCAACCCGGAGCTGATGACTCGCCCGCGGCTGATCGTGGGGAGCAAGCTCGACTCCGCCCTGCCGGAGCGGCGTGAGGAGCTGAAGCAGGCCGCGGCCGAGCGGGGCCTGCCCTATCTCGAGATCAGCGCCGCCACGCACGAGGGGATCTCTCCCCTGGTCGCGGAGATGGCGCGGCGCCTGCGGCAACCGGTCGTCCCGGCGGCTCCTGCATCGGGAGCGCCATGAAGATCGGCCTTTTTGGCGGCAGCTTCGACCCCATTCACCGCGGGCACATCGAGCCCGTGCGCGAGGCGCGCCGGTTGCTGGGGCTGGAGCGGGTCATCTACCTGCCTACGGCCACGCCGCCGCACAAGCCGCGGCGTGCCCTCGCTCCGGCCCATGCCCGCTACGCCATGGTGGAGCTGGCGCTGCTCGACGAGGAGGGGCTCTACGTCTCGGCGCACGAGCTGACTCCGGAGCGCCCGGCCTACACCGTCGACACCCTGGAGCACTTTCGCCGGCAGATGCCGGACTCCGAGCTCCACCTGTTGATCGGCGGCGACTCCTTCGCCGATCTCCACCACTGGGTGCGCTGGCAGGAGATCGCGGCCGCGGCCCGCCTGGTGGTTCTCGCCCGGCCCGGCTGGGACCTGGATTCCATCCCGCTGGACCCCGGTGTGGCCGCCCTGGCGCGGACCGACCGGGTGCTCGTCGTGCGGCAGGCGGCGGTGGACGTGTCGTCCACCCGTTTGCGCGAGCAACTGGCCGCCGGCCTTCCTATTCCCCCCGGGGACGTCCCGGACTTGGTGGTACGATACGTGCAGAAATACGGTCTCTACCGATGAATCCAGAACTCATTCCCACCGTTCCCGAACCCACTCCCGTCATCGCCAATCCCGACACCGTCGGCAGAGTCCGCGAGGCCGTGGCCGCCGCCGAGGACCGCAAGGCGGTGGACCTCAAGGTGCTGCATCTGCAGCAAGTGAGCGACTTCACCGACTACTTCCTGATCTGCAGCGGCACCAACGAGCGCCAGGTTCAGGCGATCGCCGACGCCATCGAAGAGCGCCTGAGGGCCAGGAAGGTGCGCCCTCTGCACATCGAGGGTCACAATCGCGCCCAGTGGGTGCTGCTCGACTACGGCGATCTCGTGGTGCACGTCTTCCTGGAGGAGCCGCGGCGGTTCTACGCCTTGGAGCGACTGTGGGGCGACGCGCCGGACGTGACGGCTGATTTCGCGGGTAACCACGACGGTTCGCGAGTGGCCGCTGGGTGACCGCGGCCTCTCCCTTCGCTCTCTCCCGTCTGTTGCAAGACTTCCCTGCGCTGGCTGACAGCCTGCGGGGAATCGAGCGTGCCGCCGCCACCGAGGCGCCGGTGCTGCTGCTCGGCGAGGCCGGCACCGGACGCTCGACGGTGGCGCGAGCCCTTCACGGTGCGAGCCCGCGGGCCGCGGGCCCCCTGGTGGAGGTCGACCCGGGCTCGATTCCCAGTACCCTCTTCGAAAGCGAGCTCTTCGGCTATCGTGCCGGGGCCTTCACCGGCGCCGACCGCGCCAGCGAGGGCCGTGTGGCCCGAGCCTCGGGCGGCACACTCGTTCTCGACCATGTGGAAGAGCTTCCCCTCGCCTCGCAGCCCAAGCTGCTGCGGCTGGTGGCGGAGCGGCGCTACTCGCCGCTGGGTGGCGGAGAGGCCGAAGCCGACGTTCGTTTCGTCGCCATCGGCTCCGAGGACCTTCCCCGGCGGGTGGCCCGCGAGACCTTCCGTCCCGACCTTTTCTATCGCCTCGAAGTGATGGCCTTCCGCCTTCCCTCGCTCCGGGAACGCCGGGCCGATCTGCCGCGGCTGCTGGACGCCCTGCTGGCCGATCTCGGCGAGCGTTTCAGCGTGAGCGAGCTCAAGCTGGCGCCAAGAGCCCGGGCCTGGATGCATGAGTACGCCTGGCCGGGAAACCTGCGGCAGCTCCGCAATACCCTGGAGCGCGGCCTGGTTCTTTCCGAAGGCCAGCCGATCGACCCACCGCCTCCCGAAGATCCCCGAGAGGCCCGCCCCCGGACCCTCCTCGAAGTGGAGAAGGAGCAGATCCGCAACGCCCTCGCTTACACCCGCGGTCATCAGGGCCGCGCGGCCGAGCTGTTGGGGATCAGCCGCAAGGCGCTGTGGGAGAAGCGGAAGCGGTATGGAATTCCCTGATCCTCAGGCGATCGCTCCGGGATCGAGAACCTTGACCACGGGGACCGGGGGCGGCTCGCCCTGCTTCGCCGGCAACCAGGATTCCCACAGCGCCACCTGATCCAGCAGGTCCGAGAGATCCAGGCCGCAGGCGACGGGAGCGTAGGGCTCCAGCCGGACCCGCGCCTTGGCGAGGGTTCTTCCGGGGGCTTCCTGGCGATGTAGATCCAGAAATTGATGGAGGGCGGCGGCGATCTGGATCAGGCCCTGAAAGAGGTTTTTGGGCTCCGGAGTGGTGGAGCGCCAGATGTCCTCCCACACCTCGTGAGAGTCGTAGAACCGCCCGCTGTTGAAAAGCGTGATGCCCTCCAGGAACAGGCGCCGCCGCTCTTCCGGGGTGAGATTGGGATGCAGCTCTCGGTGTCCGCCGGCCACGCTCGCGCCCTACGCCTCGGCCCGTCTCTCCGGCTCCGGCTCGGCCAGCGAGTCCAGCAGGTCCGCCGGCAGCGACAGGCCTGGGTGGACGTGCTTGCACAGCTCGCGCAGGCGGCGCAGCTCCACCTCCGACAGCTTGGAGAAGGCCTGGACGATCGCCGGATCGAGCTGCTGGCCCGCCACCCGCTGGAGCTCGTTGACGGCCACCTGGTAGGTGCGCGCCCGCCGGTAGGGACGGTCCGAGGTGATGGCGTCGTAGGTGTCCACCACCGCGAAAATGCGGGCGGCGAGGGGGATCTCCTCTCCCGCGAGGCCTCGGGGGTACCCGGTGCCGTCCCACCGCTCGTGGTGGCTGTAGATGATCTGGAGGGCCGCGGGCTGAAGGAAGCTGACCTCGGCCAGCATGTCGAAGCCCCAGGTGGGGTGCTGCTTCATGATGTGCCACTCGTCGGCGGTGAGGGGACCCATCTTACGCAGGATCTCGTCCGGGACGACCATTTTCCCCACGTCGTGCAGGAGGGAGCCCCACTCGATGGCCTTCAGCTCCTCGCCGCGGATGCCCAGCGCCTTGGCGAGGGCGATCGCGTAGAGCGAGACGCGGAAGGAGTGGCCGGTGGTCTCGTGGTCGCGGGCGTCAGCCGCCGTGACGACAGCTCCCACCGCCTCCACGTACGACCGCTCGCGGGCGCGCTGCGACTCTTCGAGGGAGATGGTGAGGGCGCGGAAGGTCTCCTCGATGAGCCGGACCTCGCTGCCGCCGCCAGCGGCTTGGAAGTCGCTGCGGAGCTGCCCCTCGCGAGCCATCACGGACATCGTCTCGGCCAGCCGCCTCAGGGGGAGATTGACGCGCTGCACCACCCACCAGGCCGCGCCGGCCGCGAGAATTCCGGCCGAGAGGCCGATGAACAGGAGGTTTCGACCGATCTGGCGGGCGAGCTCGGGATCGTTGGAGACCGAAACCAACTGGTAGACCAGCAGGAGAGCTATACCCAGGACGGTCGTAGCGATGGCCGCCGTGAATAGAGTGGACTTTGCACGCAGATTCAAAACTATGGACTCCATTCCCCCGGAGGCACCCTCTCGGTGCCTCGCTGAACGATCGCTTGCCTGCGAAATTACACGGAGTATACGCGAGCTTGACCCGTTAGGCGAGACTGGCGTGGCCGAAGCCCATAGAGCGAGCACGGCGGTCGTGGGGTTGCCAGGAGCATGCGCTCCCCGGGTGGACGACGCGTCTTGAGATCTCATTCACCTAAGTAGGTGCTTCGAACGGCTCTTTTCGAGTCATCCGGAAGAGGCGGCCCTGTTACGATGCCGTTCCGTCATGACGTCCTCCTTCAGAATCGTCCTGGGTTTCGGCCTGCTTCTCGCCGCCGTCGTTCCCGCTCTTGCCGCGCCGGATGCACGCGAGATCGCGGCAGGCCTCGCGGCGTTGGGGCCGCGGGCTGACCCGGCACCGCGTGGGCGGGCGGTCAGGTATCTGCTGGACGCCATGGGGCGCGCCGGGCTCACAGGCCTTCGCGCCGTGCCTGCCGGCGGCGGCGAGCTCGTCAACGTCGAAGGGGTGGTGCCCGGGCAGACGGCCGAGGAGATCGTGCTCTCCGCCCACTACGACTCCGTACCCGGTAGCCCAGGAGCGGGCGACGACGCCTCGGGGTGCGGCGTCGCCATCGCCGCGGCGTCCGAGCTGCGCCGCACGCCCCTGCGGCACACCGTGCGGGTAGTAATATTCGACGGCGAGGAGGAGGGCCTGCGGGGGAGTGAGGCCTGGCTCCGGGAGCGGGGACCGGAAGCGGGCCGCCGGATCCTGGCCGATCTCAATCTGGAGATGCTGGGTTGGGCGGGGAGCGCAGGCCCCGTCATCGACGTCTTTCCCAAGCGGATGGGCTCCCAACGGGTGTTGCCCCCGGGCTGGCTGGTGCACGCCGTCGAGCGGAGCGGCGACGCCGTGGGGTGGCCCTACTCCGTGGCCGACAATCGCCATCCTTTCCTGGCGCAGTTGCTCCTCCGTGCCGCCAATGTGAATTTCGGCGCCGACTCCAGCTCCTTCCTGCGGCGCGGCATCCCCGCCGTGACCCTCTCGGACAGCTCGCTGTCGGACCTCGACCCTGCCTACCACCGGCAGACCGACGTTGCCGCCCGGCTGGATGCCCGCCGCCTGGAGTCCTGGACTCAAGGTGCGGCGGCGGCCGCGCGGCGCCTGGACGTCCTGGCCGGCCGGCCTCTCTTCGAGGACCAGTACCTTGCTATCTTCGGACGCATCTGGCTGCGGCGGGACTTGATCTGGATCGGCTTTCTGCTCTGGATCCTGCTGGTCTTTCGCAGCCGGCCGGGCCGCTGGCGGGGAGCGACGGCCGAAGAGCGCCGGCGGCAGATGCGCACCTACCTCCCGGGCTTCCTCTTTCGTGGGCTGCTCGTGCTGGCGATCTTCCTGGCACCGGTGCTCGCCGTGCTGCTCTGGCCTGCGGCCCTCCTCTCCCTGGCACCGCCGAAGCCTTTGTCGTTGCGGATTTTATGGGCGGCCTTGGGATGGCTGCCCCTCGCGATCCTCCTGGCGGGAGGGATCGACGGCCTGGCCGGCGAAATCATCTGCTCGTCCTGCGGATTCCAGGGCGGAGCAGCGGCCGCGGTGCTGATTCCCGCGACCCTGCTGGCCTACGGGATCTCGGTAGTCGTCAAGCGAGGCCCATCTCTTCGAGGGAGTGAGCCGAGAGAACCCGTTCCGCAAGCTCCGTCAGCCGATCCAGCGAGGTGATCGTCTCCACCCGCCGTTGGACGTTGTCCGGGAGGGGCCCAAAACGCTTGCCGAGGAGGTGCAGAAGAAGCTGGCGGGCTCCTCTCTGGGCGCCTTGGACCATGCCCTCGGCGCGCCCTTCCTCCCGGCCCTTCGCCTGTTGCGTCTCCGACCACGTCATCGCCATGGCTCGTACCCTCCTGTTCTCTCTTCGGGAGCGAAGAGCCTCGAACTCCGCAACCTCCCGAGGATCCAATTGTAAGTAGTTTTCGACGCAGTCGACAAGTAGGAACGGATCGATTCGTCCCTTCAGCCCGGCGATCCGGCGCTGGCAGGCCATCTTCAACTCGGCGCGGCTCCAGGATCCGGGGTCCATCAAGGCGGCGAAGGCCCACGCCAGCGGCTCGGGCCGAGCCAGGTACTCCGCGGCACTGCAGCCCGCGAGGCCGAACGAGATGTACCGCAACTCCGGGAAGTCCGGACCGAGATCGCTCTGCCAGGTCTCCAGGCGGATGCCGGGCCGACCTCGCTTCAGGTAGATCACGATCGTCAGGACCGGTGTGTCGTACCGGGCTCGGATCTGATTGTGGTACCGCCACAGGCGTGCCTCCATGCTGGGCTTCGCCCGCGCCTCGATCTCGACGTGGATCAAGAGGGGGCGTCCGGGGACGGTACCGACGCGGACGAGCAGGTCGAGCTCGCGCCGGCGGCCGTGGGGACCTCCGGCAAAAAGCTCCTTGTCGAGGAGCTCGGGTGACGACAGGTCCATCCGTTCCAGCGCCTGGGGTGCGACGAGGCGCAGGAAGTCTTCGAGAAAAGCGCGCAGCAGTAGCTTGAAGATCTTGTCGTGTTGGGTGGCCATGGGCGATCCCGGTCTGAGATCGCCGTCCATCGGCGCTCTCCCTCCACCCTATATAAACGGAAAAAAGCGCGCTCATCTTACAACCCCCCGCCGCATATGGTTTTGCGAGGGGGGTTTCAGGCTATTCAAGAGGTGACTGAAAAAGCCTTTAGCGTCCCGCCAGCTCCTTCAGCACCGCCACCGCGTGCTCCAGCTCCGCCTCGGTGTTGTAGAAGTGGGGCGACATCCGGATGCCTGCGCGGGGCCTGTAGTCGCACATGATCTGGCGGTCGATCAGCTCGTGGCAGAGGTGCTCGGCGTCGGCGTGCCAGATGGAGACGGTGCCTCCCCGCTGCCTGGGGTCGCGCGGAGTGCGCAGCTCGAAGCCGGCTTCGGTGGCGAGGTCCATCAGGTGCTGGGTGAGGGCCATGGAGCGCTCGCGGATCTTCTTCTGCCCCACGCCGGCCACGATCCGGTAGCCCGCGCGGCAGGAGTAGAGGGCGGGGATGTTCGGCGTGCCGGTGAGGAAGCGCCAGGCCGGCTCGGAACGGAGGTGGATCGGTCCGGGACGGAAGGCGAAGGGCTCCTCGTCCGCCTGCCAGCCGATGAAGGTGGGCTGCAGGGTGTCCGCGATCTCCGGGTTCACCCAGAGGAAGCCCGCGCCCGGGCCGCCGCATAGCCACTTGACCGAGCCGCCCATGGCCGCGTGCACGCCCCAGGCCTCCAGCTCCAGCGGCACGGCCCCGGCCGACTGGTAGACGTCCAGCAGCAGGATGGCCCCGACCTCGCGGCAGCGCCTGGCGATGGCCTGGGCGTCCTGCACGAAGGCGCTGCGGAACAGGGTGTGGGAGATGGGCACCAAGCGCGTCCGCGCGTCGATGGCCGCCAGCAGCCGCTCGGTGGGCACGCCGATACCGTCGTCGGAGGGGACGGTGACGATCTCCGCGCCTTTCTTCTTCTCCCCTTCCATCAGATACATGACGTTGGGGAAGTTCAGCTCCGTGTAGACGATGCGGTTGCGGGCCGCCGGATAATCCATCGCCGAGAGGAAGATGGCCGCCGCCACGGCGACGTTCTGGTGCATGGAGACGGCGCCGGGCTTCACCCCCAGGAGCGGGCACAGCAGGTCGCCGGTCTCCGCCGACATCTCCCACCAGCCTTCGCTCCAGGCCCGCACGCCCCGCGTCCCCCAGGCGCGCTCGAACTCGGCGAGCTCGTCGTGGACGCCGCGCGGCATCGCGCCGAGCGAGTTGTTGATCAGGTAGGTCGTGTGCTCCAGGATGGGAAACTCGGCGCGCAGCGCCAGCAGATCCTCATGGGGAGCGGTGGTCGCCGTCGTAGTTGCCATGGTGCTCATCGTCTCACCGTCCTTTCCATTCCGCCGGCCGCTTCTCCAGAAACGCCTTGACACCCTCTTCCTTGTCGGCGGAGGAGAAGCAGAGGCAGAAGAGGTCGCGCTCGTAGGTGATGCCGTCCTCGACCGGCAGCTTCTCGCTGGCCCGCAACGCTTCCTTGGCGACCTTGAGGGTGAGCGGGCTCTTGCTGGCGATCTTATGGGCAAGCTCCAGCGTCTTCGCCCGCAGCTCGTCGGCCGGGACCACGAGCTCCACCAGGCCGATCTCCTTCGCCTCGGCGGCGCCGATCATGTCGCCGGTGAGGATCAGCCGCATGGCATTGCCCACGCCCACGAGACGGGGCAGGCGCTGGGTGCCGCCGCCGCCCGGAATCAGCCCGAGGTTGATCTCCGGCTGGCCGAAGCGGGCCTTCTCGGAGGCGACGCGGATGTCGCACGACATGGCCAGCTCGCAGCCGCCGCCCAGGCAGAAGCCGTTGATCATGGCGATGACCGGCTTGGGGAAGCTCGCCATGATGTCGAACACGCGCGGGCTGCGCATGGCGTGGCGCTGGTCGAAGGGGGTGCGGCCGGCGAACTCGCCGATGTCCGCTCCGGCGATGAACGACTTCTCGCCGGCGCCGGTAATCACCACGACGCCCACCGAGTCGTCGTGCTCGATGCCGGCGAGGATCTCCAGCGCCTCGTCGCGCACCTGCTGGTTGAGGGCGTTCAGCTTGTCGGGCCGGTTGATGGTCAGGATGGCGACGCGGCCTTCGCGCTCCACCAGAATCGTCTCGGGCATTGGAATCTCTCCTCTCCTCCAGGATAGGTGCGGGGTCGAGCGGCGGCCGGGACGGGAAGACCGTCCCGGGCTCGGATCTCAGGCCTGGGATCATACCGGAGTCGCGCTGGCCGTGTCGGGGGATGAGCTTCCCGCTACGGCTGGCAGGGCTGGGGTGCCGGTGCGTTCGGATTGCGGCCCACCCGCCGGTCCATCCAGTCGAGCAGGGTGGCGAAGGTGAAGGGCGCCACGAAGTGGAGGTTCACGTCGTGCCCGGAGAACGGAATGATCTTCGTCTCCAGGCAGGTGTCCGGCGCGAAGAAGGCGGACTCGGCGGCGAGGCTGCCGGAGGCCGAGCAGCTCGGCTCGTTGCAGAACGCCAGATCGAAATCGCCGACCGCGAGGAGCACCGGTACGTGGACCCCGGTCGACAAGCTCAAGGCGGGGACCGCCGTATTGAGCTCGGCCAGGGTGACCGTCTCCTTGTTCTGCTCGTCAACCGCCAGAACGTTGGGATCGAAGAACGGCGCCTGGTAGAAGACGCCGCGGGTCCCGGGAAGGGTGGTGAAGTAGTTGTCCGGGATGTTCTTGCCCGCGAAGCGGGGGTCGAGGTTCGCCGGATAGAAGGCGACGTCGCCAAGGTGCGAGGTCACCGTGTGCGAGACGCCGGTCAGGACCACGCCGTCCACGTCGTCATAGGTAGAGGACTCGTCGATCGCGATCAGCGATCCCAGGGAGTGGCCGACGAGGGCCACCCGCTCGGCGCGGATGCGGCCGAAGCCGGGCACCACCCGATCCCCGCCGCGCAAGGCCTGCACGATCTGGTGGACCACGTAGGCGTTCGAGTCGATGGTGACCGCGTCCGCAGGCGGATGATCGCTGCGGCCGATGCCGATCCGGTCGATGTTGAGCACGGCGTAACCCGCCTCCGTCGCATAGCGCACGTACGAGTAGAGCGCCGGCTGATAGGGCCAGTTCCAGTACAGATGGCCGTAGGTCGCGCCGTGGAGAGCGATCTGGATCGTCTTGTTATGAATGCTGCCGCGGGCGCAGAGCTCGCCGAAGACGTTGTAGACGGTGGTATCGCCGGGGGAGAGGGTGACGGGGAACGTCACGTCCGTGCAGCGCAGCCCGCCCGGATCGGCCTGGGCGCCGGCCGGCACGAGGGCCGCCAGGAGCACGAGGCCGCAGAGCAGTCGCATGGCGAGCGGAAGGGAAGGTGCTTTGGGTTGCCGGGTTCTCATCGTTTTCTCCTCCTGTAGAGTCGAGTCCGCTCGCATCTCTTGACGGCGATTGCGAGGTGATTGGGATAGACTTTCCCATATGAGCACACCTTACGAAAGCGCCCAACTGATCCTCAAGATCTTCGAGATGCGTCGCGAGCCGGTCCTGCGCGAGGCGCGCGCCTGGTTCGTCCGCGAGTTCCACCCGACCTCCGCCGAGGAGGTCCTCGCCCTGCCGGCGGACGACAACCGCAAGTTCCGCATGGTGACCGGCTATTGGGACATGGCCTGCTCCCTTGTTACCCACGGCGCCATCGACCGCCAGATGTTCCTCGACGCCAACGGGGAGCTCTTCGGGACCTTCTCGAAGGTACAGCCCCTCCTGGCGGATCTGCGCGACCGCCTCAAGGTGCCGACCCTGATGACCCACACCGAGCAGGTGGTGATGTCCGTTCCAGATGCCGAGGCTCGCCTAGAGGCGATTCGCAACCGGCTGAAGGGGCTGGCGGCGCAGCACGCCGCGAAGAGCTGAATCCGCACGCGATCCGCTGAAGGAATCCTCCGTGTCCGAGCTCGACCGTTTTGCTCTCGCCGGCTGGGCGAGAGCCCTCACTCTGAATGAACGGGCTGCCGCCTGGCGCGTGACGGGCGGACGCTCGGAGCCGCCGGAGGACCCGGATCGCGCCGCGCGGCGCCTCGTCCGCTGGCAATCCCAGAACCCCTTCGGGCAGGACGGCTTCTTTCAGCGCCGCCTCGCGCAGGAGGGGATCGGGGTGGACGACCTCCGAGCCCTTTTCGGCGATCCGCCGGAGGCCATCGCCGCCCGGGTGGAGGAGCGCCCCGCGTGGCTCGTCCAACTGGAGCGCGCCTGGACGACGACACCGGCCGCCCGGTTTCCCCTGTCTCCCGAGCTCCTCGGGGGTAGTCGCCACGCCGACTTCCTCGAGGCCGTCCGCCCGCTCCTCGATACCGCCTACACCGACTTGACCGCCGGCCTTCGCGAGCTGGCGGACCGTTTTCCCTCTCCGCCTTTCGATCCGGCGACCGCTGGCGATCTCCTGGCGGTCAATCTGCCGCTGTCGCTCGTGGTCCTCCTCAATCGCACCATGGTCCTGGAGCTTCACCTGGCGGGCCAGGCCGGCCAACTGACCGGGGACACCCCGGAAGATCGTTTCCAGAGCTTCGTCGATTCGCTGCGCGACCCGATGGTCGCCCTGGAGTTGCTGCGCCAGTACCCGGTTCTCGCGCGCCAGGTCGTCGAGACCGTCTTCCTTTGGGTGGACTCCAGCCTGGAGATCCTTCGCCACCTGGCTGAGGATGCGGACCGGCTGCGCGAGGTCTTCTCGCCCGGCCGCGGCCTCGGCGTCCTGACCGAGGTTCATACCGGCCAGGGCGATGCCCACCGCGGGCGCCGGTCGGTGGCGCTCCTGCGCTTCGACACCGGGCTCGGCCTCGTGTACAAGCCACGGCCGTTGACGATGGACGCCGCCTTCCAGGATTTCCTGGAGTGGACCGGCGCCCGCGGGTTTGCCCCGGCCTTCCGCCGCCTGCGGGTTCTGGACGTCGACGGGCACGGCTGGGCGGAACGCGTGGAGGCGGCGCCCTGTGCGAGCGCCGAGGAGATCGAGCGCTTCTACCTCCGCCAGGGCGGCTACCTCTTCCTCCTCTATGCCCTGTCGGCCATCGACATGCACCACGAGAACCTCATCGCGGTGGACGAGCACCCGGTCCTGGTGGACCTCGAGGCGCTTTTCCACCCGGTGGACGAGACGATGGGCCGCGAGGATCAGGATCTCGCCCCCGACACCGTGCTGCGCATCGGATTTCTGCCGACGGCGGATTGGGGGGCGGCGCCGGGCCAGGCGGGCGTCGATCTTTCCGGCCTGGCCGCGGTGGGCGGACAGGTTCTGCCCCGGCCGGTGCTGAGGTCGGAGGACGCGGGAACGGACCGGATGCGCTTCTCCCGTCAGCCCATTACCGTTCCTGTCGGGGATCATCGCCCGACCCTCCAGGGCGCCGAGGTCGATCTCGCCTCCTACAGCGGGGAGATCGTCGAGGGGTTCCTGCGCATGGCCCGCGTCGTCGCCGCTCACCGCGACGAGCTGCTCTCCGCCGCCGGCCCCCTGGCCGCGTTCGCCGCGGCGCCGGTGCGCCTGCTGGTGCGTAAGACGCTCGCATACTCGAACCTGGCCTTCGAGGGGCAGCACCCCTACCTCCTCGGCGATGCCCTGGATCGCGACCGCCACCTCGACCACCTTTGGTCGGCGGTGCCGGAAACTCCCGATCTGGAGCGGCTGATCGCCGCCGAGCACCGCGATCTGGAGCGCGGCGACATCCCGATGTTCACGGCCTCGCCCGTCTCCCTGGACGTGTGGACGAGCGACGGCGAGAGGATCGCCGGGTTCCTGAAAGCCACGCCTTTCGATCGCGTCCGCGAGCGCCTTCGCGGCCTCGACGAAGCCGAGATCGCGCGCCAGGCCTGGATCGTCTCCAACTCCCTGCGGGCGGTGGGCGGCCGCCCGAATCCGAACGACCGCCATGCCGTACGCGAGACGGATCGAGCCCCGTCGCGCGACGAGTTGGTGAATGCCGCGGTCGAGGTGGGGCTGCGCCTCGACGCGCTCGCGTTCCGTAGCGGCGAGGCCGCCTTCTGGTTCGTGCAGAAGTTTCAGGCGGGTCCGTACCCCAGCGTGCTGAGCCCGGCCGGTCCCGATCTCTACCTGGGCAACTCCGGAATCGCTCTCTTCCTGGCTCAGCTCGGCGCCGTCACGGGCGATCCCCGTTTCACCCGTCTGGCCCGCGCCGCCACCGTCACCCTGCGGGCCCAGATCGCCCACGGTGACAAGCTCGTGGACGCGGTCGGCGGCTTCGCGGGCTGGGGAGCCATCGTCCATACCTTGGCCCATCTTGGCGCTCTTTGGCAGGATGAGTCGCTCCTCGACACGGCCGAGCAGGTGGCTGCTCCCTTAAGTCCGCAGATCGACGCGGACGAGTACTCCGACGTCGTCGGCGGTGCCGCCGGCTGCCTCGTCGCCCTCCTCGGCCTCCACAGCTTGCGGCCGTCGGGTCCGGCCCTGGCGCTCGCCGTGCGCTGCGGCGAGCGCCTCCTCGCATGCGCCCGTCCCATGGACCATGGTCTCGGCTGGATCCTCGAGCTGGCGGGGGTGCGTCCCTTGGCCGGCTTCTCCCACGGCGCGGCGGGGATCTCCTGGGCACTTCTCCAACTGGCGGCGGCGACGGGCGACGACCGCTTTGGCCACGCGGCCCGAGAGGCCCTGGAGTACGAGCGTTCCCTGTACCGCGCCAGCGGCGGCTGGCCCGACCTGCGCTTCGGCGCGCCGGCCGAGCAGCATTCCATGTGCGCCTGGTGCCATGGGGCGCCGGGAGTCGCCTTCGGGCGCCTGGACAGCCTGCGCTTCCTGGACGATGCCGCGATGCGGGAAGACATCGCGACGGCGGTCGACGCCACCCTCGCCGGAGGCTTCGGCAAGGGGCACTCGCTGTGTCATGGCGATCTCGGCAACCTGGAGATACTCGCCCTGGCGGCGGAGCTCGTAGGTACCCCCGGACTGGCCGGCCGCGTCGGTCGCCTGACCGGAGGCGTCCTCGAAAGCATCCGGGAGCACGGCTGGCGGTTCGGGCTCCTCGGTCTGGGGGAAGTGCCCGGCCTGATGCTGGGGCTCGCCGGTATCGGTTACGGCTTGCTGCGGTTGGCGGAGCCTGAGCGCGTTCCCTCCGTGCTTCGCCTGGCCCTGCCCGTCACGTAGAAGATCACCCTGCCGGCACGAGATGACCTCGCGCCGCTGCAACAGAGAAGGAGAGACGATGAAAAAGATCGACCTGGGACGCGCCTTTCGCGACGAGGACTACTATCTGAGTCTGTCCGAGGCCGAGCGCGCGAGTCTGCCCGCCCATCCGGCGGCGCTGATCGAGGTGAGAGAGGACGAGCTCCGGGCCGTCGCGGGCGCGACGACGGAAGCCTGCACCGCCAGCGGTTTTTGCAGCCCCTGTCCTAAGCATGTGTGTGTCTAGGACCCAAGGGTACCGTTAGAAGGTAGGGTGGGCGCCTCCGGCCCACCCGTTTCTTGCCTCACATCTGAAGAAGTCGGCGTGACTCCCTGGAAGTCGGCGTAGATCCGCGGATGCCGGAGAAAACTCTGGAGATGTCGGCAGAACATCCGGAGAAGTCGGCGTAGATCCCCGGAAGTCGGCGTAGATCTACAGATGCCGGAAAAAACTCTGGAGAAGTCGGCGAAACATCCGGAGAAGTCGTCGTGACTCCCTGGAAGTCGGCGTGGATCTGCGGATGCCGGAGAAAACTCTGGAGATGTCGGCAGAACATCCGGAGAAGTCGGCGTGACTCCTGGAAGTCGGCGTGAATCTGCGGATGCCGGAGAAAACTCTGGGGATGTCGGAAGAACATCCGGAGAAGTCGGCGTGACTCCCTGGAAGTCGGTGTGGATCTGCGGATGCCGGAAAAAACTCTGGGGATGTCGGAAGAACATCCGGAGAAGTCGGCGTGACTCCCTGGAAGTCGGCGTGGATCTGCGGATGTCGGAAAAAACTCTGGAGAAGTCGGAAGAACATCCGGAGAAGTCGGCGTGACTCCCTGGAAGTCGGCGTGGATCTGCGGATGCCGGAGAAAACTCTGGAGAAGTCGGAAGAACATCCGGAGAAGTCGGCGTGGCTCCCTGGAAGTCGGCGTAGATCTGCGGATGTCGGAAAAAACTCTGGAGAAGTCGGCAGAACATCCGGAGAAGTCGGCGTGGCTCCCTGGAAGTCGGCGTGGATCTGCGGATGCCGGAAAAAACTCTGGAGATGTCGGCGCGACATCCGGAGAAGTCGGCGTGACTCCCTGAATGTCGGCGTGGATATGCGGATGCCAGTCGCCTCGAAGCGATTCGCAACCGGCTGAAGGGGCTGGCGGCGCAGCAGGCCGCGAAGCTGACCGCGGCTTGGCGCTGCTCGACCCCATCGGGTGACGCACGAACCGAACCCTCGGCAGCTCTCGAAATGACCCCCCACCTCCCTTTTGCGCTCAGCCGTCCGCTGGAGTACCATCACACCATGCAAGTCGCCACCGGTACCATCGTCGAAGGCAAGGTAGTCCTTGAGGGCGTGTCCCTGCCTGAAGGGACTGTCGTCACGGTGTTCGCGAAGGACTCGGAGGCGATTGTGCGCCTACCCTCTGCGCTTCAAGCCGAGCTTGAGGAAGCGCTTGAAGAAGCCGATCACGAAGAAGGCATTTCCGGAGACGAGCTCTTCAGGAAATTGCAGAAGTACGGCTAAGCTTGGCGCTGATCCTTCGTATCAAGCCCAGGGCGGAGCGGCAGATTGAAGCCGCCGCTGCTTGGTGGAGTGAGAACCGACCCGCGGCGCCGGGAGCAATTCGATCTGACCTCCAGGCTACGCTTGACTCATTGGTCGAACAGCCCGGTATCGGTACCTTGGTCGAAAACGCCCGGGATCCTGAAACGCGCCGCTTGTACTTGGCGCGAACTCAATACTTCGTCTATTACCGCCCACGTGGCCGTTACCTCGAAGTTGTAGCCTTCTGGCATTCGAGTCGTGAGCATGGGCCGGGTGTCTGACGCGAAATGACCCTGACCGCGCCGCCCTTGAAGCGCTCGAAGCGAAGCTGGAGGTGATCAAATGCCCCGTATGACATCTTCGATGGCACGCAGTGCGATCAAACGTGCTCTACTAGGTGTCCTTGACCGCTACCCATCTAAGAAGCAGGTTGCTCGGATGTGGGAGTTCTTCGCCGATCGGTGTGTATATTGCGAAAATATGCTCTCGCGGCAGCTCCGCAACGGACACGTCGACCACCTAGTCGCGGTGGCCGAAGGCGGCACAAACCACCTTTCTAACTTTGTGCTTTCTTGTGGTTTTTGCAATGGCGATGAGCGCCGTGAATCCAACTGGGATGATTTCCTTCGCTGGAAGGCGGGCAAAGACTCTGACGCCTACTACCGCCAGAGGTCAAAGATCCTTGCCTGGGTCGAACTCAACGGCGGCTCGCCTCCAATTCCGGATCCCATCACCAAAGCGTTCGTTACAGCTCAAATTGGCATTGCACTCGAGGCCTTCAACAGGGCTCAAAACGCACTCATCAACCTAAGAGATGGCGACGCCTGACTTGGCTGGGATAAATTCTCCGTTCGGGCTTCGAGGTCGTGCACGGAACGATGACTATGACGGGACTCGCCTTGTTGACGGCATCCCGGCTGACCACGATGACAGGGCGAATACCAGCTTGTTCAGAACCCTCTCCGGATCAAGACGCGCCTCGAATACGTCACCGCGTCTCAAGCATTCCTCTCAGCGGCTCGCAGTGCCTCCCAATCGGCAGCCGCGAACTCTTCTGCAACTTGAACGGCCTCTTTCTGATAGGTGCTATCGTTTGCCATCTGAGCAAATTCCGCATCGATTGCGGCTCGGCGAGAGGCTGCAAGTTGCTGTCGGATCGCTCTTTCGAGAAAAGCGTTGCGGCTATCGACCGCTCCTCTGCCCACCATGGCATTCATCTCCGCGAGCAGGTCCGCCGAGAGGGCCACTGTGGTGCGAACTCTTCTTGCCGACATATACCCCTCCCTTAGATGTCGAGTCTGATGCCTCTTCGCTCATCATGCAAGGCGTCAACAGGTGAGCCTCCTCTTTGGCGGTCACCTGTCTGTCCCGGTTCTCAATCACCGGTGCCGCCAAACCGGCCGCCGCTTCTCCAGGAAGGCGGCTACGCCTTCCTCCAGATCCTCGAGAGGGAGAAGCTCTTCCTTATAGATACGCTCGGACTCCGTCAGGGCGGCGGAGAAGGGGAGGTCCCTGCCGGCGCGGACGGCTTTCTTGGTGAGGCGGGTGACGGGGGTGCTACGGGCGGTGATGCCGGCGAGGAGGGAGGCTATCGTCCCATCCAGGCTGCCGACGGGGACTCTGCGGGTGACGAGGCCCAGCCTTTCCGCTTCCTCGCTGTCGAGGGTGCGGCCGGTGAGCAGGAGGTCGAGGGTGCGTCCGGGGCCGAGGCGCGGCGGCAGCAGGACGGCGGCGACGGGGGCGAAGCAGCCGAGCTCGATCTCGGGCTGGCCGAAGCGGGCGCCGTCCTCGGCGATCACGAGGTCGCAGGCGAGCGCCAGCTCCATTCCTCCTCCCAGGCAGTGACCGTGGACGGCGGCGACGGTGATCGCGTCGAGATCCCGCAGCCGGCGGATCGCCGCGTGCAGGGTCTCCAGCATCGACACGACTTTGTCCGGCGTGTGGTCCTGCACGGCGACCCCGGCGGAGAAGGCCTTGTCGCCGGCGCCCCGGAGGACGACGACCTGGAGGTCCGGATCGCCGGCGAGGCCGGCCACGGTCTCTCCCAGGAGCGTGATGGTGGGGATGTCGAGGATGTTGAGCGGCGGACGGTTGAGGATGATCGTCGCGGTCCGCGATGACGTTTCGGGACGCTCGAGGACGATCGCTGGTCCGGTCATTTGCCGTCGTTGGTAAGGCCGGCGGCGCGGGCGAAATCCACCCACAGGGCCCGTTGCTGGGGGAGGGCGATGAGGTTCTCCGGGTGCCACTGGACGCCCCTCACCCACCAGTCGCGGCGGTCGAGGAAGGCGGCTTCGACGAGACCGTCCGGCGACACGGCCACGGGGTGGAACCCCTCCGCCACCTTCTTGAGCGCCTGGTGGTGGCGGCTGTTGACCCGCGGCACCTCGCGGGCGAGACGCTCGGCGATGGGCGCGCCGGGGGCCAGCACGCGGACGGTGTGGGCGAGCGTGTCCGGCGTCTCGGAAACGTCGTGGTTGACGCTGGTCGGGTGCTGCGTGGGAAGGTCCTGCCAGAGAGTGCCGCCGAGGTAGACGTTGAGCACCTGGAAGCCGCGGCAGACGCCCCAGACGGGGAGGCGCTTTTCGCGGGCGGCGTCGAGCAGGGCCCACTCCAGGGCGTCGCGGTCCGGCACGGGCTCGACGTTGGCGCCTTCGAGCATCGTCTCGCCGTAACGCTCCGGCACCACGTCGGCGCCGCCGCAGAGGACTACGGCCGCGGCCGCGGAGGCGAGAGCCCCCGCCGCCTCGATCTCCGCGGGCGTAACGACGAGGATCCATTCCTCGGGAACCCCCACCGCCACGAGCGCCGCGACGTAGGGCTCCGCCTTCTCCTCCGAGGCCGTGGAGACGAGGATGTCGCCGTTCACGCCGCCTCCCGCTCGACGAGCGCCGCGAGGCCCAGGCCGCCCGAGACACAGAGGGTGGCGATGCCGCGCTCTCCGCCCCGCGCCGCCATGCCGTGAAGCAGGGTAACGAGGATGCGTGCGCCGGTGGCGCCGATGGGGTGGCCGAGCGAGATGGCGCCGCCGTCCGGGTTCACCGTCTCGTGCGGGAAGTCGAGGTCCTTCAGGCAGGCGAGCACCTGGCAGGCGAAGGCCTCGTTGAGCTCCACCTCGTCGATGTCCTTGAGGTCAACTCCCGTCTTGGCGAGCAGCCGCCGCACCGCCGGCACGGGGCCAATGCCCATGATCCGCGGCTCGACGCCCACGACCTCCCAGCCCATGAGCCGCGCCACGACCGGCAGTCCCAACTCGGAAGCCGCCCGGCGGGAGGCGACGACCATCGCCGCCGCGCCGTCCGTGATGCCCGAGGCGTTGCCCGCCGTCACCCGGCCGCCCTCGCGGAAGACCGGAGCCAGCTTGGCGAGCGAAGCGAGGGTGACGCCATCTCTGGGATGCTCGTCGGCGTCCACCCGGACGTCGCCCTTTTTCCCGGGGACGGTCACGGGCGCGATCTCCGAGGCGAAGCGGCCCTTGGCGCGGGCCCGCTCGCTGCGGTTCTGGCTTTCGACGGCCCAGGCGTCCGAGGCGGCGCGGTCGATCCCCGCCTCTTCGGCCAGCTCCTCGGCCGTCTCGCCCATGACGAGCTTCGACAGCGGATCGTTGAAGCCGTCCTGATACATGCCGTCGACGATCTCGGTGTGCCCCAGCCGGTAGCCCCAGCGGGCGCGGGGGAGGAGGTAGGGGGTGTTGGACATGCTCTCCGTGCCGCCGGCGAGGACGACCCGCGCCTCGCCGAGGAGGATGGCGCGGGCGGCCGAGATCACCGCCTGGAGGCCGGAGCCGCAGGCCTGGTTGACGGTGAACGCCGGCCGATCGACGGGCACGCCGGCGCGGTACGCGATCTGGCGCGCCGTGTTGGGGCCGCCCCCGGCCTGGCGGGCATGGCCGAAGATCACCTGATCGACGCGCTCCGGATCGAGCCCCGCCCGCTCCAGGGCCGCCTTCGCCGCCGCCGTGCCGAGGTCCGCCGCCGTCAGCGGCGCGAGGACGCCGCCGAACCGGCCGATCGGCGTCCGCACGGGCGCGGCGAGGACGATGTCCTGGTCATTCCTGGTCATAGGCTGCCATGGCCTCCGTGTCGTCCACCCTTCGAAACCCTCATCACCCCGGCCCTCTTCTCCCGGCCTCCCCCCGTCCGCCGGGAGAAGAAGGAGAACAGCACAAGGGTGAGGAGTCTCCTCTCACCAGCCCCGGAAGTCGGGCTTGCGCTTGTTGACGTAGGCGTCGAGCCCTTCCTTGGCGTCCGGGCTCTCGAAGAGCTGCTGCTGAAGCTCGCGCTCGATGGCGAGGCCGCTCTCGAACGGCACCTCGGCGCCGGACTGCACGCTGCGCTTGATGCGGCCGACCGCCTTGGCTGCCTTGTTCGGCGGGCAGAACTGCTTGGCGTAGTCGTGGATCTGCGCCGCGAAGTTGTCGGGCTCGAAGATGTGGTTGACGATGCCGATGCGCTGCGCCTCCTCGAAGTCGATCAGCCGGCCGGTGACCATCAGCTCGATGGACTGGCTCTTGCCGACCCGCCGGGCGAGCCGCTGGGTGCCGCCGGTGCCGGGGAGCACGCCGAGGGTGACCTCGGGCAGGCCGACCTTGCCGGAGCCCTTCTTGGCGATGAGCACGTCCGCCGCCATGGCGATCTCCAGGCCGCCGCCGACCGTGTGGCCTTCCAGCGCGGCGATGACCAGCTTGGGCGTCTGCTCCAGGCGGTTCAGCGTCTCGTTGGCGTGCAGGCAGAAGTAGTACTTGAAGTAGGGATCGGACGACTTCAGCATGTTGATGTTGGCGCCGGCGCAGAAGAACTTGTCGCCCTCGCCGCGGATGACGATGACGTAGACGTCCTTCTCGAAGCGGGCCCGGAGGATGTTCTCGTCGAGCTGGCGCATCATCTCGTGGGTGTAGGTGTTGGCCGGCGGATCGTCGAGCGTCAGGTAGGCGACGCCGTCCTTCACCTCGTAGTGCACCAGGGTCTTCTTGGCGG
>Ga0134121_10001155_pt1 | contig 25574 bp, 22 predicted proteins | sample KB301_FD_96463 | JGI IMG/M metagenome (GOLD analysis project Ga0134121, IMG submission 96463) | Terrestrial soil microbial communities without Nitrogen fertilizer from Kellogg Biological Station, Michigan, USA - KB3-0-1 | ecosystem: Environmental > Terrestrial > Soil > Unclassified ... | reverse complement strand
TACCCTTGGTCGCCTTGCTCCACGTGCGCTGGGTGCCGAAGATGTCGAGGGTTCGCAGCTGGCTTCTGACCGAGGCGGCGAGGTCGCCCGAGCCCACCAGATCGTCGAGCAGCGCGTAGGACAGCGGCCGGATCCGGATCCGCGCGGCGATGCGGTCGATGTTGGTGAAGTTCAGCCCGACGTCGTACGTGATGGTTGACGAGTGATCGAACGCCGGCGAGTTCTTGTCGAGCGTGACCGGCGGACGCAACAGCTTGCTATCGACCCGCGCGACGTCCCAGAAGAAGTGCGCCGGCGTGCCGTCGTCCTTGAATGTGCGATCCCACAAGCCGAACAGGTCCGGCTCGTTCAGCTGCTCGGGATCCATGTTGTCGGGCACAACCCCGCGGCTGAACAGGGGCGCGTTGTTGACGTCGTATGCGATGACCTCGAGCCACGCGCGGCGATCCTGCGCGGCGCCGCTCGGCCACTGGTGCGCCGTGCCGATCGAGTCGATGCGCACGGACAGGTTACCCGGCGGATCGAGGCAGATGCCGCCGGGCTGAACGGTGCTGGCAAACGACGCCGGACCGACGATCGCGACCGCCGGATCGAGATCGCGCTTGATGCCGGCGGCCTGGGCCTCGGCCTCGGGAAACGGCGTCAGCGCCTGATCGATCCCCGGCCACGCGTGCTCGTGGAAGCCGTTGGTCCGCGACTTGACGTCGAGGCCCGGCGCATCGGCGATGACGTCGGTCGACGACTGCATGTGGCACGAGCCGCAGGTCAGGTGGTGCAGCGGATCGGTCTGGGCGAAGAACGTGGTCTGCCACTCCTTGTAGGTCCGCTCGAGCTCGACGTTGCGCGGGGTGACGACGTCGTGGCAGGAACCGCAGATCTCCGACTGGTTGGCGTCGGAGTCCATCAGCTTGTCGTACGCCGAGTGATGCGCTGGTGAGCTCACCGGCTTGGCCAGGCCGCCGAGCATCGTCTGATCGTTGGCGAGCACGAGGCCGTTGTTGTGCGTGTCCGTGACCGATTTGACGTTGTGGCAGAAGTAGCAGGTGATGCCCTTGGCGGTGGCCGGCAGCTGGGCCGGATCGAAGTTCTGGCCGTCGGTGAGGCCGAGCTCGACCGCCATCGGCGCGTGACACTTGACGCAGAACGTGCCGAGCATGCCGCCGGTCTCGCGCTGGCCGCGCTTGTTCATCGCGACGAACACCGGATCTTCCGACGCGTACGCGTGCATCGAGCCCGACCATTGCTGGAAGTGCTTGGGGTGACACTCCATGCAGGTCTGGGGATCTTGCAGCTCGGCAATCGACTTCGCCGGGCCGTCGTCGCCACACGCACCGGAGAACGCGCCGAGCACGCCTAGCATGGCGAGCTGGCACAAGATCGCGATGCGCATCATGGGACGTCTCCTGGCATGAAAGACTGGCCGGCGCTGGCCGGCGCCCCCGCCGCGATCCACTGGATCAGCGCACAACGCTCGGGCGGGCTGAGCGGATCGCCCGGCGGCATCTGATAACTGGCGCCCGGCGAGCTGGTGCGCACGACCATCTTGCTGCACCCGGGGTTGCCCGGCATGACGCGTCCGGCAAGCAAGGCGGTGTAGGCATGCTGCGGATCCTCGAACGACATCCCACCTTGTTTGCCCGCGGCCGAATGGCACGACGAGCGCTGCGACCCACACGTGTTCTGCAGCGTCATCGTGTAGACGTTATCGAAGGTGGGCGCATAGAGCGGCGCGCAGGTGGTGTCGACGGTGATGCACGATGGTGGTGGGTCGTTCGTGCATCCGGCGGGCGGTGCCACCGCGAGCACGGCCACGAACCACAGCTCTCGCATCCTGTTCACTCTACTCGGGATTGCACGGCGGGACAGCGATCGCGGGCTAGCGAGTGCGGCATCGCACGCGCGCGGCGAGGTTCCTCGACCGGCGCGGGGCATATACGATCGATCGGTCGGGTTGGCCCTCAGTCCGGGGCCAATTGCCACGGTGAGGTCGAGAGCGGCGCGAGAGCGGCGACGAGCCGCTGGTAGCGGCCGTAGGCGTCCGCCGCGGGCTGCCTGGCCTTGGCGTTGGGTGTGAACGTCTCCGACGGCGCCGGTGCGAGCGCCGCGAGCGTCGTGAGATCAGGCGCCATCCCGGCGGCGACCGCGGCGATCATCGCCGCACCGATCGGCGTGGCATCCGTGCGCGCCGCAACATGATGCGGCAGGCCGAGCACGTCGGCGCGGATCTGCGCCCACACCCGGCTCTGCGCCCCGCCGCCGAGCAGCAGCACCTCGCGCGCGGACAGCCCAAGCTCGCCGAGCCGCACGACGACATCGCGCGCCGCGAACGCGAGGCCTTCGAGCACGGCCCGCGCGATGTGCGCCCGATCATGGCCCGCCGCGAGCCCGTGCAGCGTGCCGCGCGCGTGCGGCCGCCACACCGGGGTCATCGCACCGGCGAGCGCCGGGATGAACGTGACACCGCCGGCCCCGGCGGGTGCGCTCGCGGCGAGCGCGTCGAGCTCGGCGTCGCCGGACAGCCCGAGCATGCGCGCGGCCCAGCGCACCGCGCCGCCCGACATCCAGCCCGGGTTCTCGACGAAGAACGCCCCGGTCGGGTACGCGTGGGTCTCGACCATCGGATCGCCGGCTGGATCGAGCACCGGCGTTGGCGCCAGCGTGCCGACCACCTCGGCGGTGCCGATCACGCACACGACCGGGCCGGGCGCAACAATGCCGGCGCCGAGCGGCGCCGCGAAGTCATCTCCGGTGCCGACCGCGATACGGGTCCCCACCGGTAAGCCGGTCAGCCGCGCGCCCTCGGCGGTGAGCCCTCCCGCAACCTCGCACGCCGGCCGCACCGCGGGCAGCTGCTCGGCGGTGATGTCGAACGCACCGAGCAGCTCCTGCGACCACCGCGCGGTCGCCAGCTCGAGCAGCATCGTCGTCGATGCGAGCGCCGGATCGATCGCGGCGGCGCCGGTCAGCCGCTCGACCAGGTAGCTCACCGGCTGGTGAAACCGCGCCGCGCCGGGACACGCGCGCAGAAGCCACACGAGCTTGGGCGCCATGTGGCCCGCGTCGGCGACCTGCCCGGTCAGCGCAAACACCCGCCGCGCGTCGGCGCGCGCCGCCTCGGCCACCGCGCGACGGTCCTGCCAGATCAGCGCCGGGTGCAATGGCCGGCAATCCGCGTCGACCGCGATGCAACCGTCGAGCTGGCCGGCGATCGCGATCGCGGCGATCTGGTCGGGCCTGGCGCCGGCCTGGGCAAGCGCACCGGCGATCGCGGGGCCGAGCGCCGCTTCCCAGGTTCGCGGATCTTGCTCCGCGCGATCCGGTTGTGGGTACTGCGTAGCGTACCCGACCGCATGCTGGCCCAGGACGGTGATCGATGCGTCGCACACGACCGCCTTGAGGCTCTGCGTACCGAGATCGAGACCGATGACGAGCACGCCCGGATCATAGCGGCAGTAGCGATCCAGGTGGCGCTAGTATCGAACGCCAGCACCGCGAAACGCGGTCACGCGACCGCTTCGGCGGGCCGCGCCCGGCGCGTGGCCGCCCGGAAGTAACCGATGAGCAGGCGCGTATCGATGATCGCGGTCGCGATCATGAACAGATAGGCAAACTGTGGCGCGACGCCGAACTCGGAGAGCGTGCGCGCGAGGCCGAACGAGACCAGGTACGCATCGAAGCTCATGCAGACGCGACGGAACGTCTCGACGCCAACTCGCCGGACTAGCGCGTGGCCGATCGGAATCCCGATCAGCACGCCCGGCGCGATCCACGGCAAGAGGTCCGCGCTCTCGCGGGTGAGCAGCCCAAGGTACGAGTAGGCGATCAGCGCGCACACCGATTCGATCGAGCGCAAGACGGCGAGCCCCACCTTGAACTCATCCTTCGTGAGGCCCTGGTTGTTCCAGAACAGCGCGAGCGGCGGGCCGGAGATCGTGGTGACGCCGTACAGCACGCCGACGCCGGCGCCGAGCGGCAGGGCCGCACGCCGCTCGTTCCGGATCGGCCAGCGCAGACCGGACGCCTGGACCAAGATCAACGGCAGCAGCACGACATAGGCCGACAGCTTGATGGTCGACGGTGCGACGTGGCCCAGCAGCAGCGCGCCGCCGATCACGCCGGGCACGAGGCCGATCGCGAGCGGCCACACGCGATGCAGGATCTTGCGGGCCGCGCCACGGTTCCAGTACAGCGCGTAGAGGTTGATCACGACCTCGATCACGACCAGCGCAGGGGACAGCACGCGGCCGGCGACCACCAGCAGCGCGATCGGCACCGAGATCGACGAGTAGCCATAGCCGAGCGCGCCATTGACCGTGGCGGCCCCGAGGCTCGTGAACGCCAGCAAGAGGAGAGCTGCCAGAGTCATTGCGCCGCCATGAACAACGAAGTTTAGCTAAGCATCCAGCGGACGACCTGTCAACCATAACGGATGACGCTACCCCAAGAGCTTGAAATCACATGCGCCAGCTTTCGGGCGCAGCTGCAGACTGACGCTTGGCCAGCATCCCGTGCTCACGAACCTGCCACAGCAAATGGTCCGACCTTGCCGCAGCAAATGGTCCGACCTGGACTCGTGCGAGATCCGTGATAGGCAGTCTCGACATGAGAGAAGGTCTCCGGTCGTTCGCCGTTCGAGGTCGCCCCGGCGTGCGCGAGCGCTCGGTGCTCGAACTGGTGCCTCGGTGAGCGCGCCATGCAGGAGTCGTTTGTTCAGGAAGCGCTCCCGGGAGTAATACAGAGTTTCTCGGATTCGCTCGTCGAGAAGCGGCGCGAAGATCCGTAAGAATCCGTTGCACCAGCTTACCGGGAGAACACGGATGCGTTCATCGATCCTGATCACGTCGCTCGTCGTCGTTTCCCTTGGCATCGCTTCGACTGCCGAAGCCAACAAGACGCGCCTCGACATCGTGTGGGGCGGCACGCAAGGCACCGTGGTGTTCATCCACGGCAAGGGAAACTGCACCGAGTCATCGCTCGGCAGCTTCGACTCGCGATGCGGCAACGACGCGCACGGCTACTGGCTCAACTCGCCGAGCGACGGCGGCGACGGCCATGACTTCATGGACGAGGCGACGGTGCGGGTGAACGCCAACGGAACCTTGACCACGTGGGAGGCGATCGCGATTCGCTACGACGGCGAGAACCAGGGCTTCTGGTCCGCGGCCAACGACGTCGCGGCGTGCCTCAAGGATCTCGCCGCCGGCACCAACGGCAGCGGCTGCAACCCGAGCCTGGTGCACCGCACGTCGTTCGGCATCGTCGTGCACAGCGAGGGCGGCGCGATCATCGATCGCATCCTGTCGACCGGCTGGTTCCCGGAGCTCACCGGCCCGAACGGCGCGATCATCGGCTCGCCGGTGACCAGCGCGGGGGCGCTCGCCGGCGCGAAGTCGGCGTCGGCGCTGTACGGCATCGACGGCGCGTCGAACTTCTGCACGTCGCTCGTCTCGTGGGTGGCCGGCTGGGCGCTCAAGACCCCGGGCACGCAATCGCTGACGCGCAGCTCGGTCATCGGCGAAGCGCGCAACGGCCTGGCGGGCAAGAGCCCGCGCTGGGTCTTGAAGATCACGTCGACCGGCGGCAGCGGCTCGTGCAACAACAACTTCGTCGATGGCATCGCCGAATCGGTCAACGATAGCAAGCTCGGCCTTCTGTGCGGCTGCGTCGGTTTCTCATCGAACGATGACACCGATGGCGTCCTGTGGCAGTTCGACACCGATCCGACGAGCAACCCGTCGGCCAGTAACGGTGGCAAGCTGCGCTCCGAATACACCGGCTACTACTGGCACTGGGTCGCGTCGTTTGCGAACCACAGCCACAACCGCAACGACGCGTACGTCAGTAAGTATGGCTATCAGAGCGCGAGCTTCTGTTATCCGATCTCGCCCGGCACGTGCGTCGGGCAATATGCGTGGTGAGCGGCGCTTCGCCGCCGGCGCGCTCCTCGTGCTCGGCGCGCTCGCGCTACTGCTCTACTTGCTCGGGAGAGGGCGAGACGATCCTGCTCGCCCGCCGGTGACCGCGCTCACCGCGGCGCCGGCCTTGCCGCCCGCAGCGCCCGCGGCCAAGGCCGATGATTTACCGCCCCTTCCCAGCGAGCAGGTCGCGCCGCTGGTCCCCGACAGCCCGCCGCCCGTGGTGCTGCCGCCCGACACCCAGGCGCTCAGCGAGGAGTTCGTGCCCGGCACGACCGAGTGGGACGAGGTGCCGCTCGGCGAGGGCAGGCGCGAGGTGATCCGGTTCTTGGCCGCGCACTACAACGTGATCGCGCCGCAGCCGATCGTCCTCTACCTCGAGGTCGTCGATCCGGCGACCGGCAAGCGGATCGACGCCGCGTTGCCCCGCGCGCGCATCAGGCCGTTCAACGCTGGCGACGACGCGTGGATCGAGGCCGCGATGCGCGACGACGGCCAGGGTGGCGATGAAGTCGCGGGCGATCACCGCTACACCGCGAGCTTTTCGCCCGGCGGCAAGCTGCTCGGGCGCGTCCTGGCGGAGGGCGTCGTCGAGCTCGCCAAGGCCGGCGTCCGCCGCGTGCCGCAGTCGCTGATCTACACCAACGGGCCGCGCGCGCACCTCACCGGCCGCTGGCGCGACGAGCCCAAGGACGGCCACCTCTACCTGTCGGCGGAGCTCGCCGTCGAAGCCGCCGGCACGTTCACGATGATGGCCCAGCTCGTCGGTCCGGCGCGCCAGCCGATCGCGCTCGTCCGCGCGACGGACCAGCTCGACGCGGGCACCCACTGGATGACGCTGCGCGTATGGGGCAAGGCGATCCGCGACTCCGAGATCGATGGCCCCTACGAGGTCCGCAACGTGCTCCTGCGGCGCGACATGACCGAGCGCGGCGACTACGACCCCGGCCCGACGATCCTGTCCGCGCACCACACCAGGCCGTATCGCGCGAACGACTTCAGCGAGGCGGCGTACGTCGAGCCCACCGCGCGCGGCGAGGAGATCGGCCCCGGTCATCCGTCGCAGCGCAACAATCCGCCGCCCTTGCACGGCGACAGTGAACGGCACTCGCGGCAATCGATAGGGCGTTGACCACCTGGGAGTGATGCCGCGCACCGCGCGACGCGATCTTGCCGCTACCTTCCCGCGCGCGCCCTCGTGACACTGCGATCGTCGTTGCTATCGTGGTACCCGTGCGCTGGCTCCCGCTGCTGATCGTCTTGACCGGCTGCCCGTGGACGGCCCCGACGCCGCTCGCGCGGGTCTATCACGGCCCGGCGTTTCGCGCTCCCGCCCAGACGCTCGCCGCGCTTCCGGTGGTGTGCGCCACCGAGCCGGAGCTATGCACGCCGGCGCACGCGGCCGCGGTCGCCAACGCGACCCGGATGACGCTCGAGTTCGCCGGCTACAGCGTCGTCGACAGTGAGCTGCTCAACGCCGAGATGCGGCGCCGGACGACCAAGGCAGCGGTCTCGGTCTCGGCACGCGCACCAGACGTGGAGCCCGCGGTCCAGCGCAACGAGTTCCTGCCGCCGCCCGACGCGATCCCCGTCGACAGCGAGGTCTCCGGCGGCGTCACCTGGGCCCAGGCGTCGCCCGCGCAGCAGCAGGATCTGCTCGGCGCGATCGGCGTCGACGCCGTGCTCCAGACCCGGGTCGCGTTCGGCGTCGCGCACGGCCTCTCGGGGCAGCGCACGATCACGGTGAGCATGACGGTCAGCCGGCTCGATGCCGCGGTGGTGTGGGCGAGCTCATGCGACGTCGAGACCGGCGATTACCATTCAAACGAGCAGGCGATCGAGCTCGCGACCCGCTGCGCGCTGGAGAGCGCAACCCTGTGGTGAACCTCGCGATCATCGCCGTCCTCGCCGCCCCTGCGACGCTCGCCCTCGGGGCCGGTGGCTGCACGTCCGCCGAGCTCGCTGCACCGCAGGTGCACGCGCGGATCGGCCCCGCCGCGGCCCAGCGAGTCAAGCGCGTCGTCGCGCTGCCGGCGACCTGCGGCTCGCTCGCGCTGCACATGGTGCGCGACGCCACCGATCACGCGACCTGGGAGGTCGACGAGTGCTCGCGCGCGGCGCTCGAGGGCATCGATCAGGCGGTGCGCGCCGCGCTCGACTTCGCCGGCTATGAGGTGATCGACGCCGAGCGCGTCAATGCGACCACGGCGCAGCGCCACGAGGCCGAGCAGCGCAACGGGCGCGGCGACGGCGAGCGCACGAGCCAGACCGTCGGCGCGACGTTCAACGACGCAACGCCGTTCGAGCAGGCCGAGATCCTCCAGGAGCTCGGAGCCGACGGCGTGCTCAACACGCGGATCTGGATCGGCGCGGACGTCGGGATGAGCGGGCGCCGCACAGTCGCGGTGCAGGTCCGGCTCGTCGCGAGCCGCGATCGCGCGCTGGTGTGGGCGCGGCGCTGTGAGCTCGAGGTCGGCGCCGGGCGAGATCCGCTCGCCATGGAGCGCGCGGCCCGCTGCGCCGCCAAGGGAGCTCGCCCACAATGAAGCTCGCCGCGCTCGCGAGCCTCGCCCTGTCCGGCTGCAGCTTCGGCGCCGGCAGCGCGTTCGTCGGCCAGTGGCGCCCGCACGAGCAGATCGACTTCGACGCCTGCCTGGTCGACGACGCCGGCCGCTGCACCGCGCGCAAGCAGGTCACGAGCCAGGTCCCCGGGCGCAGGTTCTGGGGTGTGATCACGACGGTCACCGCGGTCGGCGCCGCGTCGGTGAGCCAGGCCGACACGACGACGACGCGCGCCCGCCTCACGCCGTCGCTCGAGATCATGAAGGGCAACGGGCCGCTCGCGGTCGGCGTGCGCGGCAGCGTGCAGCTCGATCTCAAGGCCGCGGGCGCGGTCCCGCTGGTCGTCCTCGGACACCTCTCGCTCACCGACCGCCTGAGCGTCCACCTCGGCGGCGGCTACGTCCCGTTCGCGCGCCAGGCCGGCGAAAACGCGTTCGTCGGCGTACAGGGCCTCGCCGGGCTCCAGCTCGCGCTCAGCCGCACGCACTCCGAGAACTACATCATCATGACGCTGGAGGCCGACACCACGTGGATCGCGTTCGACCAGCGCTATCGCTCGAACGGCGTGACCGGCCACCTCGGCGTCTTCTTCTAGGCTCGCCCTGCCCGCGCAAAGGACCCCATGAAGCCCACGCTGCTCCTCGCCCCCGCCCTTGCCGTCGCGGCGACCCTCGCCGCCACCGCGTGCTCGCATCCACCGCCGCCGCTCATCCCCGAGGTCCAGGCCGGCCCCGCCCGTGGGGTCAAGCCGAACCGCGTGCTCGTCCTCCAGGCGATCTGCGGCTCGGTCGAGTACCACTGCCCGCGCGACTTCCCCCAGACCGTCGACGCGATCGTGCGCGGCGGCCTCGAGTTCGCGGGCTACGCCGTCGTGGATAGCGACACGCTGCGCCAGGATACCCGGCAGCGCCACGAGGAGCACATCGAGAGCGACTCCAACCAGGCCAGCCGCACGCACACCGATACCGAGCAGGACTTCAACCCGTTTGACATACACACCACGACCGAGTCCCAGGGCACGTCGCACACGACCAGCACGACCACGGTGCTCGACGGCTCGAACTTCGAGGATCTCTCGGTCGACGCGCGCCACGAGGTGCTGACCAAGTCGGGCGCTGACTCGGTGGTTTCGGTCCGGATCGTGGTCGGAGGCCAGACCGGCATGTGGGTGCCGAACCAGAACGTCGAGGTCATGGTCAAGCTCGGCGTCAACCAGGGCGACACGATGGCGTGGGCGTCGCGCTGCATGGCGAGCTCGAACGACTTCGCGACGGTCACCGCGGCGCTCGAGAATGCCGCGCGCTGCGCCGTGCACGGCGCCACCGGCCACTAGTCCGTGGTCCGCGGCCGACACGCCAGCGAAGCTCGCCGGTGCAACGTCGATGAACAATGCCAATATGGCTGCATGGATCCCGAGCTCGCCGGCTGGCTGCGTGAAGGCCGCACCCTGCATGATCACCGCCGCTACGGAGAGGCCGTCGCGCTGTACCAGCGGATCCTCCAGGCTCGTCCCGGCGAGCCCTACGTGCTCTACGAGCTGGCCTACTCGCTCTATGCCCAGCGCGAGCTCCGCCAGGCGATCACGCACCTCGAGCAGGTGCTGCGCACGGGCCTCGGCCCGACGGCCGACGCGCACGGGCTCCTCGGGAGCATCCACGACCAGCTCGGAGACCTCGCGAGGGGCGAGCAGGTGTTTCGCGCCGGACTCAAGCGGTTCCCCGCGGAGGCAATGCTCTATTTCAACCTCGGCGTGAACTTGATGGCGCAGCGCCAGGCGGAGGCAGCCACCCAGGAGCTGCTCGCGAACCTCACGATCCGGCCGGACCACGCGCGCGGCTGGGCGGTGATCGGAGACGCCCGGTGGGCCACCGGGCACCGGGCGTGGGCGCTCCTGGCGTGGGCCCGGTGCCTGATGGTCGATCCGGACCCCACCTGCGCGTCGATGTACGCCGCGCGACTGTGGGAGCGGCTGTTCGCCGGCATCGACTTCGAAGCCAGGGCCATCACGATCCCGACCGCGGCTGATACCAAGGGCCAGCGAGATGTCCCGCAGAGTGCGGAGAACATGGCGGTAGCCGTGACCGCCGCCAGTCGCCGAAACGCCGAATGGAGCGCCAGGACCGACGCCGAGTTCTTCGCGCACGCGCTGGACACGATCGTCGCGATCCTCGGCGAGCTCGGGGCCGCCAAGCACACAAACGCGTTCTGGGGGCGCCTGCTGACATACTTCGAGGCCGCTCGCGCCGCGGGTCACCTGACGGCGATGGCGTACGAGATCCGCAATCCGCTCGGCGACCCTGCCACCGCGAGCTGGCTCGCCGCCCACGCCGACGCCAGAGAGCATTGCCGCCTGTGGTCGAGAGGCGGGCCGCCGGCGCCGCGATAGAGCTTTATGCTCGCCTCGTGCGTCCAACCACCGGACAGCTTGGCCAGCTACCGGCTACCGGACACTTTTGATATCCAACTACTCAAGATTCTATCGGAGCACGTTGACAGAGATCTTATGTGCGATTGACCGACTTCGTGCCGACCGTGACCCCGAACTATCCCGGGCCGCGGATGTGACTCCCGGCACGTCCCGGCTTCACCCGCGCGTCGCTGCGTCCACGCGGTCGAGATACGTCGAGAGCCGCTTGCGTTTCGCGACCTCGGCGGCCGCGTGCTCGACGAGCGGGATCCGGAGGGCGTGAAGCTGCCCGAACAACCCGACGTCGGCCACCGTCGCGCTGGAACCGAGCCAGAAGCCGTCCTCGGGCGCGCGTGCCTCGAGATCGTCGAGCACGATCGCCATCCGCGCGTAGCAAGCCTCCAGGCCGCCGCGCAGGAAGTCGCGCTCCACGAGCCGCTTGATCGTACCGCGTCGCACCGCGGCGCCGATCACCGATCGAACGACCGGCGGAAGCCCGCCGAAGAAGTGCTTGCGAGGTACCGGCCAGCCGCGATCATCCGCCCACCGCGTCGCGAGCACGTACGGATAGAGCGCGGTATCCGCGAATTCCTCCCATAGCCACGCCTCGGCCGTTGCACGAGCGTCGAGCGATCGGGTGAGCGACCCCGGCTTGAGCGCCTCGATGCGCTTGAGGATGCGGGTCGAGTCGGCGACCTTCTCGTCCCCGAAGGCCACCACCGGCAGCTGGCCGGTCGGATTGAGCTCCTTGAGCTTCAGCATGTTCGCGTACTCGTGCTCGTACGGCACGCCCGCGAGCCGAAGCCCCCGCGCGACCTCGAGCACGAACGGTGAGAACGAGTTCCAGCCTTCGAGGCCGGTCTTGGCCGGAAAGTCGTAGAGTGTGAGCCGTGGCAGCGTCATGCGCGTACCATACTGTCGACGCCGTGGCGTTCGCCAGTCGTCCAGCGGAAGTAGAAGGAAGAGCGAATTCGACGATCGCTCGTACGCGCTGGCGACCAAGGCGCTCGAAATGTCGGTGGCAAGCAGCAGCATGTTCGTCTATCGGCTTCGCTCAGTGGTTCGAGTCCGGCGGGAATCGCGGTAGCCGTAGGTGGTCCCGACGAGCACGAAGAAGAGGAAGTCGAAGCGGTAGGGATCCACTCCTCATTCTGGCGAGTTGTAGCCGAGGGCTAATGAACCGCCGTGACCGCCTTCGAGACTGCCATCACTGCTAACGCGAGCGTGGCCGTCGCGACCAAGGTGAGCCACCTGCGACCCTGCTCCGCGGATAGGTCACTCGCCGACCGTCCGGACCGCGAGGTCGCCGCCGACCGGGTCGACGCGCGCCAGGAACGCGGATGATAGGTGGTACCAACGGTTTGGCACGAGCCGCGCGAAGCGCGTCTCGGAAAGCACCGTGCCGCCCTGTGCGACCGCAACGTGGACGTCGCGCAAGAACGTCGCCACGCGAAACACGAATCGCTCGCGCGGAGGAGCGGGGGCGTCGTCGATCGCGAGCTGGTTCGGCACGATCCAGCTCAGCGGCGGGTGGACGGAGATCGCGAGTCTGCGGGCGGGCCAGTGACCGTCGTCGAGGAAACGATCGATCGCGGCCGCGGCGGCGCGCCCTTCGAGCGCCGCGACATCGGCCATCTCGGCGCCGTGGAGTACGTTGCCAGCGGCGAACACGCCGGGGCGGCTCGTGCGGAGCGCTGAGTCAACGGCGGGACCGCGCGTACCGCGATCGAGCTCGAGCCCGCCGAGTCGTGCGAGCTCGTGATCAGGGATCCAGTCTCCGGTGAACACCACCGTGTCACACGCGAGTTCGCTGACGGTGCCGGTACGCGAGCGCAGCGTCACCGACGACACGCGGCGATCACCATAGATCCCGACGATATCGTGCCCGACGAGCAGCGGCAGGCGCCCGCGCGTGGTCCACCAGCGAAACGGAGCGTACGTCTGGTGTGCACCGTGCGGTGTCACGATCGCGACCACGCGCGCGCCGGCGTCGCGCAGCGTCTGTATCGCCGAGAAGCTGACGTGCTCAGCGCCGATCACGACTGCGCGCGTGCCGGGTCGTTGGTGCTCCAGGTGTACGAGCTGTTGCAGCGACCCGGTCGTGAACACACCGGCCGGCCGATCGCCGGCGACCAGGCGCGCGCTGCGCGGGCGCTCGCGACAACCGGTGGCGAGCAAGATCGCGCGCGCGCTCAGCGTCGATGGGCCCGCCGGTGAGGTCAGCGCCAGCGCGGTGCCAGCGCGCCAGCCGAGCACCGTGGTCTCGGTGCGGAGCTCGACGCCGGCGTCGCGCGCGAGCTCGACGTGGCGTCGAGCATAGCGCGGTCCGGACAACACGCGGCGCAGATCGAGCCACCCGAACCCCCAGTGGTCACAGTGGCGAGGCACCCCGCCCGGCTCGACCTCGCGGTCGACGACGATCACCGAGCGTTCACGCGCGCGCAGCGCGGTCGCCGCGGCGAGCCCCGCCGGCCCGGCACCGACGACGAGCACGTCAAGCATCACCGCGCTTCTCCGCCGAGGATCTCGTCGACCGTTCGCTCCGTGCCTCCCGCGAGCAACGTCGCGATCCGGCCGAGACAGTAGAAGCCCTGACAGCGGCCCTGCAGGCAGCGCGTGCGGCGGCGCAACCCGTCGAGCGAGCGTGCTGGAATCGGCGCGACGAGCGCGTCGCGGAGCTCGCCAAGGCTGACGCGCTCGCAGTGACACACGATGCGGCCGTAGTCGGGCACACGCGCGATCCGCTCGGCGTCCTCGTGCGGGCGGGCGGCGAGCTGCCCGATGTAGGGCATCTCGATCGCGACGCGATCGGCGCGGCGCTCGAGTGCGAGGCCGGCGAGGGCGAGTAGCTCGACGACGTGCTCGGCGATCCCCATCGAGGCCGACAAGCCGGTCGACCGGATCGATCCGACGCACGCGTAGCGTTGCTCGGCGTCGCAATGGATCTGGTAGTCGGAGTGCTCGGTAGCGGCGCGCAGGCCGGCGTAGGTCGCCGTGATTTCCTCGTCGAGCAGACGCGGCAGGATGTGGTGACCCTTGTCGAGCAGCGAGCGTATGCCGGCTTCTGTCGTCGCGCGATCGTCGCGATCGTCGATGTCCTCGGCAGTGGGCCCGAGGAGCACGTTGCCGAACACCGTCGGTGTCACGAGAACGCCCTTCGTGGTTTTCGTCGGGACCGGCAGCAGCACGTGGCGCACAAGCGAGCGCGCGAGCTTGTCGTAGACGATCAGCTCGCCGCGCCGAGGCCGCACGGTGAATCTGCGATGGCCGAACATCGCGTCGACGACATCGGCGCCGAGCCCGGCGGCGTTGACCACGAACCGCGCCGCGAGCTCGCCGCGCGTCGTCGCGAGCTGGTGGACCGAGCCGCCGCGCTCGACGGCACGCACCTCGGTCGCGAGCCGAAGTGTCGCCCCGTTCACCACGGCCTCGGTCGCGAACGCGAGCGGCGTAGTGTACGGACAGATGATCGACTCACCGGGGATGCGCAGCGCGCCGAGTGCGCCCGGACCGAGCTCGGGCTCGAGCGCGTAAAGCTCGGGCACCGCGATCGCCTGGAGGTCGGTGACGCCGTTGTCCGCCGCCTTGCGCGCAAGTGCCGGGAGGCTAGCGAGCTGTTCCTCGGTCCATGCCACGAGCAGGGCTCCGGTGTCCTCGACCGGAATTCCGACCGAGCGGGCGTACGCGCGCAACAGCGGATAGCCACGGCGGAGCAACCTCGACTCGAGAGTCCCGGGCGTCGCGTCGAAGCCGGTGTGCAGGATCGCGGTGCTCGCCTTGCTCGTACCAGTGCCGACGTCGTCGGCGGCATCGACGATCGCGATCGCGAGCCGGTACTCTGACAGCGCGCGCGCGATCGCCGCTCCGACCACCCCGGCTCCGATCACCACGACATCGAAAGTCATCGCCATTGCCTCGCGAGCGCGAGCGCCGCGGCGAACCGCGCGAGCCGCGCGGACCGCTCGTCCTCAGAGATCGCGGGCTCGAAGCGGGCGCACGATCGCGTGCGGCGCGCCCGCAGGTCGGCGAGCGAAAGCTCGCCGCTCCGCAGCGCCGCGATCGCGCACGCACCGGTCACTGTGCTCTCGGCCTCCTCGGCGACCACGATCGGTTTGCCGATCAGATCGGCCTGAGTCTGCATCAACGCCGCGGATCGCGTGAGCCCGCCGTCGACGCGAAGCTCCTCGATGCCAACCTCAGCGTCACGTTCGATCGCGCGCACCACCTCGGCGACGCGGCACGCGAGCCCCTCGACGAGCGCTCCGGCGAGGTCCTCGCGCGTAGTCGCGCTCGACATCCCGAACCACGCCGCGCGCGTTGTGCGATCCCAGTGCGGTGCGCCGAGCCCGACGAGCGCCGGCACGCACGCAACGTCCGGATCGCGGCGCACGAAGTCGAGCGCGTCGGTCGCGAACCCCAACCCACGCAACCATTCGATCGCGGATCCGAAGGCGAGCACGCCGCCGTCGAGCGCGTAGCACGTCGACTCGCCGGTTCGCCGCCAAGCCACCGTCGCCAGCGTCCCGCCGGCGTGCGGACGCCGTGAGCCGGCATTGACATAGACGAAGCCGCCAGTTCCGTACGTCGCCTTTGCGTCGCCGCGATCGACGCAGCCGTGCCCGGCGAGCGCGGCCGGTTGGTCTGCGAGGCTTGCGAGGATCGGAATGCCGTCGAGACCGGCGCCGGTGCACGTGCCGAAGCTCGCGTCGCTATCGCGAATCTCCGGCAGGATCGCGCGCGGGATTTGGAACAACTCGAGGAGGAACGGGCTCCACGTGAGGCCGCACGTTTCGCACAGCAGCGTGCGTGCGGCTGTCGATGCGTCGGTCGCGAAAACCGCGCCGCCGGTCAACCGATCGATGAGCCAGGTGTCGATCGTGCCGGCCCGCAGGTGACCCGCGTCGGCGAGCGCGCGTGCGCCCGGGACCTCGTCGAGCAGCCAGCGCAGCTTCGGCGCGGAGAAGTACGGATCTAACCGGAGCCCGGTCTCGTCGCGCACGCGGTCGGCGATCGCGTCGTCGCCGGCGATCGCGGCGATCGCGTCGTGCGTGCGCGTATCCTGCCAGACGAGCGCGTGATACAGTGGGACTCCCGTGCGGCCATCCCAGATCGCGATCGTCTCGCCCTGGTTCGCGAGCACGACCCCGTCGGGCCGCGCACCGCTCGCCAGCACCTCGCCGATCACGCGCTGCGTGCGATCCCAGATCTCAGTCGCGTCGTGCTCGACCCACCCGGGATGCGGATGGATCTGTCGGTGCGTCGCGTAGGCGCGCGCACCGATCCAGCCATCCGTCTCGACGAGGCATGCGCGGGTTCCCGTCGTGCCTTGATCGATACCGAGCAACATCCGCGGGAGCCTCGCACGCTTCCCTCCTCAGGTGCGCTGGGGACTGGGGGATCCGGACCGGCGTTGATGATCCGGAGCGCAGGTCGGGAGTTCCGCCAGGGGCACCGATCGCATCCGGAGCCGCCTCCTGGCCGGTGCGCCGCGACGACCTCGCCCTCAATGACCACCTCGCCGCCCGGTGTGACGCAAAGTACGCGAAGTCCTGCGGGACTCCTCGGTCGTCTCGCTCAGGACTGGCCCTCGAGCCGCGCGGCTGGGCGATCGGCAACCTGTGTCCCAACGTGTCCCTACCGCGAGTTGGTCCCTACTTTTGGTCCCTGCTTTTCCGTGGCGCCGTGAAACGCCTGGATACGCCTCCAAACGGTTAATTATGGAACCAGTAGATCTCGAAGCCGTTTCAAGCTCGTCGGAGGTCATCCGAGATCCGGCCGGACATTCGGACAAGCAGCCGCTGCTGAGGTTCTGAAACTAACCTGGACGAGGCTGGCTCTACGCCCAACACGCCCCAGCTAGATAGCGAACACCTGGAGATCGCGGGCAGCGCCGGTGACGACGATGCGGTCGATGCGGCGATTGTTGCCGTCGAGGGCGAGCTCGACGAACTCGCCGCTCTCGTCGAGCCGGCGGTCCAGATCGGCGATCTGGCGCGTGCCATCGGCGAACTGGACGATCACGCGGTCGACCTCGGCAAAGCCGCTGTCGCTCTGCAGGCGCAGCTGGGTGAAGGTGCCGCTGTCGCGGACCTCGATGCATTCCTGGCCGCGGATGAGCGGCTGCGGTGCGCCGAGGGCGACCCAGGTCGGCCGGTAGCGCCGCGGGCCGAAGTCGTCGACGGCGATGCCGGCGCGCCAGCCGCGGTCGAAGACGGGGGTCTCGAAGCGATCGCGCGTCGCGCGCCAGCCGACGACCGGCGCGGGACGCCAGGTGGCGCGACCGCGTTCGATGCGGGGCGCGACGATGGGGCGTTCGATGCGCGCGGCGACCACGGGGCGTTCGATGCGCGCGGCAACCACGGCGCCGGGTCGGTGGTCAGGCGTGCGAGCGGGGGATGCAAGAGCGATCGACGCGGACGATCCGAGGGCCAGCGTCGTGATGAGTGCAGTGAGCTTCAACATGGCGATTACCTCTGCGACGGTGCATTGCAGCGAACGGGCCGGCCGCAACGCTGCGGAATGCCATAATTACCGGCGCGGACGACTGCGGATCCAGCAGCGCGCGCTGCGAGGGTCGCAGTGCTGCGAAGATCGCGCAGCCTCGCGAGCTCAGCTGCCGGCGAGCAGGCTGGCGTGGATGCCGGCGGCGCCGTGCTCGACGAGATAGGTTGCGGCGTTGGCGGCGATCGGCACCGGGGTGCCGAGCACAGAGAGCAGGAACAGCCGCTCGACTCACACGTCCGGAGACGTCCGCGATCTATGATGCGCCGCGATGTCCGTGGAGTTTCCCAAACCCCAGGTTGCCGCATTGCAGGAGCTGGCAGGGCGGTTGCTCGACAGCCGCAAGGCCGGAGGCGATCTCGAGCGGCTTGCGCGCGACTTGCTCCACGGCTTCTTCGACGTCTGCGCGCGCGCCGGGCTCGACCGCGTGCTCGTCGAGCTGGCGCAGGCGTTCCCGCCGCTGGACAGCTCCGAGCGATCCGCGCTGGCCGACCACGAGGGCGTCGCCGCGGCGCTCGTCGCGCAGCTAGGTACGATCAAGCTCGACGAGGGTGGGCCGCGAAGCGCGAAGCCGCGACAGCTCGCCGACTGTGTCGTGGCGGCTCTCGGACTGACGGTGGTGGCGGAGCCGGACCGAAGCATCACGCTCGGTGATGACGTGCGCCGCGATGTCGCCGCCGCACTGGCGGGCGTACTCGACGTCGAGTTCGCCGTGCCGCAGATCCGCGAGGCCATCATCGCCGAGGCTCGCGCGCGCTGCGACGAGCGCTTTCATGGAGCGCTCGCAAAGATCGCCGCGCAACTCGACGAACGCGGCCTGCAGCTCGTCAAGCAGCCGAAGGTCCCCGTCGACGCGTTGCACGCGGTGCAGGCGGCGCTGTTCGAGGCCCGGAACGCTGTCGTCGAGCGCGTCGCACGTATCGCGATCGACCGCGCTCAAGAGGTGCTCGCGCGCGCCGATGCAGACGCAGCGGCCAGGGTCGATCTCCCGATCACGCTGCGCTCGACGCCGCGTGAGGTCGCGATCCTGCGGGCATGCGACGCACGTACCAGCAAGACGCCGGCGAAGCTCGTGCAGTCACTGCTCGAAAGCCTGAGCGAGCTTGCGCGGATCACGTGGCGCATCCCCGAGCAGCCGGTGCACCCCTACGCCGCGAGCCGGAGCTTCGCGGTCGGCGACCTCATCGACCATCCCAAGTTCGGTCGCGGTACCGTCGTGTCGTGTCTCGCGCAGCGCATCGACGTCGAGTTCCCCGACGGCAAGCACACGCTCGCCCACGTTGCTCCACGCAAATAGGGCAGCCGTGCGGCGCGTTCGCTCGATGAAGCCGGGCGGGTATGTCGAGAGGCGTTGTAATGCAATTCTGCAGTAACAATCAGTCTGTTCGCTCCAAGTGCCACGATCGAAGTAACGCGTTGTAACTCGCTGTAACAGGAAAACAGAGGGAACCTGTCATCATGGTCGTCGCCACTGGCTGATTGGTCAGAAGAATCAGCCGGTTAGCACGCAGTGCGGCGTATCGTGGATGGTTGTCACGAGAGTTCTTGATGTCCCTGTCTGACAGCAACATCGGAATTTTCTCTCAACAGAGCGAGGGGGAACGATGAGTAACCGGAAGAATGCCGTGTCGCCGGCATGGCCAGTTGCAACACCGGCAGATGCACATCGATCGCCACGATGCCTCCAGGTGATGCGCCGCTGCAAGTACGAGCCAGACCAACCGACCGACATGGAGCTGCTCGGGCGCTGGCGCGGCGGTGACAGCGGTGCCAGCGAGCAGCTGTTCGATCGCCACTATGCTGCCGTACGCCAGTTCTTCCGCAACAAGGTGCCTGTGTCGGTGGGCAATGACCTGGTGCAAAAGACGTTTCTTGCTTGCCTCGAAGCGTGTTCGAGGTTCGAGGGCCGCTCGACGTTCCGGACGTTTCTCCTGGGCATCGCGCGCCACGTGCTGATCGATCACATGCGCGATGCGGCCCGGCGCAGCAGCTGTGAGCTCAACTTGACTGACGTGGTGCTCGAGGATCTCCAACCTTCCAGCGAGGAAGCCATCGCCACCAAGTGCACGCAGCGCTTGCTGTTGCGCGCGCTGTGCCGCCTGCGGTTTCCGCTTCAGCTGGTGCTCGAGCTGCGCTACTGGGAGTCGCTGTCCGATAGCGAGATCGCCGAGGTGCTCGACGAGCCACTCGGCACGATCAAGACGCGACTGCGTGCGGCCCGGCGCGATCTCGAGGACCAGTTCGCCCAGCTCGCGAAGACCACGGAAGAGCTGCACGACACGACCGACTCCGTGCACTCGTGGGCCGACCGGGTGCGAGGCACACGCGTGGCCTAACCGATCACATGCTGGCTGCGAAAGCCGTCTGCTATCTATCTACTCCTACCCGCGCGATCATCAGAACTTCATATTGCTCAACGAATCGCTGATCGACTTGACGACCAGGATGTCGACGAGGAGCCCGATCCCTGCACCGACGAGCGCGTAGGTGCCGACCGACGCACGATCGCCGGGAGCCGGATCGCCGAAGTGGTTCTCGGAGGTGGCAACAAGCGCACCGGAACCGGCGCCGAGAATGGTGCAGCCGGGAGCAGCAACGGAGAGGGACGCAACGGCAATGAGCGAGAGGAGACGCATGGCCTCCTTTGAAGCAATGGTCGAACCAATCCAGACTCGCCTCGAGTTCGTAACTTATCAAACAATATCAAATAATTACATGCGTGATCAGCGTCTTGGTTGGCGTGCCCCTGTCAGATCCGTCCGCAATCTACCAGCTGGGCAAGCGCTGAACACCGCGTGCTCGACCGCACGCCTCGTCCGTTTCCAACTGCAGCTTTCAACGCTACGACATGGCGTGAACTTCTTCGGCCACGCAGCGGTCGCGACCTGGTCGGCACCGGCGAGCGGTGCCGCGCCGGCCGTGGTGCTCGGCGCGATGCTGCCCGACTTCGCCACGATGTGCGGGGGCCGGATCGCATCCGCCGAGGATGCCGGCGTGGCCCGGGGCATCGACCTTCACCACACCACCGACGCCGTGTTTCACACGCTGCCGGTGGTCACCGCGTTGATGCGTGAGCTCGACGAACGCCTTGCGCACGGCCACTGCGCCCGTGGCCCACGGCGCGCCGTCGCCCACATCGGCGTCGAGCTCCTGCTCGATGGTGTGCTGGTCGATGAGCCGGCCTATCGCGCGGCCTACCTGAGCGGGCTCATGCACGATCCGGCCTTGCAGTGGCGCGATCCCGAAGATGCACCGCACTTCGCGCTCTTGCTCGATCGCTTGCGCGCCCACGGTGTCCCCGAAGATCTGCGGCTGCCCTAGGCGATCACCAAACGCCTGCACCGCATCCTCGCGCACCGCCCGCTGCTCGCGCCATCCTCCGATGATCTGCGCGCGATCCACGATGCGCTCGTCGCGTTCAAGCCTCGCCTCGACGTCGCCGCCGAGACGATCATGCGCGGGATGCGCGCCGCGCTCGGCGATCCAAGCGTTGGTTCGAGCTAGCCGACCGCGAGCGCGCGGCCGGTCTTTTGCCACTGCTTCAGGTAAGGCTCGGCCGTATGGTGGAGGATGGCCTCGCACGGGATGCCGTCGCGACCGACGAGCTGAACCCGGACCGAGGCGCCGCCCTGAAGCCTGCGCGAGCCGGGGCCGGCGAACTGGATCTGGATCTCGGCGGGCGAAGCGAAGTACGCGCGCCCGACCTTGCCGCCCTGCTGCTCGGTCACGAGGACCAGGCGGTCGTGGGTGGTCAGGAGGACCGTGACGCCCAGCGCCCGGACGCCCGCGATGCCGATACCGCCGAGCAGCGCGCCGGCCACGAGGCCCATGGCCGCCGTGCCCACGCGCGAGGCCATCGAGATGTCGATGTCGACCTCGCCGAGCCACATGAAGCGGACCAGCTCGCCGGGCGCCAGGCCGTAGTGACTCGCAACCCCTCCGGGGCTCATCGCTCGATACGAGCGCCGGACGTAGAAGATGACCCCGGCGACGAACGCGAGGAAGAATGCGCCCCCGATCAGCTTGTCCATCCAGCGGATCTTACATCAGGCAGCCGGCAGCCCTCGTCGCGATCAGCCGTGGCGAGCGATCCGGTACGCGTGGTGGATCTTGGGATCGCGGAAGTCCGGCGGGATGGTGGCGCGGGTCATGTCGGTGACGGCAAACGATGGATCGGGCAACTCCAGCGTGAATCGCTGGCGGTTGGTCGAGAACCACACGACGCCGCTGCACACCGCGAAGACATCCTCGAGGAGGGCAGCGTGATCGCGCTGGATATCCCAGGTGTAGTCCATGCGCTTCGAGTTCGAGAACGTGGGCGGATCGACGACGACGAGCTCCCAGCGCCGCCCAGCGCGCCGGGCCTCGGCGAGGAACTCGCGGACATCGGCCTGGACGATCTCGCTGGTGAGCTGGTTCAGCGCGAGGTTCTGTTCGGCCCACGCGAGATAGGTATTCGATAGATCGACCGTCGTGGTCTGCATGCCGGCGGCAGCGGCGTAGACCGAGAACGCGCCGGTGTACGCGAACAGGTTGAGCATCGTGCGGGCAGGCTCGGCGGCGACCTTGGCGCGCGTGATCCGGTGATCGAGGAACAGGCCGGTGTCGACGTAGTCGCTCAGGTTGACGCGAAACTTGTGGCCCGCCTCGCCGACGGTGCGCCACGCGCCGTGATCGGCCTTGCGTTCGTACTGCTGGCCGGCGCCGCGATGCGCGAGGCGTTCACGGCGCTTGACGAACACGCCGGAGGGCTCGAGCACGTCGCGCACGGCGCCGACCGCGGCGTCGAGCCACGCGTCCGCGTCGTCGCGCTCGAACGCGCGATAGTCGTTGATCACGAGCGCACCCTCGTAGGTGTCGACGGTGATCGGGATCTCGGGGATGTCGCGGTCGTAGACCCGCCAGCAGGTCACGCGCTCGCGTTTGGCCCACTTGCCGAGGTGGCGCGCGTTCTTGCGCACCCGGTTCGCGAGCATGTCCATCGCGGTCACGTGAGCGTCATCCCGATGCGCCGGTCATACCCCGGCGACGCCGCGCTGGCTCTTGACGCGGTACTCGAGCGTCACGGCGCGGCGGCCCAGCGGCGGCAGCTCGACCGACCACGACACCAGACCGCGGTCGTCGATCGCGCGCGCGGTGACCTGCGTGATCTCCTCGCCGCCGGGCTGGTCGTCGGTGCCGAGCAGGTAGGCATCGGGCGACGATGCCTGCACGCTGACCTGCTCGACCTCCGAGATCGGAATCCGCTCGGTCACCACGATCTCGCGCTCCGTGGTGCCGAGGTTCGATAGCCGCACGGCGACGCGCACCGTCGAGACGTTCCAGCCGCCGAGCAGGCCCGCCTCGTCGCGCTCGCGGGTCTCGGTGCGGTGGACGCGCACGTCGGCCTGGGGCCCGAAGCCGACATAGAACTTCTCACCCGCGGCGACGAAGCCGATCTCGGTGCGCCCGACGTAGCCCGAGGCCATGACGAGATCGACCGGGCCGGCGAGCAGCGGCTCGCTGCCGGTGTTGACGACCCGTGCGCGGATGTGGACCCACGGCGAGCGCAGCGGGATCGCGACGAGCTCGATCTGCGCGGCAGAGCTGAAGCCACCGACCGGCACGCGATGCGGCGCGCCGTCGGCTGCGATCGTCGCGCGCTGGGCCTTGAGCGTGAGGCCGAGCCCGCCGTCATCGATGCCCGGCACCTCGGCAGAGCCGCCGCCGAGCCCCGTCGTGTGGTGCTCCTGCTCGCGCGCCTCGACCGTGACGGTCTCGGGGCGCCGCCGCGCGGTCAGTTCGTCGTCGGTGAGGTCGGGTGGCTCGACGCCGAGCGACGGGCGCTCGAGCGAGAACACCAGCTCGGCGGCGGTCCAGTCCTCGCCGGTCGCCTGCCACACGCAGGCGGTGGTCTCCCACTCGACGGTCGCCGGCTTGCCGGGCGCTGCCGCGCGGACGAGCACGGCGCGGTGATAGGGCCGCCATGCCGCGCCGGGCACGATGTAGCCGATCGTGATCGCGACGTCGGCCGGTGCGTCGGCGACCAGATCGATCACCAGCCGGGCGGCCTGCTCGCCGGATTCGGCCTCCGCGCGCGCGATCCGCTCGGTGAGCCGGCCGAGCGCGGCTTGCAGATCCTGGACGACGAGCTCGGCCGAGGTTCGCCGCGCCCGCGCCGCGGCATCGTCGGCATCGAGCGCCGCGAGCTGTGCGGCGGCCGTGGGGGTCGCGCTCGCGCGCCCGGCGGCGAACGCGAGATCGCGCAGCGCCGCGGTCGTGACCTCGGCGAGGGCGGCGAGCTCGGCCCGCGCGGCGGACAGCTTGGCGAGCGCCGCGTCGCGCTCGGTCTCGAGCCGGATCCGCTCGGCGTGAAGTGCCGCCGGGGCGTCGTTCGATGCGGCCGCGGGATCACGCCACGGCGCGAGGTAGCGCTCGCACCGCACGTCGAGCACGCGCGCGCCGGCCGCTGTGGCCGTGAGCGTCTTGTCGACCAGCACCGGCGCGACCCGCTCGACCACGATGCGATGCTGGCCGGCCGCGACCTGGACGCTGCCGCGCCGCGTGACCGCCGCGCGATCCTCGAGCACGGTCACCGAGGTGATCGGCGCGTTCATGACTCCCTCCGATTGCCACCGACGAGCTCGAGCTTGCCCGCGATCTTCACGTCGTAGGCCGCGCGCAGCGCGCGCTTGGCGCCCGCCGGCACCGAGATCCGCCAGCGATAGCCGCCGCGCAGCCGCTGCTCGCGCGGCGCCTCGGGATCCGGCGTCCAGCGCTCCCACGCGGGCTCGATCTTTCCAACGATCACCTCGACGTCGTCATCGCCCTCGCGCGTCACCGGCAGGCGCTCGCGCACCTCGAGCTCGATCGCGCGATCCGACAGGTTATCGACGTCGATCATGATCGCGTGATGTAGGCGCAGCCCGCCGCGCAGGACGCCGGTGGCCTCTTCGCGGAACTCCGTATTGCGCGACAGCTTGACCGCCGCGTCGACGCCCAGGCCGACCTCCACCGCGGCGCCCGGCGGCGTATGCTCGACCACGCTCGTGACCAGGAACGTCCCGCGATCGTAGACGTCGATCGGCCCGGGCAACAGCGGCCCGGCGAGCGGATTGCCGATCGCGGCGAGCCGGAACACATCGGCTTGCTGGCGCGGAACCGCGACGTGGCGCAGCTTCGCGGTGGTCGGCTTCGCGGTGACCGCGATCGAATGCCACGCCCCATCGGCACTCACGTCGACTGTGCCGTCGGTCGTGAACGCATAGTCGTAGGTGTGCGGCCATTCCGCCGAGCATCCGCTTGGCAACGCGAGCGAGTTCACCCGCGCGACCCCGCGCGCGACCTCGTCATCGAGCGGCCCCCTGCGCTCATCCCGGGGCGCGGCAACCAGCGTGCCGCGCTGCACAGATCCGGGCGGCGCCATGCGCAGGTTGCCGTAGTCGAGCCGTGGGGTCGGTGGCTGACTCGCCGGCTCGGGCAGCTCGGCTTTGGGCGGAGCGCCCCCTCCATCGCCGGCATGCGCGTAGCTGCTGATCAACCCGCTCATCACCGCGCTTCCAGGGGCGGGAACGCTCTGTCGGGACGGCGCTGGCAGGGCCGCGGCGGGGGCCGGTGGCGCAGACGCCCGCGCAACGCTCTGCGGCTCCGGTCGGGCGCCTCGTGGCTTGGGTTTCCGGGCGACCGGTAGGGCGAGCGCCGTCGTCTGTTCCTGTTGCGGTGCCAGACCGCCTGCCACCGGCGGAGCGCTCGGCGGCAACGCGAACGCTTGCTTCGCACGCGACGTTTCTTCGTCCCAGTTCTCGTCCGTGAGTCCCCTCGTGCTGGTGGCGAGATCGATCTCGGCGGCGCCCGAGATGCGACCCAGTCCGATCGCCAAGGTGGGATCCCCTCCAGGAAACGCGCGCACGTAATCGAGGTACAGCGCCACGGCGCCAACCGGCGGCGCGCGGAACCCCGGGGTCACCGGATCGGCCTGACGCCGGCCGATGCGCTGCGCAGCGAGCTCGGGCAGCGCGCCGAACTGCTCGGGCTCTGCCGTCGACAGCCGCAGCGTCACGCCGGTCCAGTCTTCGCCCGTATCCTGCGCGACGGTGGCGCGCAGCTCGAACCCCACCTGCTCGCCCGCCAGCCGCGCGACGTAGCTCGGCACCCATCGCGCCGCCGCGACCTGGTACTCGAGGTGCACCGTCGCGGTGCCGGTGCCGGCC
>Ga0134121_10001154_pt1 | contig 25578 bp, 21 predicted proteins | sample KB301_FD_96463 | JGI IMG/M metagenome (GOLD analysis project Ga0134121, IMG submission 96463) | Terrestrial soil microbial communities without Nitrogen fertilizer from Kellogg Biological Station, Michigan, USA - KB3-0-1 | ecosystem: Environmental > Terrestrial > Soil > Unclassified ... | reverse complement strand
GTATGGAGGGTAGAGAGTACGAGGTGACCAGTCAGCGCGGCTTTGATGGCGATTTCAGCCGTTTCGAAGTCGCGGATTTCGCCGACCAGAACAATGTTGGGATCCTGGCGTAGGAATGATCGAAGAGCGGCGGCGAAGTTCAACCCAATCTGCTCTTTCATCTGCACCTGATTGATGCCAGCAAGGTTGAACTCTACCGGATCTTCCGCCGTCATGATGTTGGTCTCGACTGTGTTCAATGACTGGAGCGCGGAGTAAAGCGTGTTTGTCTTACCGCTTCCAGTTGGACCAGTCACCAGCACCATGCCGTAGGGCTTGGAGATGTTACGCTTGAATTTCGTTAATGATTCCGGTTCGAAACCGAGCTTCGTCATGTCAAGCATCAGGTTTTGCTTGTCGAGCAGACGAAGCACGACTTTCTCCCCGAACAGAGTCGGGAGTGTAGAAACGCGAAAGTCGAGCTCGCGCGAACGTGAGTCGACTTTCACTTTGATCTTGATGCGACCGTCCTGGGGGAGACGCTTTTCCGAGATGTCGAGCTTCGACATGATCTTGATGCGCGAGATCAACGCGTCGCGCATCTTCAATGGTGGATGCATGACGTCGTAGAGCACGCCGTCGATACGAAACCTGATACGCAGTTCTTTTTCGTAAGGCTCAATGTGAATATCAGAAGCTCCGCGACGAAGTGAATCGACGAGCAGCACGTTGGTGAGACGCACCACTGGTGCGTCTTCACTCATCTTCGAGAGTGTCGAAAGATCGATCTCTTCGTTGTCTTCTAATACTTCAACGTCTTCGCTTTGACTGTGATCGAAGTCGATGCTGTCGAGGGAGACGAGATCGTCTTTCGTGATCCCGCCGTTCGCGCCGTTGTTTTTGGAGCCGTTCTTGGGAAGTTCTTCTGTGGTTACGGTGGCGAGCTCGATCTCGCGTGAGCTGCCGTAATACTTCGCGATTGCCTGTTGCACACTGCCTTCGGCGACAACTACGGGTTCGACGTTCAAGCCGGTCATAAACTTGACGTCGTCCATCGCGAAGACATTGGTCGGATCGACCATTGCGAGCGTTAGTGTTGCGCCAACGCGTGAGAGTGGCAGGACGGAATGCTTTGAAGCGACCTCTTGAGGAATGAGGCTGATGACGGAAGGGTCGATATTGAAGAGATCTAAATTGACGGAGGGAATACCGTACTGCCGAGATAGCACGGCAGTAATCATGTCGTCGCTTATAAGACCGAGCTTCACCAGATTGAAGCCAAGGCGGCCACCATGTTCGCGCTGGTAGTCGAGTGCCTCTCTCAGGTGCTGCGGGCTAATTAAATTTTCGCGGACTAATATTTCGCCTAATTTGGCTGACATTTGTGCACTAAAAAGCTCTCGGGAGCAGGTAGATCCCCGATTCTCTGGGTGGTGGATAGGGCGCCGAATGTGGCGCGAGGCATGACCGGTCTAGCTAGTCCAACGATGAGGCTAACATCGTTGTGCAGTCATAGTACAAGTTTAACAAGAAGGGTGTCAAGGTGGGAATTTCCAGCGGTTTTGGTAGGAAAACGCACAAAGAGAGCCACGGATGATACGGATCAAATCCGCGGATTTTGATCCGTGTCGTCCGTGGCTAATAACGGTTATGGCTTCTTGCGTGCAGGTTTGGACGACTTCTCGGGAGTGACGTTTTCGCTATTCTTCAACTCGGTCAGAATAGCCTTCGCGTCATCCTTCATCGGGTTGGTGTCAGGCGCGACTTCCACAAACTTCTGTAGAAAATTCGCTGCTTCCTGATATTTCGCCTTGTCACCCGTTGCATAAACTGCCAGTCCAGCACCGAGGTTGGCTTCAGGACTGTTCGGGTTCTCGGCGAGAATTGCTTTGAACTCCGCGAGTGCCTTGTCAGAGGCGCCAGCGTCGAGCAGCATCTGCGCCATATCGAGTTGGGCTTTCGCCTTCTTCGCGGGATCCGTTTCTACGGAGAGGTAATCCTTGTAAGCTGCGAGGCCGGCATCAGCCTGTGTTCCATCAGCCTTGCTCACATACAACCGCATTGATTCAGCTTGCGTCAGCATCGCTGCGTACTTGTTACCGTTGTATCTTTGCAGCTCTGCCGCTTCGGTCGGCGCCGTTGAAGCTTTGATCAGCGTCACCGCTTTGGCCGAGGCTTCCGCGGCAGCCTTAAAGTCGTCTTTGGCGGCTTGCAGTCCAGCGGCGCGGCCGGCGTCGTCGAGGGTCTTCGATCTGACGGTTGAGTTGAACTTCTCGACGCCGCGTCCCTTTAAAGCTACTGCCTTGTTCGTCAGGATCGCGGGCTGTTCCGGATCGGCTGCGAGACCTTCATCATACTGGGCCACTGCCGCTGTGTATTTCGCAACCGCCTCGTCCGAATTGTTTGCCTTGCTCGCGACGCCCGCGGCCTGCAACGCTTCGTTACCAGCCTTGAAGGTACGCGCTATGACCTCGTTCGCTTCCGTAATCTTCTTGTTGGACGCCTCGATCTCAGCGTTCTTTTTCTTCAGCTCCTCCAACTTCGCTTTGTCTTCCGCGCTGGGTTGCGGTGTCCCGCCACTCGGAGGGGTTGCTGACGCACCACCGGCGCCCTTGATCTCGTCGAACGTGAGTCGCTTTCCATCGCCCGGACTCAGCGTCAGCTCGACGTCGATATCGCGTCCAGCTTTCACACCGGGCTGGAAGTTTGGCGCAGCCGTGGGATGACTCGCAGCCACTGTGTACGTGCCGATGAAAGGCAGTCCTGCGAAAACGAACTCACCTTTTTTGTTGGTCTTGGTGTTGTACTTCGCGCTCATGTCGGTCCTGAAGACGTCGATCTGCGCGTCCGCAAGGGGAACCTTTTGCCCATCAGCCTGCTGCAGCCAAATGTGACCGCGCAGTTCGCCGACCTGGGCGACCGCAGTCAAAGAAGCAGATGCAACGAGAATGGCTACCGCTAGCGCTCCGAAAAAGTGTTTAGCAATCATGTAAAGATTCCTCCGTCGTCGTGTTGGCTCAGCCGTCGTACGATGCGCCAACACAGTTTACTGGTTGTAATAATTAATCATCCTGAGAGTGACCTAAACTTAATAAGCAAAACGACTACTGTCAAGCATGTAGGGGATGGGATCGGCGACGCCGGCCTCGCGAAATGCCCGCAGCCGCAGGGCGCACGAATCGCAATTTCCACATGCCGATTCCGACTCTTTGTAGCACGACCAGGTCAGGTGCAACGGCGCGCCCAGCTCGATTCCTCTCCGCACAATCTCCGACTTTCGCATCGCGATCACTGGCGTTTCGATCGTGATGCGCGTTTCCGGCTTCGTGCCGATGTCGAGTACGTTTTGGAAAGCGTCGTAAAACTCGGGACGGCAGTCGGGATAACCCGACGAGTCTTCAGCAACGGCGCCGATGTAGATCGCGGTGGCGTTGATCACTTCGCCCCAGCTCACGGCCGCTGACAGCAGATGTGCATTTCGAAAAGGGACGTAACTCGAGGGAATTCCCGGGGCAGAAAGGTTTGCAGCAGTGACTGCAATACGATCGTCTGTCAGAGATGAGCCGCCGATTTTCGCGAGGTGCTCGAGTGAGATCACGAGGCGCGATTTCACGTTGTAGTGATCGGCGAGTGCTTCAAAAGCAGCGCGCTCGCGTTTCTCGGTGCGCTGGCCGTACGACACGTGTAAAAATGCAAGCTCGTCGTTTTCTTCGTTAGCGATCGCGGCTGTGACGCACGAGTCCATGCCGCCGGAGACGAGACAGATGGCGAGCTGTGGTCCATCTTCTTCAATAGACGATTCGAGCTCTTCAGTTTCGATTTCCTGTGAGCCGCCCATTCACACTCCTTTAACGTCCGGTCCCCAGATGTACTTGTGTAGTTGCAACTGCATGCGCACATTCAATCCGCTGCTCGCGATCCAGTCAGCAAGTTGTTGCAGATCGACTTGTCCCCACGCGGGCGAGATCAGGACTGCTTTTGTGCGAGTTTCCAGCGACTGTTCTTTGATCAGGTTCTTCGCGTAGAGCCAATCGCCTTCGTCGGCGATCACGAACTTCACTTCGTCTTTATCGGCGCGGAGGCGGTCGAGATTAGACCAGTCGTTTCGAGGTTCTTCACCGGAAGCCGGGCACTTGATATCGAGAATGATCTTCGCCCGGGGGTCTACATTCGCGGTGGAGACGTAACCGCCGGTTTCGATGAGGACTTCGTAGCCGTCGTCGCAGAGTCGCTGGATTAACTGAAAAGCTTCCTTTTGCGCGAGTGGCTCGCCGCCGGTTACCTCGACGAGGTTGCAGCCGAACTCTTTGACCTGGGCCATGATGTGGTCGATCGAGTAGTGCTCGCCGCCCGTGAACGTGTACTCGCTGTCGCACCAGACGCAACGCATCGGGCAGCCCGTCAGACGCACGAAGGTACACGGCCGTCCGGCGTGGGTTGACTCGCCTTGAATCGAGCGAAAGATCTCTGTGACGCGCAACATTGGCAGTAGTTGTGGAATCTACATCAAATGACCGCCAAGGTGGTAGGATTGGAACGCGGATTAACGCGGATAAAGACACGGATCGGTGCGTGAATACCGGAGTCGAAAAATTATTCGAGGAAGGTGCCGGGAGGATGCTGGCGCGGGCGAATGACAATCGTTCGCTCAGTCGCGAAGCCATGGTTCCGCGGATCTCGGCGGCGGTCGAGAAGTATCTATTAAAGGACGACCCCGACATCCCTCACGCTGAGATCTCGAAATTCATCGACGAGCTGCAGGCTGACGATCTGTGTTTGATCATCGCCTGTGAGCGTGGTGACGAAAACGCCTGGAACGATTTGGTCGAGCGATTCACCGCGACCGTGCGTTCTGCCGCGCGATCGGCAAGTAAAAACGAAGACGCCGCCGAGGATCTCGCGCAGTCGATCTGGGCGGAGCTTTACGGACTGCGCACGCGCAAGGACGGCATGCCCGCGAGCAAGCTCGCGTACTACTCGGGTCGTGGCTCGCTTGCTGGGTGGTTGCGTGCAGTTGTGGCCCAACTCGCAGTAGACGTGTTTCGCAAACAGTCGCGGCTCGTGCAAACGGAAGAAGACACGGATCTCGAGCGCCTCGCGCGCGTCGCGGAAGGCCAGCCGATTGTCGCTGGCATACCGACGCCGGAAGAGTCGATTTCGAATCGCTTCGCGCAGACTGACATGCAACAGGCGCTCAACCAGTCTGTGCAGGAGTTGCCTGCAGAAGATCGATTGTTAGTGAAACTTTATTACTTCGACAATCTGCGACTGCGTGAAGCGGGTGCTGTGTTGGGCGTACACGAAGCGACCGCGAGCCGTCGTTTGACGAGGATTCAGACCGATTTGCGGAAGCGAGTCACGAAGATTCTCGTTGATGAACGTGGTTGGACGCAGGCTGAAACTGAACGGTCATTCGCGGAGGTGGCGCAACATTTAGACACTGATTTGGAGTCGCTTTTGGCCACAAAAGGCACAAAATGAATTTATGCAAGGTATGGGGATGGATACGTTCTTTACAAGGCAGCGTTTAGATTGACGATGAAACAGGAAACAAACAACGAGATGGATCTGTTGCTGCGACGGCTCGGCCGTCGTGACGATGCACTTGTGCCTGAAGACCATCTCGATGCGGACGAGCTCAGCGCTTATGCAGAGAATGTGCTGCCTGCCGCGGCGCGTGCGCGTTACACAATGCATCTCGCGGAGTGCTCGCGCTGCCGAAGTCTCGTCGCGCAACTCAGTTCGTCCGCTGGTGTTGTTGCTGCGACAGACAGTGCGGCCGTTCCCGAGCCTTCAGGATTCAGGAAATTTTTAGCGAGTCTCTTCACGCCGATGGTTTTGCGTTATGCAGCACCGGCGCTGGGGTTAATCGTGGTCGCAGCGATCGGTTTTGTGGTCCTGCGCCGTAATCAACCGGGAGAGTACGTAGCGCGGAATACTGCCAGTGATACTCAGCAACAGCCAGTCGCATCTCCAGCGGCGTCATCTTCAGGCGTCGTTTACAGTCTTTCAAACCCCACGCCGAGCCCGGGGCAATTCGACGATCAGAGGAAGGACAAGAATCAACCTGCGCAGCCGCCTCCGCCTCCGAATATGGCGCCCGCAGTAACGAGTGTTGATGCCGAGGTTGCGAAAGAGAAAACAAAGGATCAGCCGAAGCCCGAAGAACGGACGACAACAGCAGCGAACGAGCCGCCACCGGTGAAATCTGAGCCAACGCCCACTCCCGAACAGAGCCCGCGCGCGGCTGAAACGGAGGCAGCTAAGAACGAAGTGAAAGTGCAACCCGCCCCCGCATCGCAGGAAGGTAGAGCCCTTCGGGGAGCGCAGCGCGAAGATAAAACTAGTCTTGCACGCGCGAAAAAACCTGCGGACGCAGCGAGTGCGCCAGCGTCAGGTGCAGGTGCGTTTCAGGTTGATGGCGTTGACGATGCGAAGGTGAATATCCGAACAGTTGCTGGAAGGCGTTTTCGTAAGCAAGGCAGTGTCTGGGTCGACACTGCATACGATTCTTCGAAAGATGCAGTCACGCTCGCTCGTGGCTCTGAACAATATCGCGCACTCGTCGCCGACGAACCGTCGATCAAAACCATCGCCGACCAACTCGAAGGCGAGATCATCGTCGTCTGGAAAGGCCACACCTACCGCATCCGTTAGTCTTAGCCACAAAAAGGCACAAGTGTTACAGTTACTGCACTGGAGGTTCTATGTATTGTCCTACCTGCGGTAACGAGATAACTGTCGAGCTTAAGTACTGCAATCGCTGCGGCGCTAACTTAATGCTACCCACCACGAGCGCCCCAATGATGTTGACTCCGCCGAAACTCGTCGTCCCCAGCATCGTGCTTGGTATAACGATCCTCGGTGGTTTGGGCGTCATCTTCGGCAGCGCCACGGAGTTCGCCCGGCAGGGTTTACATCCGGCAGCGATCGTTTGGATGGTTTTGTTCAGCTCGGCAACCCTATTCGGCTGCACTGGTCTATTGATCCGTTTCTTAACGAAGATGATGACTCTGCAGCGCGAGATCGCGCCAATGCAGCAGCAACCTCGACCGACATTCACCGATCGACCGACGGTGCCTCACCTGCCGCCGCGCATGGAACCACCAGTCGGAAGCGTTACAGAAAACACGACACGCACATTCACTCCGATCTACAGAGAACCCTCCGATCGCGGAACACGCTAAATCAAATACAGATCACCATGAAGCTTCGAAATCAACTTTACCGAGTTTTTCAAAGCGTTATGATTTTTTTACTGGCGGCGAACCTCGTTGTTGTTGCTGCTCAGACCAGACAACAGTCGAGGAGAGCCGCGCCTGTTCGCAATCGCGCTATCTCGAATATCGTGCGCGAAATCGACGCGCGCAACATTGAAGCGACGATCAGAAAGCTCGTTTCGTTTGGTACGCGCAACACGCTGTCAGAACAGAATGATCCGAAGCGGGGCATCGGCGCAGCGCGCGACTGGCTCTACGCGGAGTTTCTCAAAGCGGCTGAAGCGTCTAACGGTCGTATGACTGTCGAGAAGCAGTCGTACGAGCAGGCGAAAGCCCCGCGTGTTCCTGAGCCGACGATCATCACGAACGTCGTCGCCACGTTGAAAGGATCACAACCCGAGGCGACTGATCGAATCTATGTCGTGAGTGGTCACTACGACTCGATGTGCAACTCGCCTACCGATGCAAAGTGCGATGCGCCCGGCGCGAATGACGATGCGTCTGGAACTGCCGCCGTGCTCGAGATGGCGCGCGTGATGGCGAAGTATGAATTTGACGCGACGATCGTTTTCATGGCGGTTGCAGGTGAAGAGCAGAGCCTGCTTGGCTCGACACATTTCGCCGAACAAGCCAAACAGAAAAACTGGAACGTCGATGCGATGTTCACGAATGACATCGTCGGCAACTCGCTTGGTGGCAATGGCGTGCGCGACCGCAGTCATGTGCGTGTGTTTTCCGAAGGCGTGCCGTCAAATGAAACGCCGGCCGAGGCAACGACGCGACGCAGTGTTGGTGGTGAGAACGATTCGGCGTCGCGGCAACTGGCGCGATTCATAAAGGAGACTGGCGACGCGTTTGTGCCGCAGTTCGAAGTAATGATGATTTACCGGCGCGATCGTTACGGGCGCGGCGGCGATCACATTCCGTTTCTCGAGCGCGGGTATCCGGCGGTGCGGTTCACGGAGGTAAACGAAGAGTTCCGGCACCAGCATCAGAACGTACGGGTCGAGAATGGCGTGCAGTTTGGCGACCTGCCTGAGTTTGTTGATTTTGGTTACGTGGCGAATGTGGCGCGAGTGAATGCGGCGTCGCTTGCGGCATTAAGCTGGGCGCCTTCGCGACCGAAGGGCGTGACGATCGTCGCGCAACGTTTGTCGAACGATACCGAGTTGCGCTGGGATGCGAATAAAGAGCCGGATCTGGCGGGCTACGAGATCGTTTGGCGCGAGACGACTGACGCCGTGTGGACTAATTCGAAAGCGGTCGGAAACGTGACGAGTTTCACGATGAAGGGGATGTCGAAAGACAATTACTTTTTCGGGGTGAGATCTATAGATAAAGTCGGGAACAAGAGTCCCGTGACCTATCCGCGCCCGCAGACGCGGCAGTAGTTTAGCCACAGATTACACAGATTTTTAACGATTGTTTCGACCGATCTCTACGGTCGTGCGTCTAACTGAGCATGAAAAAGATTGTCGCATTAATGCTGCTCGTTGTGCTGACGCAGCCGCTTGTCTTCGCTCAGAAGCATCGCTCGTTGACCCAAGATCAGCGCATTATCCACGTTCTCAACCGTCTTGGATTCGGTGCCCGCCCGGGTGACGTCGAGCGCGTGAAGGCGATGGGTGTCGAAAAGTACATCGAACAACAACTCCATCCGGAACAGATCGCCGATTCATCCGCTGAGGCTAAGCTTCGTGAACTTTCAGTCCTCAACATGACCACGGCAGAGCTCTACGAAAAATATCCTCAACCTGGCCAGTTGCTGCGACAGCTCCAGGCGCGAGGAATGGTGCCTGAGGAAATGCCCGCTGATGCGGCGAAGAATCCGCTCGAAAACGAGAAGAATCGGAAAGTTATCGAGGAGTATTACCGCGAGAACGGATTGCAGCGGCCGCAACGCATCATCGCTGAGCTGCAAGCCTCGCGAATTCTGCGTGCGGTTTACAGCGAGCGACAGCTTCAGGAAGTGATGGTCGACTTTTGGACCAACCACTTCAACATCTTCGCCAACAAAGGCGCCGATCGCTGGTTGCTGCCCGCTTACGATCGCGACACGATTCGTCCGAACGCGATGGGTAAATTCTCGACGTTGTTACAAGCCACGGCACAAAGCCCGGCGATGCTGTTTTATCTCGACAACTTTCAGAGCGTCAGTCCGAATGCTAACCAGGGACGGCGCGGCGGTCTTCTACAGCAGTTACGTCCACAGCAGCAACCGCCACAACGACAGCGACGCGGCATCAATGAAAACTACGCGCGCGAGCTGATGGAGTTGCACACACTCGGCGTCGATGGCGGTTACACACAGAAAGACGTGCAGGAAGTAGCGCGCTGCTTTACTGGCTGGACCATCTTTCAACCGCGCGGTGGCGCTGCGGCCGTGAATGCGATGATGGGTGAAGCCGGTCGCCGAAATCCCGGTACGTTCTTCTTCAACGCGCGCGTGCATGACGACGGGGAGAAGACAGTTCTCGGTCACAAGATCCCATCCGGTGGTGGAATCAAAGACGGGCTGACGGTGCTCGACATCCTGGCCCATCACCCGTCGACTGCGAAGTTCATTGCGACCAAGCTTGTGCGCCATTTTGTGTCAGACACGCCACCGCAGAGTCTGGTCGATCGAGTTGCCGCAACTTTCACGAAGAGCGACGGTGATATTCGTGAGACGCTCAAAGCGATCTTCTTCTCGAAAGAGTTCAACTCGACTGAAGCATATCGCGTGAAGATCAAGCGGCCGTTTGAGCTCGTGATCAGCGCGATCAGAACGCTCGGTGCAGATACCAACGGCGGGCCGGGCACGCACCGTTGGATCGAGCGCATGGGCGAGCCGCTCTACGGGTTTCAAACACCGAACGGTTATTCCGATGCCGCCGAGAGTTGGGTCAACACCGGAGGGCTGCTCGAGCGGATGAACTTCGGACTCGCGCTCGCAAACAATCGTGTGCAGGGAACGACGGTCAATCTTTCGCAGACGAATGGCGCGCAGGCGAAGGTGATGGATGAGTATCTAAAGACTCTTCTGGCGGGAGACATTTCAGCAGCGACGCGCGAAGCGTTGTTGAAGCAGCTCGAGCCGTCGGATCCGGCGACCAAGGTTGTTGGATTGATTTTGGGGACGCCGGAATTTCAGAGGCAATAATTATGAACCGCAGATTTTTTCTCAAATCAGGCAGCGTCGCACTCGCCAGTGTTGGTATGTCGCTTTCCGCGCCGTCGTTTCTCGAGCGCATTGCGCTCGGCAATTCGCGCGCGGGCGGTAAACGAAAGACGCTGATCGCGATCTTTCAGCGCGGCGCCGTTGATGGACTGAACGTGGTCGTGCCGTTTGGCGAATCGAACTATTACGAGCTGCGGCCCTCGATCGCTATTCCAAAGACTGAGGCGATCAATCTCGACGGTTTCTTCGGTCTGCATCCCTCGATGAGCTCGTTCAAGCCTCTGTGGGACTCGAAGCGACTCGCGATCATTCACGCGTCCGGCTCGCCTGACAACACGCGTTCACACTTCGACGCGCAGGACTACATGGAGTCAGCGACGCCCGGTGTGAAGTCAACGAGTGACGGCTGGCTCAATCGTTATCTGCGCAGTAAGCAGGATTCAGAGCAGTCGCTGTTCCGTGCAGTGTCGATGACGAAGACGATGCCGCGCGTGTTGCAGGGAGGCGCGCCGGCTGTCGCGATGTCGAATCTTTCAGACTTCGCGATCCGCGCGGGCAAATCGTCGGAAAATTTGCAGGGCGGGTTCGAAGCGATTTACGCACGCGAGACGAAAGACTCGCTGGCGGGCATGGGACGCGAGACGTTCGAGGCCGTCAACTATTTAAAGAAGGCGAATCCCGCGCAGTATCAACCGGAGAATGGCGCGCAGTATCCGCGCAGTCCGTTCGGCACTTCGTTGTTGCAGATCGCGCAGCTCATCAAAGCGGGCGTCGGTTTGGAAGTGGCGTTTACAGACATCGGTGGTTGGGACACGCACGTGAATCAGGGCAATTCCCGCGGGCAACTCGCGAATCTGTTGACGCAGTTCAGCAGCGGGATTGCGGCGCTTTATCAGGATCTGGGGCAGCGAATGGATGATGTGGTTGTGTTGACGATGTCTGAGTTTGGGCGGACGGTGCGCGAGAATGGCAATCGCGGCACGGACCACGGTCATGCGAATGCGATGTTCGTGTTGGGTAATGGTGTGAAGGGCGGAAAAGTTTACGGGCAGTGGCCCGGCCTCAAGAGCGATCAGCTCTACGAGGGTCGCGATCTGGCGTTGACGACTGACTTTCGAGATGTGTTCGGCGAGATCGCCACGCGCCACCTCGGCAGTAGCGACGTCAAATCTGTGTTCCCGGGGTATTCGTTGAGCCAGTCGAAGTACAAAGGATTCTTGAGTTAGTTATTCACGCGGCGGCGCAACGGCGCAGCGCCTCTTTCGCCGTGCCGTTGCGCCGTTGCGTGAGTGACCCTACTTCACCACCTAACCCTTCCAAACCGATTAATCACATACAACATAAACCCGGCGATCACTGACACCGTCACCGCCAACGTAAACGCCTCGTTATCCCTTCCCGCCTGCACCGCATCGTAGATCGCCACCGAAGCAGTCTGCGTCTTCCCCGGAATATTCCCCGCGATCATGATCGTCACTCCGAAATCACCGAGCGCGCGTGCGAACGCGAGCGCCGTCGCAGCCAGCACACCCTTCGCCGCCAACGGCAATGTCACACGAAAGAAGATCAGCCGATTATTCAACCCGAGCGTACGCGCCGCCGCTTCGAGATCCGTATTCACTCCTTCAAACGCCGCTCGCAAACTCTTCGTCACCAACGGCAGCGCGTGAATCGTCGCCGCGATGATCGCAGCCGTCACGGTAAACGCCAGTCGTATGCCGAGTGTGCGATAGAGAAAACCTCCGATTGCCGAGCGTGTGCCGAGCAACACGAGCAGGTAATAACCCAACACAGTCGGCGGCAACACGAGCGGCAGCGTCACCAGCGCATCGACGAGGTTGCGCCCGGGAAATCGCTTGCGGGCCAACAACCAGGCCAGCCCCGAGCCGGCGATCAATGCGATCAGCGTAGCGGCCGTGGCTACGGCGAACGAAAGCCTAATGGGAAACCAGTTGATCACGGGTGTCTCGCAGCATGATACAAGAAAACAGTGTCCCGACAATTATTCCGCAGAGGTCCCATTGCAGATCGGTGGCGGTGTCGTAAGGTCCCCAGATGCGGTGCCCGCCGAAATAGATCTCATCCCACAACTCGATGATCTCGTAGATCGCCGACAAACTGAACACGATCGTAGCAGCGAAGACTGCAGTGAGTTTGAGCGGCAGTCGATAGCCGAAGTGTTGCAGCACGCGGCCGGTGAGCCACACGATGATCGGGCTGACAAGCACCTGGACCATCATGTGTGCAAACTCGTCGTACTGCATTGGTCCAAACTGCCGGCCGTACATGCGAAAGAAGTTTCCGAGTGCGTCGACTTGCAACGCGAGAAAGACGAGCGCGAGTAGTGTCAGAGGGATCTGAATGTTGAGACGAATGCGAACGTATGAATAAAACAGTGTCAGAAAGATCAGGACAAAGATCGTGTTGAAGGCGAGCGAGAGATAGCACATCTTCGTGAGGAAGGCTGCGCCTGCGACGAGTGAAAGCATGACTAAAGGCGTTTCAAGATAGCGCCAGGTCGATCTTGTTTTTGCGTTACCCGGCGCGACTGCGCTCGGTTCTGTATAATCGCTCATGTGACGTTCCTTAAGCCGAAGGTTTTGCGATTCGAGTCGTTGCCTTCTACAAACACCGAGCTGGCGCAACGTGCGTCTGAAGGCGCGGCGGAAGGCCTTGCGATCGTTGCGGATGAGCAAACTGCGGGCCGGGGTCGTTTGCAGCGCGCGTGGTCGTCGCCGAAAGGAGCGGGGCTTTACTTCAGCATTCTGCTGCGCCCGACAATCCCTCAGAATTACTGGCCTTTGATCACGTTTATGGCTGCGCTGGCGGTCGGCGATGCCTTGCGTGAAGCGGCCGGCGTGCGCACCGACATCAAGTGGCCCAACGATCTTCTTTCAGGTGAAAGAAAAATATGCGGCATCCTGGCCGAGGCAATCGACACTCCTGCCGGACGTGCTGTGATACTCGGGATCGGTATTAACCTGACGGAAAATGCCTATCCGCCAGAGATCGCGAATGTGGCTACCTCTGTGTCTGAGGCGGCTGGTATGGAGGCCGACCGCGAGCAGATCCTTGCGGCACTGTCGGACACGCTGTCGCGTTGGTATGCGCGGCTTGAGGAGCCGGGACAGATCATCGACGCATGGTCCAACCGTTCTTCTTATGCAATCGGAAAGCTGGTCCAGGTGAGTAACGGCGACGACGTTTGGCAGGGAACTACTTGCGGCGTCGAACCCGACGGCGCGTTACGACTGCGAACTTCGAGTGGTGAGATCAAATTGGTGAGAGCAGGAGACGTTTACAGCGTTAGATCTTCTTCTCTGTGAAATGACTGAGATTCCCAAACGCATCATCCTGAACACGTTCGGTTCGTTCGGCGATATTCATCCCTACATGGCGATGGCGCTCGAGTTGCAACGACGCGGGCACGTGCCGGTCATCGCGACGATGGAGGGTTATCGCGAAAAGATCGAAGGCGTGGGGTTGGAGTTTGCGCCTGTCCGTCCTGATATTCCTCAGCCAAAAGAACAAGGTTCGGAGCTGGTCGAGAAGATCATGGAACCAAAGACTGGCCCACGATTTCTGACCGAAGAACTGATCTTTCCAGCCGTTCGGGAAAGTTATGCTGACTTGCTGCAGGCAGTGGAAGGCTCTCATTTGCTCGTCACACATCCGGCAGCGCCTGCTGGTCCACTCGTGGCTCGCAAGACCGGCATCCCGTGGGTCTCGACAGTGCTCGCGCCTTTATCTTTCTTCTCTCCTTACGATCCGCCCGTGCCACCTTACTGGCAATGGACCAGAAAACTGAGTCTGCTTGGTCCAGGTGTGATGGGGTTCTTCCTGAACGTGATGAAGCACACCTACAAAGCGAAGGCCGTCACCGACTTCCGCGGCGAACTCGGCCTGGCAGACACCGGCAACCCGATGTTTGAAGGCCAGCACTCCCCCACACTAATCCTCGCCTTGTTTTCAGAATTGTTTGGCCAACGACAACCAGACTGGCCGCCGCAAACCGAGATCACGGGCTTCTGTTTTTACGACGGCAATCACAACGTCGAGATTCCGATCGAGTTCAAGCACTTCCTGGATAATGGCGCGCCACCGATCGTCTTCACATTGGGTTCGTCGGCGGTGTGGGTCGCGCGTGATTTTTATGAGGAAAGCATTCGAGCAGCGAAGCGTCTGGGGCGTCGCGCCGTGTTGCTTATCGGTGACGAGCGCAACCTGCCGCGCGCGCTTCCCGAAGGAATCATCGCGCTCGACTACGTGCCGTATCAAACGTTGCTGCCGCGCGCGTGTGCAGTGGTCCATCACGGCGGCGTCGGTACGACGTCGCATGCGTTGCTCGCCGGTGTGCCGACGCTGATCGTTCCGTTTGCTTTCGATCAATCTGATAACGCAGAACATGCGCGCAAGGTTGGAACGAGTCGCACGTTGTATCGCGATAAGTATCTCGAGACCAGAGTTGCGGACGAGCTACACGAGCTGCTCAAACGGCCGTCGTACGCGCGTCGCGCCATGGAAGTCAGCCAGCGGTTGAAACAGGAGAATGGACCTGCGCGGGCTGCGGAATTGATCGAGCAGGTGCTGTCAGGAGAGCGCAACCGCACAGAGGAAGCCGTCTATGCTGCTGGCAATTGATGCCGGGAATACAAACATCACGCTGGGAGTCTTTCGCGCGCAGGAGTTGATCGCGCAGTGGCGACTACTTACCGAGCGCCAGCGAAGCGGCGATGAGTATGAAGCTGACGTGCGAAGTCTATTTGAAAGCGCCGGCATCGATCGGAAAGAAGTGAAGGGGATTGCGATCGCGTCGGTCGTGCCGCAGTTGGACCATGCGCTCAGACAGGTTGCTGCGAGTTTCTCGGTTGAGCCGTTGTTTGTAGATCACACGACTGACACGGGTTTGAAGCTGCTTTACCATCCGCCGTCGGATCTCGGCGTGGACAGGATCGTCGACGGTGTAGCGGCGATGAACAAGTACGGCACACCGTGCATCGTCGTCGATTTCGGCACGGCCACTACGTTCAATGCGATCAGTAAAGACAACGAGTTTCTTGGTGGCGCGATTAGTCCCGGTTTGTTTACGTGTGCCGAGGCTTTGTTTCAGAGGGCCGCTAAACTGCCGCGCGTTGAGTTTGTTCGTCCGCCCACGGCGATCGCGACTTCGACCGTTGAGGCGATGCAGTCAGGGCTCTATTACGGCTACGCAGGACTGGTTGACGGCATGATCGAGAAGATGCTCGAAGGCATGGGTCCTGGGTCGCGAATCGTTGCGACCGGCGGACTCGCGCCACTCATCGCTGAAGCCTCGCAGTATATCGATGCCATAGACGAAACCCTCACGCTTGACGGCTTGCGTATCGTGTACGAGAGAGTATCCACTTGAACTATTTCAACTACTTCACGGAAATCGAAGATGCATTCGTCAGGCGGCGCGGCAAGCACTTGTTTCTGAGTCCGATGGATTGGGCGTTGATGGAGACATGGAAGCAGCAGGGTATTCCACTGCATATCGTGCTTCGTGGTGTCGAGAAGTCGTTTGACTCGTATGAGGCCCGGCCACGCAAGCGAAGTGTCAAGACCCTTCTTTATTGCCAGGAAGAAGTTGAGGCGCAGTACGCGGAATGGGTTGAAGCGCACGTTGGATCTTCAAATACTTCAGCCGAGCCTGAGTCTGACAAAACTCCGTTTTCATTTGCGGCGATCAGTGAACACCTGGAGCGTAGTCGCAATGCGTTGTCTGAGCTCGCACAGTCGAGAAAGCAGAAAGACGATCTTTCCGAGGCGTTAACGCGCGCGATTGCTTTGCTCGTGGAGATTGAGAAAGACTTTGCGAGTGGCGCGACGCTCGACACGCGCAAACTCGAAGACTCGTTGACTGGTCTCGAACGGATGTTGAACGATTCGATGCTTTCAGTTGCCGGCTCGAGCACGTTGGATGAATTTAAAAAGGGAGTGAAGGATCAGCTCAAGCCCTATCGCGCGCAGATGGACGCTGCGGCTTACAAGCAGACTTACGATAATTTGCTGTTGAAGCGTTTGCGAGAGCAGTTTGCCGTCCCACGTCTCAGCCTCTTTTTTGTTTAGCCACAAAAAGGCACAAAAAGCACAAAAAGAAAAATTCAGAGTTCAGCCTTTAGGCTGCAGTCTCGGGCTGCACGCCAGCAAGCTAAAGCTTGAACTCTGAACTTTCTTTTTGTGCTTTTTGTGCCTTTTTGTGGCTAAATGAAGCGGTGGAGTTAGAGGTCGAAGTAGAACGAATACTTCCTGGTGGCCTGGGGTTGGCCCATGCTGAGGGGAAGACTGTTTTTGTCTCGCTCGCTGCGCCCGGAGATCGTGTGCGTGTGAAAGTAGAGCGAGAGCAGGGGAATGTTCTGTTTGCTTCTATTCAGGAGATCATCACGCCGTCGCCAGTAAGAATCGAGCCGCCGTGCCCGTACTTCGGCCGTTGTGGTGGTTGTGATTTTCAGCAACTCAATTACAATGCGCAACTCGCCGCGAAGTCGGACATGATTCGCGACTGTTTGCATCGCATCGCACGTCTCGAGAATGTTCCTGACATTGTTGTCACCCCCTCGCCCAACGAATGGCGTTATCGCATGCGCGCGATGTGGCAGATCGATCAGGATGAACACACGATCGGTTACTACGAACGCGGTTCTCGGCGTGTCTGTGACGTAGTTGACTGCGCGGTGCTCCGTCCGGAGTTGCAAGCAAGGCTCGAAGAGGTGCGGGCGACTGACTGGCACGAGTTTCCGCCAGACTTGAAACACCTCGATGTGGTTGCGGGTGAAGAGAGTGTTTCGTTCGCGCCGGCGTTTGCGAATTTCGAGACGCGTGAATTGAGCTTGAGTATTCGCGGCGAGGTTTATCGCTACAACGCAGAAGCTTTCTTCCAGATTAATCCATCGCTGCTTGGACCGTTGATTGAGTTTGCATTGGGCGATGCATCAGGCGAGAGTGCGCTCGATCTTTATAGCGGCGTCGGGCTGTTTACGCTGCCGTTGTCGCGGCAGTTTCAGAGAGTGACGGCGGTGGAAGCGAATCCGGTTGCAGTGCGTTTTGCGCGTCGAAATTTACAGGATGCGCGGTTGGACAACGCGCGCGTGATCGCAGCCGGTGTGGCTGATTGGTTCAGAAGCGCGCCGGTACGCGATGTGAAATTTGTTCTGCTCGATCCACCGCGAGCGGGTGCTGAATCCGCGGTGATTAAGGGCATTTTGAATCTTCATCCGCCGCAGATTTCTTATGTGTCATGCGATCCGGCCACGCTTGCCCGAGATTTGAGAAAGCTCGTTGCCAGCGGATACGCAATCCATTCAATCCGCGGTTTCGATCTGTTTCCGCAGACTCATCATGTGGAGACAGTTGTGCGTTTGCAAATCCTGTAATCTTGTCTAAGAATTACCGGCAACAATGCGTCCTCACAGCAGTCTATTCGCTCACTATCCGCTCGTTCACCTTGCAGTAGCTTTCACTGCGGGCATCTTTACGGCGGGTTACACTTCGTTAAGATTCTCATTAGCCGCAGGAATAACATGTACGGCCGTCACGCTGACTCTGTTCATCAAGCAAAGGTTTCGGTCGGCGGCGCTTTTATTGCTATCAGCATTGTTCTGCACAGGCGCAACGCTTGCCGAGCTAGAGCGACGTGCCGACAATTCACGCCCTCTCAAAACTCTCATCGAGCAGTCAGAAGGCGAGCCGTTCACGATTACGGGTTGGCTGGATGGCCCACCTGAATTCGCGCGCGACCGTGTTTATCTCTCGTTGCGCGTTGAGAATGTATCGGGTCGCGTGTCATTACTCGTGACTCTTCGAGATGCCGCTGTCACGAATGAATTCAGAGCGTTAAAGCTTCGTTACGGCACACGCATTCAGGTAACAACAGCACTCGATCGTACCGGCAACTATCGCAATCCCGGTGTTTCCTCACTCACAGAATTTCTCGATCGCAACGGTTATGACGCCACCGGGCTAATCAAGAGTCCGGCTACGATCATACGCCTTGATGATGTGCGAGTATTTCCACCACTCGCATGGCTCTACGATTGGCGGTCACGACTTCAACAACAGATTGATACACGCTTTCAAGCGGAGACTGCAGGTGTACTCGACGCTACGTTGCTCGGCAATCGCTACAACCTTTCGCCCACCGCGGCCGAACGCTTTCGCGAGGGCGGCACGTTCCACGTCCTCGTCATTAGCGGCCTGCACATCAGCTTCATCGGCGCAGTTGTATTTCTGATCGTGAAGCGTTTGACGAGACGAAGGCTGCTGCAATTCCTGTTTCCAGCGTTGGTTGTTTGGGCGTATTCGTTCGCGGTCGGCGCGGACGCGTCAGTCGTACGCGCGGCGTTGATGTTTACGTTTGCAGGCTTCGCAACGATTCTATTTCGACGGTCGAGTCCCCTGAATGCCTTAGGCGGTGCGGCGCTGGTCTTGCTGGTTACAGTCCGAAAGAGATCTTCGATCCGTCGTTCCAACTGACGTTTCTGTCGGTGCTGGCGATCGTGGTGATCGCGTGGCCGATATTGTTGAGCATGTCGGCGATCGGCGCGTGGTATCCCAGCCGCTCAATGCCCTACCCGCCCGCGTGCTCGCGTGGATTCAAATATATTTGCGAGATGCTGTTCTGGCGCGAGAAAAAGTGGGCACAGGAGCTCGCGCGCTCAACGCACAAATACCGACTGGTAAAAGCGCCGATGGCGTCATGGTTGGAGCAGTACTACGTGCAGCCCGTGTTGCGATACACGTTTGGCGCCGTTGTCGTATCGGCAAGTGTGCAACTCATGCTGCTGCCGCTGATGATCGTCTACTTTCACCGGCTCTCGCTGGCGTCGCTCGTACTGAACATTGTTGTCAGTCTTCTGCTAGCTGCGCTGGTTGTAGTTGCGCTGCTTGCCCTGCTGATCGGACAGGCCCCGTTATTCAAGCTCGCAGATGCGATTAACTGGTTGATGATGCACAGCGTCGATCCGTTTTCAGATTTTGGTTGGGCGGGATTCAGGTTACCTGAGTATTCAGGCCCGGCTGCGATGATCTACGCTGTCTATTACTTGCCCTTGCTGGTTCTGATCATCGCGTTATTGCACTGGCGCCCAATGGCCTTGCAAGCTGAACGTCGTTGCAAACTGCACCGCTACGTTCTTCCACTCACGTGTGCACAACTGCTCCTGCTTACGATTCTCATCCTGCATCCACTCAGCAGCGGCCGCACGGGTGCACGCCTGCGCATTGATTTCCTCGACGTGGGCCAGGGAGATTCAGCACTCATGACGATGCCTGATGGGACAACGCTGCTCGTAGACGCCGGTGGAAATACGATGGATTCAACGCGAAGAATTGGTGAGACTGTCGTGTCGGAATACCTCTGGTGGCGGGGCTTGAGCGAGATCGACCACGTTCTGGCAACACACGCTGATGCCGATCACATCGACGGTCTGAACGATGTTCTCAAAAACTTCACGGTCCGAAGCGCTCTCATCGCGCGCAGACCGGTTGACGATCCGGAGTTCGCGAAGTTCTCGCAAACACTCGCCCGAACGAACACTCACTCTGAAACGATTGAAGCTGGTGATGTGATTTACTTCGGGGATGTTGCAGTCAGCGTCCTCTGGCCGCCCGCTGGTGGTGAGAAGTCGACGAACAACGATTCGATCGTGCTTCGAATTCAGTACGGCGAGCGCTCGATACTACTCACTGGCGACATCGAGCAAGCTGCTGAGCGGTCACTTCTCGCGTCGCAACAACAACTGCACGCGGACGTGATCAAAGTCCCGCATCACGGCAGCAAGACCTCTTCAACGGAAGCTTTCGTCAGTGCGACTAAACCACAGGTAGCAATCATCTCAGTCGGACGCACCTCGCGCTTCGGACATCCACACAAGGAAGTCGTCGATCGCTGGCAATCCAGTGGCGCCACGGTTCTGACGACAGGTAATAGCGGGACTATTACTGTTACTACTGATGGTCGCGAGCTCACTATCACAGAATTTCACGCAAAGGCGCAAAGATAAGACGCAAAGGCGCAAAGGCGCGCCCGAAGCAGTTGACTCGCCTTTGCGTCTTTGCGTCTTACTTTGCGCCTTTGCGTGAAAACTTAGAACCCGTACTTCTTCATGATGGCTTTGCCCTGCGCCGAGCGGAGGAAGGCGATGAAGGTGCGTGCGGCTTGCTCGTTCTTGGTGCTCTTCATGATCCCGATACCCTGGTCGATTGGCTCGTGCAACTCTTCCGGGATCAGCGTCCAGCGGCCGCTGCTGGGTATGCTTAGCGACAACGGGACGATCGCGACGTCAACATTTCCCGTTTGCGCATACTGAAGTGTCTGCCGAACGTTGTCACCATAAACAAGCTTTGGCTGCACCCGGTCCCAGACGCCAGCGCTTTGCAGTGCCTGCTTCGCAGCGAGCCCGTAAGGTGCGTGATCGGGATTCGCGATCGCGACGCGCTGGATCTCGGGACGCGCAAGATCCGCGATTCCCTGGAATCGCACCGGACTCTCATTCGCCGTCCACAGAGTGATACGCCCACGCGCGTAGACCGCTTTGGAATCCGGAATGATCAGCCCCTTCTGGTCCAACTGATCGATGTAGCTCACATTTGCCGCCGCGAATAGATCATACGGCGCCCCATTCTCGATCTGGCGTGTGAGCATTCCAGTCGAGCCAAACACAAACACGACTTTTGTTTTAGTAGCTGATTCGAATGCGCGTCCGAGCTCTTCGAATACTGGCGTGAGATCTGAAGCTGCGGCGACGGTCAATTCGCCACCGGAAGAAGCAATTGGAGTTTGGGGAGTTTTATCCTTGCACGCGGTGACGCACGCCAGCGCTAATAAAAACGCGGCGAGCGGCGCCAGCCGCGTCTCAAGTCGGGAAATCATTGGGCGTGTAAAGGTCTACCTGCGAACTACCCACCTTGTAAGTTTTTAACACACCGAGCGGCGGCGCATAAATATGAACAGTGATGAGGTCCTGACCACTATCGTCGGGATTTCCCAGTCGGTGAATATCCGGTAAATCGGCGCCCGTGATCGTGCCTGTCGGACATTCGCGACCCGTGTCGTAACACAAACCCCTGTCTTCTTGGTACGTGAAAATCGTTTCCCACATCAAGCCTTTTTGAACTTTCACGACACCGTGTGAGCCGTTGTGATCGTGAATCGGCGTCTTCTGGCCTGGGCGCCAGCAGATCACCAGCATCTCGACGGCTTCATTCCGGCAAACTCGATGGCGCCAGTAGTTGCCTTCCTTGAAACCGCAGTAAGGCTCGAGATCGAGATCGCTAATCTCGACGCTGGACACCCAGTCGTTCAACTCTTCGAGCGTTGGTGGACTGGCTTGGCTGTTCAGGCGTTCGATTAGGTCAGAAAACGTCAGTGTCGATACGGCTGGCATCAGTTCGAATCTTATAGCACGGATTAGACGGATTTTTAAAAGCGGATCTACACGGATCTGAGGACGATCCGGAGATCGCGGACGTTTGTGCCGGTGGGGCCCGTGACGATGAGATCGTTGAGCTCTTCGAAGAAGGTGTAGGAGTCGCTGCGAGCGAGATACCGTGTAGGCGGGAGGTTCAGGTTTCGAGCACGTTGAAGGGTTGTTTCGTCGGCGATGGCGCCCGCAGCAGGGCTGTTGCCGTCGATGCCGTCAGTGCCGGCGCTAAGGATGACGAGGTGTGAGTTTTGATCTTTGAGATTGATGGCGCAGCGGAGCGTAGTCTCGAGGTTTCTGCCACCGCGCCCGTCCCCACGGACGGGGCAGGAGAATTCGCCGCCTGAGATTGTGCAGCCGTCTCGCGTACTTTCAAGAAGCAATTTGCAGCCTTCCTCGATTGGTTGTTCGCGGATGTGGTCCAGCGTCGAGCATTCGTAGCCGAGCTCGCGTGCTTTTTGAGCAGCGGCGTCAAGAGCTTTTTGGTTGTCGAGAAGAACCTGGGATGAGCCGGTGATAGCTGGTGAGCGTTGTGCGCGGTGAACGGCTTTCATGATCGATGCTGGCAGTACTTCGTCGAGATGATAGTGCTCGACGACTTCGATCGCGTTCGGTGCGTCTGCTGGTGGGTTGAGTGTTGGGCCGGAGGCGACACTCGCTTCGTCACCGGGATTCGTGTCGGAGACGATCAGTGTGAACATTTGTGCGTGTGGGGCGCGTCGTGCGAGTCCGCCACCTTTCACCGCCGAGAGGGCGCGGCGCACTGAATTGATTTCCGAGATGCTTGCGCCGCAGGAAACAAGAGTCTGGTTTGCCGAACGGAGATCGTCGAGTGAGATATCGTCGCTGATGGGCCACTCGATCATTGCCGAGCCGCCGCCCGAGATCAGAAACAGCACAGTTGCTCGTTCGTTGTTGGCGCGATCGAGTAATTCGAAAGCGGCGCGTGCAGATGCAAGGCTAGCTTCGTTGGGGAGTGGATGACCGCCTAATGAGACAACGACGGGGGCGGAGAGCTTATCGCCGAGAGCGTCGTCGAGGCCGAGGGCCATTGAGGTGGCGGCTTTTCCGATGGCGATTGAGTAGATGGGAGTGGAAAACTTCGCTCGAGAAATCGCGTCGCGCACTGCTGGGCGAGGATCTGATGCGGATAAAGCGTATTCAAATATTGCCCGAGCGTGCCGGTGGAGTTCGTGTAAGTCAGGCACCGTCGTTGAACAAGATTACATGATTTACAAGATGAAAACTTTTGTGCTTTTCGTGGCTAAAACTTCTTTGTGGCTAAACGTCTGAGGCGGCCATCTCGTCCCAGTCAGCGACCATCTCGTACGCGCGGCCGAGGACGGGACGAGGACGCGAGCCGTCTGCCTGCCCGATCAAGCCTTCACGTTCCATCATGTCGAGAATCGCTGCAGCGCGGCCGTAGCCGATGCGCAGACGACGCTGCAATACTGACGTCGAGGCGCGCTTCATCTCCACACAGATCCGCAAAGCTTCTTCAAACAGTTCATCGTGTTCGCCGGAAGCGCTCTCGAGTCCGAGCGCGTCTTCTTCAGATTGGGTGATGCTCTCGTCGTACGACGGCGGACCCTGCGATTTGATGTGCGCGACGATCTTACCAATCTCATTCTCGTCGATGTACGCGCCGTGAACACGGATCAATCGCGACGTGCCCGGCGGCAGAAACAGCATGTCGCCGCGTCCGAGTAGTTGTTCGGCGCCGTTCGTATCGATGATTGTGCGCGAATCGATCTTCGACGACACGCGGAACGAAATACGCGACGGGAAGTTTGCTTTGATCAGTCCTGTGATCACATCGACTGACGGTCTCTGCGTCGCGAGCACGAGGTGAATACCCACCGCGCGCGCCATCTGCGCGAGACGCGTGATCGACTCTTCAACTTCACGTCCCGAAGTCATCATCAGATCGGCGAGCTCGTCAATTATGATGACGATATACGGCAACGGCTTCCACGGCTCACCTTTGTCGTCGTATTCCTTGATGAGATTGCGACGCATGATCTCGGTGTTGTAGCCGTCGATATTGCGCACGCCCCAACCGGCAAGGTCACGATACCTGCGCTCCATCTCGGCAACGGCCCACTTGAGCGAGCGCGAGGCAAGCTTCGGATCGACGATGATCGGCGTCGCGAGATGTGGAATGTCTTCGTAGAGACCAAGCTCGAGGCGCTTCGGATCGATCAGGATGAACTTCACTTCATCCGGCCGCGCGCGATAGAGAATCGAGACGATCAACGCGTTCACGCCAACTGATTTTCCGGAGCCTGTCGTACCAGCAATCAGCAGGTGCGGCATCTTCGCGAGATCCGCGACGTAGTTCAAACCATCGATCGTCTTGCCGAGCGCGATCGTGAGTTTCGAGCCCGACTCCTGAAACGCGCGCGACTCGATCACTTCGCGCAGAAAGATCGTTTCACGACGCGGGTTCGGTACTTCGATACCGACGTGCGGCTTACCCGGCATGCGATCGATGCGAATCGACTCCGCTTTCAACGCCAGACACAGATCGTCGACAAGCGACACCACGCGCGAATACTTCACACCCGGATCGGGCTTGAATTCATAAGTCGTAACGACCGGACCAGGACAGATGTGTTTGATCTGCCCGGTGACATTGAACTCTTTGCACTTCTCGGCCAGCCGTGTCGCAAGACTGAGTAACTCCGCATCGGCCTGCTCGCTGTGTGGCGGCGCTTCGTTGAGAAAATCGAGCGTTGGCAAACCGTAATCGCTGTAGTTAACACGGCGTGACGAGTCGAACGGCAGTTTCGCGGTCGCAGGTGCTTCGGCTTTGACGCGCAACACGGAAGCGCCTTTGACCATTTCTTCCGCGTCGTCTTCCTCATCGGTGACATCCGGAACGATCGATCGTCTTCTTCCGGTGACCGACGGTGTGGCTACCCCAACACCAGCGCCAGCGGCGCTCGCACTTGCCGCGACTGCTGTTGCCTGCGGTTCGATCGCCGTGGATTTCGCTTCCGTGCGAATCACTGGCGCCTGTTCAATAGCAGGCCTGATCGGCTCCTTCATGAAATCGGCGACACGCTCAGCAGCGGTCAAATTCACAGTCTGCTTCAACGCATTCTTCGCCGCTTCGCGTTCAGCTTTAATTGCGGCTTTGGTTTCCTTCTTCAGTTGCGCGCGCTCCGCACGCATCACACGCCACGCGCGGAAACGCTCAGGAAGCTTCCCGACAAAAGCGAATCGCGAACCGATAGCATTCGCAAGAATCTCGTAAAGTCGCACAAACGAGAAATTCGTCGCGAGCAACAATCCCGTCGCTGCGATTGCCACCAGCAACACCGTCGCACCGACAGTACTGAGCCCACTCGCGAGTCCCTGCGCGACGACGGCGCCGAGCAGTCCACCCGGTTGCACACTCGAATCAAATAACGGATGCAGTTGCGAGATCGACAACAACGCCGACGCCGCCACAACCAAAATCACGAGCCCACCAATTCGCATCAACGGCCGGTGAATCGTGGCCGTATGAAATCGTCGCCATGCGGCTGCGAATAGAAGCAACGGCAACAGGAATGCGCCAAGACCGATAAGCTGAAAGCCAGTCGCTGCGACGTTCGCGCCGATCGCGCCGGCCCAGTTGTGCGTCTCAGTTCCGCCCGCGGAGTTCCACGACGGATCGTTCGGGTAGAACGCGGCCGAGATGAGGCAGAGCGCCAGCAGTAATCCAAACGCGATGAAGAGAATCGCGAGGATCTCATTGCCACGACCGGCGCGCGGAAGAATCACGCGCGGC
>Ga0134121_10001152_pt1 | contig 25635 bp, 20 predicted proteins | sample KB301_FD_96463 | JGI IMG/M metagenome (GOLD analysis project Ga0134121, IMG submission 96463) | Terrestrial soil microbial communities without Nitrogen fertilizer from Kellogg Biological Station, Michigan, USA - KB3-0-1 | ecosystem: Environmental > Terrestrial > Soil > Unclassified ... | reverse complement strand
CGTCGAGCCCAAGCGCGAGGACAGCCTCATCCGCTTCCGCATCGACGGCGTGCTGCACGACATCCAGAAGATGCCGAAGATCGTCCACGCCGCCGTCACCTCCCGCATCAAGACGATGTCGCGCCTCGACATCGCCGAGAAGCGCCGGCCCCAGGACGGCCGGGTGAAGATGAACCGCGGCGGCCGCGAGGTCGAGCTGCGCGTCTCCACCCTGCCGGTGGCCTTCGGCGAGAAGGTGGTGATGCGCATCTTCGATCCCCAGGTGGTGATGCAGGACCTCACCGGCCTGGGTTTCTACCCCGACGAGTTGCAGACCTTCAACGACTTCATCAGCCGTCCCCACGGCATCGTGCTGGTCACCGGCCCCACCGGCTCCGGCAAGACGACGACGCTTTACTCGGCCCTGAAGACCATCTGCACCCGGGAGATCAACGTCACCACCATCGAAGATCCCATCGAGATGGTCTATCCGGACTTCAACCAGACCGAGGTGCAGCTCAAGGTGGGAATCACCTTCGCCGCCGCCCTGCGCCACATCCTGCGCCAGGACCCAGACGTCATCATGGTGGGCGAGATCCGCGACAACGAGACGGCGCAGTACTCCATCCAGGCGGCGCTCACCGGCCACCTCGTCTTCTCCACCCTGCACACCAACGACGCTTCCTCCTCCATCTCGCGCCTGGCGGACCTCGGCGTCGAGCGCTTCCTCATCAGCTCCACCCTGATCGGCGCCATGGCGCAGCGCCTGCTACGAAAGATCTGCCCGCACTGCGCCACCGAGCGCCACCTGGAGGCCGACGAGGTCGCCACCTTGCGCCTCGCCGTGCCGCCCGGCAAGCGAGTAAAGGTCAAAGAGGGGGAAGGCTGCTTCGAGTGCCGCAACACCGGCTATCTGGGCCGTACCGGCATCTTCGAGATGATGCCTCTGGACGACAGCCTCAAGAGCCTCATCGTCTCCGGAGCCGACTCGCCCGAGATCAAGCGCGACGCCGTCAAGAACGGCATGCGCACCCTGCGCCAGAGCGCCCTGCGCAAGCTCGCCGAAGGCGTCACCACCTTCGAGGAGGTGGTGCGGGTGACGGGGCTGTAACCTCGCCCGTAAACTGCGTCCGCACCAGCCCCTGCGCGCGCAGGGCGTCCTCCCGCGGCTCGGCGATGCGGCCGAAGAGCGTCTTGTAGGTGAGACCCAGAGTCTCCAGATCCTGCTCCTGGAGGAGCTTGATCAGCTCGTCGAGGGCGCGCTGGGAGGCGCCGGGGTGGATCTTGCGTTCGGACTCCCGTTCCAGGAGAACGAGGGCGAACAGGAGCGGCTCCGGCAGCTCGGCGGGCGAAGGCTCCGGGGGCGGCGCCGGAAACTGGAGGCCCTGGACGAGCTTCTCGTCCGGCACTTGCGCCTCCCCCAACTCGCCGGCCGGCGCCTTGCGATCGAAGAGAAACGGAATCGACCGCACCTGGTGGGCGAAACGCGAGAACAGTCCCAGCAGCTCACCCTCCGAGGCGAAGTTGCCCACCAAACGGGCGTCGCGGCCGATCTCCAGCCTCTCTGTTTCCTGCAACACCACGTGAGCGCGGGCCGACTCCTCCAGATGCAGGCTGCGGGCGTTCACCTTCCAAGCCGTGAGGAAGCCTTGAACGTAGCAGGTGTCGGAGCAGCGCACAGTAACGGCCTCCACCTCGACGCCGCGGTCGATACGGATGGAGCCGCCCAGCGATTCCAGGGTCCCGTACTTGCCCGAGTTCTGGACCACCAGGTTGCCGGGCGCGTGAATCGAGATCTTCCCTTCCGGATCGATTTCGATGCGCAGGCCCCTGGGGATGATCATGGTGGGCGCGAGACTCTCGGGGCTACCTTTCATGGGCCTGACTCCTTCTAGCGCTCGGTGCCCGGCGGCAGCGGCTCGAAGTTCTGCGGCAGGGCATTGCGCGCCCGCACCAGGAGCTGGTCGTCGTTCGGCCAGCGGCGATCCAGAATGAACAGCAGGGGATCGATAGGCCGGAAGGCGCCGTCCGCGCCCCGGCGGCGAACCTCGTAGTGGAGGTGCGGGCTGGTGCTCCAGCCCGTGTTCCCCACCGTCGCCAGGCGCTCTCCCCGCCGCACCTTCTGGCCGGCTCGCACTTCCACTTTGTCGGCGTGGCCGAAGATGGTGACGAAACCTTCGCCATCGCGCACCAGGACCATGTTGCCGTAGCTCCACCAACCACGGCTGCGGGTCAGTGGATACTGCCCGGCGAAGACCACGACGCCGTCCGCGGTGGCGAAGACCGGCGTGCCCTCCGACGCCGCGAGGTCGACTCCGGGATGGAACTCCAGCTCTTTCGTGAATGGGCTGCGCCGGTCGCCGAAAGAACTGATGAGCACGAATCCCTTGCCGCGCAGGGGGCAGATCGACGGCGTCGTGCGCACCTGGTCGGCGTGGGACGCCTCGAAGCTTCCCACCTCGTGCAGGTCGGTGTCGACGTCGCGCAGGCGGTTGCGAATCCGCTCACGCAGGCGGTCCCCCTGCTCGACGCCGTTAGCATAGATCGAGTCGGGAACCGGCACGCGAGCGGCCGGCACGGTCTGGCGGACCGGGCGGACCGGCGGCAGGGCATAGGCCACGAAGACTTTATCCAGGCGGAGATGGAGGTCCGCTCCCCGGCGGTCCAGCGTATTCAGGCTGCCCAGCAGCGCTTGCAGGCGCTCGCCCTGGCGGCTGCGCTCGGCGGTCAGCGCCTTGTACTCCTGGCGGCGCATGCGACCGGCCACCACGCTCGGCGCCACCGCCACCGCGAGCGCCATGCCCAGCACCCAGAGGAGCGCCGGCACGGCCCAAAGGGTGACCTTCCAGCGCGGCAGAAAGAGGTAGCGCACCCGCTTACGGATGTCGCTGGGATGAATCTGGACCTCGAGGCTCCAGCCCTCGGCCGGACGGGCGCTCGTCGCCGGGCTCGCGGCGCCGAAGCGGCCGAGCTTCATGTCGATGCAGACCTCACCGCCCCACGGGCTCCGGCGACAAGCGAGCGGAAGGGGTTCACCCGCTCGACGGCCTCCTCGCTGGCGTGGCGCCGGACGGCTGCCAGCAGGTCGCGGTGCACGCCGGGACCGCCGGCCACGATGTTGCCGCCGGCGAAGAAGTCCTCGCCGCCGTCGAGGTCGGTGACGACGCCGCCGGCCTCGCGCACCAGCAGGATGCCGGCGCCGATGTCCCACGGCGAGAGGCGGAACTCGAAGAAGCCGTCATATACCCCGGCCGCCGTGTAGGCGAGGTCGAGCGCCGCCGAGCCGCAGCGGCGGATGGCCTTGGCGTGGTGGAAGACGTCGCGGAAGATCGCCAGATACAGGTCGAGGGTAGAGAGGGCGCGGAACGGATAGCCGGTGGCGAGGAACGCGCCCTTGAGACTGTCGCGCCGCGTCGTGAACATCGGCTGGCCGTTCCAGAACGCCCCGCCGCCGCGCGTCGCGGTGAACAGGTTCCTGCCCTCAGGGTCCAAGATCACCGCCGCCAGCAGCTCGTCGCCCTTGCGGCAGGCGATCGACACGGCGTAGACCGGGAGGCCCTGGACGAAGTTCGTGGTGCCGTCCAGCGGATCGATCAGCCACTCGTACTCGCCGTGCCCCACGCCTTCGCCGCCGCCCTCCTCGGCCAGGATGCGATGCTCCGGAAAGCGCGCGCGGATCACGCCGACGACGGCGGCCTCGCTCTCCTTGTCCGCCTGGGTGACGAAATCGTTCTCGGCCTTGGCCTGCACATCGAGCCCGGCGCGACGAAAATAGCGGGAGATGACGGCGGCCCCAGCCTGGGCAGCGACGATGGCGGTCGAGAGGAGATCGGCGGTCATGGCGGGCCTATTATGCCAGCGCTCTCCTGCCGCTGAAGGTTTTGCCGGAGATTCCCTGGGCCCGGAGACTCTTCGCGAGGACTCTTCAGGAGTGAGATAGGATCTTCCAGGCTCCTCGCCGCCGGACACGCAACCGCCTGAACCAAATGGCCGACCCTGCAAGCATGACCCCACGGCGGGACGAAGACACCGTCCTCCAGCAAGCCATCCTGGAGCTTCAGAAAAGAGTTGGCGTCGAGGTCAACAGCCGTCGCATCTTCGAGGCCTACTATCCCTGGGTGCGCCGCTTCTTTGGCCGCCTCGGCTATACCCCGCAGGACAGCGAAGACCTGGCTCAGGAAACTTTCAGCCAGGTCTTCGAACGCCTCGGCTCGTTTCGCCAGGACGGCGCTTTCAAGTCGTGGCTGTTCGCCGTGGCCGCGAATCTCCACCGCAACGAGTACCGGCGGCGGCATCGGGACAAGCGAAACGCGCCGGAGGTTTCCATCGACTCTGCCGCCGACGCCGATGGTTCCCCGCCTGATCCCGCTTCGCCGGAGGCTTCGCCCGACCGGGTCTTCTTTGAACGGGAACGCCACGCGGCGCTGGCACGAGCCGTGGAAGATCTGCCGCCACAGATGCGCCACGTCATCACCCTGCGGGTCGACCAGGATCTCAAGTACCGGGAGATCGCCGCCGTGCTCCAGATCTCGGTCGAAACGGTCAAGGCTCATCTCTTCCAGGCGCGGCAGAGACTGCGTACGGCGCTGGGAGAAGACTTTGTCGAGTGGGAAGATTGAAATCGGAGAATATCTCTAAACCAGTCGGCGGCGGCGGTTTCTAACTAAGACAAGCGGGCGCACCCGTTTCGAGCCCGCAGTCGCAGGGCAGGACCGGCAAGGCCACAGGGAGACGCTGCATGCCGTCCAGTTCCGAGCCAACCGAACCGTTGCGGGCTTTTTTCCGCCAGGAGCGCCGGCCCTTCGATCATCACCCTGCGCCGGAGCAGATCGTGGCCTATCACGAACGCCGGCTCTCGCCGGAGGAGACGGAAACCTTCCGGGCGCATCTGGCAACGTGTCCGGATTGCACCTCCCAGCTCCTTGGACTGGCGGAGCTCCTCGATGGGAATGCCACGGACGACGAGACCGCCGCGGAGCTGCCCCGCGCTGAGCTGGATGCCGCCTGGCGGCGACAACGGCGGCGGCTCTTCCCCGTCGCGCCGGCACCCCAGCCGGACCGCCGGCGGCTCAGCCTGCCGCCGCTCCGCCGGGCCTGGGCGGCAGCCGCTTCCATGGGGCTCGCCGCGGCTCTGCTCGCCGCCGTCGTGGCAGTCCAGTGGCAGACGATTGTCCGGCTGAAACAGCCGCAGGTGAACCCTCCCCTGGTCAATCTCGTGCCGATGGGCTCGGTGCGCCAGGGGTTCCCGGAGATCCCCGTGCTCAATCTGCCGGCGAAGGTGGAAAGGGCGTGGGTGATCCTCAACCCGGAGGGAGAGCTGGATTTCTCCTCGTACGACGCCGAGCTCCGGGCCGCGGACGGCAGGGTGGTCCTACGTCTCGCGGATCTCCGCAGCAGCGAGGCGGGCAACTTCCGCCTCGAGTTTCCCCGTGCCCTCCTGGCAGCAGGGGATTACCGGATCGTGCTCCTTGGGAAGCGGGACGGGCAGCGCCGGACGGTGGGAGAGTTTGCGTTTCGCGTCCGCGCATCTGCTAGCATGAAGCCATCATAGCGACATCCCCTTTCTTGGCACGGGCCTTTGTTGTCATGGCCCTGGCTCTCGCAGCCCTCGGCTCGGGTGGTTGCGAACGCAGCCGTCCGCAGCCGCACAGGACCGTTCACGGTGCACCCACCAAAGCCGCCCAGATACCGGTCGTTCCCCTGCCGCTGACCCCACAGGGAACCAAGCCTGTCCGCGAGCACCTGTCGGCCGGCCGGCCCCGGCGCTATGGGCTCTCCCTCCAGGCGGAGCAGTATCTCCAGCTCACCGTGGATCAGCTCGGAGTCGACGTCGCCGTAGCACTGCGCGACCCTGCCGGGAAACGCCTGCTGCGCGTTGACGGCCCGACCGGCGCCAAAGGTGCCGAGGATCTGTTCCTGGTGGCGAAGAGAAGCGGCGTCCACGTCCTCGAGATCGATGCCTTTGAGGGATCCGGCGACTACGAGATCCGAGTCGAGGCCCTGCGCGCGGCGAAGCCGGACGACCGCGAGCGGGCCACAGCGGCCGAGGCCATCTCGCGAGCCCGTCTCTTGGAGCGTGAGGGCAGGAGCGAGGCCGCCGCCGCGGCCTATCGGCAGGCCGCCCCGCTCTGGCGGGATGTGGGCGATGAGGCCCGCGAAGCCTGGGCGCTCTATCGGCTTGGCATGCTCTACACCGGCAATCCCGCCCACCGCCCGGAGTCTGCCGAGATCCTCAGCCATGCCCTGGGCCTTTTTCAGCGCGTTCATGACGAGCCGCTCCAAGCCGTCATCCTCGGTCACCTGGGGAAACTGCGGGCCGAGATGGGAGATTACGAGCAAGCCAGCCTCTGCCAGGAGCAGGCTCTGGCCTTGTGGCAAAAGCTGGGCGACGTCGAAGAGCAGGCGGCGCGATTGAACGCCCTGGCGATCGTCCGAGTCCGCCAGGGGCGGATGCACGCCGCCATCGACCTGTATTCGCGTTCAGCCGAGGTCTGCCGCCAGCGCGGAGAGTGGAACAAGGTGGCCACCATCCGCACGAACCTCGGAGCGCTCTACGAGCTGCTGGGCGAGAGCCGCATGGCCCTGGATCACTACCGGCACGCGCTGGCGTTGCTGGATCAGCGCCCGGACTCAGCGCAGCGGGCGGTGATTCTTACCAAGCTGGGCGATGTGCTGCTGGGCCTCGACGGGCCCGCGCCGGCCCTCGAACAGTACCGAAAGGCGCTGGATCTCAGGCGACAAAAGCATGACAAGCGAGGCGAGGCGGTGACACTCAACAGCGTCGGCCTCGCTCAGTTGAAGGCCAACCAGCCGGCGGAAGCTCTTCAGGCATTCAGCGCTGCCGTGAAGATCTTCCAGCAGGAGCATGCTGGGCAGGACCAGGCGACCGCCCTCAGCAACCTGGGGCTCGCCTTCGAGCGCCTCGGCCAGACTGAGCGGGCCAGAGAGCACTATGAGAAGGCGCTTGCGGAGGCCAGGGCGAGCTCTGATCTGGAGTCGGAGGAGCTGGCGCTCTTCGGGCTGGCTCGGGTGGCACGGTCACAGGGGAAGCTCGGGGAGGCTGAGCAGTGGAGCGAGCAGACCCTGAACGTCGTCGAGACCGTTCGCAGCCGGGTGGGAAGACCGGACCTGCAGGCTTCCTATCAAGCGGCGAGGCAGGAGCAGTATGAGTTCCTTATCGATCTCCTGGCCGAGCGCCACCGGCGCGAGCCGGAGCGCGGCCACGATGCCGATGCCTTCAGGGTCAGCGAACGCGCTCGTGCCCGGAGCCTTCTGGACCTGCTCTCCTTTGCCGACAATCCTCTTCAGCCTGCGGAGATGCGCCGCCTCGACGAATTGAGCCGGCGGATCAACACCCGTTATCTCGATCTGCTGGCCGCCTCGTCGCGAGGGCTGGCGATCGCTCGGGGAGGTGACGGAGAGCTTACGGCACTACTCGAGAGCTTCCGCCAGGCGAAGGCAGGGCCGCCGAAACCAGGTCTTCTTCCCCGAAGTGCGCCGCCCACTCCCACGCTCGCACAAGTCCAATCCTTGGTTTTGGACCCGGAGACCTTGTTGCTCGAGTACTTCCTGGGCGAGAAGCGGAGCTTCCTTTGGGCGGTAACAGCCTCGGAAGCGCGCTTCGTGACCGACCTGCCCGGCCGAGCCCAGATTGAGGAGGCAGCGCGCCGGACGTATGAGCGGATGACCGAAAGCCATCTTCAGACGGGAGAAGCCGCCGCCCGCCAGTCGGCCGCAAAGCTCAGCCGGATGATCCTCGGGCCGGTGGCCGATCTCCTGGGCCGGCGCCGCCTGGTGATCGTGGCGCCCAGCATTCTCCAGATCGTCCCCTTCGCCGCGCTCCCCCATCCGGTCGCCGGCGATTCGAAGGGGCGCGGTGAGCCGCGCCCCTTGATCCTGGATCATGAGCTCGTGAGCCTGCCCTCGGTCTCGGTCCTCATGGCTCTGCGCTCACAGCTCGCCGGCAGACAGCCCCCTCCCGGGCTGCTGGCGGTGGTGGCAGATCCGGTTCTGGAGCGGGACGACCGGCGCCTCCGGAGCGCAACGGTCGCGGCGATGAAAGATCGGCGGATGCCCCAACTGCGACGCCTGCCCAACACCGGAGAGGAGGCCGCGGCGATCCTTGGCCTGGCAGGCTCCGCGCCGGTTCTTGCCGCCTCCGGTTTCGAGGCGAATCGGGGAATGGTGCAGAGCGGCCGGTTGGGCAACTACCGCATAATCCATTTCGCCACCCACGGCCTGGTCAACGATCTGTATCCCGAGCTGTCGGCGCTCTCCCTCTCCACCTTCGACGCCTCCGGACGGCCGGCCGACGGTCAGCTCCGGGCTTACGAGGTTTCCAATCTCAAGCTGAACGCGGATCTCGTGGTGCTGAGTGCCTGCCGCACGGCCCTCGGCGAGGAAGTCGGCGGTGAAGGATTGGTTGGCTTGACCCAGGGTTTCCTGCATGCCGGGGCGGCACGGCTGGTGGTCTCGCTCTGGGACGTCAGCGACCTCGCCACCAGTGAGCTCATGAAGCATTTCTACCTCGCCCTCCTTCACGAGAAGCTCTCGCCGGCAAAAGCACTCAGAAAAGCCCAGATTGCGCTCCGGCAGCAGGACCGCTGGCACGCTCCCTACTACTGGGCCGGCTTCGTCCTGCAAGGTGAATGGAAGTGAAAGAGCCCGCCGCAGGGGCCTCCTCCATCTCTCCTGCAAGCGCCTTCCGTCGCTAACCAAAATCGCCTGCGCGGCTTCTCCCTTGCCCAAACATCAACCGCTGCTCAGGCGCCGGAACGTCCCGGCGGCTGGAGGCGGCATGAGGAGGATGAGATGGAGAACCGCAGCGATGCCACCGTCCCTGCCAAGAGTCCCGCAAAAGTGAAGGGCCGAGATTTCGAACCCCCTCCGAGAACCACAGACATCGACCAGGACGACAAGGCCGCGGGGCCCCCGCCCTGCGACTTCGATCCTGCCAGCAGCGCCCCGCCACGGAGTGGCAAACCGGGGCACTGAGGACGACCGCGCCAGCTCTCGGACCCACCAGGCCCTCTCTCCTGCCGATTTTCTGAGGGTCTGGTAGGTCACCTCGCCGGGGACAGGAAGGCTCCATCGATACGGAGGCGTCATGGCTTCGAATACCAGGATTCTGCTCGCGATCGCAGCTTTGCTGTTGCTCGGCGCCGCGGGCTGCGGAGGCACCAGGGCTCGGTCGAACCATTCCTTCGGCGAAATCCAAACTCTCGCTCGCAACAAGACCGCCGAGCAGCTCCTCAAGCTCCTGGGCGAGCCCGACAGCCGGCAGATCGTCTTCGATGCCGACGAACGCTGGATCTGGTGGAACTACACGTTCCTCGACGGCAAGGACTGTCCGCCCGAAATGCGCGGCCGGGTCGTCCACCTCGAGATCGTGGTCAAAAACCCTGTCAGGACGCTCAATGGCGAAAAAGTGAGCCGTCGCCCCTACTCCGAGTGGCGCGTCGACGACGCCTTTGGCATCACCTACCGGGCGCCCTCGACGGGCGGCTGAAAAATCAGGAGATCCCATGCCTTCCATCGCCAACCCAACGCTGACTCTGAACGGCATCAATGGTTCTACCGGCGAGCCGCTGCTGGCGGAGGCGACGCTCGAGCAGATCGCGACCCTCGCGTGCGACGAGCACCTCACGACCGCCGAGGTCGAGGATCTCCGTCGCCGGCGGGCTCAGCTCAAGGAAGATCATCTCGATACGAAGTTCGAGATCGACCCGCGCAATCTGGCGGAGAGCGGATGGGGCGTCATCTTCCCCGAGGGCCGGCAGGACGAGCTGCGGGAGGCTCTCGCTCCGCTACTCGCCTGGCGCAAGTCCCAGGCCGCGAGCCGGCACGAAAACCGCTACCGCGAGCTGGTCTATCAAGCCGGAGAATCCAAGGCCCGTTTCCTGGCCCGCCACGGCGCGGGCTCCGGTCCCGCCGATCCGGACAAGCTCCCGTACTACCTGCTTATCGCCGCCGGTCCTGGCGAGATTTCGTTCGGCTTCCAGTACCAGATCGACGTGCAATATGCCGTCGGCAGGCTCGACTTCGCCACGGCCGAGGAGTACGCGCGCTACGCCGGGAGCGTGGTGGCTTCGGAGCAAGGCTCGCTTGCGTCGTCTCGCGAGGTCTGTTTTTTCGGTGTGGCCAATCCCGGCGACTGCGCGACCGAGTTGAGCCGGCACAACCTGGTGGAGCCGCTGGCCGCCAGCATCGCCCGCGACCGTCCGCAATGGCAGGTCGAGACCGTCCTCGGCCCCCAGGCCACCAAGGCGGCTCTCGGCGAACGATTGGGGGGCGCTCAGACTCCCGCGCTCCTCTTTACGGCCTCCCATGGCCTCGGCTTCGATGCCGCGGACCCTCGTCACCTTCCCCACCAGGGAGCCCTGCTCTGCCAGGACTGGCCTGGCCGCGAAGCCTGGCGCGGTCCCATCTCGCAAGAACACTATCTGGCGGGAGACGACATCGCGGACTCCGCCTCGCCGGCGGGCCTGATCGCTTTCTTCTTCGCCTGCTACGGCGCCGGCACCCCGCCTTTCGACAGCTTCACCGGCGAAGGCGAGAGGCGCCGACTCGCCGCCGAGAGCTTCGTGGCCCGGCTGCCTCAGCGCCTGCTCGGTCATCCCAAAGGCGGCGCCCTGGCGGTGGTGGGCCACGTCGACCGCGCCTGGACCTTCTCCTTCGATTGGCCCGAGTCCGGAGAGCAGCTCCAGGTTTTCGAGAGCACCCTGGGGCGGCTGCTCGAAGGCTATCCGGTCGGCGCGGCCATGGAGTACTTCAACCAGCGGTACGCCGAGCTGTTCACCGATCTGCGCGAACAGGCTGAGGAAGTGAAGTGGGGCGCGCAGCCGGACTTCCTGAGCCTCGCGGATCTGTGGACGGCCGCCCATGACGCCCGCTCCTACATCGTGCTCGGCGATCCGGCGGTGCGCCTGGGCACGCCGGCGAAAGCTTGAGGAGAGCCGCCCATGCCGCCGGCCGCCTACCTCGACAGCACGCTCTACCTGACGGCTCTCAAAGCCGCCCGCTTCTCCTGGGGCGGCCGGGAGTACCTGGGCGAACCGGCGCTCGACGAGGAGCTCAGCTTGAAGCTGGCCGCCTTGGAGCTGGAGCCTGAAGAGTACGGCCGCGAGCTGTACGACGCCGTGTTCCCACCCGGCAGTGAGTTGCGCGAGGGCCTGCGCGAGGCCGTCCTTTCAGCCGAGAGGGACAAGAGCCGCCTCCGCTTTCTCTTGAACCTCTCGCCCGGCCTGCCCGAGTGGGTCAATGCCCTGTATTGGGAGCTGCTGACCGACTTCGGCCGGCACCTCGCCCTGGCCCGTTCGCCCGATACCGCCTTCTCACGCTACCTGGGCGTGCGGCAGGCGCCGGGGACGCCCACTGCCATGCGGCCACGCCTGCTGTGCGTCGTCTCCGCACCGACCGGACTGGAGCGGTTCGGCCTGGCCGCGATCTGCCGCGACGACGTGGCGCACCGTCTCGAAGCCCCGTTCGGCATGCTGGCCGAGGCTGCTGACGTCGAGGTCCTCGAGCCGCCGGCCACTCTCGAAAGGCTGCGCCAGCGGTTGATGACGGGCGGCGGCTACCACCTCCTGCACTTTTTCGGCCACGGCCACAACCGCAACGGCGTCTCCGCCCTCGTCCTCGAGGACGAACAGGGGCGGGCGAAGTTCGTGGGAGAGGAGCTGCTGGCGGAGGTTTTCCTGGGCGTCCGCTCGTTGCGCCTCGTCACCTTGATCGCTTGCCACGGCGGCGCGCCTTCCTCCCACGACCCGTTCAGCGGCCTTGCCGGCCGGCTCGTTCAGCGCGGCCTGCCGGCGGTGATCGCCATGCGTCGGGAGGTTAGCGTGGAGACCGCCCACCTCTTCACCAACCATCTCTACACCCACATCGCCCAGACCGGCCGGGCCGACGCAGCGGTCAACGAGGCGCGGCAGCAGCTCTACCTGGCGGATCCGCGGGGAATCGCCTGGAGCAGCCCGGTGCTCTACTCGCGGTTGACCGATGGCAGGCTTTGGCTCCCGCGGGGGGAGACTCTGGAGGAACCGGAGTCGCTGGCCGCGGCCCGCGGTCCCCTCCTCCGCCTTTCCCTCGGTCGCCTCCGCCACCCTCTCCCCTGGGTGCCGGCGGTCCTCGCGCTGGCGCTGTTCGTCCTCGGTCGCTGGCCGGCGGCGCAAGCCGAGGCGCGCTTCGACCTCCACGTTTCCCAGCTCTTCTTCCAACTCGCGAAGAGCTCCGAGGTCGTCGAGCGCCTCGACCTCGAAGAGATCGCCGCCTCTCAGCTCGCCGGGCTGCGCCTGCCTTCGTCGTTTCCCGCGCCGAATCCGTCCGTGACCAGTGAAGGCGCATTGAAAGGCTTCTTCCTCGCCACCCGCAACGCCGGCTCGCATCTCACCCTCCATACGCCGCCGCTACCCCCGGGCGCGGGAGTCTCCATCGAGCACCAGGAGGATTCCACCTACCGCATCACCATCGACCATTCAGACCAGCCGCTCCAGGCAACCTTCCAGGGCGATGTGAAGCTGCAGCCTCTCGGCGTCCCGGCCGCCGCCCTGCATTTCGATAGCCCCGACGAGCTCGTATTGATCCCCCGGAACGGCATCGCGGCGGTCGACGTCAGCTTCGCGCGTTTCGCGCCCGACGGCTTCTCCCGCGAGATCGCTATCGACAAGCTCAGCCTGTTTCGAATCGTCGACCAGCAGACGACCGCGGTGACCGTGGTGCGGAAGGAATCCACCCTGCTTGGCGGCGAGGTTCTCATCAAAGCAACCGGCCGGCGAATCCGGATTCCGCAGGGCGAAGCGTTGCGTTTCAAAGCCATCGCAGGATCGCTCACCGATCTTCGCCTCACCGCCGGCGACGTCCGTCTCAGCTTCCAGGGCCGGGTTTCGGGGCTCGAACGCCTTCCCTCAGGGCTTCCGCCCGAGCCTCTGATGCCCTCAGTCCTCGACCTGTGGCTCGCCCGTCCGGCCCGCATCGCCTTGCAGACCGTCGCCGGCGCCCTGGCACTGGTGATCCTGCTCGTCACCGCGCTCGACGTTCGCTTGTCCAGGCGGCGGCTTCTCCCGGCGGCAGCCGGCTCTAACTCTTGACCTCTGGCAAAGGAGATCGAAAAATGTTTTTGAAACTCTCCCCGCTCCCCATCCTGCTCCTCTTCCTCCTCGCCGGCGTCCTTCCGGCTTCGGCGCAGGTAGAAAAAGGCCACTACAAGCTCGGTCTCATCTCGAACGAGAAGAACAAGAATCATGAGAGCGACAAGGAAAGACGCTACCGCGAGGACGTCCTCAATGCGGCCACCGATGCGTTCGTCGCCTCGCGTCGCTTCACCATGGTCGAGCGCAACCAGCTCGATTCCATCTTTACCGAGAAGAGTCTCCAGGAGTTCATCGGCGGCCAGGTCAACAACAAGCTGACCGACGTACTCGGGCTCGACCTCGTGGGAGTCGTGGGCTTCACCGTCGACACCTCAAAACCTCCGAAGGGAGAACCGGTCACGAAATGCATCATCGACGTGCGCCTGATCGACGTGAAATCAGCGTCGATCCTGGCGACCGTGACCAGCGATCGCCCCGATCTCTTCTTGCCCAGCTCGACTCCGCGAGAGGCCGGGGAGCTCCTCTACAAAGGCATACGCGATGCGTTTCCTCCGCTGGGCTACGTCGTCAGCGTCACCGGCAAGGAAGCCGTCGTCGATCTCGGGAGTGAGACCGGGCTGAAAGACGGGGACAAACTCGACATCGTGGCGGAGGGAGAACAGATCATCCATCCCGTCACCGGCAAAGTACTGTCCGCTCCCATGAAGGTCATCGGCGAGCTCAAGGTGGTGACCGCCTCTCCTCAGGTCTCGACCTGCAAAATCACATCGAAAGGAGAGGTAAAGGTCGCCAGCCTCGTGCGCCTCAAAGGGGGAACCTCGCTCTTTGAAAAATGGGCAGCCAGAATCCCGTTCATAAAAAAGACCGTGAAAACTAAAGAAGACGAGATCCGCCATTGAGACGCCAGGAGAGGTTCCCCATGCGCTTTTTCCTCGTAACCGTTCTGCTGATCCCGGTTTGCGTTCCGTCGGCGCGGGCGGAGTCCTTCTGCGACCCCAACATACCGCTGAGCAAACCTGGCGCCACGACCTATCGAATGCGCGGTGACCGCTGCGAGGGAATCTTCGCCCAGCAGGTCAGCTCGCCTCACATCGAGATTCGCTCTCTGGTCGGCTCATTCCCATCTTTCGATCCGAAGAAAGACTCCGAGTTGGTGCTGGTTTGGAAAGTGCCGCCCGGCAACAAGGCCGACGTGCAGTTGCGAGCGTTCAGCTTCAAGCCCGGTACCTACTACCGCATGGATACCCGGGTGCACGCCGACCACAGCGCCTTTCACTGGCCCACCGACCTCCTCGATTCGGAAGGGCTCGGGCGAGCCGACCTCGGCCTCCTCGCCTGGACCGAGAGCACTGAGCCGGAGGGCACGAAGGGGGTTGTCTACCTACCGCTCAGCACTGGTACGGGCACCGCAAAAACCAAGGACGGCTATACAGTCACGTTTCTCCCCTCCACCCGGCTTACCGAAGTCCACGTGAAGATCAGCCGACTCGGCGGTCAAGGAGCTGCCCCTGCGGTCGTGCGCGACGACAAGCTGATCGACGACTACTTCGCGCCCAGCGAGCCGAAGGCCTTCCCCACGGGAAAGCTCGGCCCGGCAGGCTTCTATCGCGTCATCCTCACCGCTCTCCCCAAAACGGGGAATCCCATCGTGCAGGACTTCGAGATCTACCACTCGGGCGACTGAAGGAGAGAAAGGCATGGAGACATCACGCTCAATACGCGTCCTGATGATCGGAGTGCTTCTACTGTGGGGCGTGCCCGCGTTTTGCGCGGAGGAGCGCTCCGACCTCTACCAGCACCAGGAGCGACCTGAGCTCCTGGTGGCACGCATCACTGCGGAAAACAGCGACGGCGCCGGCATCCTTTTCCACGTCGACAATCAATATGTTTACGGCATCACGGCCAAGCACGTCGTCTTCCAGCATGGAAAGTTGATCGAGGGTCTCCATGCTGAGCTTCGCGCCTGGCCGGGCCGGCAACTTCCGGTCGAGGCCATCAAGCTCCATTTCCAGGAGGATCTTGCGGTTTTCCGGGCCGAGCTTGGCTCTCTGGGTCTCTCTCGCGCGAAGGTGCTTGAAGGGATCCCTCTCGACCAACTCGGCGCCTCCCTCAGCCTCGATCCAGGCAGTGAGCTGTTCAGCCTGGGACACTCCCCGGACAACGCCTGGATCGCTCCCAAGCAACCGGTCCGCTTCGCCAGAAAGGCCGACCCAAACGCTTTCCTCTTCGAGCTCGCCTGCCCCCGGGGTCATTCAGGAGGCGCCGTGTTCGACAGCCAGTGGCACCTCGTGGGAATGATGATCGACTCTGAGCCGCCTTTCTGCCGGGCCCTGCGCATCGAGCCGATCCTCAAGATCCTCCAGGGCTGGAAGCTTGAAATCAGTCTTCGCCAGCCGCCGGCCGCGAAGGGCGACAAGGCGGCGTCACGCCAGACCAATGTGGCTGTGATCGGCTTCGATAATCGAAGTACCAAGAACCTCGCGAACCTGGGCAACGTCGCCCAGGACATCACCACGTCCTATCTGGTCACCCTCCCCGGCGTCGTTCTGGTCACCCGCGACCGGCTGGATTCGGTGCGCAAGGAGATCAAGCTTCCGGACAGCGTTCAAACCGGTACCGGGATCACCAACGTCGGGCACCTGCTGCAAGCGGACGCCCTCGTCACCGGCTCCATCGTGCGCTACGACGTCGAGCGCCGGGCCTGGAAGGGATTCGATACCAGCGCGCTCCAGGACGTCTTTCGCATGGCCCTCACCCTGCAGATTCTCGACGTGAAAACAGGGCGCGTGCAGTTCTCGAAAAACTTCGAGGTCGAACGCACCAAGCAGTACCCGAAAGCCGACTCGGCTCCCTCCCAGCCGATCGACCTCACCAGCGAGCTTCTCGGTGCACTTCTCGAACAGGCCCAGCCTGATATTCGTAGCGCTCTGTCCCAGGTCGTAGGCGGGCTCGGCGCAGCGGGCCAGTTCATCGACGTCCCCGTCAGCTCGACACCTGCCGGAGCCGATGTGATCGTGGGCGGCATCTATATGGGAAAAACCCCAATGAAGCTCCAACTCGCACTAGACATCCACGAGATCCGGGTCGTCCTGGCTGGATACGAGCCCTGGAACCGCCGCTTTAGAGCCGAACCTGGAAAAGGAATCGAGGCGACCCTGGTGCCGAACCAACACTGAGCTTTTCCACGCCACACCGGGAGGGGAATGAGTCAAAGCATTTCTTCTGACTCACCTCTCCCGGTGTGGAGAGTGGGAAGGCGTGGGAGACGAGGGTCGAAGTGATGAAGGTCCGCCATAATACTCCCGGATTACCTGCTCCGCCTTCCGCCCCTGAAACCGAAAATCGGCGTCGCCCCGGCCCTCGGAGCCCGGCGCGCTGAAGGCTTTCCAGATGAAGGTGCCGGCGAGCCACTTGGGCTTGCCGAGGCCGGCGAAGAGAGCCCGATAGGCCAGGGCTTGATCGTCTTGCGAGGTCTCCCCGCCTTCGGTGTGCGGGGCCAGCCAGGCGCCGCGATGGGCGGCGAAGCCGACTTCGGTGAGCAGTACCCTTTTGCCCCAACGGCGCGAGGCGTCGGCGAGATGTTTCGCGACGTCCCGGGCGCCTCGGTCGAGCTCCGCTCGCGTGGCTTGGGGAGAGGTGGAAAGGGGATAGTAGGAATCGATGCCGATCACGTCGAGCGCATCCCAGAAATGCGCGCCTTCGAGATCGCCGTACCAGTTGCCCGAGTAGGCCACGACTCCGGGATACAAGAGGCGCACGGTGGCGATGAGATCCCGCCACTCCGCTTCACGCTTCACCGTCTTTGACAGCTCGCAGCCGACGCTGAACAGGTCTGCTCCGGCCCAACGGGCAAGAAAGGCATGGTGGAGAACGTAGCGCCGGTAGCCCATCCACCAGCGCGCCCAGTCGTCCTCGGTCTTCATCTCAACATCCCCCGGCCATCCACCATGGGAGACCCAGAGATGCGGCTTGTAAAGGACATGAAATCCTCGCGCCCGGGCCAAGCGCGTGGCGTGGATGAGCCCCACGTCCGTCTCGCTACCCGGACCATGATTCATGAAAGCGATCTCCGGCCGGTCCGGCGCCCTTTGAAATGCGAAAGGCATCAGCGACACGGCGTTGGCGCCGAGCGCCGCGAAGGCGTCGAGCTGTTTTCCCACCGAGGGAGCGTGATAGCCCAATTCAAGCCGGTTGAGCATGGCGAGGGAGACGCCGGCGAGAAAGGGAAGGGAATTGCTTAGCGTAGGGGCGGGTCTGGACGGTGGTCGGGGGCTCGACCCGCCCTGGAGATTCGAGGCCTCTCCAGGCAGGGCGGGTCGAGCCCCCACCCTGCCGTCCAGACCCGCCCCTACGCTAAGCTTGGAGAGGCTTTGCAGGCTCGCCGCGACCGCCTCTTGCGACGGTGGTTTGGCGAGCTTCTCGGCCAGGGTGGTTCCAGGCAAGCGGTCGACGACGGCAGCCGCGGCGGGAGTCCAGAGAGGTGCCGAGACGTCGCGTGCGTCTTCTCCGGCCAGGAGATCGGCCGCCGTGGGAAGTGCCTTGGCCGCGGCGAAGAGCGGCAGCCAGTCGCGCCAGGGCCGGCCGTACCAACTTTCCGAAAGCCACAGGGCCGCGCCGCGCTGCAACCACAGCGGCGCCTTGGAGGCAAGCCCGGCGCGAGCGACGAGCAGTTGGGCGAGGGCGTAGCGGTAGGCTCCAAGATCGTGCGGATTCCAGACGAGATGGAGATCGGCGTGACCAGCCTTCCCAGGCACGGCCTCGCCAATCTCGCCCGTGTGGCGACCCAACGCCACAAAGTCCAGCTCGACGACAACGGTTACGGTCTTGGCTTGCGCCCCGGTCACCCCCGGCAATCGAGCCGACATCTCAGCCGCGGCGCGGTTCAGCTCCGCGGCGAGCCGGATCATCTCGGGCTTGGCTTTCTCACCCGGCGAGACCAGGAGGGTCACCCGGTCGCCGGGGATCGGCATCAGGGCCGCGAAGGTGCGGTCCCAGTCCGCCGCTTCGCCGCGGACGTCAGCCCGCCGCTCCTCGACGGCCCTGATCGCCGAACACAGGGTTACGAAGAGCAGCGCGGCCGCGCACCAACGAGTTGGAATCACGAATGGCCTGGGGCGGGTTCCGGCGGCGCGGGAGTGAAGAGGTCGAGAACGACCCGCCAAGAGTTGTCCGCCTGCTTTTTCCAGATCCGCAGGTAGACGCCCTGCTCGGCGCCGACCATCTCATTGCCCAGGGAGTATCCAAGATCGCCGGAGGACGCGACCCGCGCCTGGATGGGCGTCCAAGTCATCTTTGCGGCTTGCGTCTTGAGATTCTCCAGGATCTTGGCCTTCGAAACCACCGGAATGGCGCCTTCGCGATGAAGGCGGGAGTCATCGGCCAGAAAGTCGGCATAGGCAGCCGCGGTGCCCCGAGCCATCGCAGCCTTGGCAAAGGCCCGGTCGGCGGAGAGGATGGTGAACTTGCCGCGCGCCTCCTCCACCTGCGGCGGGTTTTCGACCTTGGCCGGCACCGCCTTGCCGATCTTCACTGCGACGTCGCTGGGCGACGGCGCGGGGGTCGAGATACCGCCGTCGAAGAGCACCTTGTAGGAGCCGTCCGCCTGCTTGCGCCAGAAGGTGGTGTAAAAACCATGGAGGACTTCCTTGTCCTCCTTCCCCTTCGGCCGCAGCTCCCAGGGACCCGTGGTATAGGCCAGATCACCGGACAACGACACGTCGGCCGCCACCGGGAACCAGGAAAGAAGGCTCGTCTTCTCCGGGCTGGCCTCCCACTTCGCCCGGCCAGGAACCGGCCTCGGCCCCAGGACGACCGAATCCTCGGCGAGATATTCGAGAAACGCGGCGCGAGTCCCCTTCTCCGCCGCCGCCTTGGCAAAGGCCTTCTCGGCGGCGACCACGGCATTGAGAGCCGCCTGCCGGTCCACGGTCGCAGCGAAGCTCGGCACCGCGAAAAGTACAGCCAGACTCCAAACGATGAGCGATTTCTTCATGGGCTTCGGGCCTCCTGTCGAGGGGTCCTCTAGAAGCCCGGATCATAGCGCGGGATCGAGCCGAAAGACCCTCATCACCCCGGCCCTCCTCCAGCTTTGGAGCGAGCCAAGCTTCCTATTTGAACGTCCCCGCATCGATGCCGTACTGCTGTAGCTTGGTGTAGAAGTTCTTGTAGTCGATGCCCGCTGCCTTCGCCGCCCGGCTGATGTTTCCCTGGGCCTCGGTCAAGCAGCGGGCCACGTAGTCCCGCTGGAAGCGCTCGACCACCCGCTGCTTGGCCTCGCGGAAGCCGGAGGGCTCGGGCTCGTCCTCGCGCGGCAGCAGGGGACGCAGCTCGCGCAGGGGCTCCGGCAAGTGGCACGACTCGATGACCGGGCCTTCGGCCAGCAGCACGGCCCGCTGCAATACGTTCTGAAGCTCGCGGATGTTGCCCGGGTAGTCGTAGGCGAGGAGCAACGCCTCGGCTTCCAGCGATAGTCTCTTGGCCTTGCCGTCCCCGCGACCGGCGGCCAGCTTCGCGAGAAAGTGGCGGAGCAACAAGGGCACGTCCGAGCGCCGCTCCCGCACGGCCGGGAGGCGCACTTCCACCACGTTCAGGCGGTAGAGGAAATCGCGCCGCACCTTCCCCTCCCGCACGAGGTCGGTAAGGTCCCGGTTGGTGGCCGCCACCACCCGCACGTCGGCGCGGCGGATCTGCGTGCCACCCACCCGCGAGTACTCGCCGTTCTCCAGCACCCGCAGCAGCTTCACCTGCAAGGGAGGCGTTAGCTCTCCCACTTCGTCGAGCAGCAGCGTGCCGCCCTCGGCCCGCTCGAACCAGCCGGTCTTGTCCGCCACCGCACCGGTGAACGCTCCGCGCACGTGACCGAAAAGCTCCGACTCCAGGAGGTTCTCGGGCAGGGCGCCGCAGTTGACGGGGACGAAGGGCTTGGCCCGCCGGCGGCTGTTGAAGTGGAGGGCGCGCGCCACCAACTCCTTGCCGGTGCCGCTCTCGCCCTGAATGAGGATGGTGGCGTCTGAGTCCGCCACTTGCGAAACCAGCTTGAGCACATCAAGCAACGCCGGGTCCTGCCCGACGATGGCGCCGAAGTCGTAGCGCCCCCGCAGCTCCTCCGCCAGGGCGCCGATGTGCTGCTGAAGCCGGCACCGCTCGAGAGCGTTGCGCGCCGCCAGCGAAATGAATTCCGAGAAGCTCGCCACCAGCCCGGCCGTCTCCTCCGAGAACACGCCCTCGGCGCTGCGGTTGTCCAGATAGACGACGCCGAGGAGCTGGCCGCCGTCCCGGATGGGGTGGCAGATCACCGAGAGAATCAGCAGCCGCAGCACGCTCTCCCGGTTCCCCAGGGAAGGATCGTCCAGAACGTTGCGATGCCAGAAGGGCTCGCCCGAGGTTTGTACCTGGCGCAGTATTCCCCGGCTGACTTCGAACTCCGGCCGATCGATGTCCTCCCGGGCGAGGTTGCGGGCCGTCTCCACCACCACTTCGCCCTCCAGGCCTTCAGGGTCGAAGAGCAGGATCATCCCCCGCTCGGCACCGCACAGCTCGATGACGCCGTCGAGCGCCGCAGTGAGCACTCGGTCCAGGTCGCTCTCGGCGAGCACCCTCTTGCCCAACGCCAACAGACGTTCGAGCACGGTTATGGTTTCCTCACCAGAGCTGTGGCATTGGCACCCTAATATAGCACCCCAGCCGGTGACCAACGCGCTTGCTCAAATTTTCTCTAAATTCTTTTGGCGAAAAGACTTGGAGAGATTGTCAGGGACGAGAGGCAAGCTGGCACTCATCTTGCCCTAGAAGAGTACCGTCACGACGACCGCCCCACGGCGGCGCCTCCTCCAGGGACGGGTTACGGACAGAACCCGTCCCCCTTTTTGTCTAGGCCACCATGATTTCCAGCAACTGGCGCACGAAGCTCATCTCGTCCTCGTTCACCGTGTGTCCCATGGCGGGATAGATCCGCTCCGTAACCTCGGCGCCCATCCTCGTCAGCACTGCCGCCGTCTCGTCCACCCGCTCGCGGGGGATGTGAGGATCACGGTCGCTGCAACCGAGGAAAACCGGCGTGCCGGCGAGCGAGCCTGGATAGTCTCTCGGCGTCCCCGGCGGTCCGATGAGGCCGCCCGAAAGCCCGACGACGGCGCCGAAGCGCCTTGCGTTGCGGGCCGCAAATTCCAGCGACAGGCAGGCCCCCTGGGAAAAGCCCAGGAGGACGATGCGCTCCGCCGGAATTCCCTTCGCTTCCAGGATCGCCACCACTTCGCCGATGCGGGCGAGGCCCGACGAGAGGCCCGGCTCGTTTTGTGGCATGGGTGCCATAAAGCTGTAGGGATACCAGGAGTACCCCGCGGCTTGCGGGGCGACGTAGGCGAAATCGTCCCGTCCAAGCTCGTCAGCCAGGGTGAGGATGCTCTCCGCGGTGGCGCCTCGGCCGTGAACCATCACCATGGCCGCCGCAGCCGAGGCAACCGGCCGGCCGGACCAGGCGAGGGCCTGCCCCTGGTGGGGGCCGACGAGGCTCAACTCCCGGCTTCCGCGGCTGAAGCCCCTGCCGTCACCGGCCGGACCTCAATGGGCGGCAGGACTTCTTGAATCTGTTTGCGCGACGGTTCGAGCCACGGCGGCAGCTTGAGGTCGGTGCCCAGGCTCTCCACCGGCTCGTCGCGGGTGAAGCCGGGCGGGTCCGTGGCGATTTCGAAAAGCACGCCGCCCGGCTCGCGAAAATAAATCGACCGGAAGTACTGGCGGTCCAGCACCGGCGTCACGTAGAGGCCCGCCTCGGCAACGGCTTCGCGCCACTCGAGCTGGTCCGGCTCGTCGACCGACCGCCAGGCGACGTGGTGCACCGTGCCGGCCGAAACATGGCCGCGCACCGCGGAAGGCGCGGCGAGCACATCCACCCGCGCTCCCGGGCCTCCCTCCCCGATCTCGAAACGGAAGCGGTCGCCGTGCTCGGCCGATCGCCGGAAGCGCAGGGCACCGGCCAGCAGCTCCTCGGTCACCTGCGCGTTCCACTCCGTCAGAGTCACGCCGTCGAAGCCGCGCACTGCGTGCTCCGGCGGCACCGGCCCGTTTTCCCACGGCGCGCGCGGGTCGGCCGCCTGAGCCACGAGCTCCAGCCGCAGCCCATCGGGATCGAGAAGCGTCAGAACTTCCTCGTCGAAACGCGGGTGCGGCGCTTCGTGCGTCACGCCGAAGCTCGCCAGGCGTTGGGTCCAGTAGCCGAGGGAATCTTGAGGAATCGAGAACGACGTCACCGTCGCCTGCCCGGCACCCTGAACACCTCGCCTGGCTCCGGGCCAGGGGAAAAAGGTGAGGATCGTGCCCGGATGCCCGACCTCGTCGCCGTAATAGAGGTGATAGGTGCCCGGATCGTCGAAGTTCACCGTCCGCTTGACCAGCCGCAGGCCCAGGACGCCGGTATAGAAGTCCACATTCGCCTGGGGATCGCTCGCCATGGCGGTGACGTGATGGATGCCTTCGAGCGGTTTGGGCATGGTCGAATCACGCCTCGCTGTTGCGGTCGTACTCGACGATGTTCTCCCACTCCGAAGCATCGGAGCGGGCGACGACGGCGACGACGGGATCGGTCTCGCTCAGGTTGTAGACCTCGTGGGGAACGCCCGGCTCGATGAAGATGAAGTCGCCGGCCTGATTGTCCACCGTCTTCTTGAGGCCGGGACCGTAGGCGTGCCGCACCCGCCCCTCGAGGATGTAGAGCATGAGCTCGAAACCCACGTGGATGTGTGCAAAGGCCACACCGCTCGGGGGAATCGTGGCGACGTTCATCGACAGCTTGCTGGCGTTGACGTTCTTGGCCGAAAGGCCTGCCTTGTACTGGATGTTGTTCCAGCCGCGGCAGACGCCGCTGCCCCGGATGACGGAAATGCCGTCGTTGCCTTCAACAACCTGTTTGAGATCCACGCTGGCGGTATCGGCCATGGTCTTCTCCCCTGAAGAATTGGCTGATTCTAGCGCGGACGCGACGCCTGAGCCCCTCATCACCCCGGCCCTCTTCTCCCATCGCCCTCCCCCCGACCGGGCATAGGCGCTAACTTTGCTGAGAGTTCCCCCTCCCAAGACCCTCATCACCCCGGCCCTCTTTCTCCCGACCCCCTCCACCCCCTCACCGGGAGAAGAGGGAGCAAAGCAAAAACGCCCCAGGGTACCCCTCTCCCGGGGAGGTGGATGGGGTGGTCGGGAGAGGGGCAGGGGTGAGGGTCTTCGGGTGGGGGAAAGGCTTCGTCTGCTTACTTCTCCGCCGCGATCCAGTTGTCGATCCGCTTTTCCAAGACGTCCAGAGGCAGAGCGCCGGCGCCCAGGACCTCGTCGTGGAACTTGCGGATATCGAACTTGGGGCCGAGCGCCTTCTTGGCCCGCTCGCGCAGCTCGGTGATCTTGAGCTGGCCGACTTTGTAGGCCAGGGCCTGGCCGGGCCAGACGATGTAGCGGTCGGTTTCGCTCTGGACCTCGACCTCGTCGATTCCCGAGTGGTCGTGGAAGAATTTCACCACCTGGTCGCGGGTCCAATGCTTGTAGTGGAAGCCGGTGTCCACTACCAGGCGAATGGCGCGCAGCATCTCATCTTGCAGGCGCCCGTAGTCGCTGTAGGGGTCCTGGTAGAAGCCGACCTCTTTGCCGAGGCTCTCGGTATAAAGGGCCCAACCTTCGACGAAAGCGGTGTAGCCACCCTGCTGGCGGAACGGCGGCAGGGTCGGGAGCTCCTGGGCGATCGAGAGCTGCATGTGGTGCCCGGGCACGCCCTCGTGGTAGGCCGTGGACTCGGTGCTGATGGTCTTGCGATGCGCCGCGTCGCCGGTATTCACCTGCACGCGGCCGGGGCGCGAGCCGTCCGGCGCGCCGGTGTCGTACTGCGCCGCCGAAGCCTCCTTCTCGCGGAATTCCTCCACCGGCACCACCTCGACCTTGGCTTTTGGCAGGCGGCCGAAGAGCTCGGGAAGCTTTCCCCACATCTGGTCGATGTAGTGCTTGTAGAGGTCGATGATCTCCTGGCGCGAGTGGAAGTGGCGCTTGGGATCGGCCTCGATGGCGGCGTTCAGCGCCTTGACGTCCTGAAAACCGAGCGTCTTGGCGAGATCCGCCATCTGCCCTTCGATGCGCGCCACCTCGCTGAGGCCGATCTGGTGGATCTGCTCGGGCGTCAGATCAGAGGTTGTCGATCCCTTGACGTTCCAGGCGTAGCGCGCTTCGCCGTCGGGCAGCGACCACATTCCCGGCTCGGTGCGGCCTTTGGGAACGTACTCCTCCTTCACGAACTTGCCGAACTTTACGTAAGCCGGCAGGATCGAGTTGCCGATCGCGGCGAGCATTTCCTTGCGGATGCGCTGTTGCTCAGCCTCGGGGATCTCCTTGGGAAACTTCTCCAAAGGCGCGGCGAACGGCGACTTTTCGGCCGTCATGCCGGCGAGACCGTCCACCTGCGTCACGACCTTCTCGAGTAGAAACTTGGGAGGCATCAGCCCTGCGGCCATTCCCGCCCGCATATGACCGATGGTCTGATCGAAAACCACGGGAAACTTCTTGTAGCGCGTGATCAGGTCGTCATAGTCCTTGACGGTGGTGAACGTCAGCATAGCGGGGAACTGTGCGGCCAGCAGATGGATGCCGGAGATCTGGTTGACCGGCATCAGCCAATCCTTGAACTTCGCGCCGTCGAGCTGCTCCTTGAGATTGCGCACCATCAACGCTTTGTTGAGCGCCTCCTGTTCGGGGAAACCGGCCGTGTCAACGGCATCGAAGCGCTGCAGGAATTCCTTTGCCTTCGCCAGGTCGGCGTCGATGGCGGCTTGGGAAAAGTCGGACATCTTGTCGTTCCATCGCTTGTCGCCCAGGATGGAAGCGAATTCCGGCGAATGCGAGAGGTTGTACTCCCACTGCTCGGCGAGGAGCTTGTTGAGCGAATCACGCCGAGCCTGAAGATCGGAGGCAGGGGCGGCCCAAACGGGGACAGCGGCCAGCAAGAGTGCGGCCAGAAAAAACTTCAAGCGCATAGAGGGTTCTCCTTTCATGGCACCCTCAATACGCAGGAGGAAGCCAGGAGTTACAGACCCGGCAGCCTCCCCCCGCCGTCGCGCCTCTACATTGGGCGCCCGCCTAGTCCGACATCGATCATGACGGCCTCGGCGATGTGTCCGCTTGGCCGGACGGCGTCGTGCCAGGCTCTTCCGTGCTCCCCGCCTGTAATCTTCCCTGTAATCTTTCTCTTTTACCGTATCCATGCGAGATCTGATGTAACGGGTGCTGATCCTGAGCTGCCATATCGAGCCCCCTCCAGCCCATGAGGACAAGTCAATCAAAGCCCCCAGCCTGGGGCATGCAGAAAGGAGTCATTTGATGGAGTATCCACAAAGAATCACGGGCTTTTTCACCGAAGCGGTAGGCGACGGGCTGGCCGTGCTCGCCGGCGGCCAGAAGTACGTTCTGAACGCCACCTCGGCGCTGGTCTTCCAGCGCTGCGACGGGCAAACCTCACCGGAGCAGTTGGCGGAGATCCTGCGCCAGAAATTCAACCTGCTGCCGGCCGAGGCGGAGCATCTGACGCAGCTCGCCCTGGAGG
>Ga0134121_10001151_pt1 | contig 25639 bp, 17 predicted proteins | sample KB301_FD_96463 | JGI IMG/M metagenome (GOLD analysis project Ga0134121, IMG submission 96463) | Terrestrial soil microbial communities without Nitrogen fertilizer from Kellogg Biological Station, Michigan, USA - KB3-0-1 | ecosystem: Environmental > Terrestrial > Soil > Unclassified ... | reverse complement strand
GGCATTGAGAGAATTTTTGAAGTGACTTGGTCGCGCGGGAGAAGGGGATTCCGCTCAAGGACGTTCGGGCGCTGGCATTGAGAGAATTTTTGAAGTGACTTGGTCGCGCGGGAGAAGGGGATTCCGCTCAAGGACGTTCGGGCGCTGGCATTGAGAGAGTTTTTGAAGTGACTTGGTCGCGCGGGCCCTCTCCCCCCGGGAGAGGGTGGCCGAAGGCCGGGTGAGGGCAGCCCGTACCTACCCTCATCCGGCCTTCGGCCACCTTCTCCCGGAGGGAGAAGGCCCTGTCTCATCACATTTCCCAGCTATACTAAACTTTCTATGTCGAAGCCCTTTTACATCACCACACCTCTGTACTACGTGAACGCACCCCCGAGCTGGGGCGCTTACACGACCGTTGTTGCCGATGCCGTCCGGCGCTACAAGAAGATGAATGGCATCGACGCGTATCTCGTTACGGGCACCGATGAGCACGGGCAAAAGATCGAGCGCTCAGCCAAGGCGCAGGGCATCTCTCCTAAGGAGCTCGCCGATCGCGTTGCCGGGCAATACAAGCAACTCTGGCAGCAAATGGGCATCGAGTACGACGAGTTCATTCGTACGACCGACGCCCATCACGTGCCCGCCGTGCACGAGATGTACCTCCGCGCGAAGGCTGCGGGCTACATCGAGAAGGGAAAGTACTCCGGGTGGTATTGCGTTTCAGACGAAGCCTATGCTCCCGAGAGCGATCCGGAAAAGCCCGTGAACTGCCCGGATTGCGGCCGTCCAACCGAGTGGTTTTCCGAAGAGAGCTATTTTTTCAAACTGTCGGCATTCCAGGACCGGTTGCTGGAGTACTACGAAAAGAATCCGAGGTTCATTCGGCCGGAGACCCGCCGCAATGAAATCATTTCCTTCGTTAAGGGAGGCCTGAGGGACCTTTCGATCAGCCGCGCCACGCTGAAGTGGGGCATTCCGATGCCAGACGATCCGAAGCACGTCTTCTACGTCTGGTTCGATGCGCTTACCGGCTACCTCAGCGCCATCAACTTCAAGACCGACGATGGAAAATTCGAGCGCTACTGGCCGGCCGGCATGCATCTGGTCGGCAAGGAAATCATTCGTTTTCACACGGTGTATTGGCCGGCGTTTCTCATGGCTGCGGGCCTCCCGATCCCCGAATGCGTCTTTGGGCACGGCTTCTGGCTTGCCGCGGGCGAGAAAATGTCCAAGTCTCGCGGTAACGTCATTGATCCCTTCGTACTCAATGAGGTCTTCGGTCCGGAGCTCGTTCGCTATTACCTTCTGCGGGAGATGGTGTTCGGGCAGGACTGTAACTTTAACTACGATGCAATCGTTCAACGCTGGAACAGCGATCTCGCCAATGACCTCGGGAACCTGTTAAGCCGGACCTCGGCCATGATCGTGAAGTATCGCGCCGGGAAGATCCCGCCGCCGGGCACCGCGAAGGGTGACGAAGAGGTCCGCGACGTGGCCGCGCGGGTTATTCGCGACTTCTGCGCCAACTTCGACGACTATAGCTTCTCTCGCGCGATCGAGAACGTCTGGGAGCTCATCGCCCGTGTGAACAAGTACATTGTCGAGAACGAGCCCTGGGCACTTGCGGAAAAGCCGTCGGAATCCGGCGCGCTCGACAGCGTGCTGTTCCATTCTGCAGAAGCTTTGCGAATCGTTTCGGTTCTTATCGCGCCTGTGCTTCCCGCAACAGCGCAGGCCATCTGGTCGCAGCTCGGACTCGATGGCCAGGTTCGCGAAGCGCGGGTGGACTTGTTGAAGTGGGAAACTGTTCTGGCTGGCAAAGCGATTCGTGTGGGTTCGGCCCTGTTTCCAAGATTAGATCGAAAGGTGGTTATGGAAAAACTCGACGCGGCGATGGATGCGAAGCAACTTGCGACCCCTGACGCGGCCGCAACGTCGTCCGGTCAAATTGCGACTCCGCCTGCTGCCGCTCCCGCTGCTTCTCCCGAGGGAGGATCGCCACTCGCGCCGCAGATCACGATCGACGACTTTGTGAAGATCGATCTGCGCGTGGCAACGATTGTCGAGGCCGAAAAGGTAAAGGGCGCTGACAAGCTGCTGCGGTTGCTCGTGGATGTCGGCTTCGAGAAGCGGCAAATCGTCGCGGGCATCGCGAAGGCGTATGAGCCGGAAAAGCTGGTCGGTCGTAAGGTCGTTATCGTCGCCAACCTGGCGCCTCGAAAGCTGCGCGGTCTCGAGTCGAACGGCATGATTGTGGCCGCTTCGCTGGGCACCGAGGATCTGCCGATCCTTGCCGGGTTCCTGGAAGATATCCCTAACGGCGCACGCTTGAAGTAATGCTTGTTGATTCTCACGCCCACCTGGACGATGCACGTTACGCGGACGACCGGGAAGCGATGATTCAAAGGGCGTGGGACGCGGGAATACATCGAATTCTCACCATTGGCAACGGCGCCGGGCCCGACGACATGGGGTGCGGCATCCCCGTCGCCGAGACCTACGACTGGATTTGCACCAGCGTGGGCGTGCATCCGCACGACGCCGCGAAGGTCGAGGAACGGCATTTTGAGCTCATGGAAAAGCTCGCGGCCCATTCCAAGGTTGTAGCCATCGGGGAAACAGGCCTCGACTATCACTACGACAATTCTCCCAGGGACACCCAGCGGAAAGTATTTCGCCGGCAGGTGGAGTTGTCGGTCCGGCTCGATCTGCCTGTGATTGTGCATACCCGTGAAGCCGATGCGGATACCGAAGCCCTTCTCCGTGAAGCGCGACCGCGCCGCGGAGTGCTCCATTGCTTTACGTCTGGAGCGGAATTGGCCAAAGCCGCACTGGAACTGGGTTTCATGATTTCGTTCTCAGGGATTGTGACTTTTCCCAATGCGAAGGACCTCGTCGCTATTGCCCGGACCGTGCCCTCGGACCGTCTCTTGATCGAGACGGATTGCCCTTATCTCGCTCCCGTGCCCTATCGCGGAAAGCGCAACGAACCTGCATTCGTTTCAGAAACCGCTCAATTCCTTGCCAAAGCCAGAGGAGTGAGCGTGGAGCAGTTGTCGGAAGAAACGTTGCAGAATTTTACACGTCTGTTTTCTCTCAAGTAAGAAACAGCGTAAACTTGTGGGTTTTGGGGGAAGTGTTGAACGCACGGAAGCTATATGAACTGGTCGCCACGGACCTTGCACACGTGGAGTCGGAACTTCGGGGATACACCCGCTCGAGCATCCGGCCTATTGGCGAGATCGGCGAATACCTCCTCGATGGAGGCGGCAAGCGGATCCGGCCAATGCTGCTTCTGCTCACCGCGAAGATGATTGGCGAGGTCACGCCGGCCATGATCCGCCTTGGCGCCGTCGTCGAGCTTATTCACAATGCAACCCTTGTCCACGATGACATCATCGATGCAGCCGACACCCGTCGCGGCAGACCCTCCGCAAATGCCAACTGGGGAAACTCCAAAACAGTCCTGGCGGGCGACTGGCTTTACATGCAGGCGTTTGCGGTGGCCCTGGGAGAAGGGAATCTGGAGATTCTCGCCACGCTAATCGAAGTCACTCAGAAGATGGTGGAGGGAGAGCTGTTGCAGCTCACTCAGCTCGGCAAGTCCGACGTCACGCAGCAGGAGTTGCTGGATATCGTCGAAAGAAAAACGGGATGGCTGTTCTCAGCATGCATGAAGTTGCCCGGCATTGCTGCTGGAGTCGATTCTGAAGCGATCGGACGGCTTGCCACGATCGGCCGCAATCTCGGCATGGCATTTCAGCTCATCGACGATCTGCTCGATCTGACGTCCACGCAACAAATACTGGGCAAGCCGGTTGGCAGCGACCTGAAGGAAGGGAAGATGACCCTGCCGGTTTCCTTCGTCATGGGCCAGGCCGCGCCTGGGGACACGGCGAAGGTGAAGACGGTCCTGCAGGAACGTGGATTTGCCTCTGTGGAAAGCGGCGACATCCTCACGCTTGTCGAATCCTGCGACGGACTCGCCCGGACGCGCGCTCTTGCCGAGGATTACGCGAGGACGGCGCAACGGCTGTTGTATGAGTTTCCCGCCTCTGCGTACCGCGACGCGGTCCTCAGCATTCCCGAATTTATCCTGAACCGGAACGCCTGACGAACCACGCCCCTCGATTCGAGATGAATACGATGCCACTTCCTCATGGCTCTCTGCCCGACTGAAACCCTTGTCAGAGAACGAGAAATCTCTTTTTGCCCTGGTCTGACCGCGGAGGAGATGCAGTCTCTCCGGAATTTCTTTAGGGAAACGGCGTACTCAGGTGATTAACTCGAGTTCCCGCAGGTTTGTTCCCCAGGATTCAAGAGACAAAGGAGATCGAGATGACGTCCATCGTTTCCTCCGTAACGCGCGCATGGCTTATTTCCACGGCAGTTGTCAGCTTGCTCTTCATGGGAGCAGCCATAGGGAGCGCCCAAACCGCGACATTCACCTATCAGGGCCGCTTGCAGGATACCGGCACGGCGGCGAATGGTGCTTACGACTTGCAGTTCCGCCTCTTCGATGCACTGATCAGCGGCAATCAAGTGGGCACGACTGTGGTCCGCGAAGATGTGCTCGTCAATGGCGGGGTATTCACGGTGTCCCTCGGTTTCGGCGCGGCGGCATTTCCCGGCGCCGATCGTTTTTTGGAGGTCAGCGCGCGGCCAGGTACCAGCACAGGCGCATACGTTGCGCTCAGTCCGCTTCAGGCAATCACCTCCACGCCTTATGCTTTGCAGAGCTTGAACGCTGCCGATGCAACGACTGCGGCAAATGCTATTAAACTCGGCGGACTTGCGGCGAGCCAGTATGTGTTGACAGGCGATTCGCGCCTGGCGGATTCTCGAGCACCCACGGCGGGAAGTACGAGTTATGTTCAGAACAGTGCGAGCCAGCAGACCGGCAGCAATTTTAATATTAGCGGTAGTGGCGCTGTCGGGGGAACATTCTCCGCGAATCAAATCGGCATCCAAACCACTAACCCCCGACTGGGAAGTCTGGATGTGCATGGCAATGTATTTGTTGGGGAAGTAATCTCCTTTGTCGGCAGCGGGAGCGGCAATCTGTTTTTGGCCAACGAGGGGGGAGACTTCCGGAACAGTTTCCGGATCGACGGTTCGGCTGACACCCTCTATTTGATAGCAGACTCTCAGACAGGGAGTACCTCGGGCGCCGGCATCGCCTTTCGCACCTCGGGGGCCGGCGGAGGAGAATTTGACCGACTCCTGATAGATCCAAACGGCCGCGTAGGGATTGGGACGTCTTCACCCAGCTTTAGTCTTGATGTCGTTGACCGACTGAGGGTTAGGCAAGGACCTGGAGGATCGGCGGGAATTTGGTTCTACCAGAACGCGCCCAACGCTAACCAGGCATTCGTCGGTATGGTTGACGATACGCGAGTCGGGTTCTATGGGGGCTCAGGGGGTGGATGGAGTTTCTTTACGGATACGACAACTGGAGTCGCCACGCTTAGCAGTCTGGGCACCGGCGGTGCTACAGCGCTCTGCCGTAATGCGGTAAATGTGATTTCCACCTGCTCATCTTCGTTGCGCTACAAGACAAACGTCGCTTCGTACGACTCCGGTCTGGACCTCGTCAATCGCTTGCATCCGATCAGTTTCGATTGGAAAGACAGCCAGATCCATGACATCGGCTTTGGCGCCGAGGAAGTTGAAAGCGTTGAACCGTTGCTCACTTTTCGCAACGACAAAGGCGAGATCGAGGGTGTGAAATACAATCAGTTGTCGGCTGTCTTCGTCAACGCCTTCAAAGAACAGCAAGCCCAAATTCAGCACGAGCAACAACAGATCGATCAACAGCAGAGTGATATCGATGTGTTGAGAAAACTCGTCTGCCTCGACCATCCCATTGAGGTTGTGTGCAAGAGAAACGATTGACCGGACTTCATCCAGTCGAAGACCGTTTCATGCCAGGGTTTGCTGTTGAGCGCCCCAGAACTCCATGACCCCGTCCGGGAAAACGGCGAGTTTCCCGCCTCTGTGTACCGCGACGCGGTCCTCAGCATTCCCGAATTTATCCTGAACCCGAACGCCCGACTTCTTTCAGCGCAATAACGAGCTGGAATGGAGTAGTGTGGGCTCTCCATGAAACTGTCGATTGTCATACCTCTGTACGATGACCTGGAGGAAGCTGTCGGCATGATTCGCGCGGTTGAACAATCGTTCACGGACCGGTTCGAGTGGGAATTCCTGTTGGTGGATGTGCGAGGAAACTGGGCGGAGCGAATCCAGCAAGAGAATTTGGTATCCGCGGTCCGTTATCTAACCGCGCCAAACCTGCCGGCGGCCAAGAATCGGTCTGCTAGTGCAGCGGCCGGAGAATTTCTCTTCTTCCTTCTTCCCGGCGTATTTCCAACACAAGGTGCTATCGAGCGGATGATGGCTCGACTCGATGGCGATCCGACGCTGATTGGAGTCGCGGGACGATGGTCCAATGCCACGGGAAAGCTGGAAATCGGCTACAACGTTCGACGGTTCCCGACATTTACGGCCCTGATCCTCGACATCCTATTACTGAATAAACTTGTTCCACGAAACCGGTTCACCCGGTCCTACAAGATGCATGACTTCGACCACAATTCGACAATCCACGCGGAACACGTCAACGACTGCGTTTTCATGCTGCGCCGGCAGGCTGCCTTTCAATACGGGGGCTTCAACGAAGGATATGAGCCGGGTTGGTTCGACCAGTTGGAGTTTTGTCATACTGTGAATCGTGCCGGCGGACGGATTCTCTTCGAGCCGCAAGCGAAATTCATATCCAACGAGAGAGTGCCGCTGATTGACCGTCTGGTTGAGAATCGATATTCGGAGTATCGGCGCGCGGAGTGTCGCTATATTCGAAGGCACTTCGGCAGGCTTGCGGGCATAGTTGCGTGTAGTGCAACTGCCATTGGGATGCTGCAGCGCCTGGGTTTTTCTGTAGTTTTGCCGGACTCTGTGCGGAAATGGTTCCTGGCCAGGCTGCGCAGCTATGTGAACGACAACTATGTCCGCAGCCTGCGAAAGGAATACTGGACGGTGTTGAAATGGAGTCTGCGGGGTCAACTGTGAAGGGAGCTCTTGCATTTCTTCGCCGTCTTACTCAGGGAATTCCATCCCCTGTCGAATGGATGCTCGAAGTCACAAACCGCTGCAATCTCGCCTGTCCGATGTGCCTTCGCGACAAAGTGGATTTCATCACGCAGGACATGGACCCTCACTTCATTCGCCATCTTCTGAACGCGAATTCTCCACCACACGCCATCTGGCCTTACGGATTTGGCGAACCGTTGCTTTACCCGCACCTCTTTGAGACTGTTCGCGACATGAAAAGGAAGGGGGCCATTGTCTCCCTGTCAACCAGCGGAACGCATCTGGATGGCTCGACCGGCGCCGAAATGATCGATTCGGGGTTGGACTACCTGATTGTCGCGTTCGACGGCGCCACTCCAGGAACCTATGAGAAGTATCGCAGGGGCGCGAGCTTTCATCGGGTGAAAGACAATGTGGAGCGCTTCCTGGCCTTGAAGGCGTCCACCAAATCTCAGATTCACATCACCCTCCAGATGATTCTGCTCAGCGGCACGCGCAAGGAAGTATCCGCATTCAAGCAATTGTGGACGCGCGCCGGGGTCGACCGGGTGCGCTTGCGGGAGGACTTGCTGAAGCTGCCGAATGCTGAAACGACGGCCAGGAACCGCAACGGACACAGGCCATGTTTCTTCCTGTGGCGGGGCCCGCTGTTTGTTCAGGCCGCTGGCACTGTCATTCCGTGCCCCTATTACCATGGATCGGAACCCTTTGGAGACTTGCAGACTCAGAGCGTCGATGAGGCGTGGAATTCCCCAAAAATGACCGAGCTTCGCCGCGCTCATGCTTCGGGCGATCTGTCGAAATTCCCGGTATGCGGTGCATGCCCGCGATATCAACCTCATGCGATTCTTGCTGCCGCCAGCTTCTTCATCACAACGAAGGAAATCAGACGATATCTGCCGGTCGTGGAGGGGATTCAACAGAGACTGGGCCGGACGTTTTTTGAATGACAGCCGGCCGATGTGGTTAAGAAAAGACAGGGTTCTGCTGGCTGCGTCATTTCTCTATCTTGCCGTAGCCAACCTGATCTGGATCTCTCGCGACACACGTCCTCCATTTTGGGATATGGCTTACCACTCCAGTGCGGCTCTGCGCATTTACAACGCGATGGAGGTTTCCGGCGTGCGTGCGATCCGGGTGATTCCCTATCTTACGGGATTCTATCCGCCGCTGTTCCAGTCTGTAGTCGCTGTCTTTTGGCTGATCTTCGGCAAGACGGTGGCAGTGTCACGCCTGGCAAATTTCCCAGCCATGGCAATTCTTCTTCTGGCGACGTACGGGATTGGAAAAAGATTATTCTCACCGGTCTCTGCTGCCGCAGCCGCGATTTTGGTGACCTGCTATCCCCTTCTGCTCTGGATCTCCCGTGAGACCATTATCGACTATTGGCTGACTTCGATGGTTGCGCTGGCCATGTGGGGACTGCTCCGGACCGAGGAGTTCTCCGATCGATGGCGATCGATACTTTTCGGCGTGATCTGTGGCCTTGGAGTCCTCACGAAATGGACGTTCCCGTTTTTTCTGGTGTTGCCATCGGCATGGCTTGCGCGACGGAACTGGAAGAATGCGCTATTGGCGGCTTCGATAGCAGGATGCGTCGGCGCTTATTGGTATGTGCCGTCGGGCGCATCTCTGGTCCGGTTTCTCGCTCAAAACACAGCCGGTGGAGTCAGCGAGGGCGACCCGGAGCGCTTGAGTTGGCAGGCTATCGTGTTCTACGTCCGCGCCCTCGAGGGTTACCAGTTGTTTCTTCCGCTCTTCATCGCTTTTCTTCTTGGTGCGTTTCTGTTGTCGCGCCGCTACTCGCCTGCCTGGGCCCCAGTTGTCCTTTGGATAGTTGGCGGGTGGCTGGGGCTTATGCTGCTTCGAAACAAGGATCCGCGGTACACGGCGCCATTTCTTCCCGCGATCGCCCTGATCACCGCCATGATCGTCGAGCAATGGCGACGTGTCGTCCCAATCCTGATCGCCTTTCTCGCATTTCAACACTATCTTGTCTCCTTCGGAACGCGCCGTCTGCCGCAGGCCATAGTTCTGGAGCAAGGAACCGTGGGACCGGATTCCTATGATTGGAATCTCTATACACAAACCTATTCTGGTTTGTGGGGCAGACCTGCGCACGAAGACTGGAAAATTGACCATGTTCTGGATCTTGTAACGCCAGTCGGGGGACGGCGTGTCCAATTAGGCCTTGTGCCGGATATCCCGAGGTTCGACTCGCAGGCATTTGAGTTTTACATTGCGCTTCGAAATCTTCCAGTTACGGTGAATCCCGTTCGGACTTCCGATGAGAGCGCTATTCTCAAGAACGATTTCATCCTGGTGTCTGAGAACGATCAGGGTTTTGCGAAGGTTTACGCTCCGGACCTGGAGCGAGTGAATGAGTACATCCTAAGCCAGCCACGCCGGTTCCACTTTGTCGAATGGTTCCCACTTCCCGGCGGTCAGGTTATCCGCTTGTACGGCGTGAAATGAGGGATTCATTCCTTGACCGGCAAAAACACTCGCTCTCTTTAACGATTGGCTGTTGCGTCCTCCTGGGCATAGCCGAGTATTGTCTCTACCACGTCAACTTCCATCAGTTCTTTCAGGGCGACGCAATCTTCTGGATGTACTACCGCTTTCATACCATCGGCGAATTCCTGCGCGCATTCGTGACTCTCGATGTTGCCCACTGGTATCGGCCACTTTCGAATCGCACGATACCCAGCCTGTTTTATCCATTTTTCGGATTGCATCCCTACGGTTATCACCTCGTGTTCTTCACATGTTTCTTCATAGTGTCCAGTTTTGTACTTCTGTTCTTCAGGAAGCTCACGGGCAACCTGGCCGTGGCGTTTTTCGGTGCGTTCTACTTCAGTATCCATTCCATCGATATCTACACGACATACGACTTCGCGTTTGCTCCGGAAATCTTTTACGCCTTCTTTTACATCGCTTCGGTATGGCTCTTCCTTGAAGCAGAACTCCGAGAGTCTTCGCCTTATCGTGCCGGCTCGGTAGCCTGTTGTGCGTTGAGCCTGATGTCAAAGGAAGCCGCCGTGACGCTTCCGGCAATGTTGGTTGTCGCACATATGGTTTTTGTGAATACAGGATTCGTTCGGGCGCTGCGCGCCATTCGAATCCATGTCGTCTTATGGATTGCCTACCTCGTCTACGTTGTCGGATATCTGGGTGTAGGCGGTGGGGACTACATGTTGGTCGTGCATACAAACGTGGTCCAAAATCTCGTGACGGGGATTTATTACGCGTTCAATCTGCATCGTGATGGGTTGATGCCGACTCGCGCTGCGCCTCCTCTTGTCCTTATTTTTCTGGTTTCATTTGCCGCGCTAGAGCTGCTGCTCACTGCATGGCTTCTGTTCGGTCGGGAGCGAAGGCTCGTTCTTTTTGGCATTTTGTGGTTTGCAGGCGCGTTGACTCCCATGCTCATGCTGAACGGACTGGGTCCGTATTACGTCTTTCTCGCGATGGCAGGCTGTTCGCTGATTGTCGGAGTCAGTTTGAATTGTATTCACAACGCGCTTCTCCGCTATTCACGATGGGGAGCTCATCTTTTGATAGGGGTCTTCCTTGCCATGTTCTGGATATCCTGTCAAAGCGTGATTCGGAGGGACACGGCGGGAGACATCGCTCTGGGCTATGCTTCGAAATGGGCAGCAAATTCCATGACGGACATGCTGGTTGCGCGGCCTCGCGTGCCGCATGGGTCCAGGATCTACATCTTCGATGACTCCGTCCCCGATCTGTGGCGTTTCCATGGCATTGGCAGTCTCTTCAAGCTTGTTTACAACGACGATTCGATAACGACTGCGTTTCGAAGTCTTGGCCAAAACGCCAAGGTAGAAAACGGAGAGCTTGTGGTGATGAAGGCAGAGGCGGAACATCTTGCCGACGTGACCGCGGAGTTTAATGAGAATCCTGGGAAGTTTTGGGGAGGCATAGGCGAATCTCAAATACATGACGTGGATCGTCCCGGGGTTGTTCTTAGCGCGGAGCCGTCAGAGGTCATCGCAGGAAAGGATTTTTTCTGGTTAGGTATCGCCGGGCTCAGGACCGACGACGTATTGGTGCAGTACACCATCGACGACGGGCCTGTTGCGCAAGAACGATTCAGGTTGAATAGAGAGGGCAAAGTGCGGTTTTTTGTATCTGAAGTAACGCAGGTCGGTCTGTATCGGTTTGTTCGCTTCCGGACCTTCGCATCTACCGGGACGGAGTGGACCAAGGCGAACGCGACCCTGCGCGTTCTACCGCCCATAAGGTAGCTGGACGGTCTTTGAATGAATCACTCGTGTTCTTCATACCGCGTGCATTTCGTAAAGGGCCTGACTCTGGGCTCTTCGGTGAGCCCATACGACAGCCGCCTGGGAGCCGTCCGGTATTTGTCATACGCGCGATTCCAGGCGGCTTTGAATTCGCTTCGACCTGTGCCCGGCGGGCGCGCGCTGGACTTTGGCTGCTGGACCGGGCATTTCCTGCCTTCACTGATGAAGTATTTTCCAGACGTCTGGGGTGTTGACGATGATTCGGCTTCGGTTCTCGACGCTGTTCCCGATTTGTGGACCATCTTGCAAGTTGCGCGCAGGCTCTGCGAATCAGAAGCCGGCATCAGGGCGCATCCTGGACTGGTCAAGGCGACCGGATCCGCATTGCCGTTTAGCGATGGATACTTCGATGTTGTGTTTTGCATCGATACATTGACGCACGTTCCCATATCACGTCGGCTCGACGTCATTCATGAACTGCGTCGCATTACGAAACCGGACGGTCAGTTGATCTTTTCGCTGCCGATTGAGACCGGACCGATGCAGTTTTTAAAAGGAGTAGCGCGAACTCTTACGGGAAAGCGTATCGATCCGGATACCCGATGCTACGACTTCCGCGGCGACCTTGAGTCGCTGCGGTCCTCATTTTCGGCCTGCAAGACGAGGTTTTTCCCCGTGGATCGGCTGGGGTCGCTCAATCCTTTTGTGGTGGCGGATTGCCGAATGGAGCCGGGACGATTCGAAGGTTCAGCCACAGAATGGGATTGTGCTGTTGTTTGATAAGGCGGATGGTGTCCGGTCCAACTTGCAGCTCACCCGCTCCTTGAAGTTCATAAAGAACAGTTGAACCGGACGGGATTCTCGGATGGAAGATCATCTCGGCTTCGACTTGCTTGAGAAGCACCCCGGACTCAGACCAGACGGGAACTGATGAGAAATCGCGGGGCACGATCTGGGGAAGAGCTTTCAGCAAGGGACTGACTTCAACGAGGGAGACGCGGTCCAGCGGAACCTTCGAAATTGTGTAGGGTAACAGTCCGATGCGGCTGTCGTGAAATCCCGCCCGTCCCGCGACCGACAGAGTCCTGACAGGGAGCAATTCATGAAGCTCGTCCGAATGAATCGGGATGAGTTCCACTTCGAGGTCTTTGGATAGCCCGTATGAGAACAATTCCTGTTTCACAATCAAGTGCCCCGCTGCAGGGTTGAGGTCGTTCATACCGAGTGGCGGAATACCACGCGCCTCGAGATAGAACCGTAGCCCGGATTCGGCGCCACTCCACACGGTGAAACCAGCTTTCTGAAGTTCCGGAATCGTGTGACTTACCCAATCGCGATAGGAACCGGCAAGCCGATAGTCGGCAACACCAAGCGTAAATGAGAGAGCCACTGTGACTGCCACAATGGCCGTCCCCGCCCGTCCTCGAATGTCGTTAAAGCAGACGAGGTACAGTGGAGGCATCAGCAACAGCAGATAGCGCGCAGCCATCATCTCGGGAACCAGGACGAAGAAAAAGAGCGTCGCGATCAGCCATAACGTAAACAGAAATTTGGGAGCCTCTCCCTGTCGCAACCTGGCAGAGGTCGCAAAGGAAATAAGCAATCCCGCGCCCGACGAGGCCATGAAAATGTAGGCCAGAAGATAGGGAATGGACGGCCAGCGATGGAGCGTACTGACGATGACAACAAGCAGCAGGGCAACGGCGATCAACGAGATGTTGCTCTGTCCGCGTTTCAGAAGAATGAATGACCACGGAAACACGACGGCACCGCCCATGAAGGACAGGAGTGCCAGGCCGTTGTGCCCGCTCGAGCCATGCGTCCCTAAATATCGAATCGTTTCCACCAGCGGAATCTGATGGAAGTGAACGGCTGTCAGCGCCAACCATGATCCGATAGCCGCAGGAGCAGCGGCCAGCACTGCAATCTCTCGAACAGGGCGACGATTGAAACCCATCCAGATGAGCAAGGAACAGAAGGGAATCAGGGTGGGATACATCGTTCCGAGCGCGAGTGCAAAAGAGAGTGAGGCCGGCCATGGGCATCCTCTGAAGTACAGGGCGAAGCCGATCAGCAGAAACGTCAGGGCGGGTATGTCCGCCATCAAAGTGGAGCTCATCACGAAGAAAGCCGGACTCGCTGCGAAAAGCAACGTGACAAGCAGAGGGCTGCGCGTGAAACGGCGAGTGAGATCAAAGAAAGCCAGCGCTGCGAAGAGAGGAAAAACAGCAAACACCAGCCGAAAGCCTGGCCCATTAAACCCGCCGAACAATTTGTAGAGGAGGGCGAGACAATATTCAGCGACCGGCGGATGCGTATGCGCCGAAAGATTTTCGAGAGGAATTCCGAAGAAAATCGTGGGCACATCCTGATGCGCCCACATACCCTTCGTCAAAACAGAGCGCGCAAGCTGGAGTAACAAATGTTCATCCAGAAAAACGGCCCGGTTGAGGAAGGGTAGTGTCGCCAGCGCAACAATTCCCGCAATCCACCAGATTCCGGCAGTCCGACTCATTCTCCGGGAAGATATCACTTCCGACGACGCGAACACCCCGAAGGGGCGCAGAAGATTAGCCAGGCGTGGAGCGCAGCGCGCGACACGCCTGGCTAATCTCCTGCCACCATCTAAAAACTGAAGCGCACCTGTCCCACGAACTGGCGGGCGCCTCCGCCAGAGTTAGAATAGGCCTTCGTGCTGATCTGACCGAAGTTGAGACCAGCGGTATTGATGCTCTGTCCGGTGGCGATGCCCGCGGCATCGGCGGGGTCGGCGTGGTTCAGGAAATTTTGAGCATCGAGACGAATCTGAATAGATTTGGACTCGCTGATCTGGAATCTCTTGGCGAGGCTCGCGTTCAGTTCATACTTGCCCGACGTGGCTTGGGTCAAACCCAGATTGCCTTGATGTCCGGGAAGGGGATTCTGCAGCTGGATGGCGCCCGTCGTGCCGTCCGAATTGATTTTCGCCAGCGCGCTCAGCGTGCAATTTCCGTTCGCGAAGAGATTGAACCCCAACGAGTCGGTGTGATTCGTCAACTGGCACTGAGGATCCGTGACCTGCACCATCTTCGGATAGAACTGCCCGTTATCGCCGTTCCACACCACTTTCCCCTTCATGGTGGTGTTGAAGTCGGGTGAAACCACGTCCGCTTTCTGTTGGCCTACATCCAGCGTATTTGTGCCGGTGGCATAGGTCATATGCGCCGCCGGAATGAGCCGCCTGGGACCATTACCGATGATGTAAATGAGGCTCGCCGACCACCTTTCCATGAGCCGCGCCGCCCACCCTGAGCTATTGGAGAAGAGCAGCTTGTTTGGCCCGAAGGGCAACTCGAACGTGCCGTTGCCGGTGAAGTTGTTATGGATGCTGGACGGCGACTCCGTGTAGTCCGCGTGCCGGTCCAGCGGATTGCTCCAGCCGCCGGGCATGTAAACCAGGTTCTTGGCTTTGGTGTAGGTTCCCTGGAAACTGAATCCCTCTGTCGGCCGCAGTACGAACTGGACCTGCAGCGAATGATAGTTGTTGGCCGCAAGGTTGGCGGTATAGGTCGCGCCACTGAGCTGCGGATTGGTGACGATATAGTCCTCCGGGAAACACCGTGTCGGAATCGCGCTGGCCAATCCGTTTGCAATACGATTGCAACCATTGCGGAGCAACTCGCCACCCACTCCACTGATAGGTGGGGTCTGGCGTCCGGTGATCCCCGTCAGGGACAATGTATTCAGCGTACCGGCGACGGCGTCGAAGTTTCCGTTGGCAATATTTGCTCCGAAATTCGCACTCCTTCGCAGATGCGCCGACCCATGATTCCTAACGGAACCCGCTGCGCAACCGTCAGCGGCGGGCGCGCCGGCAAGCGCGACACATGTTCCGACCGCGCCATAGCCACCCGTGGTCTGCCCCGAGAGGTTGAGTCCTGCGAACATCTCGTCGAACAGCGGAGCATCGAGGCCCCGGCGGGTTAATTCGAGCGCGTCCCAAAGTTCCTTGTTGAAGTAAACGTTGGTTGTGTTGAGGTTGATCGTTCCCGCCCTCTTACGACCCAACGCGCCCGTGTATCTCACATCCAGTGTCATGTTGCGGGCGATCGAGCGGGTCACGGAAAGCGTCAGGTTGTTTACGTAGGGTGTCGCGAAGGCCGGGTCATACGCAGTAAAAGTCGTAGAACGGCTGTAGACGGGGACCAGTCCGCCGGGCGTGGCTGGACTGGAGGGCCTCACCGGAACCAGGAGCGGCAGGTCGCTGAGTTGGAGCGCGCGGCCGTTCGTGAGTTGCGGATAATCGGTTGTAATCGTCGTAGCTGTGCTGCCGCTGCCGGGGATGTTGCCGATGAGGTTTTCGAGTGCCGCGCCATTGCGCTGCGCGCCGCCGAATGTCGTCTGGTATCCACCGCGTACAGTCGTCTTGCCGACTCCAAACCATGGGACCTGCCAGGAGAAGCCCAGGGCCGGCCCAAAGTTATTCCGGTCGGCCGGAATCGCCGTCTTATTGGGATTCGGGGAGCCCGGCCCTACGAATTCAATCTGCGTCAGCTTATTCGGATCACACGTCGAGACGGGAAGCAGGGCCGATTGCTGTGCTCCACTCACGCACTGCAGGGCGTTTGCAGCGGGCACGGAAGATCCGTAACCGGTCAAATACAGATGGCCGGGCGCGAGCAACCAGTGGTCGAACGGGTTGTCGACACTGCCGACATTGTTTCCGAACAGCCCGAGGCCCTTGCCAACGACTGTCGCGGTGTATCCTCCCCTGAGGTACGGAGACCCGTAATATTCCCATCGAATGCCCATGTTAAACGTCAGGCTTCGGGTCGCCTTCCAGTCATCTTTGAAAAAGACCGATCCTTCATTCTGAACCAGAGTTCGCAATCGCTGTTGGCTGGTGGACCAATCCTGCCACGTCCCGTTCTGCACGTCGGCCGGAGAAGAAATCCAGTAGATCTGGCTGGCGCTGTTGACCGACCCACTCATCAAATACAACATGTTCGCGGCGTTCGTCCGCGCGGCGGCCAGGAAGCCGGTCAATCCCGGCAGGGCACTGGTGCCCGCCAGCGTGGATGTATTGCCGCCGGCTCCGCCCGAGGCCGTGGGAAAAGCGTTCCCGCTGAACCCACTCGATCGTGTCAGCCGGAGTTCAGCGCCCGTCTTGAACGAGTGCTGGCCGCGCGTCAAACTCAGCGTGTCGGCAAAGTTGTAGAGCGGAGAATTGTTGCCGCTGTATGTCGAGGCGGTGTTGATGACGTTGTTCCCGAACGCGAAATTTCCGGCGCCCGGTGTGAAAGCGACGGGATACACCTTTCCGTTGGCCGCGCTCGTGCCGCCCTTCAGGAGCATCGCTTCGGCAGCTTTGCGGACTTCGGGGTCATGGCTGTACCACGGTGGGAGGACCTCGTTCTTACCGTACCCGCTGATGCCGAAACGAGCCTCGTTGACCAGCACGGGGGACAACGTGGACGTAAGGTTTGCCGTCAAGACCTGCGGATGGCGGTACGATGCGCCATTGATCCCTCCCGGCCAGTTGGCGACATTATCCTCGTTGTCGTCCCTCTCGTAGCTCCAGCCCGTACTGAGCCGGTTGTTGCTGTTGAAACTATGATCGATCTTGAGATTGATCTGCTTGCGTCCCGTGGACGACGGATCCGTCCCGTTACGTGCGCCCGCAGCATTATCGCCAGTCCGGCCGCGGAGATATCGGTTCTGGGCAATATTCAGGCCATCGATCGTCGTGCCACCTGGAGCAAAGAAGTTGGCGTGAGGCATCAGGTTCACGATCTTCTGGATGAATCCGGTTGAGTCGAATGCAGGACGAAGCGGATCCCACGCGGCGCCGACGACGGCCGTGCCTCCCGGACAATCCGCCGCGGTGAATGCCGTGCCGTCTGCCTTGACGTTGCCAAACACGCTGAGGCAGCGCAGTCCACCGGTGTAGGGCGTGCCATCAGGGTTCGTCTTTGGGGTCACCGGCGCGCCAGAAGAGTCCACCACCGGGTAGGTGCCGGTGGTGGCGCTGACAGGCCCTGTGGGCAGCGGCGTTAATGCATTGCCGCTGTTCCATCCCGTGAAGTACCGGAAAATGCCCTGACGTGCCGTGTCCGTCAACACCGTATTCGAAATCAGCTCGCGTGTACTCGTGATGTTGTGATCCCACAACGCGAAGAAAAAAGTCTTATTCCGAACGATCGGTCCACCGTAGCTGACGGTGTATTGGTTTCCGTTTCTCCAATCCAGCGGAGTGGGTTTCCACGCGCCGCTGAGGTCTTTTGTCCGATTGTTTGCCCACGTGTTGGCGCTCAGTGCCGTGTTCCGGATGTTCCATACGGCGCTTCCGGTGTACTTGTTGGTGCCCGAGCGCGTTGAGATTTGCACCTGGCCGTTGCCGCGCCCGAGCTCGGCGTCAACGGGAGAAAGGATGACGCGGATCTCCCCCACCAGGTCCGGATTGATCGTGGTGACGGAGAAGATGCCGTTGGTATTCCGCCCGTCCGTAACGCTTAGGCCATCGCGGACGGTATTGACCGTGTCCACGGGAAGGCCGGTGAGACTTGCGAATTGAGCTCCCTGAGGAGGAAACCGCAGGCCGGGCTCGATCCGAACCAGATCCAGCACGTCGCCGTTGACGCTCGGAAGTTCCTTCAGTTTGGAGGCCGACAGAACGTCGCCGATGCTTGCCGACGATTCGGTTAACAACTGCTCGGGCGACACGGCAACCTCGACGCGGGAGGACACCTCGCCGATCTCCATCGTAAAATTCATGCGAACCTGAGCGGACGTTCCGACCAGGACATTGTTCAACGTACTCGTCTTGAAACCTGGCAGCGAAGCCGTCACTTTGTACGTTCCGGGGGGAACGGCGGAGAATGCATACGAGCCACTTTCGTTCGTGATCGTGGTGGACATCACACCGGTCTCGGTGTTGGCCAGCGTCACTGTCACTCCTGGCATCAGTGCCTTGCTGCTGTCTTGAACGCTTCCGCCGACCGTTCCGTTAGCAGACTGACCCAAGGTACTACCCGCCGCCGCGAGAAGGCATAGAACACTTACAGTTAGCAGAACCTTCTTCATAGGACCCCCCTGAATTTCCGAACCATCCGCGCAATCTTGATTGTGTTTATTGGAAGCTGCGGAACTATCCTTCGTGCTGCTCAGGTTTGTCCAGTGAAATAACGAGGAAGAGAGGAGTGCAACTTTTACTTGGTTTGTGCTTCGCTCGCCCTGGCCAGGCTGAGATTTCTGGCCGCGTCCTCAAGGCTTGGATCGAGGCGCAAGGCCTCCTGATACTGCGCGATGGCTTGTGGGATCTTACCCAGGCGTAAGTAGATATGGCCGAGGTTATCGCGAACATCAGCTCGGTTTGGTTCGAGCCGGAGAGCCTCGATGTATTGTCCTTCGGCTTCCTCCACGTTCCCTCTTGCAAACAAGGCATTGCCAAGTCCGAGGTGCGCCCCGACGCTTTTGCTCTCCAGCCGCAGGACTTCCCGGTATTGCGCGATGGCATCGTCGAACCTTCGGGTCTTCGCCAGGTAAGCCGCATAGCCGTAATGATACGAAGGCGAATCCGGATCAGAACGCATTGCCGCCTCGTATTGCAGTCCCGCTTCATCGCTGCGGTTGAGCCTCTCCAGAGCCCGCGCATAACCATAGTGATAGCCGCCATCTTCGGGTCGAAGCCGCAGTGCTTCAGAAAAGTCGGCGGCGGCTTCCTCGAATCTGGATTGGGACAGGAGCAGACTAGCCAGATCGTAATGGGTGATTGCATCGTTCGGATCGAACGCCAGTGCGGTCTTGTACTGCTGAATGGCTTCAGTCGGACGGCTGGCCTTTTGCAAGGCGATGGCGTATTTCAAATGTTGGAGTGAGCCGGAGGGCAGCCCCTCCACGACCCAGGCCGCGCGCTGCACCTCCGTCACGGTGCCGTGGCCCTGTGCCATCCCAAGCGCGGCAAGCGGAAGAACAAACGCGATTGCCCACTTCGAGGCGTGCGCAACCCAGCCGGGAATAACGCCGATAACACCGCCTTTTGCCACAGTTTCCACGCCGCCGCCGATCGCCAGGGATTGACGCGTCGATTTTTCCCGAACCTTCCAGATGAATCCGTCGTAATAAAAATGAAGCAAACCCGAAGCCGCCACAACGCCGGTGAGGACACGTCTCATGGTTCCTGCAGGCAGGCCGGAATTGAAATAGGCGAGCGATCCATAGGCGAAGACCACACCGACGTACAGGCCGATTAGCGTCCCGCTTCGTCGAAAAATGAAGCGCATGAATCCGCCAATGGAACGATCCATTTCGACCCGGTTTCGATTGTAGATCCAGACGAGAGAGAGGTACTGGACGTCGTGAAAAACTTCAAACAACGCGATGCCGACGATAATGCTCGAGACGTTGTGGTTGCAGTACCACCAGAACCCAATGCTCACCATCATCAGAGCGAGCTTGACCGGACTCGACGGTTTCCCCTGCAGCCACAGGCGCGCGAAATTCACCAGGAACAGAACGGAGACGCCTACAGCGGCCAGAAGAATCAACTCCTGCGTATTGCGCAGCAATCGCGGCGAAATGTAGGGTGCGCCGCTGGCATAGTAAGCCTCGAGTATGTCCGTCATCCGCGCCGGCGAAAGAAGCACGCCTGCCCCAAACCATACCGCACAAGCAGCGAAATCGAGGCGCCGCGCCGCCGCCGCGAACGATCCCATTTTTGCGTCGTAGATTCTGCAGAACCCATAGGTCTGCATCGTTCCGTGCCAGATTCCCCAAACCAGAACGATCAGCACGAGGCCCTTGAGGTCCAATGAATAAAAAGTCACACAGATCGCTGCCAGGAAGATCGGCGCAAGAATGAATCGCCAGCGATATCGTTCGAAGAGGGCTCGATCGCCGTAAGCGCGAATCATGCCCGGGAGATGATGGCCCATCGCGCCGAAAGCGGCGACAAACTCTGAAATGCCCTGTGTGCTCCACCGCGTCTGAGCGAGCCCAAATACCGGTATGAGCAGCAGCGGAGTTCCGACGTAAAAGAGCAGATCGCGCCAACTGTTGAGAATCCATAGGTTGCGCTGCGGCGCAATGGCTGGACTCGGCACGTTCTTGGCTCGGGGAACTGCAGTCATCATTTCCACCTATTAAACGCGAGACTCCGCCATGGAATCAGCGAAACCGTCGGCCGTTACGGGATTGATTCCAAGGTCGGCCAAGGCGGAGTCAACGTAGTCTATCGCAATAGCGCTTTGCAGGTCGGCCACTGCGCCGTTCAGCGCATCGACAAAATCCGTGGGAAGTCCCTGCTTGATGAAGTCCTTCTTCAATGCGAACACGGATTTTCGACCCAACGTTGTTCTCGATCTCGAAACGACGTAAACAGACTCTTTCCGAACACTCCTAAAGGAAAAAGCGCACGTACGATTCCGTGGTGAGGCCGACTCGGTGATGGGTGGGGCGACCTGATCGCATCAATTCGTCGGCTTTTCTTACACCCCCGAAACAAGTCTCTAAGTCTTTATTAATGAGTTACCTAAAATAAAGGAGGGCATTCGCTTGAAAGGCGGCGTCGGATCAGCTTACAAGTCATTGCCCTCTGGTCCAGCAATCCCTTGCGTATTCTTTATTGCCATCCCTATTAACTTCTTTAGCTTCAGATCGCTACAAGGGTCTGGAAAACGGAATAGGAATGGCGTCGTGTTTGCACGTGACGACGCAGGTACTCTTCCAAAACTCACGACACATCGTACGTCAAATTGGTGCTTGAGACGTTCTTTGGTCGCTCGATGGTTGCCTAGAGAGGAGGATTTCATGATTCAAATCCGAAAGATTCAGCATGCATTTACCGCAGTACTGGTTCTCTGCCTTTTCTCTTTCGTTCTTTGCGTGGAGCGCGCTGAAGCGTCCACGATTCTCAATCTCAACGCAAACCTCGTCGGTAGCGCGACGGGGCCGGACGAAGTATTGCTTCTACTAGGCCCTGGTACCTATTTGGTACACCAGATTGGCATCGCAGATGGGGGATTGTGGGACGGATGGAGCGCTTGGCCTAGTAATTCCTGCCCGGACTGCAGATTTCAAAGTTCCTACGAGATCGCCATACTCTCGCACGGGACTGGCTTCAATCATTACTGGGACGGGCACTTCTACGACACAGCTCTTGAAGCATTGAGCCACAGGATCGATGCAACGTTCACTCTCACGGCGGCCGAAGAAGTGCATTTCGGTCTCAATGATTGTCCGGGTTGTCTGGGCGATAACCGGGGTGGTATGTCCCTACTGATCACTGACGTGCCCGAACCTACTTCGCTTGTTTTGTTGGGTTCTGGATTGGTTATTCTGCTTGGCAATCGGCGCTTTCGTCGTCGTTAGTCCAAGGGGACCAGTTAGGATGGATTTCAACGCCGTAGAGCTCTTACCCATCATGTCGAACTCATAGCCCAAAGCTCGGAGGTCAAATCCTTCCCAGCGCCTGACACGTTAGCAACTTGGAAGGCGGCTGAAATCCGGCCTTCCTTTGTTCGTCCGGGCAACGCCGGGTCAGTCCCACTTACGGTTTGATGGCTTCAAACAAGCGCTCATCGACAGGGCTGCCTGCCATTGGCGCGAAGTCTTCCCTGTACTGCTTCGTATGCGCCGCAGCGATGTGGGCATCGAGCGCCTTTCGGTCTCGCCAGGCTTCAATGATGGTGAAGTGGTTTGCGCGCATCGTGTGTTGATAGATATCGAAGCGGAGGTTTCCGGCATCGCGGCGACTGTCTTCCGCCAACCTTTGCAACATCATCGGCAGTTGAGGTGTGGGAGAGGCGTCCACGTGCGTAATGACGTACATCGTGTCATCGGTTGTTTTGCCTCGCGGCCCGACGGTCAGCACCATATAGGGGCGACGGTCGATATCGCTGACGCGAACCGGCTGAAGCGCATCGGTAAAGGCTTTCTGAACGGCCTGCGATCGCTTGTCAAAAGCGTCCTGGGTCCGCCATGTTTCAAACATCAGGAAGTGACCTGCCCTGCCTTCCTGCTCGAACGACTCGAATGCCACGAACCCGTCTTGTGTCCGGATGCCGGCGTTATAGGCCTTCATCGCTGCGAGCGCTGCGGTCCTCGATGGTCCGGCAGGCAGGACCTCGAAATAGGACACGGCGTGGAAGGTCGAAACCGCGGGCACGGTCGTTTGGGACTGCGATGCCGAGCCTCCGGCAAGACTGATCGCAATGGTCGCAAGAAACATTGAGATATAGGGCAGCATGTTCTCTCCTTACGGCACTCGGCATAAGCCGGTGAAGGGTCATCCTATAACGACCGCCGGTGACTCCGACAGCATTCGCGCGGCACTGTTTTAGATTTGTCTATTGCGGTGCGTTCCACGGAGTTAAGCTCATGCGAAACTGCCTCGGGTATTGAATCCTGAGAGGAGGCGCACAATGGCGAAGTCCAAAGGACCGGTGGGGCGGCGTGGCTTTCTGAAAGGCGCGGCCGTCAGCGCTGCCGGGCTGGTGACCGCCGGGAAAGCCGGGGCGCAACAGGATCAGCGGCTGCCCGCCGAAGGCCGGGATGTTATCGAAGTCACCGGAAACGAAAAGCCCGGATCGGACTTCATGGTGGATGTTCTCAAGACGCTCGATGTGGAGTATTGCGCGGCAAACCCCAGATCAAGTTTCCGCGGTCTTCAGGAATCGCTGATCAACTACGGCGGTAACCGCAACCCCGAGTGGCTCACCTGCTGCCACGAAGAGTCCTCGGTCGCGATGGCCCACGGCTATGCCAAGATTGAAGGCAAGCCGATGATGGTCATGGCGCATGGAACCGTCGGCCTCCAGCACGCTTCGATGGCGATCTACAACGCCTATGCCGATCGGGTGCCGGTCTACGTCGTGCTGGGCAACATTCTCGATATCAATTTCCGCCGCGGCAATGCGGAGTGGGTGCACAGCGTTCAGGACGCGGCGTCCATGGTGCGGGATTTCATCAAGTGGGACGATGCTCCGGTATCACTCCAGCACTTTGCCGAGTCGGCGGTGCGCGCCTATAAGATCTCGATGACGCCGCCGTACGAACCTATCGTGCTCGTCGCCGACGGCGTGTTGCAGGAAGAGCCGGTTACTGAAAAGAATCTGCGCATTCCCAAGCTGGTGATGAGCGCACCGCCGCAGGGCGATTCGGCTGCGGTGCTGGAGGCCGCGCGCCTGCTGGTCGCGGCCGAGAATCCTGTGATTGTGGCCGGCCGAGTGGTTCGAACTCCGAAAGGCATCGACCTGATGGTCGAGTTGGCGGAGACGCTGCAGGCAACAGTCAAGGATCAGCGCATGCGGATGAATTTCCCGTCTGCCCATTCCCTGTATGGCGATCCGGGGCAGCTCCCACAATCGCCCAATCTCGCCGATAACGATGTCATTCTCGGCCTGGAGGTCCAGGATTTCTGGGGTGCGACGCATTCCATGACACCCCTCAACCGCTTCGGGATGGAGTCGCGTCCCACGACGAAGGCGGGCGCGAAGATCATCACCGTTTCTGCGATCGAGCTGAATCACAAATCGAACTACCAGGATTTCGGCCGCTATGTCGAAGCGGATCTCGCCATCACCGGCGATGCCGAGGCGACGATGCCCGCGCTGATCGAGGCCGTAAAGAAACTGATCACGCCGGATCGGCGACGCGTGATGCAGGAGCGCGGCTTAAAGATTGCAGAGGCCGGCCGCCAATGGCGGCAACGGCATCGCGAAACGGCGGGCGTGGGCTGGGATGCGAGTCCGATCAGCACCGCGCGTCTTTCGGCGGAGTTGTGGGCCCAGATTCGTAACGAAGACTGGTCTCTGGTTTCATTTGACCGGATGCAGAGCTCGTGGCCGACGCGGTTGTGGAACTTCAGCAAGCCGTACCATTACATCGGCTCGCAGGGAGGCGCAGGCATCGGCTATGGCGCGCCTGCTGCCATCGGCGCGGCACTGGCGAATAAGAAACACGGACGCCTGACCATCAACATCCAGAACGACGGCGACCTCAACTATGCTCCGGGAGTCCTGTGGACCGCCGCGCACCACAAGATTCCGTTGTTGAACATCATGCACAATAATCGCGCCTATCACGAGGAGCGGATGTACATCCAGATGTTCGGCGCGAAGTTCAATCGCGGGATTGAAAACGGAGACGTCGGCACTGCGCTGAACAATCCCAACATTGATTACGCATCGATTGCGAAGGGCTATGGTCTCTATGCTGAAGGTCCGATCACCGATCCCAAAGATCTGGCGCCTGCGATCCGCCGCGGCATCGCGAGAGTGAAGGCAGGAGAGCCGGCCCTTCTCGATGTGGTGACGCAGCCCCGTTAACTCAAATGCTCAAACAAGCCATGAAAACGCTGCTTCTGATTCTTCCGCTTTTTGCCGCGGCCCTGGCCGCGCAGACGAAACCGGGCGAGGCCGGCAACGGGAAAAGTATTTTCATGCGAAACGGCTGCTATCAATGCCACGGCACTGTCGGTCAGGGCGGACTGGCCGGGCCCCGTCTCGCTCAAACGAAGCTGACACTCGCCGGCTTTACCACGTATGTGCGCAATCCGGCGCCAGGCAGCATGCCTCCGTTCCGAGCCAAAGTGATGAGCGATCAGGAACTCGCGGACGTTTTCGCGTACGTCCAATCCGTGCCGCCACCCGTTCCGCTCGCGAACATCCCGATATTGGGACCCGAGGGGCGTTAAGGGGTCTGGTCCGCGCGGTTCGGATTGCTCCGCCCCTTGAATTGGACGAGTGCTGCTATCCCAGCCTGCGATCGTAGCGGAAAGGCGTGGGACCTCGGACTCCATTCAGCCTGAGCCGGGGATGCTCGGACTTACAATCGCGTTCACGCCAAGCGGAACGATCGCCGTCGTGCTAAGCTTCACCTCATGTTGCTTCCTTCGCAACAAAACCTTGCCCGGCTCTGGCGTTGGCGATTACACAGCTAATGCGGGCGCCGGAACTCCTTTAGAACAAATCTCGAACGAAAAGGCGGCCCTGAAGGTTTGCCTGATTCCATGGTGAGCAGCGGGCCTTCCGGCCGAAAGGACCATGGAACAATCATCCGACAATACCTCAAAGTCTCACTATTCATTTGGAGACAACCAGCTTGCTGCCCTGCGGCTCGAATATTTGGCGGCCGCATTCGCTCCATCTTCCCGGCGTTTTCTCCAAGCTACAAAGCCCAGCCGGGTGGGGCTGGCGCTGGATCTAGGCAGCGGCATTGGTACGACAACGGCTCTTGTGCGTGACGTGACAAATGCACTGCAGGTTGCGGGCTACGAACGTTCCGGAAATTTTCTCGCCATTGCGCGGCGACAGTATCCT
>Ga0134121_10001150_pt1 | contig 25645 bp, 19 predicted proteins | sample KB301_FD_96463 | JGI IMG/M metagenome (GOLD analysis project Ga0134121, IMG submission 96463) | Terrestrial soil microbial communities without Nitrogen fertilizer from Kellogg Biological Station, Michigan, USA - KB3-0-1 | ecosystem: Environmental > Terrestrial > Soil > Unclassified ... | reverse complement strand
CGGCATTCTTTTCGAAGCCGTAGACCTGGCCCTTCAGGAAATGAAGGCTGGCGTTGTTCGGCTGTTGACCGATTGATTGATCGATGCGCGCGTGTGCTTTCGCAGTTTCATTACGCGCCGCATAAATGCTGATGAGCCCGCGCAGCGAATTGAAGTTCGCGCTGTCGACTCCCAGGGCCGTGTTGTAGTAGCCAATCGCTTCATCGACTTTGTTTTCGGCCAGCGCCACACCGGCGAGATTCACGTAGATGTCGGTGCTGTTCGGCGCCACGTCATGCGCCATCATGAAATCCTGGCGCGCGGTTTTCGTGTCGCGCATTTGCAGCGCTGCCGAGCCATGCGCAACCAGAGCATTCACGCGCAGGTCAGCCAGCATCTGTGGCGTGTTGTCGCGATCAGGCGTGGTCTTCGTAAGCCGATCCAGCAATTGCGCCGCGCCTTGCAGCACGCCCTTCACATCGCCGCTGGCGAGATTGATCTGCACCTGCATCAATTTGCCGGGCAGATAGTTGGGATAGTTACGCTCAAGGTCGCCGGCGAACACGCGCGCCTGATCGATCGTGCCGGCGCGGAAATTCGCCTCCGCCATGAAAAACAGACCAGCGCGTGAGTTCGGTTCCTGCTTCAGGACTTCCTGAAGATCGGCCATCGCCGCTTTCAGATCGTTGCTATCGCCGCTCTGCATCTCGATGCGCGCGCGCAGGATCATTGCCTGCCGGTCGTTTGCATCCTTCTTCAGAATCGCGTCGACTTCGGCTTTCGCATTCGCGATGTCGCCGCGATTGAGCATCAATTCAGCCAGTCGGTAATGCGCCGGCGAATAGTCAGGCGACTTGGTAACGACTTCTTTGTAGATCGCGATCGCTTCATCCAGGCGACCGGTCGCGCCGTAGTAGTCGCCCAGCACCGAACGGCCCTGTGGCGTGTCTTTGTCGATTTCAGACAAGGCCTTGTAGGCATCTTCGGCTTTCGCGTAACGCTTGTTGACGAGATAGAAACTCGCGAGGACGAAACGCGCTTCACGATTACTCGGCTCGACTTGCACGCCGAGTTCGAATTCCTTTTCGGCGTCGTCGACGCGATTCATCTGGACGAGGAATTTGCCGTACTCGTAATGCGCCATCGCCGAGTTACTGCTGACTGAGATCGCGCGCTGATAAGTCGCTTCGGCAGTAGTTGTATCCCCGCTCATCGCGTGAAAGCGCGCCAGGCTCAGATACGATTCAACGCGTTTCGGATCCAGTTCGACCGCGTGATTCAATTCCTTAAAGGCTTCCTGTTTCTTGTTCTGCGCAAACAGAACGCTGCCCATCAGGATGTGACCTTCGATGTGATTCGCATCCTTTTGCAGGACTTCTTTGGCGAGACGCTCAGCTTCCGAGACTGCTGCGGACGATTCCTTGCCGCCCATCAAATAGTAGTTGCCGAGCTTCACGCGCACGTCGAGATTGTTTGGGTCGAGTTCGACGACCGTGCGCATCTCTTCGAACGCTTCCTGATAACGCTGCAGACCTTCGTAAGACTTCGACAAGCCCCAGTGCGCATCGGCGAGCTTCTCGTCGATTTGCAGCGCACTGCGAAACTCGAACGCAGCCTCCTGAAACTTCTTGTCTTTCAGCAGGGCTTCGCCACGAGCGATGTGTTGGGCTTTAGCTTTTTCGGGGGTCGTGCAGGCGCTGAAACTGACGGCGGCGGCCACGAGGGCGATGAAAAGCAGAGAAAGGGTAGAGATTTTTCGGCGGCACTCAGTTGTCATTACGGCAAGTCTCCGTAAGCGTGTAGCGCAAATTGTCAATTTGCGGACGCAAGCTAACAGCTTGCGTTACCACGCTAGTTTGGGTCGCTGCGGCGATGGTCTTCGGTCGGCGGGCAAAGCTTCGGAAGGTCGCGTACAGCGAAGTTAATAAGGTGTCAAAAAACGTCACTCGCACGCACTCGGCGAGTCAGAGATAAGAAAGGGTGAATGGGAGTGAGATTTCAGGATTTTCCCCTCTCCCACTGGGAGAGGGCAACCACATTGCTTTGCCCAAAAAGTTTATAAAAGGAAATCTGGATCACAAATCATCTCTCAGGTCGGGAAGGGTGGCTTGCCCCCGCACTGTGAATGCACAGATTGCTTGGGAAAAGAAGAGAGGGGGTAAACCGCCCTTCCTAACCTGAGAGACTTTCCAGATGTCCGACTTCAATAAGAACTCTGTGTGCAAAGCCCAAACACATCAGTTCGGCACGAACGGCGGCAATTCGTTCGCGGCTTCAGAAGCGAACTCCAGTACCGACTTCTCAGCCTCCGCCGGTGAATTTCCCAGCGGGACCATAACGCGCACCAAAGCACCATCCGAGCGACGGCGCCGCACACTGTCGAGCACAGTTTCGATCTTCGCCCAGTACTCGCTCGCGACGGCTTTCCAGCGGCCCTGGTACCAGTAAATCATCAGCGCGCGTTGGTCGCCGTTTTGAATCAGGTAACGATTTGCTTCGAACGACTGACCAGTTGCCGGAGTGACACGGACGCGACCGCCGTCGCTCATCACCCATCCGGAACCAGGCAGGCAATTCAGCGGGCTGTGATACGTCGAACCGTTGCGCTGTGTCGTGTAGTAGCCGACATAAAGCGATGCATTGTGGCCATTCGAGTCAAAGTTGCGCGAAACGTAGTCATCCGCTTTCAGAACTTTTTCGGTCTCAGCATCAAAGCGAACGTCACTACCGACTTGTTGCCACGATCCAACGCGAGCGGGAAAGTTTTTGAGCGGCTGACGCGAGACATTAGCTTCGCCGGCGCGTTCCCAGACATTAATAATCGCGCCACTGAAAAGCAGGGCGACGAGCAAGATCCAGAAACGTGTTTTCGATGAATTCATCAATTCCCTTCGGCGGTCGACAAGCGCGGTCGCGGCTGACCAATCGACGGGCGCGCATTTGATTTGCCCGCGAACAGCCCATTAAGGCGATCCAAAATCCAGCCGGTCGCAAACAGCAACAGCGCGGCGGCGATGTAAACGACCCAACCGGAAAACGAATGGAAGAATCCATCGGCCACGCGCGTGCCGTAATAATGCGCGAGCACGCCGGTGCCGCTGACGCGCACCGCATTGGTGAGAATTGCGATCGGCACCGCAGATAAGACGAGAGTCACCGATCTCGCGATGGCGAAACGTCGGTGCGCAGGCGTCTCGCCCGCTGCACGCCGGAGGCGTGCGTACCCACCAGGCGTCGTGAAGTACGCATAGATGACTGCGAGTGTTACCAGCGTCATCAGCGATCGGATCCCACTGCACGCTTCGACCACAGCGAGTTTCTTGGGTTCGGTTGCGCCGAGCGGCATCAGCTCGATCACGTTTCCCCGCCGCAGCACCGGAATGCTAAAGAACGACATCGCGGCGACTGCGCATCGCGAAGCGAAAAGCTGAAGCGGAAACGCAATCTTGTTGAAGACGATCTGCGGAATTGGAATCGCCAGGAGCAGCAGGAACAGCGGCACCGCGACGAAGCGCATCAGGCGCACGCCAAAGAAATACACGACGACGCTGGCGAGCATCAGCACCAGCGAGAACCTTTGCACGAATAACTCCGCGCCCGCGGTTCCGGCCCACAGCATCAAGGTTGAAATGGCGACGCCAATTGCGCCCAGCCAGGCCGCGGGTTGCGCCGACACGTTAGCGAAACGACTTCGCTCCTGCCACATGATGAAGGCAATGACGAAGGGAATCAGCAGCCCATGCGAATAATTCTCGTCATGCCACCAATCGCTGCCGAGCTTGGCGAGCACAGTGAAGTAGACAAATCCCAGCGCGAGCGCGATGGCAATCGGCTGATAGATTTTTCGAGGAATAGCACTCATCGATTCGTGACGTGTTCGCCGGCCGAGGGCAACTCAACGGGCGAAGATCTTGTGTGGGCTCTCGTCTGAGGCAGGCAAAGACTCCCTGCGGGAAGAATAAACTTCTAAAGCCGGCTGGTTTCCGATCTGAAGCGCAGGCGTCGCTTCGACTGGAGCGCCAGCGTGCTCGGTTGCATGGTCGGAGGGGAACCGAGACGGTTGCGCTCCAGTCAGATCATTTCGAACGACTTCGGACTTTTCACAGCCGGCGATGCCATAAGAGCGAATTAATCGAGTGACGTTTTTTGACAGATCGAATTTCGTCTGCACGATCTCGCGGCCCAGCGCTCCCATGCGTGTTCGGGCATCATCATCATTCAGGAGTTCGAGCACGCGTCTACTCATCGCTTCAGTGTCTCCGCGATCGACCAGGAATCCTGATGCTCCTTCAACGATCAACTCGGGAATTCCGCCCACGCGCGTGGCGACGACTGGCTTTCCGTGCGCCATCGCTTCGGCAATCATCCAGCCGAAGACTTCTTCCCAGCGTGAGAACTGGCAGACGACATCGGCCGCGGCAAATACTCCTTCAGCAAACGGATCGTCGATCATGCCCGTCCAGGTGATGCGATCCGCGAGACCCTTTGCGGCTGCATCTTTCATGTATTGGTCGCGTTGCGCGCCATCGCCCACGAGCACGAAGTGCGCATCGTCTCTCCGGGTGGAAACCAGCCGGGCCATCTCGATGAAATCAGCGATGCCTTTTTCGGGAATGATCCAACTGACCTGTGTCACGATCTTCCGATCTGCCGGAATTGAGAAGCGTTGGCGAAATGCTGCGCCGCTCCCCTTGTCAGGTTTCACACGTGACAGATCGACGCCGTTGTAAATCATCTCGAACCGATCGCGCGGCAGAAAATCCGGCGCCGTCATACATTGATACCCGTAGTTGCTCACGCAGATTACCTTCGTCAGCGGATGCAGAATCACGCGCGCGGCAGCCCGTTTCCAGACAGGCGCGCGCTGCGGCACATATCCATCAGGCCGCGAATGATGATCAGTGAAAAAGATTTGCGGAATGGATCTCAGTCGTGCCGTCCACGGATACCAACTAACAAAACTCACGTAGTGCAGATGCAGAATGTCCGGCTGGAACTGTCGCAGGAGTCCTTTCAAATTTGCGCGAGCCTGGCGAGCACCATTCGTCGATTTCGGCAGCGCTGCAAACGAAACATTCGGCAGCTCAATGAACCGTCGCACCTCGCCGGTCGGCTCAGAAAGAAAACAGAGCACGCTGTTCCACCCAAGTTGGCCCAGCTGTTGCGACAACTCGCGCGCAAACATCTCTGTGCCGCCAATGCGGCGAGGCTCAACGCCGAACACTGAAAGTAGGGTTCGCATGTCGCGGTTATTTCAGGCGCTGAATCCGCGCGCTGATTCGCCGGCTCAAAAGTTGGAGACGCGTTTGCGCGCCGTTTGATGCGGACATAATCCGGTGCAGCAGTGTCGGCTTGGCGTGTCGAACAAACGCCGGTTGGTAATTTCGCTTATCGCCAAATCCCAGAATTCGTTCGTCTTCCGGGCTCAGATCTCCCAGAAAAGCCGCGTTCAGCAACAGCGGATGGTAACGGTAATAATCGACGTCCTCTTGCTGCAGGGCCACGCTGGCGTCGTGATAGGCATAGAAGATCGCCTGCCGCGGTTCGAGCATTGGAATTCCCTGGCGATGCACGATCGAAGTATCAAATAAAAAGGCTGTGCCGGCCGAGCCACTCAGTTCGATCACCTGATCCAGCGCCAGCGCGTTGACCTCGTGCTTAGTCAGGTTGTGCGGATGATGCTGCTGGTGCGTGCCCTTGAGAAAATTGAACGCGCCACTGCGCACATCTGTCAGATACATCGCCAGCTTCACTTCACGATGAATCGGCGCGCCGGGCGTCTGCTCGTACCACTGGTCGCCATGCCAGCCGTGAAAATCGTACTTGGTCGGCAAAGACTTCCAGCCTTTGGCTTCGGTCAATTGATAAGTTGGACCGAGATAGCGCCCCAGAATTTCTTTTACCAGCGGATGAATCGCGACATCGACAAATCCCTGCGCCAGCGTCAGCACATCCTCAATCATGAGGCGATAGACTTCTGTGCGCATGAATCCGTCGAAGTTGTTCCAGCGGACACGAGTTAGCCGCGCGGCGAATGCGTCCTGCATTTCGCGCAGCGCTTCGGGTGATACGAGCGAGGGCAGCACAACGATGCCATTCGCTTCCAACTCGGAGGCTAACGCGTCGACTGAAGCCAACCGCGACGCGACATCCATCTCCCTCTCCCTTTGGGAGAGGGTTGGGGTGAGGGCATGAGGCGAGTCCATCGTTAATCCCTCATCCCTCTCCCTTCCCCCGGAGGGAGAAGGGCAGGATCCGGATTTGGTCTCGTTTTCTTTGAAGCGTTTCATCGGGTAATCAGACTCGTCGGGCGCAGATTGATTGCATCAGGCGCGGTGCAGATCGCATCAGCCAAGCGGCTACCGATTTCTTCAGAGCAGGTTTTAGGCGACGAGATTCCGCAAACGAAACTCGCGCTTTCTCAAAGTCGCCGCGGGCCGCGTACAGTTTTCCTAATTCAAAATGCAGCAGCGCGCGACGATCGCGAACGGACTTCAGAGCCTGTTCGCGATTGATATTTGAAAGGTCGTAGGAGTTCTCAATCTTATCGAAGACGCGCAGTTCGCGTTGATGAGAATTAATGGTGTCACGGGTCAAACCATCCGGTCGGCACCGATATTTCAAAAGTGCTTGCCGTTGGTAGGACAGTCGCGCACCTTTGAGCGCCAGCCGCAACCACATGTCAAAGTCCTGCGCGGTTCGCAACGCCGGATCGAACAGACCGGCATCGAGAAGTCGTTCACGTCGGGCAACTATTCCCGATGTAATCAAGCAACGACTCGCATCAATTAGTTGCGGGAAACTCACGTCATCCGACGATGGCGCATCGTTCATGAGGAGCGTCATGTAGGATCGGCCTTCGGTTTCAGGTTCGCCAAACATGGTCGCGTCGGCGCAAACCAAATCAGAGTTGCGGTCGCGGATGAACTTCAACTGTTCGTGCAGATAATTCGGCTGCCACAGGTCATCTGCGTCGAGGAACGCAATGAATTCACCCGCCGCGGCTTTCACGCCGGCATTTCTGGCCACGCTGGCGCCCAGGTTTTCCTGCTTCAGATAACGAATGCGACTCAGGTAAGGCGCGATGGCCAGCTCGAATTCTTCAGTATCCGGCGAGCCGTCATTGACGACGATCACTTCATAATTCGTATAGGTCTGCGCAAAGACGGAGTCGAGTGTCTCAGCAATATATGGTGCGACGTTGTAAGCGGGAATGACGATGCTGACCTGAAGTGATGATTGAAGCTCTGGCAGTTGAGTGCCCGCTAACTCTCTCTCCCTCTGGGAGAGGGTCGGGGTAAGGGCTTTAATAACGCTAAGACCCTCATCCCCATCCCTTCTCCCCGTGGGAGAAGGGCGCATAGTCAACACCGCGAACGATCCGTTCGCGCTTTCGTGCATCGTCACATCGAACGACGACTCGCTCTGCCATTGTCGCAACACTTCCAATTCACCTTCTCGCTCAGTGTCATCAAGAATGATCACAGCGTTCGGCGCCAATCGTTCGCGCATCACCGGCAACAGGCCATAGCGTCCGCCACGAGTCTCACCCGGCGGGCCATCGCAAAGGAGTAGCGAGAAGTTCGCGGGCAGATCAGCAAACGGCACGTCGTACCATTCGAATCCGCCGAAGTTGCGTAACGGCGTCGATAGAATGTCGACGTTGGGAATATCGAATTGCTCGATGCCGCCCAGAACCCTGGCTCGCCATTCGTCAAAGTGTTCGAGCGAGTAAACCCTCACGCCGCGCCGTCCGGCGAATAATCCCATCAGAATCGTCGTGAGGCCGCTCCCGCATTCGAGAATCGGTCCCTCGGTCAGCGCAGCGCGTTTCACAACTTCGATCAGCAAATCAACGCGCCCCGCAAAGCCGTCGTTGTCCCAGGCGTTCTGCAAATCGATCAGCATGTCAGCCGTGGGCATTTCGCCGACGGGAAGTTTCGCGAGCGAAGTGATGGCGCGACGGAGCTTCCTGTTTGAACGGACTTCCTTCGCCGCGCGCTTCAAAGGAGCGGGAACGAACTGCTTCAATGACTGCAATGTGCCTGGTGAAGTGCTCATCGATTCTTCATCCCAGAACTTTGTGCGCGGGCACATGACGGCGCGGCAGCACGGCCGACACACCGGTTAGCCAACTTTCAAATTCGATCGGCGACAGCGCTTGATTATCCAGAACGCGCGGCAGCAACAGCCGGTGCGAATTCATAGAAGCGAAACCGACTTCGCATGTCGTCGCAGACACGACGCCGGATTGTTCGAGCCATGGCAGAAAAGCTCGATCGTAAAAGCCGCTCGGATAGCAGAAATGCGTTGGCCGCTTCCCGGTCATCTGTTCAATCCGTTTGCGGTTGTCATCAATCTCACGGATGAAGAGTCGCCGATCCTTCGGCGTGCGATGACGATGCGTGTGCAGCTGAATATCAATTCCGTTGGCCGCCATCTCAGTGACTTCCGCCGGAGTGACATTCTGAATAATGCGCTGCGCGAGCAATGATTCGTAATCCACCTGCAGCGTCTCAGCCAGACTGGTCAGCAATTCGTCTTTATCTTCGGCAGAAAGCTTTTCCGATTTTGCATGCTCAAGGATCGCCATGCGCGCGACGTCCTGCGCTTCATGTGATCGGAGAGACATTTTCCCTTCGCGGTCCATCAGTGGCTTTAGATCGAGGCTTTGTTTGCGGCCTTTCCACAGCAGGTACGAAACCATTGGATCGAACACGGGCCGGTTGAATTCGCTATAAAACGTCGTGAGGTAACACGTCGCCGGTAGATCGAATTCGCGAAGGAGCGGATAAACTCTGAGGTAGAAATCAGCCAAACCGTCGTCGAACGTGAGCACCACGGCCCGGTCAGGTAATTCGTTCGCATACAATCGCGTCACCGCCTCATCAAGCGGCAGCACTGCGCACCGCGCCTCGCGTAACTGTTGCAGCCGCGATCGCAAGACGTCAGGCGACATGAAAAGCGAGCCATTGAATTCATGCTCATCAGCGATCGAAATTCCGTGATACGCAAGGATCAAGAGACGCTCGCATCGCCAGCGACTGTTCTCGACGAGGCGCGATACACCGGCCGTCTTCAGCGATCTCAGAGTTGTTTGTTTGAGAGTTTTGAGCATCGATGAAGCACCTAGACAGCGGACGGTCTTTGCCGTTTGAAAAGCATGAGAGTCATTTCTTTAAAGCTTTGCATCGCCAGCCGGCCCGCCGGTAAAGCTGCAAACACGGCAATCGAAACGATGACGGTGATCGCAAACGCTCCCGCCAGACGCACCGGAAGCACGGAACTTGCGGCCAGCCAGGGCCTTAATGCGAGCAGCGCCGCCAGGGAGCAAAGCGACGCGCAGAATGCGGGAGCGATCGTAATGTAGAAGTCTGAGGTGCGCACCGGTCCGCGTCTCCCGGCAAACCAGAATAGTAACGGCGTAGTCAGCAACAGATCAGAAACTGCATAACCAGCCGCAACTCCGAAGGCGCCCCACCGCAATCCACCGATAATCGAAGCGACCGCGATAATCGCGCTGATGATTCCCCACTGAAACAACTCGCGGGCTCGGCCTTGCGTAGTGAACAACCACAGAACGGATCGCGTCACGGGCTGCACGAGCGCCGCAACACCCAACAGCATGAAGATGCGCCCGGTGTCGCTCCACTTTGGCCCCAACAGAAACAGCACCAGCCAATCTGACGTCGCGATCATGAAAACAACTCCGGGCATCGTGACCATCGCGATCTTCTCGACGATTCTGAGAAACGCCGCGCGATAGCGCGCAGGCGAATCGCTCAGGCGGCTCAATGCCGGAACGGCAACGAACATTAGCGGTGCGTTGATCTGCGCCATCGGCATCAGCAAAAGTTGATACGCGCGCGAATAGACGCCGAGTTGATAAGCGCCCCAAACCTTTCCGATCAGCAGATTGTCGAGGTTGCGCGAGAAGTAACTCATGATGTTGTAGCCAGTAAGATTTCCGCCGTACGAAACCATCGACCGGATACCTACGGCGAGTTTCGGAAAGCCCGGTCGCCACCGGCAAGCCAGCCAACATCCAACCGTCGTGACCATTGCGAGCACGATTTGATTCACCACCAGTGCCCAATAACCGAAGTGATAAACCGCGGCCACGATCGCCGATGCCAGCGCAATCGCCAAAGCCGAAATTTCAATCATTGCTGTCAACGCGAAGCGCATCTGGCGAATCAGGATCGCTTCGTGCTGGATCGAAAATCCCATCACCAGCGTCGCAATTCCGTAGCCCACCGTGATCCCAATTAGTCTCGGTTCTTTGTAGAACCAGGCGGCCAGAGGCGCGGCGCCGATGGTCAGCAGCGCAATCGCGGCACTGAGCGCGATGTTCATCCAGAACAACGAAGTCACTTGATCGTGCGTCAGCTCCGACCACTTCACTGTCGCCGTCGACAGACCCATGTACTGAAACATCCCGAGGAAGCCGACGATGATCGCGACCATGCCAATCAGCCCGTAATCCTGCGGCGTCAATAGACGCGCCAGCACAATTGCCGATAGCGTGCTCAATCCGAACTTACAGAGTTGCGCGCTCAGCGTAACGGCGCCGCCACGCGCCGAACGCGCGCCGAGACCTTCCTGCAAATGCTCGGTGCGGAAATGACGATCGCGCTCGTCAGGGGCAAACTTATGCTTCGGCAAAGATTCGGACATCTCGGAAATGTTTGGCGGGGCTCGTGTGGTGGGCCACAGGCGGGAAAACTGCCGCCAACATTATACAAGACGAAGGCTACTTCGAATCCATGAATTTTGCGGAAGAAGCAAAAATTTCGGGGGATTCTCGCGATTTTGCCGCTAGAATGTAGGGGCAGGGCTCGTCCCTGCCCGATCCAACGGCTCGCCTTCAGCATCCATCGGGCAGCCACGAGGGCTGCCCCTACAGATTATTTTCGCCAAACCGGAGATTGCCCTGAATCCAGACAAACCTAAAATGCGCGTGTTGCAGCTCGCCCCGCGAGTCTGTTGGCCCCTCGATACGGGCGCGAAGCTGCGGAACTATCACCTGGCGCGGGTGCTTTCGCGCGACGCACGGGTGACCCTGCTGGCGTTTGGTGATTCATCAAGCGCGGAGCTGCGCGATGTCTACACCGAAATAGTTACGGTTCCCCGCGGCAACGGATACTCGCTGGGTAAGCTGCTGCGCGGAGCGGTGGGACGCACGCCATTGCCGCTCCTCAATTACACGTCGCAGGAAATGACCGACGCGGTGGCGCGTCTATTAGCGGAGGATGAGTTCGACGTGGTACAGGTCGAGAGCATTCACTTGATGAGTTACCTGCGCACAATTCGCGCGAGGACAAAGCGAGGGCTAGTGATCTGTGATTGGCACAACATCGAATCTGAATTGATGCAGCGATACAGCGAACAGGAAAAGAGCGCGCCGCGTCGCGCTTATGCTGGCCGCACGGCACGACTGATGAAAGATTCCGAGCAGCGCGCTTTATCAGAGTTCGACGCACACATCGCGGTTAGCGAGCGCGATGCGAAAGCGCTACGCAGTGTGAATTCATCCGCCAACGTTTTTGTGATTGAAAACGGCGTCGATAGTTCCTATTACGCGACCGACGGATCACAATCGAATGCACGCAACAGGATCGTCTTCGTCGGTTCGATGGACTATCACGCGAACGTCGAAGGCGTGTTGAGGTTTGCTCGCAGCGTCTGGCCCGCGGTTCATCAGCAGAAGCCGGAACTCGTATTCACGATCGTCGGGAAAGATCCTGCGTCCGCGGTGCGCGAGCTTTCATCAATCAAGGGAATCGAAGTCACCGGGAGCGTGGCCGATGTGCGGCCTTACTATCGTGAGGCAGTTGCCGCAGTCGTGCCGCTCAATGTCGGTGGTGGCAGCCGCTTGAAGATTTTGGAAGCGATGGCCGCGAGCGTGCCGGTAGTTTCCACCAGACTCGGCGCAGAAGGCTTACATGTTCGTGACGGCGAAAATATTCTGATTGCCGATGGTGAAGACCGTTTGACGAAAGCCCTTATCGACCTCGTCAACGACGAAAATTTGCGCGGGCAATTAGTCTCGGGCGGCCACGCGCTGGTTGCAGAACGCTATGATTGGGCGCGACTGGGCGCGAAACTCTCTGAATGCTATCGGCAGCTTCTTTCCGCACGCGAATGAAAGCGTCACTCAAGATCGTTTCGCTGGTCGAAGCCACGACGATGAACGCCGTGGCCAGGATCGTGCTCGAGTTTCTGCGCACGGCGCGCGAGTTGAAAGATGAAGTGGCGATCGACGGTTCCGTGGTCACGTTTGCTCGGGACGGCGTCCAAAACAAGGCGAATGAAATGGAGCGCACTTTCCTTGATGCGGGCGTTGAAGTCGTCACGATTCCTGAACGTCACCGTTTCGATCTGGGAGTGATTTCCGGCCTGAGCGCTCTCCTCGACGATCTTGAGCAGCCAGACATTATCGTTACGCATTCAGTCAAATCGCATTTCCTGATGTGGCGCTCGCGGCTCTGGAAAAAATATCCATGGGTAGCGTTTCATCACGGCTACACGTCAACTGATTTGAAGATGCTTGCTTACAACCGGCTCGATCGTCTGTCTTTGCCTAAGGCCGATCGCGTGGCCGCGGTATGTCACGCGTTTGCACGCGAGCTGGCGAAATCTACAAAGATTCCGGAAGAAAAGATTTTCGTGCAGCACAACGCCATCCGGCCGCAACCGAAACCCGGTGACGATCAAGTAAGTGAACTGAGACGCCACGTCGGCATGGCTGCGGATGATCGCCTAATCATTTCGATTGGCCGGTTATCGAAAGAGAAGGCGCACGGCGATCTGATCGAAGCTTTCAGACTGCTGGGCACAACCAATCCCAATCCAGGTTGCCGGCTGGTAATCGTCGGCGATGGACCTGAACGCGGTGGTTTGGAAACAGCAGCGCGCGCGTCTGGTCAAAACGATCGGATAACTTTCGCGGGACAAGTCAGTAACGTCCAGCCGTTCTACGCTGCCGCTGATGTGTTCGTGCTGCCCTCACTCAGCGAAGGTTCGCCCAATGTTTTGCTCGAAGCCATGGCTGCAGAAGTCCCGATTGTCGCGACGGCGGTTGGAGGCGTGACTGAAATTGTAGCTGATGAAGAGAGTTCGCTGCTTGTCCCGCCGAAAAACCCGCCAGCACTCGCGGCAGCAATCGATCGAGTCCTTCAGGATTCAGCACTGGCGCAACGGCTAACGACCGTCGCATCCGCGCTGGCGGCCCGTGAGCACTCGCCCGAAGCGTACGCGCGAAGCCTAATCAGTTTGTATCGGGAAGTAATCGAACAGCGCGCTGCAGAATCGTAGTAGCTCAGTAGTGAGTCCAGTAGTAAGCCATCTTCACGTATTCACCGGCCACGACCTTCCATCCCCAACGACGTGACCACCAACGCCAGGGCGGAGGCGTCTGCGATCCCGGTGGAGTCGGATCAATCCCAATCTGAATGCCGCTGCCTTCGCACGCGCGACGCATCGACCAAAGCGCGCGGCGCGAGTGATAGCCGGAGGTGACGATCAGAAGTTTCTTCAGCTTGTGCGACGATGCGTGATCGCGAATCAGCACGCTTTCTTCATAAGTTCCCAGCGCGCGACCGTCGGCAAGCTGGATCCGATCCGCGGGCACGCCCTGCTGCTGCAACCGTCTCGAGGCCAGTTCGTAGAAGTAAGGGTTGCGTTCCTCGCGACGGTCCCATCCGCTAATCAAACCGTCGTTCGTCAAAACGATCAGCGGCGCGCGACCCTCACGATAAAGCTTCGCCGCCCACTCAGCGCGTTCGACGTAAGTGGACGAACCGCTGAAGATCACAATCGCGTCAGCTGCCGGCAGATCGGCCTTTACGATCAGCAGTTCCGCCGCCGCCCACGCGAATACGGGCGCGAGCGCAATCAGCAGCAGCGCAGCAATGAGAAAGCGACGCCAACGCGCCGCTTTCGATTTTGCACCCGTCTTCACGGTTCGCTTAGTTTCGCCCCGTGCTACTGATTCAGTTGCCATTCGATTTGTCCGCGGCCTGTCACGGGCTGTCGATTACCAAGGACTTCGTCGTACAACTCGAGAGTATTTTGCAAATGATGTTCGCTTGAGAATTTGTCGCCGACTAGGCCACGGCCGCGCGCGCCCATCTCGCGGGCGCGATTGTCGTCGCTGAGCACTTCAATAATTCGCGCGGCCATCTGCGCGTCATCGCCGCCAGGCACAATGAATCCGGTTTGGCCTTCGCTAATCGCTTCGCGCACGCCGCCAACATCGGTGGCCACGACCGGTAATCCGACAGCCATGTATTCGAGAATCGCGTTGGCAAAACCTTCGGCTTTTGAACTCAGCACGCCGACATGCGAAGCGAATAACAGAGTTGAGACATCATCACAGCGCCCGATGAAATGCACGTCTTCGGCGATGCCTAGCTGATTTGCAAGTTCCCGCAGACCCGGCATCAATTCGCCTTCGCCGGCGATCACAAACGCCGCGTCGGTAACTTGTGCACTCTTCACCCGCGCCGCCGCGCGCAGGAACATTTCGTGATCCTTAACCGGATTGCGCAGGTTCGCGACGATCGTCATAAAGCGCTTGCCTGTCTGCGGCAAACCGAATTGCGCGCGCGCGGCTTCGCGCGTTAGATCGGGTCGCACCTTCATGCGATCGAGGTCGAGTCCGTTGTAATGCTGGATGATTCGCTTCGGATCTACACCTTCGCGAATCAACATGTCCCGCACGACCAGGCAGTTCGCGATGACACGATGGGCCAGCCTGAACGAGAAACGCTCGACGCGCTTCTGCATCGTCGTGCGAAAACCGTCGGTCTCGCCTTTCGATGTCAGACGTCCCGGAACGCGCGCGAGATGCGCGCCGATCATTCCGAAGATGTTTGTGTAGAAGCAGTGCGTGTGAACTATGTCGATGTGATTCTCTTTGACGTATCGCATGAACCGGCGAAGCTGCTTCAGAAAATTCAGATCATAGAAGCTGGTCAGCGGATATTCGTGGATCTCTCCGATTCCCAATTTCTCAGCCTCAGCCTTCAACGAACCTTTGTCCTGTAAACAGGCCAGACGAACATTGACGCGCCCGCTCTCATGCAACTGGCGCAGAAGCTGCAACGCTTGGCGCTCGCTGCCGCCTTGCTCAAAGCTGTCGATGATGAAAAGGACGTTAGGCTTCATGTCACCACTCAACGAGTCGCGAGCACAGGAGAATCAACTCGCATCTCCCAAAGAAGTTCATGCCGCAGCGGAATATGATCGCGGTCTTCGGGAAGACTTGAGACTGTGTCTCGATAAAACCTCACGGTTGCTGTCTTGCCGAGCGAGGGATTTTCTTGGACCAGGAGTTGCCAAAAGGCTTTCAGCCGGCGCCGCATCTGGTCTTCATCGCCGTCCGATACAAGACGATTTTGCAGTCCCATTAATCTTTCCGCAGTGAGTTGCTTGAGGCTCTGATCTTTGATCGGGGTGAGTACGCTGCTGGTTCCGGACGCATCCTGAGCCGTCATGGTCAGAATGCTGACTTCAGGCTTATCCAGGTCTTCAAACGTCGGATAAACCGCCATCGGCCACGACTGTAGCTTGGCAACGGCACTGATGATCGTCACGTAGATCAAGAGACTTCCCATGACTGTCACTGCCCGCCCGCTGCGTGTTGATGAAAGTTGCGGCATGAAAGTTTCGTTGACGAGACTGCAAGTTCTGGATCCGGCGACGCGCTCATAGATTCGATTGCCGGCAAAGGCGACGGGCGGCAAATACATGAAAGGCAGCGCAAGCCACAAGCACGGGAGCCGCTTAATCCACTCACGGTATGCGGCAAAACCAGTCCAAACGTTTCGATCCATTACCACATGCATGTGTCGCATCAACCGATCGGCATCCAGCCACGACAACTGGTGCGCGCGCAATGCTGCACCGTCGAGAGCGTTAACGTAGGTAACTCGCTCGCAAAGATCGAACATGCGGAAAGAGGCAATTGTCCGCCGGCATAGCTTGCAGTTCCTATCGTAGAGAACATACATCTCGTGGGGGAACAATCGTTGTCCGATCCACCTGAACAGCGCCGACCAGTTCACAAAAGCTGCGTAACAGCCCTGGAGATTCCAGAACCAAATCTTCATGAACAGATTGGTCACGCTATGGAACGCGAGGCCTCCAAGCGGTGCCATGACGCGAAGGCGCTTAGAGAAGATCAGAAAGATGAAAGATAGTTCGAACATCAAAGTCCCCAATGCTGAGACTTTGTACATCAATGGATATTGATCGATCCTGAAGATTGGCATCCAGCCCGCCAACTCCATCCACTTGTTGTACATAATGTTTCGCGGATTATCGCTCCAGGCCCAGTGGTAGCCAGCAGTCCAGACTTTCCAAAAGCCCGCGGAGAAATAGATCACTCCCATCAACAGCAGGATAAAACGAAGCGGCAGACCGTACGCAGTTGCTGCTTCAGGAGGCGCGGTCGTTCCACGATCGGCCCGCCGCAATGACTTCCAGACTGCGTCGAGAGATAAGACGTCTGCGCAGGGACTGGCTGCCAGGATCGCCATAAACCAGATCAGATGGTGATAATGATTTATCTTGCCGAAGAACTGCGGCAGACCAAGCACGTACAGCGACAACACCAGACAAATGATCGTAGATGTCCGCGTAAACAAACCAACGATGCAGGAGAGGCAAACGACGACCAACGCAATTGAGGCCGCGCGCGCCAGCGGTTCGCTGATCGGCACATGGGCCAGGATGAATTGCAAACCGGTCGGTGGAAATCTCAGTTCAGTTGGCAGGTCGCCAAACCATGCTGTATTCCCTACGGAAAACGAAAACAGCACCAGGAGGAAGAAGATTATGCGGAAAATCGCCAGGTTGAATGGAGAGGTGGCTTCGGTGAAAAACGTGCGGACGAAACTCGGCGCGCGGTCACGAAATGGCAGCGCCGTCACGAGCAAAATGCTCATGCCTACGATTGCGATTTCGTATTTCAGCTTCATAGCGTTGGACCACCCATATCCGTCAGGTCTTATCAAATTCCGATCGACGTTCCATCAACGGCGGGTTCATACTCCTGGTGATCGAGCCTTCACGAATTGGCTGCCAACAGCTGTAACGCTCTCCCCGAACAAATTGGTAGCCGGCGATAAGAGCAGCGACATTCGCGAGCAAAAAGTACTGAGGCAAGGCGAGCGCTTTGCTGTGCCAGCCGACGAATTCAAGCGCGAGGGCCAGCAGCGCAAAACCGTAACCCGCCAGCTGCACCTCAAACAACAGTCGATAGAGGAGCGAGCCGGTTGAGAGCCCAGCCGACATTATTAGAAGACCCATCAAGAACACGGGTACGAAGTACCGCATGACTTTGTGCGACAAGAGCTGAACTCCATAGAGCCCGCTGCTGAATGGATTGAGCATTTCGCGATGCTGCCACAGATCGCTAAATGTCTGTGCAATGACTCTCACTCGCATTCTTAATTCGTTACTCTGACGCTGATTGGTTTCCTCGGTGCAGACGGCGTCGGGTTCATAAACGGTGCGCAATCCCTGCTCAACCATCTTCGTGGCAATGATGAAGTCGCTGCACGCGTCGTTCTCGAGCGGCACGTAAGCCGATCGTCGCACCGCATACAAGCATCCTGAGACACCGATAAGTGAGCGCGCGCGACTCTCGTGTCGCTTTAAAAAGGTTTCGTAGCCCCAGTAAGACTTTGCGCCGCGCCCTATATCGGACTGGTGATGATCGACGTAAACCAAGCGACCACCTACGCAACCGACCTGTTCGTCCGCAAAGTTCGGCACGATCTCTTTAAGAACATCCGGACGGTAGTGACTGGTCGCGTCAGAGAAGACGACGACTTCACCACTCGCTTTCGCGATCGCGGCGTTCTGCGCAGCAGTTTTGCCCAGCCGTTCGGGTTGACGATGAAGTTTCACGCCACGCGGCGCGAACTCTTTGGCAATCTCGTCTGTGCGATCCGTCGAGCAATCCGATGCCACGATCACTTCCAAAAGGTCGCGCGGATAATCCAGCGCCAGCGTGTTCTCGAGCTTGGCAGCGAGGGCGCGCTCTTCATTAAAGGCCGTGATGATGACGCTCACCTGCGGCAAACATTCTCCACGGTTGACGCGTCGGGGCCGCAACAAACTAATCGCGGCGATCAACATCGGATAGCCGACATACGTGTAGAAAAGTGCCGCCGCACTTAACCAGAAGACAATCTCGCCTGCGACTCTCATGTTCATGCGATGACCGCTTGCTCAGCACTCGCGACTGAGGCAGGTTCGGCGTTTTTCTTCCGGCGCTTCTAGATCGTCACAATCTTTCCGGTCTCTGACTCGTAGATGCGACGGAAGCAGACCGCGTATCCCACCAGGTAATAGACATTCCACACATAAGGCACCGACAGGAAGAAACTCGAAACCATGTAGACAAGCAGCGACGCCTGCAAACCCAGCGCGAGATAGTAGAAGTGCGAATCCTCTTTGACGCCGAATGTTTGCCGCGCAATCGCGGACAGTTTTCGCAGTGGCTTGACGATGAACATCGTGTAAAGCGTCAAAGCGATTAATCCCATCTCCGACGCTACCTGCGTGTAAGAGTTGTGCGTCACCAGCCCGCGATAAGACATGTTCGGTTGATAGTTGCCCATGCCAATTCCCAACAGCGGATGACGCAGCGCTACGTAAACCGAACGGAACAACTCACCTCGCCGCGAATCTGCCGAACCATTGGGATCGAGTTCCGGGATGAAGATCGAGAGCAAACGATTGCCGTAGCCGCTGGGCGCGACGAGGATCATTCCGATAGCCGCGATCAGAACGACGGCGGCGATTTCGATCTTGCTGCGGCGACCGATCCTGAAGGCGAAGAATGCAAACGTTACCAGCACGCCGAGAAACGCGCCGCGCGAATACGAAAGTACGATGGCGAAAATCATCAGCGCCGCGCAGATCGCGTGGATCGTCTTACGTAAAGGACCACGAGAACCAAAGAAAAACGCGACCGATAGCGGCAATATCGTAACGAGGTGCAGCGCCATGTCGTTTGTGTTTCCGAACAAGCCGGTGCCGCGGCCACCCGCGCGATAACCTTCGATCGTCATCAGACCAAGCCGATATTCGTTCATCGCGCCGATACTTAGCAGGACCGCGGTAATGATCGAAACCGATAACAGAACCTTAAGGCGCGCTTCAGTTCGAACGACATTGACGATTACGATAAAGACCAGGATCGCGCGAATGAACGTTGCGCTGAATTCCTGCCAGGCGATTAACGGATCGATCGCCAGCGGAATCGAAAGGGCCGCAGTCAGCATGAACAGCAATACAAGATTCACTTCCGCAGGCCGCGCCGTCAGCCTTCCTTCGAGCGTGATTTGCGTCGCTGCAAACGTTGCCAGGGTCACTATCCCAACGATCAGCGCCAGCGAATTTGTAATTGACGAGGGATAGAACTCTGCGGGACGGGCGTAGAGAACAACCGTGAAAAGAAAGAGTGCTCCAAATGAGAAGACATGACCGCGTTTGAGAAAAGGAGGGCCCTCAATCAACCGCTCGTTCTTCGTGATTGGTTGGGGTATCGCCAGGTCCTGAGGAATCGCGCGAAACGGCGGCGATTTTAGGGCAGCGCCCTGATTCACTCGCGGCGAACGCGAGCGAGTCACTGACTGATAGTCATCCTCGAGGTACTGCCTGATCATTTGGGCACTCTGAAAACAAAGAAGCGCAGGATGGCCCGCGCTTCTTGAAAGTCATTCGATATCCGTCGCCAGCGGTCGCGTTAACTGGCCATCGCTTCACTGTCGACCGGGACCATCGTGCGGACGCGCTCACGCAGGGCCAACTCGAACATGCGCGCTTCCTCGACTTCGGTAAAGGACAGGGCGCGCAATTCCTGCTCGATGCGGCGCCGGTAGTCCGATACCAAAGAGTCAGAAACGCCTAATGTGGCCGCAACTTCCAATTGCGTCGCATGGTCGGGACTCAAGTAACAGTGCCAGAGCACGCCCACCATGCGGTTGTACTGCTTGATTTTGCCGCGCACGTTGTCATGCAAGCTGACCAGAAATTTGTCCACACAGCCGGCTGCTTCCGCCTGTGATTCGTGGCGCAGCAGGCTCTCTTCCGGGTTTTCCCGGAGATCTGCAGGGTCATAGTGCGGGCCATCTGAATCCGGATCATCACCACCGAGCGGGACCAGATAGATGTCCATCACGGGCAGTCGCGACATCACCAGGCTGCGCAAGCTGCGTACATCTGCCGGCCCATCGATCGCTTCGAGGACGCTGACAATCAAATCTTCGAGATCAGAATTGCTGATCACTATCTGCGCATCGCCGGTGCAGCCAACCATGCGCGTATCGCGCTGACGGACCGGGATCATGTGTGCGCGCTGCTCCATCTCATGCGAGCCGCGGTTGGGCTTGTTGTCGGGCCATTCACTCAGGCCATACACACGATCGGCGAGCCGTCGGTGCAGCTCTTCGCTTTGGCCGATGCTATCAAAGCGGCGGAAGTTGGAGCTCGATTGAATCAACGTCGAGATGCGGCGGGCGAGGCGATAGCTCTCGGGATGTCGCTTTCGCAATTCAGCCGTCAACAAGTTGGTCAATTCGATCTGGCCAATCTCGCATTCGATCTCGGCATCAGTCATCGACGTGTCGAGGTAATGCTGGAAGCGAGATTTGGTCAGCAGTTGCACGAACAACTCCTGAGTCAGATCAGTGTAAGCGCTGGTGGCGCCTTCCTCGATGAGCAAACCCGCGCTGCGCGAGGCACGCACCAGCGGATGATTGCTGACAATGCGGTGAAGTTCAGCCCACAAGCGGTTAACATCAGAGTTGCGCAAACTGTCGACCCAATGTCCGGCTCGGGCACTGCGTTCGGCAGACCGGCTGGAGCGCGACACTTCACGGGGCACACTGACGCTGGAATCCTGCGTAGTCTTTTGAGTAATTGATTTCACGGTAGTTGTCTGGTCCCGAGGATGAGAGTGGATGTTCACTAGTTGGCGGCTAGTGACTTGAGCGATGATCACTGCATCCGATTTGGCTGAACGTCTTGCTTATGACAAGAGGATCTGATCATCCGCTATGGGAAAGCGTGAGATGCTGGGGCAACCTGCTCGGCTGAGAGAGCGACGGCCTGATCAAAACGCGTACAGCTTCTGTTGTTAATTTCAGTCCCGACGGATTTCGCATCCCTGACCTTCTCCTGCCAATGATGCGTTGGGGAACTGGAGGTTCGACGAGGGCCGTTTAGGCCGCTTATCGAAACTGCGGGAATCAAGGAGTGGTTCGCTCCCCGATCAACCTACAGCCATATTAACAAACAGGCCTGACAATGAGCAACATTTTTTTACGCAGCAGGTAAACCATTGAAAACATTAGGCCAAATGGCTATTTTCGCCCGTCAGCTCTCTGGAAGTTTCTGCCTATTCGTTCTTTGATGGTCATGGTTAGGTGTATAGAGCCCAGGGAAATGTCGTCATCATCTGTCAAAAGATTCTGCAAGACTCCCGCGTGTCCGTCCTCTGAAAAGTTACTCGATCACGATCGACATCGGTTACCGCTCTACGATCGCGCGTCCATCGAAATTCACCTGCGCGGTTGCGACTTTTGTAGTGCTGAGCTCCAACTTTTGAAGTGTTATCGCGCCGGAGAAAGCGCTGCGTGTCGAGCCGCTGAGATGCCTCTGGATTTTCGACGCCTGGCGGAAGATCTCCTGAGCAATGCTGCGCGAGGATTTGTGCGCGCGTCGACGCTCTTGAAAACGCAGGGATGGTCTCACTGAATCGCTGAACCTACGTTACGCTGCCGCTTTCTTCAGGCCTCGGCAGTTCAATTGTAAACCTGCTTCCTTGTCCGAAGGTTGATTCCACCTTTACTTCTCCACCGTGGGCCTTCGCGAGGTGCTTAACGATGGCCAGGCCCAGGCCGGTACCACCGAGTTCGCGGGAACGCGCGCGATCGACTCGATAAAATCTTTCAAACAGACGTTCGAGATGATGCGAGGGGATTCCCTCGCCGGTATCTTCAACTGAGATCTGATCGTTATCTGATTTGTTCAACACGATCGAAACCGTTCCACCGTCGCGATTGAATTTGATAGCGTTCTCGATCAAGTTCGTGAGCATCTGCACCAGACGATGCGGATCGGCGAACACCCGCGCATTTTCCGGAACCAGATTGCGGACCGCAATGTTGCGAGAGGTCGCGCTGGCTGCCACGCTGTTGATGACATCCTCGACCAGCGCATGCAACGGAACTGGTTCAGGGTAAATCTTTACGTTGCCCGCTTCGATCGCGCTCAGTTCCAAAATGTCGTCGATCAGGTGATGCATGCGCGCGGCGTTTTTCTGAATGATCGTCAGAAAGCGTTGATTGTTGTTTGGATCATTGAGCGCGCCCGCTTCGAGCGTTTCGGCGAGCGCTACGATCGAGGTGAGCGGTGTGCGCAGTTCGTGGGAGACGTTCGACAGAAACTCCTGCCGAATCAACTCCAGACGTTCCAATCGGGTCACGTCAAAGAAAACACCAACAGCGCCAGTCGAGCCGTTATTCGTGTGCAGAGGTACGACGCGCAGATCGAACACGCGCCGATCGGGCGCAAATGTTTCCACTTTCACGCCCGCGCGCTCGCTGCCTCGCACACCTTCGAGAAATGCTTCGTAAATGGCCGGGTTTCGCGTTAATTCGGTGAGTCGTTTTGAATTGATCGAGTCGCCTACGTTGATGAAAAGATGCTTCGCCGCATGATTTGAGGCGACCACCCGCATCTCGCTATCGATCACGAGCAGCCCTTCGCTCATCTCGTTCAGCGTGGCCTTCAACAGATCGATGGGAAACTCTGTGGTGGTACTCGGGTTTTGCACATCCGCTCCTGGCTGAGCGTCCGCTCGACCGGCGATCCACAAACCGATGCCGAATCCGGCGGACAGCCCGGCGACGCCAAATGCAAGCCAGCGAAACGTTGTAAAGAGGAATATAGAAGAGAGTGCGATCGCGGCAGCGACGGCGATTAGAACAACAACGAGGCGCCGGTACTTAGCCATCAACCTGATCCGAAGACGACGAGGGTGAGTCACAGCCAGTGAAACGGTAGCCGACGCCTACCACCGTCTCGATGCAGTTGCCACATGTCTCGAGTTTCTGTCGCAGCCGGCGAATGTGCACATCCAACGTGCGCGCATCGCCGTAATAGCTGTAGCCCCAGACCTGATCGAGCAACTGCTGACGAGTAATCACGCGTCCCTTCTTCCTCGCCAATGTCGACAGCAACTGAAATTCCTTATGCGTCAGCTTCACGCCCTTGCCGTCGCATGAGACGCGCACATCTTCAAAATCAATCCGCAAACGTGCATCGTCATAGGATTCGCCCGGCTCGCCTTCGATTCTGCGGAGGACCGCGCGCACGCGCGCGAGCAGCTCGCGAACCGAGAATGGCTTGGCGATGTAATCGTCGGCGCCTACATCCAAACCCGCGACGCGGTCCGCTTCAGAGGTCTTCGCGGTCAGCATAATGATGGGCGTCTTGCGCGTTTGATTTTCGCGACGCAGGCGCCGGCACAACTCCATGCCGTTCATTCCCGGCAGCATGAGATCAAGAATGATCAGTCCCGGAGAATTCTGCGCCTCCAGCGCCAGCTGCAAGCCCTGCTCACCGGTTGAGGCAATGGTCGAATGAAAGCCGGCCGCGTCGAGATTGTAGCGAACGCTCTCGGCGATGTCGGGATCGTCTTCGATGATTAGAGCAGAACGCGGCATGAAGAGCTGTGTGTGAAATCCGTTTTAGGTCACGAGGGAATGAATCAGTTCGATAATGAAGAAGGAAATAGCCGCGAAGACAGCCGCTGCTGGAATCGTGAGAACCCACGCCCAGACAATTCTGCCGGCGACCCGCCACTTCACGGCCGACAGCCGGGTTGTCGATCCAACACCGGTGATCGCGCCGGTAATCGTATGCGTCGTTGAGACGGGAATACCCAGAAATGTCGCGGCAAACAAAGTAATCGAACCCGCGGTCTCAGCACAGAAGCCGCCCACCGGCCGCAGCTTGGTAATCCTCGATCCCATCGTGTGGACAATTCGCCAGCCACCCGACAAGGTCCCCAGCGCAATGGCTGCGTGCGCCAACAACACAACGTAAAGCGGAATCGCCGGCAGCGCGCCTTTTGGCCCCATTTGAAGATTAAACAGCCCGCCGGTCGCGAGCACCGCAGTGATTATTCCCATCGTCTTCTGCGCGTCGTTACCACCATGGCCCAGAGAATATGCTGCGGCCGAGAGCAATTGACCGCGGCGAAATGTTTTATCCACCTGCGCGGGCGTCCACCGATGAAATATCCAATACACGGCGACCATCAAAACAAACCCGACAACGAATCCAATGACCGGCGACGCGACTATAAAAATCAGAGTCTTAATCCAGCCTTCCGGCTTTAATAATCCACCGACCCCACGAAATGCGGCGATGGCCGCTCCGCCATAACCACCAATCAGCGCGTGCGAACTCGACGTTGGCAAACCCAAATACCACGTGATGAGGTTCCAAATGATGGCGCCCATCAACCCGGCACAGAGCACGTACAAGCGCATGTCCTGGCGAATCAAATCGATGCGCACCAGGTCGCCGCCGATTGTCTTAGCCACGCGCGTACCGAAAATCGCGAAGGCGACGAAGTTGAAGAGCGCGGCCCAGATCACTGCGTACCGAGGCGACAACACGCGGGTTGATACAACCGTCGCGATCGAATTCGCGGCGTCATGAAACCCGTTCGTAAAATCAAAGATCAGGGCGATCAGAACGATCGTGAGCGCAATGGCTACTGTCGTGGTCATTCGTGTGCGTCGAAAAGTATCCGGGATGATTGAAAGCGCTCGTCATTCAATCACACTTTCCGTAGCACTGGCTAGTAACTCAGATCAGAAATCAATAAGCCCAGCTCAATGGCGATGCTTAATGATCGCGGCTTCGGCCATGTACACAGTTAACTCACAAATATCCGTCACGTAATCTCCGATTCGCTCAAGGTGTTTCGCGACAAACAGCAAGCGCGCATCGCGACTTGCCGTGGCCGGCTCTTTCGCCATCAACTCAATCAAATCATGAAAGATTTGGTTGTAAAGATTGTTGATTTCCGCGTCCCGCTTTATGACTTCGCGCGCCGCAGCAGGATCGCTGCGGGTGAAGGCATCCAGCGCGCTCGCCAGCATCGACGAGGCGATCTCGCCCATTTCCTGAATTCGGATGTGGTTGTTCAGCTCCGGTTCATTAGTGAGCTCGATGGCCGCCCGCGCGATGTTGCAAGCATGGTCGGCGATGCGTTCGAGTACCGGGGCCATCTTCGTCACGGACATCACGAATCGCAGGTCGCGCGCGGCTGGTTGACGCAACGCAAAGATGTCAATCGCGCGCCGATCGACTTCGACTTCGAGCTGATCGACAGTGTCGTCATGCTCCAGGACTTCCCGGGCCTCACCGGTGTCTCTTTCCGCGAGCGCATGCATAGCGTGGCGCAGCGCGGCTTCGGTTTCGCCGCCCAGACGCAAAATTGCGTCGCGCAGTTCGTCTAATTCCTGATCAAGATGCCGGTGAACTTCAGTACTCATCCAAATCTTCCTGTAATGTAATCTTCGGTCAGCTTCTCGTTCGGCGCCGTGAACATCTTTTCGGTGCTGTT
>Ga0134121_10001149_pt1 | contig 25658 bp, 20 predicted proteins | sample KB301_FD_96463 | JGI IMG/M metagenome (GOLD analysis project Ga0134121, IMG submission 96463) | Terrestrial soil microbial communities without Nitrogen fertilizer from Kellogg Biological Station, Michigan, USA - KB3-0-1 | ecosystem: Environmental > Terrestrial > Soil > Unclassified ... | reverse complement strand
GATTCGAGTTGGTGCGAATGACGTCGGTGATTACTTCAGGCTCAACCGGCTTCGGAGTGGGTGTTGGCTTCGGTTTCCAAAGCGGTGGCGGCGGCGGTAAGTCTTTGATAGTTTGCGCCTGCGCGGTTGGTGTAGACAGAAAAAGGGCCAGCACTCCTATCAGTAACGCCGGCCACAAAAGTTTTTTCTCAACCCCCAGAATCATCTTCGACACCCTTCGAGCCTGTTTCATGCCGCCATGTTGCTGGCTGCAGGTTCCTTATCCTACCGCGTTTATGACGGCATGATCCATGACTCTTTTGGTGCCGCGCAACATGCGCGGAGTTGCACTGTCAAAGTGAACCCCGCGCTGCCCACATTAGTTGCCTGAACCCGAGGTACCCGGATTCATGGTCGGCGCTGGCGCTGTGAGTCCCTTGTTGACGAGCAACTTGATCTCAACGCGTCGATTCTGTGCACGACCTTCACGTGTTTCATTCTCTGCAACCGGATTCATTTCACCGTAGCCATACGGCGTCACGATTCGGCGCAGTGGAATGTTGTGGTTCTCAACGAGGTAACGAATCACTGCATCAGCACGACGCTGGCTCAACTGACGATTCAGGTTTACGCTGCCGCGCGAGTCGGCGAAACCGGAAACCTCTAGCACATAGCCCTTAGCGTTCAAAGCCTTGCTCGCGATGTCGTCCAACGTTGTCTTCGATTCTGGCGAAAGTATTGAGCTGCCTGATTTGAAGTTCACGGCAGCAGTTTGCTGTGGGGCGTAGTCGTCGAGAGATGAAATGCGCTCGTTGGTCGCATTCACACCGGCGACAGCCGCGTCAGCAGTTGCCTGTGCAGCTTTCGCGCCGCCTCGCGCTGCGTTTGAAACAGCCGCGAGCTCTTCCAACTGGCCCGACAGGCGTTGCGCATTCGCTTCAACCTGGCTCAGTTTGTTTTCCGTGTCAGACGCTCTCTCTTCGAGTGGCGCAGCGCGCGACTCGACCGCGCGGGCAACGCGCATGTCTGATTCATTGAACCGGATCTTCTCTGCGTCCAACTCACCCTGTCCATTGCCACGTCCTTCAACTTCAACGTTGAGGCCGCGGAGGATGCTGGTCTGTGCGAAGTTCGTGCCGCCTCGCAGGAACCCACCTTTTGTCTTCACACTGGTCCTGTCGCTCAGCCGAACAACCGTGTCCACGCCATTCATGTCACGGACGGTGAATGTATCAGAATCACGCCGGGTGACAACGCCTTTGAGCTTCAATTTCTGGCCGCTCGTGACGGTGCGCGAACCGGCCGGGTTGGTCGTGTCTTGGGCCAATAAGGGGGAGGCTGAGAAGACTAACAGGCAGGTGGCAAGCACTGCCGGGGCAAACATTTTCTGTTTAGTGAATACCATCGAATTTATCTCCTTCAAACTGGTGACTAGTTAACGCGCTCTTTCGCGCGCGTCTTCTTCAAGCTAACAACGGCGAGTTTTTCTCCTCGCCTCCCGCTCGTTAATTTTTGCGGATGACATCATTTAGATCGTCACCGCACTTAAGTCAATAGCCTCGGCTTTTCTTCATCGAATCACCACTTTATCGCAATAAGACAGGCCACAGATTATCACGGATTTCAAACGGATTATTCTTTATCCGTGCGAAATCCGTGACATCTGTGGCCTGGTTTGAAGGGAAATTAAACCGAAAAGTCGCCTGCTTCGAGCTCTTCTTTGATGAAAGCAAGGAAGCGTTCTGCGTCCGCCCCATCGATCACACGATGATCGAAGCTGAGGGCAAAGTAGGCCATCCAGCGAATGCCGATGAAGTCGTCGCCGTCAGGCGTAGTCATCACTTTTGCACGCTTTTCTATCTTTCCGACGCCTAAGATAGCCAGTTGTGGCTGGTTGATAATCGGTGTACCGAAAAGGCCGCCAAACACGCCTGGATTCGTGATCGTGAAGGTGCCGCCCGTAACTTCGTCGGGCTTTAACTGCTTGGTCCGGGCGCGATCTGCAAGATCGTTTGCAGCGCGAGCAAGCCCGGAAATGCTCAAGTCGTCAGCGCGTTTGATTACCGGCACAATCAAACCCCCATCAAGCGCGACCGCCATACCGAGATTGATGTCCTGCTTGTAGATGATCTGGTCGCCGTTTACCTGTGCGTTGAAGATGGGAAACTTTCGCAAGCCTTTGTTCACGGCCTCGAAGATAAACGGCATGAAGGTGAGCTTGGTCCCGGTCCGCTCGTAAAACGCATCGCGATACTTGTCGCGTAGTCGTGCGATGCGAGTCATGTCGATCTCGTAAACGGTAGTGACGTGCGCGGAAGTGCGTCGCGACAGGACCATGTGCTCCGCGATCTTCTTGCGCATGACGCTCATCTGCTCGACGCGATCGCCAAGCTGGGGTCTTGGTGGCGGTGGCGCGACGATCTCCTGTGGCGGAGCCGGGGCAGGTGCAGCAACGCGCTCGGCCGGGCGTTGCGGTGGTGCTGCGGTGCTTCCCGATTCGATGTAGCTGAGAATGTCGTTCTTGGTTACACGACAACTTAGACCAGTGCCTTCGAGTTGTGAAATATCGACGTTGTGCTCCTGCGCGATCTTGCGCACGAGAGGGCTCGACTTGGTCCGGCGCAATTCTTCCGCAGTTGCAGCACTGCCATCTTTTTTCTCTGCCGTTGGTGGTGCTGGCGGCGCAGCTTGTTGTGGCGGCGGCGCTGGCGCTGGTTTCGTCTGAACCGGTGGCGGCGGCGGCGGTGGTGCGGCTTGTTGTGGAGGCGGTGGAGGAGGAGCAGGCGCTGGTGGCGGAGGCGCAGGTGCTTCTGCTTTCGCCGGCGCCTGTACGGTTGCAGATGCCTGATCACCATCAAGCACAGCCACAACTGTGTTCACTTCGACCGTGTCGCCTTCTTTGAATCTGACTTCGGTTAACGTTCCCGCCGCGGGCGATGGAATCTCTGCGTCGACTTTATCCGTCGAGATCTCAAACAGCGGCTCGTCTCGCTCAACGCGTTCTCCAACCTTCTTCAACCACTTCGTAATCGTTCCCTCCGCGATGGACTCACCCATCTGCGGCATCACCACTTCAGTGCTCATCTCTACTCCAGTTTGTCAGTAAGCCGCCAGCTTGCGTGCTGCGTCTACGACGTCTTTTATTTGCGGCAAGTAATAATCTTCCAACGGCGGCGAATACGGCACCGGCGTGTCGATCGATGCGACGCGAATTACCGGCGCATCAAGCCATTCAAATGCTTCTTCAGCAATCAGCGCCGAGATCTCACCACCGATACCTCCGGTGCGCGAAGCTTCGTGCAGCAGGATTGCTTTGCTTGTCTTCTTCACACTCGCGAGTATCGCGGCCTTGTCGAGCGGCGCCAGAGTTCGCAAGTCGATAACTTCAACGTCGAGACCTTCCTTTTCGAGCTCTTCAGCAGCATCGAGCGCCGTCAGAACCATCGCCCCGAACGTGATGATCGACAAGTCTCTTCCCGCGCGCGCCACACGCGCCTTTCCGATCTCGACGATGTAATCATCGGACGGCAACTCTTCGCGCAGTCGTGGCAAGCGATAAAGTTTCTTGTGCTCGAAGAAGAGCACCGGATCGGGATCGCGGATCGCGGCTTTGATCAGTCCTTTAGCATCGTAAGCCGTCGATGGCTCGACAATCTTCAGTCCCGCAGTGTTCAGGAAGAACGATTCCGCGTTGAGCGAATGGAAAGGGCCTGATCGCACTCCCCCTCCGCATGGACCACGAAACACCGCCGGAATGCCTGCGCCCCAGCGATATCGACACTTCGCAGCGTAGTTCGTCAGCAGATCGAAGCCCGCGGAAATGAAATCGATAAACTGAAACTCCGCGACCGGACGCATTCCCATCAACGCCGCGCCACACGCAGCTCCGACAATCGCACCTTCCGAGATCGGCGTGTCGATCACGCGTTCTTTGCCAAACTGATCGATCAATCCGTCAGTGACTTTGAACGCGCCGCCATACGCGCCGACGTCCTCCCCGATCACAAACACGGTCGGATCGCGTTCCATCTCCTCCCAGATTCCCTGGCGAATAGCCTCGACGAGCGTCGCCTGTCCACCACGTTCCGGGCGCGCAGATTTGTGTTCTTTTTTGACGGCAGTCGACATCGTTAGATACTCAAGCTGACTTGTTTTACCGCTCTGATACGCGCTTTAGGATTATTGGGCCAGGGAGGATTTACAAGCAGCCGTTCTCCCTTTGGATCTATCATCACGTCCAGCCCTTCCATTGGATACGCACCTAGCAAAACCTCGGAAGTGCCCGGCATGACAACAGCGCTTACGATTGTGGTTTTACTTTCGAAACGAATCTCGATCGGACCTACAATGTCTACTTCAATTACGGTTTCATCTGCCATCTCGACAGCTTGCCGGTCTATCACAGGCAAGTCTAGTTGGTGCTGGACTTCTTCATTAATAACAAGGTCCCAGGCTCCACTATCGACCAGTGCCCTGCATTTGACCTTTTTGATTTCACTCTCGAGCCGAATCCCGTGGCGATGAAGGACCACGTCATCTTCATTAGTTAATTCGATTTCCGCATAGACATATCCCATTCCTCTTCCTCCGGTAAGTGAGGTACCTTTGGTACTTCTGTCTTTGTAGTTTGCTGGTTTCAGCATCGTTTTAACCCTCCAGGACCTTTGGTCTAAACGCCGGCGGGACGATGTTGTTTTCGAAAACTCCGTACGCCGCCTGCTCGCCTTCGGGCATTGGTGAAGATTCAGCCCAGGCGCAGTCTTCGTCAATCTCGCGGAGAACACTCGCATCGATCTCTTCGAGCTTCTCCTTCGTCGCGTGATTGCACTCCAACAAATACCGTTCGTAACGATCGAGCGGATCGTTGTTCTTCTCCCACCACTCGACCTCGCCTTCCCCGACGTAACGCTGATCGTCGTGCTCAGCGTGTCCTTTGCGGCGATACGTCTTCGCTTCGATCAAAACGGCGCCGCCGCCACGTCGCGCATAATCAGCCGCCTGCTTTGTCACTTCGTAACACGCGACCACATCATTGCCGTCGACGATGTGCGAAGGAATACCGTACCCAGCCGCCTTCTCAGCGAGATCGCGCACGGCTGTTTGCAGACTCGTCGGCGTCGAGTAAGCGTAGTGATTGTGTTCGGCGACAACGATCAGCGGCAGTCGCTGCACCGCGGCGAAGTTGAGCCCTTCGTGAAATGCGCCGGTGCTCATACCGCCGTCGCCGATGTAGGCCACGGCCACAAACTTCTTCTTCTGCATGCGCGCGCCGAGCAGGATGCCGGTCATGACCGGAATCATGTCTCCCAAATGCGAGATTGGGCCAATGAAGCCCTTCTGCATGTCGCCGAAATGGATGTTGAGATCTTTGCCGCCGGATGGTCCCCACGCTTTCGCCATGTACTGCGCGAAGATCTCACGCGGGCGAATGCCTTTCACGAGCACGGCGCCGAGGTCTCTGATCAAAGGAGTGATGAAGTCATGCGGCTGGAGCGCGTAGGCGGTGCCGACTGCCGTCGCTTCCTGGCCCAGCGAGCGGAAAACGCCACCGACAACCTTCGTCTGCCGGTACAGATTCACGAGCCGCTCTTCAACGAGACGCGTGAGCTTCAGGTAACGATAAAGATCGAGATGCTGCTCGGGGTTGAGCGTCGTCTCAGTGGAGCAGCTCAGCGGTTTGCCGTCGACGGCCTTGCGCGGCGCGTACTTCGTGCTCACGCGCATTTGAAAGCGTGGGCGCGCTGGACGACGACGCCTGCGTTTTTCTGGAGATGAATTTTCAGCCACAGATGACACGGATTTCTTTCTGATTTATATGTGAATAGCGAGATCGTGGACGCCCTCGGCAGCTTCCATCACAGCCTCGGAGACCGTTGGGTGGGCGTGCATCGTTCGCCCTAATTCATCCGCCGTTGATTCGAGTTGCATCGCCACGCACGCTTCGGCAATCAGCTCCGTCGCGTGTGGTCCGATGATGTGTACTCCGAGAATCTCGTCGTACTTCTTCTCGCTGACAATCTTGACGAAACCTTCTTCCTCGCCGAGTATGCGCGCTTTGCCCGACGCCGAGAACGGAAACCTCCCGACCTTCACGTCGTAACCCTGCTCCTTCGCTTTCGCCTCGGTCAGCCCGACGGATGCCACTTCCGGATCGCAGTAAGTACAATTCGGGACTAATCTTAAATTGATTGGTCGGACGTCCTTCTTACCGGCCATATGCTCGACCGCGACGATCCCTTCTTTCGACGCAAGGTGGGCCAGCAACGGCGTCGGCACTACGTCGCCGATCGCATACACACCCTTTTCCGCTGTCTGCTGATACTCATCCACCTGGATGAACCCTTTTTCGACTTTGATCTTCGTGCCTTCGAGACCGAGCCCCTGCGTGTAAGGCATACGCCCGACAGCGACCAGCAACATCTCGGCTTCGAGACTTACTGCCTCACCTTTCGAAGTATTGCCGGTCACACGCACGCCAGTCTCAGTCTTCTCGAGCTTTTGGAGCTTCGTATCGACCTGCGACTTGATCCCGCGTTTACGGAAACTGCGTTCGAGCTCTTTCGAAACTTCCTCGTCCTCGAGCGGCACGAGTCGCGGCAGAAGCTCAACAATCGTCGTCTCCGCACCGAAACGCGAATAAACAGACGCAAACTCGACACCGACAGCGCCCGCTCCCATCACGATCAACGACTTCGGTACCTGCTGCAACTCGAGAATATGATCGCTGTTGACGACGTGCTGCCCGTCAGTCTCAAACCCCGGAATCGGCCGCACGACCGAACCCGTCGCGATAATGATGTTTTTCGTCTCGAGCGTCTGCTTTTTGCCTTCAGCATCGGTGACTTCAACTTTGCCCGGCAACGCGAGCTTGCCCGTGCCTTTGAACACAGTCACCTTGTTTTTCTTCATCAAATACTCGATGCCCTTCGAGTTTTTCAGCACCACCTTGTCTTTTCTCTTCTGCACATCCGCAAAAGCAAGCTGAATGCCCGACGCCTGCACGCCAAAGTCAGCCGCGTGCTGCATCTGTTCATAAATGTGGGCCGACATCAACATCTGCTTCGTCGGGATGCAACCGCGCAGCGTGCATGTGCCGCCGAGCCGGTTATCTTTCTCGACTATCGCAACTTTCAAACCCAACTGACCCGCTCGTATCGCTGCCACATATCCACCAGGCCCGCTACCGATAATCGTTACGTCAAACTGTTCGTTCGCCAATTTTGTAGGTTTCCCCTCGTCAAGTGCGGTAATAAAAGAAAAGACCGGGCATTATAATCAATGCCACAAAGAGGCACAAAAGCAGCAACGATCACAAAAGGCACATACAAAGCCCACAAAAGGCACAAAAAGCAGCTCTTCAGCTTTTCATTTTGTGTCTCTTGTGGCTTTGTATGTGCCTTTTGTGATCTGCTCGTGTTTAGAACTCGAAACGAGCAGCAAACTGCACCTGACGCTCGCGGAACAACGTGCTGTCAGCGCCGGTGACGTTAAAGAACGGGTTGGTGCCCACGCCGTTGAAGGTCAACGTCGTGCCCGCCTGGTTATAAATGGTCGGGTTGACGACCGTGACCTGCGTGCGATTGAACACGTTGAAGCCTTCAGCCAGCACTTCGAGCTTGACACTCTCAGTCAGGCTGAATCGTCGCGAAAGCCTTGCATCGAGGTACCAAATGTTCGGTTGCTTGAAGAAGTTGCGTGGCACTAACGCAAAGCGCGTCGCGCCACCAGAACCATTTATGCCGCCGCCGGGCGTCGTATTGGAAGCGAAGCCGAACGAAGTCGGGGTGACGTTACCGCTGATGTTTCCGGTAACTCGCTGTCCCGAGAAGGCATTCAGAATCGGCGCAATCGTCCAGCCGTTAAAAATCGCTTTAGCGGCTCCGTCAGCGAATGGATTCGGGTTGTAGACCGCGCTTACCACAAACTTTTGCCTGCGATCGAAGAGTGAGAGCGCATCCTCGCCTGACTGATCAAAGGCATTGAAAGGCAGATTATTTGCAGTGAACGTTTGCGAACTCTGGCCTGTGTCAGAAGCACGCGACAAGGTGTAGTTCGCCTGGAACTGTAATCCGCGTGTCAGGCGACGGTTAGCCTGCAAAACCAGCGCGTGATACTTGGAAACCACATCACTTCGAATTTCCGTGATCTGCGCGAAAGCAGTGTTGGGACGTGGTCCGACAAAGATCGGCGTCAAGTATGTTTGACCAGCAAATGGGCCACCGACGATGTTCAGCGCTACCGTACGCGCCGGAGGCGGCAGGTTGGTGTCGACGAAGTTTGGCAACGAATTACCGAAGCTGCCGAGATACGAAGCCGAAACCACCGTGTTTCTCGAGATCTCGCGCTCGACAATGAAGTCCCACTGATGAATCTGAGGCAGTTGGAAATCGTCATCGAAGTACTGCACGGCGCCTACCGGCGGATTTGAGGCAGGCAACAGGTTCGGATAAATCGGAAGCAATGCGCAGTTATCCGGCGTTTGACCTGCGCATGCGGCCGGAAGATTTGTTGCACTCGTAATAAACTGTCGCTGACCTCGATCAGTGCCAACACCTGTATTTACGAGCGTGTTGTAAACGGTCGAGTTGATCACACGGCCATAATAGAGGCCCCAGCCACCGCGAACACTGGTCTTGCCATCACCGCTGACGTCGAACGCAAAGCCGATGCGTGGTCCAAAGTTGTTCCGGTCATCGACTTTGTTATTCGTCTGCGGCAGCCCCGGATTTACGTTTACCGGATCCGGATTGAGCTGGTACTCGTAACGCAGACCGAGATTCAAAGTGAATCGCGGTGTAACGCGCCAGTCGTCCTGAAGGAAGTAATTAAGGTCCGTGGTCTTCATCGTCAGGCCCAGCACCCCAAAGCCCTGGTTGAAGTTACCTGCGTAGCATTTGCCCGCGCGGCGAGTTGAACCAATGCACAGACCGAAACTTTCGTCGCCATTGTTCGCGATGTTGTCAGGAACAAGAGAGCGAATCGAACCATTGGTCGTGAAGTTGACGTAATCAACGATGAAATCCGGAAGTCCGGTGGTAGCGCCGGTGTAGTTGAACTCACCACCCGAGAATCGGAGGTTGTTGATGATGTCCTTGACGAAGTTGATGTCGCCACCCCATTTGAAGGTGTGATTGCCTGTAGTAAACGTGACGGTGTCGGCAAACTGCCAACGTCTCTCATCCGGAAATGAAGCGCGCTCGAGAAATTCGGGCATTCCAAACGAGAAGGTCGTAGCGCCGACGAGGATCGTCTGCGGTGACCTGCCGCCAACAGCATTCGTCGGCTCTCCCGGAATAGGAGGCTGACTAAACTGAAACTCGTTGTCGCGGCCCCACTGAAAGCGAAACTCGTTCAGGAGATTAGGAGTGAGCGTTGAAGCGAGCTTCGTGTTCAACGAGTCGATCTGGACAAAGTCGTCGCCGAAATTGTCGACGGCGCGCGTGTTCGTGGCCTGCGTCTGAATTCCCGCGGGCGAATTCCAACGCAAACGGTTGTAACTGACTGTCAGCGTGTTCTTGTCGTTGATAACCCAATCGACCTTCGGCAGCAAAAGTTTTTGGTCGCCAGTCCTCGGAACCGGACCAGACAGTGTGGACAGGAAGCCGAGCGTGCTGTCGATTTGGGCGTTTGTCAGACCGCGATTGCGCAGCGCAGTACGATTAGCCGCACTCAGATTCAGAAACCCGTTCTGACCAAAAACTGCGAGGCCGGGAAAGTCTCGGTTCTGCTGATCGTAGCTGAAGAAGAAGAACGCTTTGTCTCTTACAATTGGGCCACCGATCGTGCCGCCAAACTGGTGACGCACGTCTTTCGGCTTGTAACCAACCGGTGTAAAGACGCCGTTAACCAGTTCCTGACGAACAGCCAGCGGATTTCGAGCGCCCCACTTGTTATTGCGCTGGTAGTAAAACGCCCCGCCGTGAAAGTCGTTCGTGCCGCTCTTCGTGATCGCGTTGACGACACCGCCGGCTGAACGGCCATACTCCGCCGAGTAACTCGAAGTGTTGACCTGAAACTCACGAATCGCAGCCTGGCTGACCGAGTAGCTGATACGCGTGCGACCGCGCTCTTCAGCGAAGAACGCCTGGTTGTTGTCGCCACCATCGATCGTGTTGTTATTTAGCAGGCCGGAGATGCCGCGAAAGCTGATCAAACCGAACGTGCCGTCGGGCACCGCACCCGGAGTCAACAAAGCGAAGTTTGACCAACGACGACCGTTGATTGGCAGCTCGTTGATTGAAGTCTGGTTGATGTTGGTTGAGAAATCCTGTTGCGTCGTATTGATGACCGGCGCCTCAGCACTGACGTCGACCGTACCGGTTACCGGACCAACCGAGAGTGCGACCTCGAGACTTGTTTCACGTCCGACTTCAACCACCACGTTTTCCTGCGTGATCTGACTGAAGCCGGCTGCGTTCACGGTGACGGAATAGATTCCCGGTTGCAGGTTTGCGACCTTGAAACGTCCGGTATCGTCACTCGTGGCCGTGTCTTCTTTATTAGTGCCGGCATTTTTCACGGTTACTGCCGCGCCCGGCACGACTTCTTTATTGGGATTGGTAACGACGCCGCCGATCGAACCTGTAGTGGTCGATTGCGCGAGTCCTACTGCGGTGAGAGCGAACACCATAAGGCTCGCAAAAAAGAGCTTCACTATTTTCGACATACTGGGGAACTCCTTAGGCTATGAGTTAACTGTTGAATGCGCTTCAGCCCGTGGGCTGCGCCGGTGTTTGCCAGTTTGCAAGAGCGTCTAAATTAAACTCAGAAGGATATGTGCGAGAGTTGACTTCTACCACTATCCGCCCTTCTTTAGCAAGGTTTTTAGAGTACCGCACAGCGATTAAATCGGTGTAAAGAGAAAACGCGGATGACACGAATTAAATCCGCATCATCCGCGTCATCCGCGTCACTGATCGTCTAGAACTCGAAGCGAACAGCTAACTGAATCTGACGTTCACGGAAGAAAAAGCCGTTGGACAAGTCACTCGGTGTACCGAACGTCGGATCGAAAGTACCAATCACGTTCGTGCCGGATGCTGACAGAACATACATTCGGTTATTCACACCCGTCACTTGCGTACGGTTGAAAATGTTGAAGCCTTCAGCCAGGAATTCGATCTTGGATCCTTCTGTCACCTTGAAGCGACGTGAGATGCGCAAGTCGACGTACTTGATTGAAGGTGCATGGAACGCATTGTTTGGCGTCAAACCAAATCGCAGCGATCCGTTCGAACCGTTGATGCCGCCCGCCGGGCTGGTTCCGAAAGTGCTGCCAGTAGCAACACCGGCAGGAGGAGTGAAGGCATTGGTATTCGCAGTGTAGCGGAAGCCTGAATACATGTTGACGATTGGCGCAATCGTCCATCCGTTCAGGATTGCTTTTGCAGTGTCACCAAAGCCGGTGAAGTTGGTGTTGTAAACAACGCTTGCGACGAATTTGTGGCGACGATCGAATGGAGACAAGCCGCTATCCTGCTGCGGATCGAAAGGATCGAACAACGCTGAGAAGCCCGGAGTAAACGTGGCTGAGCTCTGCGCGCCGCCGTTGTCCTGCGCTCGCGAAAGCGTGTAGCTGCTTTGGAATTGCAGGCCGTGCGTCAGGCGTCGGTTCGCCTGCAACACGAGAGCGTGGTACTTCGTCGAGACGCTGTCGCGAATCTCGAGAATGTTGCCGAAGGCGGTGTTGGGCCGCGCGCCGCGGTAGTACGGAAACGCCCAGGTCTGACCTGCGAATGGTCCATCGACGATGCTTACTCGCCCTTGTGCAGTTGGCGGATTCAGGTTCGTATCGACAAACGTCGTGAGATGTTGTCCATAGCTGAAAAGATAGCTGGCCGAGACAACTGTATTACGCGCAACTTCGCGCTCCACGATTATGTCGCCCTGATGAATAAGCGGGTTTTGGAAGCCGTCTCTAAAATAATTGACGGCCGCAGTTCCCGCCGGCGCTGAGGCCAGGATATTTGGAAAGAGTGGCGCCGCTGCATTGCCCGCGGGATTGGTGCCACTACCAGCCGGAACAGAGCTGACTGCCTGGCCCGTCGACAATCCCGTGTTAATCAGCGAGTTGATGATGATCGTGCCGTTGATGCGACCATAGTACATTCCATAACCACCGCGCAGGCTCGTCTTGCCATCACCACTGAGGTCCGCCGCGAAACCGATGCGTGGACCGAAGTTGTTTTTGTCGCTGGGCTTGTTACCGGTCTGCGGTAACGCCGGATTTACCAGGAACGGTTCCGGGAACGCTTCATAGTCCCAACGCAATCCGAGGTTAAGCGTCAGCCGTGGTGTAACGCGCCAGTCGTCCTGAGCAAAGAAAGCCCAGTCAGTAGTTCTCTCTTCAAACCGGGGCTGGCCGAAACCCTGTGCGAAGTTGCTGGTATAGCACCTGCCGGCAAATCGAGTTTGAGCGGCATTGGGCGCCGCAACTGCGGTGGCGCACCTGCCGGTAAGATTCGTGGTCGCGTTATTGGCGTTAAAATTTGCAATAGCCTGATCGCGGAGCGCGCCGTTAGTGGTCCAGTTAGTGTAGTCAACGATGAAGTCGTTGATGTTGCTGTAAGTGTAAGAACCAGCTCCGGTGAACAGGTTGTCGTCGATGTCACGGACGCGGTTGATGTCGGTGCCAAACTTGAAAGTGTGGTTGCCGGTCGTGTACGTGATTGAATCCGCGAATTGGAAACGACGCTCATCGGGAAGAGCTACTCGATCCAGCGATGTGGCCTTACCGATCGTGACGCCGTTAGTCAATGTAATCTGCGGTGAAAATCCGTTCGCCGTGGTCGGCTGACCCGGAAGCGGAGTTTGTGCAAATTGTGAATTCAGCTCATCGGCCCACTGGAAGCGGAATTCATTGATGAGCTTGTTTGAGATAGTTGAAGCGAGTCGCAGGTTCAGGGAATCGACCTCAACGAAGTCATCACCAAAGCCAGCACGATCGCGAGTCACGGTCGCGCCAGTCTGAACACCCGCCGGTGATTTCCATCGCAGCCGGTTATACGTCGCCGTGAACTGATTCTTTGAGTTTATATTCCAATCGATCTTCGGCAGGAATAATCTCTGATCACCGCGACGCGGCACTTCGCCGGTCTGGTCGTTGATGAATGACAAAGCCGAATCGATCTGCGCGTTAGTCAATCCTCTGCCCGTAAGAGTGGGGCGGCTAACTGTATTGAGATAACCGGGCGTACTAAACACCGAGATGCCGGGGAAGTTACGTCGCTGCTCGTCGTAACTGAAGAAGAAGAACAGAGTGTCTTTGACGATTGGGCCACCAATCGTGCCGCCAAACTGATACCGAACATCTTCTGGCTTGAGCGCTTCTCTCGTGGAGACTCCGTTCACCAGCCGGTTTATGAAACTATTCGGGTTGCGCGCGCCCCACTTATTGTTGCGGTCGTAAAAGAACGCCGAACCGTGAAACTCATTCGTGCCCGATTTTGTGACGGCGTTGATCACGCCGCCAGCGGACCGGCCATACTCAGCAGAGAAGTTTGAGGTGTTGACCTGAAACTCGCGAATCGCGCCCTGGCTGATTGAGTACCCGGCGCGCGTGCGGCCACGCTCTTCTGAGAAGAAGCCCTGGTTGTTATCGCCACCATCGACAGTGCTGTTGTTCAGCAAACCCGAAATGCCGCGAAAACTGATCAGACCGAAGTTGCCGTCCGGAACAGCGGTCGGAGTAAGAATGGCGAAGTTGGACCAGCGACGTCCATTGACGGGAAGTTCGTTAATGGAAGTTTGATTGATGTTGGTCGAGAAGTCCTGCTGGGTGGTGTTGATTACCGGCGCTTCAGCGCTCACGTCCACCGTACCAGTTACTGGCCCAACACTGAGCGCCACTTCAAGGGTCGTCTCACGTCCGACTTCAACCACGATGTTTTCCATCGTGCTGGGACTGAACCCGGACGAGTTTACGGTCACGGAGTAGTTTCCGGGTTGCAGGTTTGAAACCTTGAAACGTCCGGTGTCATCGGTGGTGGCCGAATCTTCTTTATTCGTGCCCATGTTTTTCACCGTGACTGTGGCGCCAGGGACGACCTCTTTATTAGGATTCTGCACCACACCACCGACAGAGCCTGTGGTGGTCGACTGGGCAAAGGCGACGGCGCTGAGCGCGAACACCAGCAAGCTTACAAACAAGAACTTTACAGTTTTCGACATACAGGGGAACTCCTTACATGAGTTGACGGTTGAACGTTTCTCGGCCGCGCGAGCCGAGCGCGTGATTCTATCGCAATTTAAGACTGCAGAAATCAATTTAAGGAAGACTTAACACCTAATCCTGATGGGGACTTAGCGTGCTAGCGAAAATCGGCAATCGTTGTGCCGGATAAATGTTGCGGTCACTCAGGGAGACGAAACTGATTCACACCAATAGTTAACGCCCGGACAGAGACCGGGGCCGTCTCCTGAGTTGCTCAAGATTTTGGATCTAATCCTAATTTCAGGAGAAGGCAATCCCGCGATTTAAATAAAACAGGTCCGGCGAATACCCGCGAATATTAGATTCGCATATTACACTCGCTCGACTATCATTGCTATTCCCTGGCCGCCACCGATGCAAGCGGTCGCGAGGCCGAAGCGTTTTCCGCGCCGGTGCAACTCGTGCAGCACTGTCAAAACGAGCCGCGTACCGGTCGCGCCGAGCGGATGTCCGAGTGCAATCGCGCCACCGTTGACGTTTGTACGGCTGCGATCCAATCCCAGTTCTTTTTCCACCGCCAGGTATTGCGCCGCAAAAGCCTCGTTCACTTCAATGAGATCGATATCGTTCAACGACAGACCTGCCTTTTGTAACGCTAGTCGCGTCGCGGGCACTGGTCCGATACCCATGATCTCGGGCTCAACGCCAGCATAGGCCCAGCTAACAATCCGGCCCATCGGTTTGAGATCTTTCTGCTTCACAAACTCTTCGCCTGCGATCACGAGCGCTGCTGCGCCGTCGACGATTCCTGAAGCGTTACCCGCCGTGACAAATCCATCGTGCGCGAATGCGGGTTTGAGTTTCGCAAGGATTTCGATCGTCGTTTCCGGACGTGCGTGATCGTCGTCAGTGACTTGCGTCGTTCCTTTGCGCGACTTCACTTCAACCGGGATGATCTCTTCAGCGAGAAAGCCTGCGTCTTTAGCGCGCTTGGCTTCCTGCTGCGATCGCAGTGCGTACTGGTCCTGCTCTTCGCGCGAGATCTCAAACTTGCGCGCGAGGTTTTCCGCAGTGCCTGCCATCGGTGTGTTGCAGTAAGTGTCGAGCAACGCCACCATCAAGCTGTCTTCGAGTTTTCCCTGGCCGAGCGCGAAACCTGATCGCGCGCCGCGAATGACGTGTGGCGCCTGCGACATCGACTCCATGCCACCGACCAGACACGTTTGCGCCTCGTCGAGCTGAATCATTTGCGCGCCTGACACGATTGATTGAATGCCGCTGCCGCAGAGTCGATTGACCGTCAACGCCGGACGCTCAAAAGGCACACCGGCTTTCAGTGCGACGTGACGAGCGCCGTAGATCGCGTCGCCGGAGGTTTGTAGTGCGTTGCCGATAACCGTGTGATCGATTTCTTCAGGCTTGACGCCGGTTGCTTGGAGTGCGCCGCGCGCTGCGATCGCGCCGAGATCGATTGCTGAAATATCCTTCAACACGCCGACATACTCACCCATCGGCGTCCGCTTGCCACCCAATATGAAAACGTCCTTACTCATGTTCACATCCTCTGTTACGAATTAGAGCCTCAAAGAAACCTTGAAGACTACCATAAGAAGACCTGACCACAAAAGGCACACAAGGAAATCAAAAAGCACAAAGATCGTTTCTTTCAATAATCGTTTTGTGCTTTTTGTGGCTTGTCTTCTTTGCGCCTTTTGTGGTCAGGTTCTGAATCGACGTTCCTCAACGTAGCGGTGGAGTAGCTCTTCGAGGAAGCCTTCGTAAGTGAACGTGGCGAGGTCGTAGGTGGGACGGATTTTGTAAAGAATCGGCAGTGAAACTCTCCACGCCATCCACTGCCGTGGCATCTCGGAAAGATCCCAGCGGCGGCGCAGAAAAGTCTCCACCACCTGAATCTCCGCGTCAGTCAAATTGTTCAGACTGGCAGTGAAATCAACCGGCTTGAAAGATCGTCGCATCGCCGGGTCGCTCACCGGCGTCGCAAACACCTTCGCAAACTCAGGCGCTTCGGCTTCGCGTTCACGAACGACGACCGTGCCCCCAACCATGTCGCCAATGCGCTGATCGCGCGTCGATGTGAACACAGCGATCAATCCGATCGAATACGATCCCACCGGAAACATATCGAGCGCGCGAAGCAGATTGCGCACTGACGCTTCCCAGAACGTGATCGGCCGCCCATCCTCGCGAATCACCCGCAACTTCAACCAACGCTTGCCCGGCGTTTGCCCGCTCCAAATCCACTCGAAGAACGTGAAGTAACCGGCAAAGACCAGAAACAGAAGAATGATCATCGCCGCGAGGACCCACTTCGGCGCGCTCGCGATCATTTGCTCGATGAACGAGAAATTCATCAGCGTGATGCAGGCAATAATGATGAGTCCCACCGCGAGCACCTGAATCGTGTGGTCGATAGCGCACGCGAGAAAACGATTGCCGATCGACGCGAGCGCGAAGTGCAACGGCACACGCTCCGGCGTCTCGATAATCAGAACTTCTTCAGTTGCGAATGTTGCTGACAGATTAATTTCCTCTCACTCGTACAAACTTACGTTTTCCCACCTGGACCAGCACTGCATGATCCGCGCTGATCACGACTTCGAAATCAGTCTGCGTCCGTCGCTCACTATCAACATAAACACCACCCTGCTCGATAACACGTCGCGCTTCAGCCATCGACGGCACCAGCCCGAGCTCAACCAAAAGCTTCGGCAGCTTCCACGATGCGGACGCTAGCGTTCGCTCTTCAATATCTTCCGGCGCCTGCTTGTTGCGAAACATCGCATTGAACTCTTCCTCGGCCTTGCGTGCTTCGGCTTCAGAATAGAAATCAGCGACGATGTGCTTCGCGAGTGCGGCCTTGATGTCGCGCGGGTTGCGTTCACTACTTTTTGCGCCATTACGCAGCGCCGTGATCTCCGCGACCGAAAGATCCGTGCACAACTCATAGTAACGCCACATCAGATCGTCAGTGATCGACATGATCTTTCCGAAGATCTCCTGCGGCGGCTCGTTGATGCCGATGTAGTTACCCAAACTCTTCGACATCTTCTGCACGCCGTCCGTGCCTTCGAGCAACGGCATGATCGTGGCCACCTGCGATTCCTGTCCGTACTCGCGTTGCAGGTTACGGCCCATCAGCAAGTTGAACTTCTGATCGGTACCGCCAAGCTCGACGTCCGCTTCGAGTGCAACCGAGTCGTAAGCCATTACGAGCGGGTACATCACTTCATGCAGCGCGAGCGGACGATTCGCTTCGAGTCGTTGTTGAAAGTCATCGCGCTCGAGGATCTGTCGCACAGTGACGTGACCGGCAAGACGCAGAAAACCCGCGGAGCCGAGCGTGTCCATCCAGCGTGAGTTGAAGTCGATCACAGTCTTTTCCGGATCGAGCAACTTGAAGATCTGCTGCTTGTAAGTTTCGGCGTTTGCGTTGATCTCCTCGCGCGTGAGCTGCGGGCGCGTGGTGCTTTTGCCCGATGGATCGCCAATCATTCCAGTGAAGTCGCCGATAAGAAAGATCGCGATGTGGCCCAACTCCTGGAACGCGCGCAGCTTGCGGATCACGACCGTGTGGCCCAGGTGAATGTCGGGCGCGGTCGGATCGGCGCCGAGTTTCACGCGCAGAGGCTTGCCGGTGGCGGCGGATCTTTCGAGCTTCGCGCGCAGCTCGGCTTCGCGAATGACTTCCACCGTGCCTTTGCCGAGATATGAGAGTTGTTCGTCGATAGTCATCGCTGAATAGAGTAGCTCAACTATTAAAGTGTGCGCTATCCTCGTTTTATGGCTGATACAAATCCTCTTAGCAATTGTCGTTTGGCATTTATCGGGTGTGGTGTGATGGCCGAGGTGATTATTGCCGGGCTACTACGCAAAAAGCTGGTTGGTCCCGAGCAGATTGTCGGTAGTCACCCGCGGCAGGCGCGGCGTGAAGAGATGCACGTGAAGTATGGCATCGAGATGTTTGAGAGTAATCGCGAGGCTGTCACTGACACTCAACCGGAAGGGCCGGACGATAGCTCGGTCATCGTGCTCGCCGTGAAGCCGCAACGTTTGCACGCGGTGCTCGATGAGTTGAAAGGCGCGCTCGTGAAGGAGCAGCTCGTGGTTTCGATCGTCACGGGCGCGAAGATCGAGACGATTGCCGAGCAACTCCTGCATGCGTCGGTGGTACGCACGATGCCGAACACGCCGGCACAGATTGGCGAAGGTATGACGGCGTGGACGGCGAGCAGCGAAGTCAACGAGCAGCAGGAAAGCCAGGTGCGCGCGATGCTCGATGCGCTCGGCAAGAATGTGCGTGTTGAAAATGAGCGGCAGATCGACATGGCGACGGCGTTGAGCGCGACTGGACCGACGTACATCTATTTAATGATGGAAGCGCTGATCGACGCTGGCGTGCACATGGGCTTTTCGAGACGCGTGGCTGAGGATCTCGTACATCAGATGATGCGCGGAGCGGTGTTGTTTGCGATAGAGTCGCACAAGCATCCGGCGGAGCTGCGCAATATGGTGACGTCGCCGGGTGGCACGTCGGCGGAAGCAATCTATCAGATGGAGAAGGGTAGCTTGCGGACGGTGTTGTCGAAAGCTGTCTGGGCGGCGTTCCAGCGAGCTGAGTCGTTAGGGAAGACGATTTAACTCCGCGTTTTTATCTGTGAAGATCCGTGGCTAAAACGGCAGCCACCGCCTCGGGATACAACTGGTGCTCCTGCTCGAGGATCCGTGCCGACAAACTATCAACCGTGTCCTCATCAATCACCGGCACCACGCGCTGCGCGATGATTGGACCACCATCGAGCGTCTCGTCAACAAAGTGCACCGTGCAGCCACTCACCTTCACACCATGATCGAGCGCCTGCCGCTGCGCATCGAGACCGGGAAACGCAGGCAGTAGACTCGGATGAATGTTGAGTATTCGACCGCGAAATGCCTCGACAAAACACGGCGACAACAACCGCATGTAACCAGCGAGACAAACAAGATCCACGTTGCGCTCGCGCAGAGTTGCGATAATCTCACGCTCGTGCTCTTCACGATTACGCCCGCGACGCTCGATCGCAACGGCTTCTATTCCACGCTCTCGCGCGAGCTCCAATCCGCGTGCGCCGGGTTTGTCGCTGATCACGATCGCCATCTCAGCATCCGGTATTCTACCGTCACGAACCGCATCACTGAGCGCCAGCATGTTTGATCCGCGACCGGAGATCAGGATCGCAATTCTCTTTTTCAGATTAGTACCTCGCGATTGCCGCTGATGACATTCCCGATCCGGTAAGACTCAATTAGTTGTGCCTCGATCGCATCCGCATCACTCGCTGCACAAACGATCACCATGCCGACGCCCATATTGAACGTGCGATACATCTCCGCATCGGAAACATTACCCAGTTTGCGCAGCAGCTCGAACAACGGCGGTATTGGCCACGAGCCGCGCTCGATCCGCACGGCTGTGCCTTCAGGAAGGATGCGTGGAATGTTGTCGGTGAGCCCGCCGCCCGTGATGTGGGCCAGACCTTTGATCACGCCCTTGTCGAGCAAACCGTCGAGTGGTTTCAGGTAGCTGAGGTGTGGCAAAAGCAACGCGTCACCTGCAGTCATCCCCAACTCAGGCAAGTGCGTGTCAGGTCGATAGCCTGCCACTTCGAAAAAGAGTTTGCGTGCGAGCGAGTAGCCGTTCGTATGTAATCCAGCCGCAGGCAATGCCACCAAAACATCGCCGGGCGCGATCGTCTTACCGTCGATAATCTTCGCGCGATCGACGACGCCGACGATGAAGCCGGCGATGTCATATTCACCATCCTGGTAAAAGCCCGGCATCTCCGCTGTCTCGCCGCCGAGTAACACACAACCATTTTCACGGCAGCCATTCGTCACGCCTTCGACGATGCTTGCCACGACATCAGGCGATAACTTTCCGGTCGCGATGTAGTCGAGAAAGAACAGCGGCCGCGCGCCCTGGACGAGGATGTCGTTGACGCAGTGATTGACGAGATCGCGGCCGACAGTGTTGTGAACACCCGTCGCAAAGGCAATCTTCAGTTTCGTGCCGACACCGTCAGCGGACGCGACGAGCACGGGCTGCGCAAGACCCGGAAACGCGCCATCAAACATCCCACCGAAGCTACCGATCTCGGAGAGCGTGCGCTCGTTAAAAGTCCGGCGCGCGAGATCTTTGATCCGGTCAGTAGCGCGTGTGGCGGCATCGATATCCACGCCCGCATCGCTGTATGAAATAGGTTTCATTTCTGTTCGGTTTTTCTCGGCTTTGGCGGTGGACCGAAATCACCATACGCAATAAATCCCGAGCGCGATGAGTCGTCCTTCTGCGCCATGCGGCCGGCCCACATGTCTTCAGTCGTTTCCTTCGCGGTCTTGATCGTCATATCACTTTCTTTGCCGCGCGTGGTGATTGTGATCTCGCCTTGCAAATCCGTGCGATAGAGCTTCACATTCGGATTCGCCGCCCGCAGACGATCGAGCACGGCCTGCGATGGATGCCCGTAACGATTCCACGCACCGCACGAAATGATCGCCACCTCAGGCTGCACGCGATCCAGAAAATCTTTCGACGTCGCGTACTTCGATCCGTGATGCCCGATCTTCAACACGCGACTCCGCAGCTCCAATTCCTTCGTCAGCAAACGATGCTCGGTCTGGTCTTCCGCGTCGCCCGCTAACATCATCGAAAACGATCCGTAATCGAGACGCGCCACGATCGAGTTGGCGTTTGGCTCGTTGCCGCCCGTGGTCATCTTGTCTTTCGTGAAGAGCGGCTCCGAAGGCGCGAGTATCATTAGCAACGCACCACCACCGAGATCGTATTTCGTGCCCGGCTTCGCGTTCTCGTAATGAGCGCCGCTCGAGCTCACGGCTGCTTTGTAGTCGTCGTAGAACTTTGTTAACGAATTTGTCTTCGTTGTCTTGCTCGTTGGCGGCGGTGGCTTCTTCGTGTTTGCCTGCTTCGATGGTGGCGCGGCCAGTTGGGGCACACTTGGCGGTTGACCGTTGTCGATCACGTTCAAGACTTTTACTGCTTTGAAAACTTCAGCCGCGCCGCCGATGTGATCCGGATGCGGATGTGTCGCGATGAAATAGTCGAGCTGCTGAATGTTGTTGCGCTTCAACGCCTCAACGACAGCTTTCCCTTTCGTCGTGTCACCGGCATCGATGAGCACGGTCTTACCTGACGGTGAAGAGATGAGGATCGCGTCGCCATTGATTGGACCAACATCGAGAATGCGGATCGTCAGCTCGCCACCCGAAGCCGGCGGCGGCTGCGTTCGCCACCACGGCAGCACGTAGCGCCACGTGACAAAGCCGCCCGCGAGAAAAACCGCGAGGAGAACTGCAATCGCACAACCACAGCCTCGTGTTGCTCGTCCCAATCAGTAATCGTCCTTAGTTTCTTCTGAAATAGATGGGGCCGCGCCCTACCGGCGGAGAATCGACCTGATTCGGGATGCGCAGCACGGTCGGCACGACGGAAAAATCTCCGCGCGCGTACGCTTCGAGCGCGTCCTTTGCTGTCACTACTTCCCAGATCGACTCGCGGGAGATTACCTGCTCGATCATCAGCAGCAGTCGCTCGCCGTCTTTTTGCTTGATCTTGATCGGGGTTTTGAAGGTTAGCGTCTTCATGTCATAAGCGGGCAGCGAGAAGCCTTCCGTCCGATTCACGCGTATTTGAAGTTGATTCCGGGCATCGATCGAAGCGAGCGAGTAGCGGAGTCCAAGTACTTTCAGATCTGAGCTGTTGCTGAGCGAGAGTTGCAGGAAATGTCCACGCTCGCTTTTCGTCAGCGCTGCCTGGTGGATGCTGAGTGGCAGATCAAGAACCTGGAAAACCTCGATCGAGATGTCGCCGGTCTGCGGAGAAAGATTACTCACGCAACGGCGCAACGGCACAACGGCGTGATTGAATCCTCGCTGCGTCGTTGCGCCGCTGCGGGAGAAACCTTCCGCCGAAATCGTAAACACCAGAAGCATCAAGAGCACAAACTTCATTTCAACTCTCAGCCGTTACAGATTCATGCTCGCGTTCCCAGTACGTCTCCGCCTCGCGCGTGATGCGCGTCGGGTATTGACCATTCCAACACGCCACGCACGACGAATCAGGACTTATCCCCGTCGCCGCGATCATTCCATCGAGCGAAAGATAACCCAACGAATCAGCTTCGATGAACTTTCGTATCTCCTCGACACTCATGTTCGCCGCGATCAGCTCCGACTTGTTCGGCGTGTCGACACCGTAGTAACACGGACTGATCGTCGGCGGGCAACTGATGCGCACGTGAATCTCTTTCGCGCCCGCCTCGCGAACCATGCGCACGATCTTTTTCGACGTCGTACCACGCACGATCGAATCGTCGATCAGAACAACGCGCTTCCCATTGATCAGATCGCGCACCGGGTTCAGCTTGATGCGCACTCCAAACGAGCGGATCGATTGTCGCGGCTCGATGAACGTGCGTCCCACATAATGATTGCGCACGAGCCCGAAACGGAAACTCAATCCACTTTCCGCTGCGTATCCGATCGACGCCGCCACGCCAGAGTCAGGTACCGGCACGACGATATCAGCGTCGGCAGGCTGTTCGACTGCGAGCCTGCGGCCCATCTTGTGTCGCGACTCGTTGATCGACTTTCCATAGATCAACGAATCCGGACGCGCGAAGTAAACGTGCTCAAACAAACACATCGAGTGTCGCTGCGGCGGCAGAGCATTTGACGATCGCAAACCCTCCTGATCGATCACGATCATCTCACCCGGCTCAACGTCCCGAACATACTGCGCATCGATCAGATCAAACGCGCACGTTTCAGACGCAAGCACCCACGCGTCGCCGAGTCGTCCGAGCGCGAGCGGTCGAAAGCCGCGACTGTCGCGAATCGCGATCAACTCCGTCGGCGTCAAAAACAACATCGAGAACGCGCCTTCAGTTCCGGTCAACACTTGCGGTATCGCTTCACGCACCGGCAGTCGCGAGCGCGCAACGCCGTGCAGCACGACTTCCGTGTCAGAAGTAGACGAGAAGATTGCGCCTTCGCGTTCGAGTCGTATTCGTTCTTCACGAGCGAACGGAAGATTCCCGTTATGACAAACTGCGATCTGCCCGTGCTGGCAGGTGACGCAGAACGGTTGCGCCTCGAGAATCGAGACCTCGCCCGCGGTCGAATAGCGCACGTGGCCGATCGCGCTCGAGCCTTGCAGTCGATCGAGATGTGTTTGATTGAAGGCCTCGGAAACGTGACCCATCGCGCGCTCGAATCGCAGCTCAGTGCCATTCGACGCGACGATGCCGCACGACTCCTGGCCGCGATGCTGCAGCGCGTAGAGGCCGAGGTAAGTCAAACGTGCAGCATCCGGGTGGCCGTAAATTCCAAACACGCCACACTCTTCACGCAGCTTTGTGATCTCGATTTCAGTCAATTGGTTAGTCCTGGTTTGCGGGCTCGGGGATTACGGCAGCCATCATAACAAAAGCCGAAATCAGTTTCACAGGATTACAGGATTTTCAGGATTAACATGTATCATGGCGCGAATGCGAATCTACGCTCTAGCGCTGGCGGTCGTGGTTTCTCTCGCGGGATTTGTGCGGGAATCTCGCGGCGTTAACGTGCGGCCGGCGTCGCAGGTGTACCGCCGTTACTGCGTCTCGTGTCACGGCAGCGACGGCAAAGCCAAGACGTCGAAGGGCAAATACAGCCACGCGCGCGACCTGACCGACGCGCAGTGGCAAGCCGACGTCAGCGACGAGCGCATCTTCAACTCGATCACGAACGGCCGCAACCAGCGCGGCAACATGCCCGCGTTCGCTGACAAGATCAACGAAAAAGAAGTCGACTCACTCGTGAGTTTTGTTCGCGGATTGAAAGCGCAGTAATGGTTTCTCGTTCGTACATTTCCGGTTTGAAGCGTTTCGGCACGATGCGGAGCCTCGCGATCGTTGCGCTGCAGGGGTTGCTGATTCTCTTGCTCGTCGGCGCTGGTTGGTTGATTTATCGACGACTACCGGCGAGCGGTTCTGAAGCCGCGCTCAATCAAAAGACGACAGACTTGCAGATCGTGATCCGGCAGACGCCTGAGAGCGTTGGTCCAGCGCTGGACGTCGCGGTGAGTTTGTATCCGGTTGACATCATCGCCGTGCGACACGAGTACTTCACCGAGCCGCCGAAGGGTAAACGGTTTGAAGATTTTTTGAAGGAACGGATGAAGGGACGCTCGCCGGTCAATGCGCGCCTCGATAAGCAAGGTCACGGATCGGTGTCGCTCGCGCCCGGTAACTGGTGGCTACACGCGACGCTTTCGGGTGACGAGCAGCTCGAGTGGCGTTTGCCAGTGACGGTTGTCGGATCGAAGCAGGTGATCGAGCTCACGCCTCAGAATGCGTACACGAGAAGTAAAACCTTTTAGAACGCGGATGAACGCGGATTGAAAACGCGGATCCCGTTTATCTGCGTTCATCCGCGGCCTAATTCAAAGTAAGAATGCTCGCCCTCCGAATAAATAAAAAGCGCCTTTCAATCGAAGATATATATAAACCGCAGCGTGCTGATGAGGCGCTGGTGCGTGTGGTGTTGTCGGGGATTTGTAATACCGATCTGGAGATTGCGCGCGGGTACGCGGTGTTTAGTGGAACGATCGGGCATGAGTTTGTCGGCGTCGACGAGAGTGGTCAGCGTGTTGTTGGTGAAATCAATGCGGGATGTGGCGAGTGTGAGCTCTGTCGCGCAGGTGATTCAAGACACTGCGCTACACGAACGGTGCTAGGGATTCATGGACGTGATGGCGCGCACGCTGAGTTTCTCCAACTCCCGCGCGTGAATCTTCTACCTGTTCCTGACGACGTTCCTGACGAGCATGCAGTCTTCACCGAGCCACTCGCCGCCGCTTGCGGTGTGCTTGAACGAGTAACAATCAACAACGACGACCGTGTGGCAGTTATTGGCGATGGCAAACTCGGACTGCTCTGCGCCCAGGTGATCGCCTTAACTGGCGCGTCCGTCGTCCTGATCGGAAAGCACACTGAGAAACTCCGGATTGCTGAACGACGCGGTATCGAGACTATAAGCCCGAAACTCGCAGCCAAACGGAAGCGCGAGTTCGACGTTGTCGTCGAGGCTTCGGGGTCTGCGACTGGCTTCGGTCTCGCGGTCGAACTACTCCGTCCGCGCGGTCAACTCGTGCTCAAGTCGACGTTTCATGGAAAAACTGAACTTGACGCGGCGCCAATCGTGGTTGATGAAATCTCGATCGTCGGCTCTCGCTGTGGGCGATTCGCTCCGGCGCTCGATCTGCTGAAAAAGAAAGCGATCGATGTCGATAGTCTCATCAGTGAGGAGTATTCGCTCTCGAAAGGCGTCCATGCGATGCGACGCGCCGGAACAAAAGGCGTCCTCAAAGTCCTCCTGCGTCCCTAGTTTTTTGCTCCCAGACAACCCTTTCGCTATACTCTAGCCCTTTCGCTGGGGCCTGATTTTTCCCGAAGGTGGTGAAATATGTTTG
>Ga0134121_10001147_pt1 | contig 25669 bp, 21 predicted proteins | sample KB301_FD_96463 | JGI IMG/M metagenome (GOLD analysis project Ga0134121, IMG submission 96463) | Terrestrial soil microbial communities without Nitrogen fertilizer from Kellogg Biological Station, Michigan, USA - KB3-0-1 | ecosystem: Environmental > Terrestrial > Soil > Unclassified ... | reverse complement strand
TTCGGCAACGTCGCGCCCGTGCGCGCGATCGAGGCGCTCGGCGTGCCGGTGCTCGAGGACGCCGCGCAGGCGGCCGGCTCGACGTCGCCGGATGGGCGTCCGGGCGCGCTCGGGACGGCGGCGACGTTCAGCTTCTTCCCGTCGAAGAACCTCGGCTGCTTCGGCGACGGCGGCGCGATCACGACCTCCGATCGCGAGCTGGCCGACCGCGTGCGGATGCTGCGCTTCCACGGATCGTGGGACAAGGTCACCTACGAGCACGTCGGCTGCAACTCGCGCCTCGACGAGCTGCAGGCGGCGATCCTGCGCGTCCAGCTCCCGCACCTCGACGGCTGGGCTGACGGACGGCGGGCGGCGGGCGCCCACTACGAGGCGGCCGGCCTCGGCGAGCTGGTCGCGCTGCCGGCGCCCGTGGACGGCTGCGCGCCCGCCTGGCACCTCTACGTGATCCGTCACGATGAGGCCGACGCGATCGCCACCGCCCTCGCCGCGGCCGGCCACGGCCAGAAGGCCTACTACCGCACCCCCGTGCATCGCCAGCCGGCGATGGCGCAATGGGGCGCGGACGTGGAGCTGCCCGCGACCGACGCGGTCGCGCGCACGCACCTCGCGATCCCGATCAGCCCGGTGCTGAGCCGCGAGCAGGCGGCCGAGGTCACGGGCACGATCCGCGCCGCGCTCGGCGCGCTCGTCTAGCGCCAGCGCTCGAGCAGCTCGTCGTCGCCGACGCGCCGCCCCGCGGGCGTGCGGGCGGGGACGCCGGCGACCCAGCCGCGCGGCGGCACGTCGCGCGTGACGACCGCGCCGGCGGCGACGAACGCCTCCTCGCCGACCTCGACGCCGGGGACGAGCACGGCTCCGCCGCCGATGCGGCAGGCGCGACGCAGCGTCGCGCCGCGCAGCGCGTACTCGGGGCCGTGGCGGGCCATCGTGTCGTCGTTCGTCGTCATCGCGCAGGGACCGACGAAGACGTCGTCCTCGACGATCGAGAAGCCGGTCACGTAGACCTGCGACTGGATCTTCACGCGCGCGCCGATGCGCACGTCGTTGTCGATCCCCGCACCGCGGCCGATCACGGTGCGCTCGCCGATCGTCGTGCGCTCGCGCACCTGCGCCTGGTCGCCGACGATCGCCCCGTCGCCGATGCGCGCACCGGCGTAGATCACCGCACCGACGCACACCGTCACGCCCGCACCGAGCACGAGCGGCTCCAGCTCCGGCGTCGGGCGTCCGGCGAGTCGCGGCAGCTTGCCGAGCACCGCGTGCGCCTCGATCACGCAACCCTCGCCGATCACCGTCCCCGGCGCGACGATCGCGCCCGGCCCCAGCTCGTAGCGCGGCTCAGGCGACCCCATCGACGACCTCGCGTCGCGAGTCCTCGAGCTCGTGCTGGAGCGCCTCCAGCACGCGCACGACGCGCAGGCCGCTGCGGCCGTCGCTGACCGGCGCGCGGCCCTCGCGCACGCACTCGACGAAGTGGGAGGCCTCGAGTCGCAGCGGCTCGGCGTTCGCGATCCGCGGGCTCCAGATGTCGCCCGAGCGCGTGATGTACTCGCCGTAGCCGTCGGTCGGCTCGTCGAAGCCCTTGTCGTAGACGGTCACCTTGCGCTCGAGGTCCATGTCGTCGAAGGTCGCCATGCGCTTGGAGCCGACGACCGTGAAGCGACGTTCCTTGTGCGGGTCCAGCCACGACAGGTGCAGGTGCGCCGCCAGCCCGGAGGGGAACCGCAGGAACGCGAAGACGACGTCCTCGATCCCGTCGCGCATGTAGGACTCGCCGCGTGCGCTGACCTCGTGCGGCTCCTCGCCGGCGAGGTGGAGGATCACCGAGATGTCGTGCGCGCCGAGGCTCCAGAGCGCGTTCTCGTCGGCGCGCAGCTTGCCGAGGTTCAGCCGGTTCGAGTAGATGTAGTGGATCGCGCCGAGCTCGCCCTCGTCGGCGATCTGCTTGAGCTTCGCGACCGCCGGGTGGTACTCGAGCAGGTGCCCGACCATCAGCACCCGCCCGCTGCGCTGGGCGGCGGCGACGGCGCGCTCGGCGTCGATCACCGACTGCGCCAGCGGCTTCTCGACGAAGCAGTGCTTGCCGGCCTCCAGCACCTGCACCGCGAGCCCGGCGTGCGTCGGGACCGGCGTCGCGAGCACGATCGCGTCGAGCGCGGGATCGGCCAGCAGCTCGCCGAGGTCGGCGGTGAAGCGGGTCGCCGGGTACTGCGCGGCGTAGCGCGCGCGGATCGCCTCGTCGGCGTCGCAGCACCAGCGCAGCTCCGCGTCCGGCAGCGCGTCGAAGTTGCGCGCGAGGTTGGGGCCCCAGTAGCCGAGTCCGACGACGCCGATCGAGACGCGGTCGCTCACAACCGGATGACGTGCTCGGAGCGGATCCCGCGGGTGACGCCGCGCAGGTCCACCAGCGCCGGCACCGACCCCGCGACCCGCTCCCAGTCGATGCCGGGATGCGCTGTGACGACGACGGCCATGTCGGCGCCGTCGAGCACGTCGGGGAAGGCCTCGGAGCGCAGCCCGTGGCTCGCGAGCTCGGGCACGAAGGCGTCGTGGTAGGCGACGTTCGCACCGAGGTCCTGCAGCAGCGAGGCGATCTTCAGCGCCGGCGACTCGCGTATGTCGCCCACGCCCGCCTTGTAGCTGACGCCGAGCAGCACGATCCGCGCTCCCTTCACCGACTTGCTCGCGTCGTTGAGCGCGCGCACGATCCGCTCGACGCAGTGGTAGGGCATCTGCTGGTTGACCTTGCCGGCGAGCTCGATGAACTCGGTCGTGAGGTCGAACTCGCGCGCCCGCCAGGAGAGGTAGAACGGGTCGACCGGCAGGCAGTGGCCGCCCATCCCGGGGCCCGGCTCGAAGCGCATGAAGCCGTATGGCTTCGTCGCCGCCGCGTCGACGACCTCCCAGATGTCGATCCCCATGCGGTCGGCGAGCATCGCCAGCTCGTTGACGAGCGCGATGTTGACCGAGCGGAAGATGTTCTCCAGCAGCTTCGCCATCTCCGCCGCCTCGGGGGTGCCGACGCGCACGACGTGGTCGCAGACGCGCTCGTAGAGCGCGACGGCGCGATCGCCGCACGCCTCCGTCAGGCCGCCGACGATCTTCGGCGTCGTGCGCAGCGTGAAGTCGGTGCGGCCCGGGTCCACGCGCTCGGGCGAGAAGGCGAGGTTGAAGTCGCGCCCGGCGGCCAGCCCGGACTCCTCGAGCAGCGGCACGAGCTGCTCGCGCGTCGTGCCGGGGTAGGTCGTCGACTCCAGCACGACGAGCTGACCGGCCTGCAGGACGTGCCCGAGCCGCTGGGCGGAGTCGAGCAGCGGGCCGAGGTCCGGTTCGCGGTTCGCGGTCAGCGGCGTCGGCACGGCGATCAGCACCGCCTCGGCGCCGGCGAGGTCCTCGTAGCGCGTCGTCGCGGTGAGGCGGTCGCTGACCGCGGCGAGCCGTGCGGAGGGGATGTCCTCGATGTAGGAGCGCTGCGCGTTGATCGCCTCGATCTTGCGCGCGTCGACGTCGAGGCAGACGACGTCGAGGCCCTCCTCCGCGAATGCGACCGCGAGCGGCAGCCCCACGTAGCCAAGTCCGACGATGCCGATGCTCATGCGCGCGAAGTGTAGGGCCGAGCGCCGTCGGCGCGATCGGAGCGGTAGGCCTCCGCAACGCGATCGAGCGAGCCGGCGAGCGACAGGCGCTGTGCGTTGCGCGCGAACCAGGCGGCGGTGGAAGCGCGCAGCGCCGGGCCGGCGGCATAGACGCGCAGGATCGCCGCCGCCAGCTCCGCAGGTTCTGCCGAAGCGGCGACGAAGCCGTTCTCGCCCTCGTCGACGAGCTCGACGGCGGCGTTGTCGGGGTCGCGCACGACGACGCTCGGCACGCCGCGCGCGGCCGCCTCCACGACGACCATCCCGTAGCCCTCGCGGCGCGAGGGCAGCACCATGCAGAGCGCGCGCGCGAGCGTGCGGTCGACCTCCTCGGGGGTCACGAAGCCCGGCGCGGAGGCGGCCTCGCCGAGCGTCTCGTCCGCGATCGCCTCGAGCACCGCCGGGCGCTCCGGACCGTCGCCGAGCACGACGAGCCGCAGCTCCGGCGCCTGCTCACGCGCCCGCGCGAAGCCGTGCACGAGCGCCGGGACGCGCTTCTCTGGGATGTGGCGCCCGGCGAACGTGACGAGCGGCTCCGCCGGTGCCGGAGCCGGCGTCGCCAGCGAGCCGGCGTACTCGCCGGTGAGGACGGTCGGCGCGCTGCGCAGCCCTTCCTCACGCAGCCGCGCGGCCGTCATGCGCGCGAAGCAGAACGCCCGCTGCGGGACGCGCAGGCAGCGGCGCTGCACCAGCCATCCGACGCGTCCGCCGACGGGCCCGAGGTACTCCTCCCAGTACGCGCGCGTCCACACCTCGTGCCAGTCGACGACGAGCGCGAAGCGCTGGAGCGGTCGCACGAACGCTGCCGCGAGCAGTGAGAAGTACGGGAACGAGGCGGTGTGGACGACGTCGTAGCGACGTCCGTGACGCAGCAGATGCCACAGCACGCCGAGGCCGAAGACGAGCGGCGGCGCCAGCCGCCGCCGGCCGCTGGCAGCGTCGACGTAGAGCGCCATCCGCGGCCCGACGACGCGCACGTCGACGCCCGCCACGCCCGGGTCGTCGCCGCGATCCCACTGGCGCAGCGTCAGATAGGTGACCTCGTGCCCCTCGGCCGCCAGCCGCTCGCCGAGGCTGCGGTACCAACGCTCCGCGCCGCCCACGGTATGGGGGAAGAGACAGTCGTAGACAAGGCAGATCCGCACCGGGCGCGAAGGTTGTCACACCGATGGACTAGGATCGCGGCCCGTGAAAGCGCGCGACTTCCCTCGTTTGCGCGCGTTCCAGCACGGATAGGAGCGGCTCGACTGCGCCGCGCTCGCCAATGAGCACCACCGAGAACATCGTCAGCGCGCCACCGCGCGTGGAGGCAACGGGCCGCCTGCGCGTCTCCGTGGTGATCCCGTGCCTCAACGAGGCGGAGAACATCGAGCACTGCGTCATGACCGCGCGCGCCGTGCTCGAGCGTCACGGGATCGCGGGCGAGGTCGTCGTCGCCGACAACGACTCCGACGACGACAGCCAGGCGCTCGCGACGGCCGCCGGCGCGCGCGTCGTGCACGAGCCGCGCCGCGGCTACGGGAGCGCCTACCTCGCGGGCTTCGCCGCCGCGCGCGGCGACTACATCGTGATGGCGGACGCCGACCTCACCTACGACTTCGAGGAGATCCCGCGCTTCCTCGCCGAGCTCGACGACGGCGCCGACATGGTGATCGGCGACCGCATGCAGAACATCCACCCGGGCGCGATGCCGTGGCTGCACCGCTACGTCGGCAACCCGCTGCTGTCGGGCTTCCTGAACATGCTCTTCCGCACCGGCGTGAGCGACGCCCACTGCGGCATGCGCGCGGTGCGGCGCGACAGGCTGCCCCGGCTCGACCTGCGCACGACGGGGATGGAGTTCGCCTCCGAGATGGTGATCCGCGCGGCGAAGGAGGACCTCGACATCCGCCAGTTCGCGATCGAGTACCACCCACGCGGCGGCGAGTCGAAGCTGTCGAGCTTCCGCGACGGCTGGCGTCATCTGCGCTTCCTGCTCGTCCACTCGCCCAATCACCTGTTCATCCTGCCCGGCGCGCTGATGGCGCTGCTCGGCGCGCTCACCACGCTGGTCGTGCTGACGCGCATCGACCTGCTCGGGCGCCAGTGGGACCTGCACGCGCTGATCGGCGGCTCGCTGCTGATGGTCGTCGGCACGCAGGTCGTCGCGCTCGGGCTGTGCGCGCACGCCTACGGCACCTACTTCATGAACGAGCGCGACCCATGGTTCGACCGCATGCGCGCGCGCTACAAGCTGGAGCACGGGCTGCTGCTCGGCGGTGCGATCGCGCTCGCCGGGCTGGCGATCGTCGCCGTGATCGCGGTCGAGTGGATCGACCGCGGCTTCGGCAGCCTCGGCGAGCAGCGCCTCGCGATCCTCGCCGCAACGCTCGTGATCGTCGGCGTCCAGGTCTTCTTCTCGTCGTTCCTGCTGAGCATCCTCGGCCTGCGGCGGCAGTGACACCGACCGCGATCGCCCGTCGATCCCCGACCGGCGCCTCGCCTAGCATCGCTCGGCTGTGAGCCTCCTCCTCGCCTGGTGCGTGTTCCCGCTCATGCTCCTGCTCGTGAGCGGTGGCCTCGGGCTGCTCGTGGAGCAGGCCGCCGGCGTCCGCCTCGCCGGAGTGCTGGTTGTGCCCGTCGGCCTCGCGGCGCTGGTGGCGATCGCGCAGCTGACGACGTATTGGGGCGCAACCGCGCGCCTGACGACGCCGCTCGTCGTGCTCGCCGCGCTCGCCGGCTTCGCCGCTGGGTGGCGGCGCCTGCGGGGCGCCGGGGTCGACGTGCCCCCGACGCTCGCCGCGGTGGCGGTGTTCGCCGTGCTCGGTGCACCGGTCGTGCTCTCCGGCCATGCCACGTTCGCCGGCTACACGGTGCTCGGCGACACGGCGATTCAGTTCCTCGCGATCGATCGTCTGCTCGAGCACGGCCGGGATCTCGCCGGCCTGCCCCCGTCGAGCTACCAGGCGGCGCTGCGGTCCTACATCGACTCCGGCTACCCGATGGGCTCCCAGGTCGCGCTCGGGGCGGTGCGGCCCCTGAGCGGACAGGACGTGGCTTGGGTCTACCAGCCGTATCTGGCATTCCTGGTCGCGAATCTCGCGCTCGCCCTGTACGCCATCACGACGCGCCTGATCGCGCGTCGCTGGCAGCGCGCGGCCGTCGCGTTCCTCGCTGCGCAGCCGGCGCTCGTCGTCGGATATGCGCTCCAGGGCAGCATCAAGGAGCTCGCGACAGCATGGGTCGTGGCGCTGCTCGTGGCGCTGGTCGGGCCGTTGTTCGCAGCCCGTCAGCCGGTGCGCGCGGTCGTGCCGCTCGCTGTCGCCGGGGCCGCCGGGATCGCGGCGATCGGGCCGGCCGTCCTGCCATGGCTTGCGCCGATCGCGCTGGTCGGGCTCGTGGGCACGATCCGCGAGCGCATCTCGTGGCGGGACGTCGTATCTCGCGCGGGCGTCTTCGCCGGCGTCGTCGCCGTGCTGTCGATTCCGACGTTCGCCGCGCTCAGGTCCTACGCGAAGGTCACGCAGCATGTGATCACGTCCGGCAGCGAGCTGGGGAACCTGCTCGGCCCGCTGAACCCGCTGCAGGCTGCAGGCATCTGGCTGAGCGGGGACTACCGGCTCGTGCCGGCCACGACGATCGCCGGGCTCGACGCGCGAGCGCTCACCTGGGTCCTCGTTGGCGTCGCGCTCGCGAGCGCGACGATCGGCCTCGCGTGGGCTTTGAGCCGGCGAGCATGGCTGCTGCTGGTGTACGTCGGCATCTCGCTGCTCGCGTGCGTCTACGTGATGCGGATCGGCTCGCCATGGGCAGACGGGAAGGCGTTGATGATCGTCTCCCCGGCGGCGGCGCTCGTCGCCCTGGTCGGCCCGGTGGCGCTCGTCGGGACGCGCACGCTCGAGACCCGGGTCGGCGCCGGGGTCCTCGGCCTGGCGATCGCCGCGGGGATCCTCGGCTCGACGGCGCTCGCGTATCACGACGTCAGTCTCGCCCCCCGTGACCGCCTTGCCGAGCTTGGGCGGATCGGGGCTCGAGAGGCCGGGCAGGGGCCGGCGCTCTACACGGAGTTCGAGGAGTTCGGCAAGCACTTCCTGCGCGCGGTCGATCCGACGGGCGTGAGCGAGGCGTTCTCGCCCGACGTCGCGGCGGCCGCGCGCCCCGGCGGGAACGGCGTGCGCTTCGGCTACCCGGTCGACTTGGACGACCTCAACCTCGGCTACGTGGAGCGCTTCCGCACGCTCGTGCTGCGCCGCTCGCCCGTCGCGAGCCGCCCGCCCGTCAACTTTCGCCGCGTGTACGTGGGACGCTGGTACGAAGTGTGGCGCCGCGACGACGCCGTATCGCGCCCGCTCGCCCACCTTCCGCTCGGCCGCGGCCTGCTGCCGGCGGAGCGGCCTCGTTGCGCCGACGTCGCAGCGCTTGCGCGGCAGGCGCCTCGCGGAGCCCAGCTCGCTGCCCCCGAGCGACCCGCGCCGCCGCGCTTCCTGCCGACGAAGGCGCGACGCATTCCCGGCGGCTGGCACGTCGATGGCGGTGAGCCGCTCGCGCTGGACGTGAGCGGGCAGGGCGAGCTGCTCGGCACGCTGACGATCCCCTCCGCGGGCCGCTACACGCTGTGGCTCGGCGGCTCGTTCGCGCGGCCGGTCACGGTCGCGCTCGACGGTCGGCGCGTCGCGCGCTTCGGCGACGAGCTCAGCGGTCGCGGCGAGTTCGCCGCCGCGCCGGGGTCCTTGACCTTGCGCGCGGGGCGGCATGCGGTCCGCATCTTCCGCGGCGGCGGCTCGCTCGCGCCCGGGAACGGGAACGGTGCGAGCCGGCGGCTCGGTCCGCTGATCCTCGGTCCCGCGGGGTCCGCGCAGCCCCGCGTCGTGTCCGTCCCCGTCGGGGCATGGCGCTCGCTCTGCTCCCGATCGCTCGACTGGGTGGAGACGCTGCGTCGGTAGCCGCGATCAGGCTGCGGCCGAGCGCTCGCGCTCCCGCAGCGCATGCCGCAGGCCCGCCTCGACCTCGTCGGTCGCGCGCTCCCACGTGTGCGAGGCGACGAAGTCGACCCCGGCGTGTGAGCGACGCTGCCACTCGTGCTCGTCGTCGAGCAGGCGCTCCATCGCGCCGGCGAGCGCGAGCGGGTCGAGCGGCGCGAGCGCGAGCGGCCCGCCGTCGGCGCCGAAGATCGACTCCGCGCTCACGCCCGCCAGCTCGACGCAGGGCAGGCCGCACGCGAGCATCTCCTTCGGCATCAGCGAGAAGTTGGTCAGCGACAGGCAGAGTCCGATGGTCGCCTCGCCGTAGAGCGCGGCGAGCTGCGGCGGGCTGAGCACGCCGAGGTGCTCGTAGGGAAACGGCGTCGCCGGCGGTCGGTCGGTGCCGAACAGCACGATGCGCGTGTCCGGCCGGCGGCGGTGCAGCTCCGCGAGCGCCATCAGACCGAACGGCACGGCGCGGCGCTCGGTCGAGTGGCGCGCGTAGTAGACGACGGTGTCGCGGCGGCGCGGGATGGTCGCGCGCGGTCGGTAGACGTCGTGGTCGACGCCGAGCTGGAAGGCGTCGGCTGGTGCGCCGTAGCGCTCGGCGACGAGGTCGCGCAGCCACGGGCTCGCCGCGATGCAGTGGATCCCGTGCCGGTAGGTGTCTTCGGCGAGCCGCTCCTCGGTCGACGTCGCGAAGAACTCCGGCTCGTGGTCGTTGACGACATAGGCGCGTGCGCGGCAGCCGTCGAGCAGCAGCGTCGGGTGGACCGTCTGCCAGCCGGTCGCGATCGCGACGTCGGCGCCGTGCCAGTCCGCGAAGCCCTTGAAGACCGGCCCGGCGAACGGCACGAACCAGTCGTTGACCTGCCGGCGCAGGACAGCCGGCCAGGTGTGGTCGAGCTCGCCGATCGCGTCGTGGACCCAGACGCTGCAGACGTGGCCGCGCCGCTCCAGCCGCGAGAGCAGTTGGAAGAGCGTCATGTGGCCGCCGCTGCCACGGCGCCACGGCGGCACGACGAGCGCGAGCCGCAGCCGCTCTTGCTCCGCCATCTCGGGGAGCGGCTCGAGCAGCGCTGCCGCACCTTCGCGCAGCACCTCGCCGGCGGCGGCGAAGCGGTCGTCGTCGCGCGGCTTGACGTGGCGCGCACGCGGCGGCGCGGTGTCGGGGTTGGCCTCCGTGGGCGCCGGAGCGCCCGTGTCGGCGCGTCCTTCGAGCGAGAGCCGCTCGCGCACCGGTCCGGGCAGGCGTTCGGCCCGCGAGCCGAGCGCGGAGAAGACGCGCCGCCCGCCGTGATGGACGACCGCATGCGGCGCCCAGCGCACGCGCGCCGCGGGCGGGCTGCCCTGCGCGCGCATCCAGCGCAGGTCGGCGGCGGTCTCGGCGCGCACGGTCCGCAGCGCCCGCACGGGTCCGAACTGCTCGACGTGGCCGGTCGTCGCGTACAGGCCGCGGTACTCGTCGAAGTAGCGCCGCATGAACTCCAGCGCGCCGTAGTCGTGCGCGTGGAGCACGGCGGCGCCCGGGTGGTAGGCCTTCGCCCAGCCGGCGGCGAGCAGGTCGGCGCCGAACGCCTGGTCCTCGGCGTAGGCGACGTCGCGGAAGCGGATCTGCTCCCAGCACGCGCGGCGGTAGCAGGCGTTGACGTTCGAGAGGAACGCCGGCGCGCCGGGGCCGTCGTGCAGCGTCGGTGCTGCGTCCGGCGCGAAGCCGGCGAAGTGCTGCGCGAGCTCACGCGCGATCGCCGGGCTCGTGTCGGGGCGCGGAAGGTGGGGACCGAAGGCGGCGCCGACGCGCGCGTGGAGCCCAAGCGCGTCGCGGTGGGCCGCGAGCCAGCCGGGGCACGGGGTCGCGTCCTGCGTCAGGAAGCAGATCAGCTCGCCGCTCGTGCGCTCTGCGCCCAGGTTGCGCGTGCGGCCGTGCCCGAACTCGGCTGACGGGATCTCCAGCAGCTCGACGCCGGCGGTGCGGGCGATCGCGAGCGATTCGTCGCGCGAGCCGGAGTCGATCACCAGGACCTCGTCGACGCCCTCGCGCGCGAGCGCGTCGAGCAGCTCGCCGAGGTAGCGCTCGCCGTCCTTGACCGGGATGACGACGGAGACGCGGCTCATCCGCGGAGCAGGGCGCGCTTGACGCGCTTGGCGGCGCGCGCGGCACCGCGCACGAGGCGCACGAGCGAGCGCGCCTCGCTCGCGCCGCGGCGCTGCATCAGCGCGTTGAGGTCGAGATGCCAGCGATCCAGCCAGTACGTGCGCTCCTGCGCGTCGGCGACGATGCGCGCGGTGCGCTGCGCCTGCTCGAGGAGCTCGTGCTCGAGCACGGCGACGCGCGCACGCAAGCGCCCGATCTCCTGCTGCTGGTCGCTCTCGGTGGAGGAGGTGCTCATCACAGGTTCTCGGCGATCCGCGGTGCCTCGCGGTTGAAGAACCACAGACCCAGCGCGAAGACCGCGGCGATGATAGCGAGGGGGATCAGCAGCCTGGCCGTTCCGCCGGCCGCCGCGGCGGCGGTCGGCAGCGACGGGTCGACGAACGCGTGGCCGACCTGCGTGAGGATCGTCGCGATCGGGTTGAGCATCACGGCGACGTGCTCGACCCGCTCGCCGCCCTTCGCCGCGTACTGGGCCGCCACGTAGATGATCGGCGAGCCGTAGAAGAGGATCTGCGCGACGACCTCCCAGATCGGCTGGATGTCGCGGAAGCGCACGTAGAGCACCGACAGCAGCGTCCCGACCCCGATCGCCAGCGAGGCGATGAGCATCGCGAGCGGCAGCAGCTCCAGCCACGTCCAGCGCAGCTCCACGCCGGAGATGAGCGCGAACGCAAGCACGGCGACGAAGTTCATGCCGAGGTTGAAGAGCGCTGTCAGGGCGACGGCGAGCGGGATCACGAGCCGCGGGAAGCGCATCTTGCGCAGCAGCCCCTCGCGCGTGAGCAGGCATTGCACGCAGCCCGAGGTCGTCTCGATGAAGAACGTCCACAGCACGATCGAGCCCAGCAGGTAGACCGGGTAGTGCGGGATCCCCTTCCCGAAGCGGAAGACCTGTGTGAAGACGGTGTAGAGGACGCCGAAGAACAGCAGCGGCCGCATCAGCGACCACAGGTAGCCGAGCACCGAGCCGAAGTAGCGGACCTTGAAGTCGGTCGCGGCGAGCATCAGCGTCAGGTTCCAGAAGCGCCGCAGGTCGTCGCCGAACGCCGACGGGGCGTGGCGCTTCGCCTCGACCGTCGTGGCGCTCATGCTCGCTGCACCGCGAACGTGTGGGGCAGGTTCACGACCGCGCCCGTCCATGGACCGCCGTGCACGACGAGCTTCGCGAGGTCGGCCCGCAGGTCGAGCGCGTCCGCGCCGAGGCCGGCGCGCGCGATCGACGGCGTCACCGTGTACGTGCTCTGCGTCATCACGTTGTCGAACGCCAGCCGCACGACGACCGTCTCGCCGGCCGCGAAGCCACCGGTGGCGACGTCGGAGAGGTCGGTGCTGGTGGCGAAGATCGTCGCGCCGACGTCGTTGCGCAGCGTGAAGCCGAAGACCGGGTCCTCGATCGGCTCGTGGAAGCGCGCCTCCATGCACACGCGGCAGGGCTTGCCGTGCGTCAGCTCCGAGATGCGCGCGCCCGCGGCGTCCTCGAACCAGGCGTCGACGATCTCGGCCGAGCGGTCGCCGAAGCGCTCCTCGCCGTCGCCCTCGGCGAGCTGGTGAACAGTACGCCCGAAGTTCAGCTCGTGGTAGCGCCGCGCGATCGCAGCCGGCTCCCCGAGGTCGATCATGCGGCCCTTCTCGAGCAGCACCGCGCGATCGCAGAAGCGCTCGACGGACGACATGTCGTGCGTGACGAAGAGGATCGTGCGGCCGGCGTCCTTGAGCCGGTGGAACTCGTCGAAGCACTTCTGCTGGAAGGCGGCGTCGCCGACCGCGAGCACCTCGTCGATCAGGATCACCTCGGCGTCGACCTGGATCGCGACCGAGAAGGCGAGCCGCACGGTCATGCCGGAGGAGTAGTTCTTCAGCTTGAGGTCGAGGAAGTCCTCGAGGCCGGCGAACGCGATGATGTCGTCGAAGCGCTCGCGCGCCTGCTGGCGCGTGAGGCCGAGCATGATCGCGTTGATCATCACGTTGTCGCGGGCGGTCAGGTCCATGTTGAAGCCGACGCCGAGCTCGATGAACGGCGACAGGCGCCCGCGCACGTGCAGGTCGCCCTCGTCGATGTCGTAGATCCCGGCCAGGCACTTCAACAACGTGCTCTTGCCGCTGCCGTTGCGCCCGACGATCCCGAAGAACTCGCCCTCGGCGATCTCGAAGTCGACGTCGTCGACCGCCTGCAGCACGTCGAAGGTGTCCTTGCGGAAAGGGTGAAGCGCCCGCTCCTTGAGCGTGTGGTACTGCTGGTGCGGGAGCTTGAACGCCTTCTTGACGTTGCGGACGACGACCGCCGGCGGAGCGCTCGGCCGTGGCGCCTCGGCGTGCGCCGACGGGTTCGATGCGGTGCTCGTCAAAGCGCTTGAACGCTAGCAACCGGGAGTGAATGACTGTGGCGCGCGACGCTGGCATCATGCAGGGCCGTGCGCGCCCGCTTCCCCGTCTCTCCCGAGCGCTATCGCCAGATCGCCTTCGCGGCGCTTGCGGCGCTCACGCTGATCGTGCTCACGGGCGCGGCCGTGCGGCTGACGGACTCGGGCCTCGGCTGCCCGGACTGGCCGCGCTGCTACGGCAAGGTCGTGCCGCCGCTCTCGTTCCACTCGGTGATCGAGTTCGGCAATCGCTTCCTCTCCGGCGTCGTCGGCTTCGTCACGATCGGCGCCTTCGCCGCCGCGCTGCTGCGCACGCCGCAGCGCCGCGACCTCGTGTGGATCTCGGCGCTGCTGCCCGTCGGCGTGCTCTGCCAGGCGGTGCTCGGCGGCTTCACGGTCACGCACGACCTCGCGCCGGGTTTCGTGATGGCGCACTTCGGCCTCTCGATGGTGATCCTGATCGCCGCCGTCACGCTCGCCTGGCGCGCCGCGCACGAACCCGGCTCGCGGCCCCGCGCGCGCGATCGCGCGACGGTGTGGGTCGTGCGGCTGGCGGCGCTGCTCGGAGCTGCGGTCCTGTTCGCCGGCACGGTGGCGACGGCGGCCGGTCCGCACGCCGGCGGCAGCGAGGGCCAGCTGATCCACCGCCTGCACTTCCGCGGCGCTTCGACGCTCACGTGGGCGATCCACCGGCATGCGGTGATCGCGACGCTGCTGGGCCTGACGGTGATCTGCGCGTGGCTGCTCGCGCGCCGACGCGCCGGCGATCCGCGCCTCGTCGAGGCGCTCGTCGTGGCCGGCGTGCTGATGGCGGCGCAGGGTCTCGTCGGCAGCGTGCAGTTCGAGCTGCACCTGCCGGCCGACATGGTCTGGGTCCACGTCGCGCTCGCGACGCTCACCTGGATCGCGCTGCTGTGGGCGGTCGCCTGCGCCGGGCGACTGACGCCGCGCCGCGCGCCCGTCCCGGAGCCGCGCGACGAGCCGGCCGCCGAGCGCCCGCTCGCGCCGCTCGCCGGGCGTTGAGCGACCCGGCCGCCGCGTAAGCTGAGCCGATGCGGTCCCCCGTTGGTACGCGTCGCGTCGCGCACGCGCTGCTGCTCGTCGCGCTCGCGTGCGCGGCGCTCTGCGCGCCTGCGCGCGCTGCCGCGCGCACGAGCGCGGTGATCGCGCTGCTGCCGATGGACCTCAACCCATCGCCTCCCGGCGTCGCGCCGCCCGCGGTGGATCGCCTGATCGACGGCCACCCGGAGCTGGCGCTGGGCCTGTTGAGCGCGACGCAGTCGGGCTACAGCCCGCAGCAGGCGCTCCTGGATCTGACGGCCGGCACGCGCAGCTCGCGCGGCACCTACCATCCGCACGACCCGCCGGACATGTTCCTGCTGCCGACGGGCAGGGGCGGGCTGACGGTGAACTGGGCGGCCGCGCTCGGGCGCGCCGGCACGGCGCCCGCGAACATCGTCCCGGGGCTGCTCGCGAGCTCCGTCCCCGGCGGCGCCGGCTATGCGGGCATCGCCGGACAGCCGAACCTCGAGGCCGTCGCCGCGACCGATCGTGACGGGCACGTCGCTGCCGTCTCGCTCGGCTCGGGGGACACGCTCGCGGCGCGCACGGCGACGCTGCTGGCCGACCACCGCCTCGTCGTGGCCGCACTGCCCCCGGGCTATGCGGGCGACCGCCAGCTCGACGCGCTGATCGCCGCGCGCGCCCCCGGCGAGCTGCTGATCGCGATGCAGGATCCGCCGCCGTTCCAGGGCCCGCGCCTGCTGTGGACCGGCATCGCCGGCCTCGGTGCGAGCGACGCCGGCTTCTCCTCGGTCACGACGCGGATCCCGGGCATCGCGGCCGGCATCGACGTGCTGCCGACGGTCCTCGGGCACCTCGGCATCCCCGTGCCGGAGTCGGTGCGCGGCGAGCCGATCCGCGTCGGCGGGCCGCGCGACGCCGACGCGCTGCGCCGGCTCGACGACCGTCTCTCGGTGATCGTCGCGCGCCGCATGCCCGCGCTGCAGACGTTCCTCTTCACCTGGCTCGGCGTGATCCTGCTGGCGGGCATCCTGCGCGACCGCGCCGGCGTGCGCTGGGCGCTGCGCATCGGCGCGCTGGCTGTGATGTGGCTGCCGGCGCTGCTGCTGGGGACGGCGGCGCTCGCGCCGAGCGAGCAGGCCGAGCTGTTCCTGCTCGCGGGCGGCTCGTTCGCGCTCGCGTTGGCGACGGACCGGCTGCTGGCGTGGCCGCGCGGCCCGGCCGCCCCGACGCTCACGGCGCTGCTCGCGTACACGCTCGACCTCGCGAACCACTCGCACCTCGTCATCCGCTCGCTGCTGGGGCCCAGCCCGCGCTCGGGCTCGCGCTTCTACGGGCTCGGCAACGAGCTCGAGATCGTGCTGACGATCGTGCTGCTGGTCGCCGTCGCGGCGACGCTGCGTCGGCGCGAGCGCACGCGCGCCGGTGCGCTCGCGTTCGCGCTCGGCGGCATCGCGCTCGCCGCCGTCGCCGGCTCCGGCCGGCTCGGGGCGGACGTCGGCGCGATCTTCACGATCGCCGCCGGCGCGGCCGTCGCGACGCTCCTGATGCTGCCGGGCGGCGTGACGCGGCGGGCGCTCGTGATCGCGCTGCTGACGCCGGTCGCGGGACTCGTCGCGCTCGCGCTGCTCGATCTCGCGACGGGCGGCGACGGCCACTTCACGCGCAACGTCCTGCACGGCAGCGCGGGCGACCAGCTCAACACGCTCGAGCGCCGCTACGAGCTCGCCTGGAGCTTCGTGCGCGCCGGCTATGCGCCGCTGCTGATCATCCTGTGCGGGCTCGCGGTCGCCTACGCGCTGCGCCACCGCCGGCGCATCTACGCCGCGATCGAGACCGACGTCGTCTGGCGCGCGTGCCTGGGCGGCGGGCTCGCCGCGGCGATCTCCGGCTCGCTCTTCAACGACTCCGGCCCGGTGCTGCTGTTCATCGGCATCGTCTCGCTGACGTTCCTGACGACGTACCTGCGTGCGGCGCCGCTCGCCGAGGGCACGCCCGGCGCACGCGGCCGCGGTGTCGCGGAGCCCGCCGCCGCCGTGCCGCCGCGCGCGGCCGAGCGCGAGCCGGCCGCGGCGAGCCCGTCGTGAGTGCGTTCGCGCCGGTGGTCGCGCTGCTCGGGATCGAGGTCTCGAGCAAGCTCGGGTACCTGCTGCCGGCACTGATCGGGCTCGAGTCGATGGGGATCCCGTCGCCCGGCGAGACGGCGCTCGTGCTCGCCGCGCTCCTGGCGAGCCAGGGCAAGCTGCAGATCGAGCTGGTGCTCGCGATCGCCGCGGCCTCCGCGATCCTCGGCGACAACGTCGGCTACTGGATCGGCCGCGTCGGCGGGCGGCGGCTGTTGACGTCGCCGCGCGGGCCGATGCACCGCCGCCGCGTCATGCTGATCGCGTACGGCGACCGCTTCTTCGCGCGCCACGGTGCGAAGGCCGTCTTCTTCGGCCGCTGGATGGCGCTCGTGCGCGTGACGGCCTCGTGGATGGCGGGCATGAACCACATGCCGTTCCGCGTCTTCTTCTTCTGGAACGCGCTCGGCGGCATCAGCTGGGCGCTCACCGTCGGGCTCGTCGCCTACTTCGCGGGCGACGGCGCGGTGCACGTGCTCGAGCGCTTCGGGCTCGGCGCGGCGATCGTGTTCGCCGGCACGCTCGTCGGGGCGGTCATATGGGTGCAGCGGCGTGAGCGGCGCGAGCTGGAGGAGTGCGACGAGCACGAGGAGACGCCTGTGGCGTAGCTCGTCAGGCACGTGCCTCCCCGACGCCGATCGCGACGCGCGTGGGGACGCCCGTGCGCACGAACGCGATCCGCGCCGCGATCGCGCCGAGGATCGCCGCGGCGCCGCCGAGCGCGAGCGCAGGACGAGGGCCGGTCGCGTTCGCGATCCAGCCCGTCAACGGGGCGCCGATCGGCATCGAGCCGAATGCGACGATCGAGAACAGCGCCATCACGCGACCGCGCATCTCGGGCACGACCGCGAGCTGCAGCGCCGACAGCGCTCCCGTCGCGAAGACGACCCACGCAGCACCGACGGGGACGAGGACCGCCGCGGCGAGCGCGACGCTCGGCGCGACCGACACCACGAGCGACAACATGCCGAACACGAGCACGGCGCCGATGAGCAGCGTGGGCCGGATGTGCGTGCGCGTGCCGTTGGAGACGGCGCCACCGACCGCGCCGAGGCCCATGGCCGTCGCAAGCGTCGCGTAGCTGCTCGCGCCGCCATGGAGGCTGAACGTCGCGAGCAGCGGCAGCAGCACCTGGAAGTTGAACGCGAACGTGGTGCAGACCGCGACCAGGCAGAGCGTGATCCACAGCTGCGGCGTCGCGCGCACGTAGCGCAGGCCGCTGCGCACCTGGCCCGCTGCGCGCTCGGCGCGCGGCACCGGCACGAGCGCGGCCGCGTCCATGCCGTGCAGCGCGAGGATCAGGGCGAGGAACGAGGCGGCGTTGATCACGAAGCACGGTGCGATGCCGACGGTCGCGATCAACACGCCGGCGAGCGCAGGGCCGACGGTGCGACTGGCGTTGACGATCGCACTCGTGAGGCCGACCGCGTTCAGCAGGTGCTCGGGCCCGACGAGCTCGACGAGGAAGGCCTGACGCGCCGGGTTGTCGACGACGCCCACGACGCCGCGCGCGAGCAGCAGCGCATAGACCATCCACAGTTCGATCGCGTCCGTGACGACCAGGGCGAAGAGCGCGAGCGCGGGGAGCGCGAGCAGCGTCTGGGTGACCATCAGCAGCCGGCGCCGCGGCAGCCGGTCGGCGACGAGGCCGCCCCAGGCGCCCGCGAGCAGCAGCGGGATCCACTGCAGTGCGGCGGCGATGCCGAGCGCGAGTCCGCTGTGCGTGAGCTGGAAGACGAGCCATGTCTCGGCGATCGCCTCCGTCCACGTGCCGGTGAGCGAGACGATCTGGCCGACGAAGTAGCGGCGATAGTTCGGGATCGCGAGCGAGCGCAGCGACCGCGCCAGCAGCGCGCTCACGCGAGCAGTCGCTCGAGGATCTTCACCGCCTGGGAGAGCACCGCGAGCTCGTAGGCGTCGAGCTGGCGGAGCTGCCGCGCGAGGTACTCGTTCTTGCGCGAGCGGATGCGCTTGAGCGCCGCGCGTCCCGCGGGGGTGATCGCGACGCGGGAGACGCGGCCGTCGGAGGGGTCCGGGCAGCGCGTGACGAAGCCCGCTGCCGCGAGCGTCGCGACGACCCTGGTTGCGGTCGGACGTTGGATGCGCTCGGCGTCTGCCAGCTCGCTCGGCGTCAGCGGGCCCTCCTGCTCGACGGTCACCAGCGCGGCGGCCATGATCGGCGACGGCTCGGTGCCCGTGCGGTTGATCTCCTGGCGCAGTACCCGCGCCATGCGCGTGATCGCCAGCCGCAGGCGCGGGGCGAGCTCGGGGTCGTCGTGTGCGGGTGGTCGGCGTGCCACGGAGACGGTTAGCATCACTAGTTAGTGTTGCTAATCATTATCCTAGCGGAAGAGCGGACCGCGAGGGCGGCCCGCTCGGCGCGGCTCAGGATCGCCTACTGCTCGGGATCGGGCTCGTGCCGGAGCGCGCAGCCGTTGATGCAGTAGCGCTTGCCGTCCGGGCCCGGGCCGTCGTCGAAGACGTGGCCGAGGTGGCCGCCGCAGCTGGCGCACAGCACCTCGGTGCGCTCCATGAAGAGGCTGCGATCGCGCTCGGTGGCGACGCCGTCGTCGTCCATCGGCGCGGTGAAGCTCGGCCAGCCGGTGCCGGAGTCGAACTTCGCCTGCGCGTCGAACAGCGGTGCGCCGCAGCCTGCGCAGCGGTACGTGCCGGGCGCCTTCTCGTCGACGTAGGGACCGGTGAACGGCCGCTCCGTCCCCTTCTCGCGCAGCACCTCGTACTGCTCCGGCGTCAGCTCCGCGCGCCACTCGGCGTCGCTCTTGGTGATCTTGCCCGCCATCGATGCACGCTCCCTTTGAGTGAACCTCTTCGAGGGTAGCGACGGCGCGCTGCCGACTCCTTGCGAATCGCTTACGGGCGCGAGAGGCGGTCCGCGGGCGCCTCGGCGGCCTCGCGCAGCCGCGCCAGCGCCGCTCGGATCACGCGCGAGACCTGCATCTGCGAGACGCCGATGCGCGCGCCGATCTCGCTCTGGGTGAGGTCCTCTTCGAAGCGCAGCCGCAGCACCTCGCGCTCGCGCTCGTCGAGCACCCGCACGAGGCGTGCGTAGGTCGCGCGATCGCGTGCCGCCTCGAACTCGTCGCCGCCGTCGTCGAGCAGGTCGCCGAGCGTGGCGCCGGACTCCTCGCCGGGCTCGCCGCCGGCCGGCGCGTCGAGCGAGAGCGCGCGCTGGGCGCCGCCGGCCTCCAGCGCCTCCAGCACGTCCTCCATCGACAGCCCGGTCGCCTGCGCGAGCTCGGCGGGGGTCGGCGCGCGCCCGCTGTGCTGGGCGATCGCCCGCCGCACCTTCACCGCCGCCTCCTTGAGGTCCCGCGGCACGTGCACCGACCAGCCGCGATCGCGGAAATGCCGGCGCAGCTCGCCCTGGATCGTCGGTACGGCGAACGTGCTGAAGCTCACGCCGCGCGTCGGGTCGAAGCGGTCGACGGCCTTCACGAGGCCCAGTGAGGCGACCTGGATGAGGTCCTCCAGGGGCTCGGCGCTGTCGCTGTAGCGCAGTGCGAGGTGCCGCGCGAGCCCGAGGTGGCGCTCGATCATCTGTGCGCGTTCAGCCGTGGCGTCGCCGCGCGGATACACTCGCGAGCGGTGATCGTCCGACCTGCTCTCGGTGCTGTTGTCCTGATCGGCCAGCACGCCGCCCTCCTCCCGGCTCAACGCTCGTCGCGCGCCGGGGGTCTGGGGCGCTGGGTCGTGTCCGGCGATCGCGTGCGCCGGTCGTGCGATGGTAGCGCGCCGTCGAGGGTGACCGCGTGACGCGGACCGGACTGCGTGTGCTCGCGGCCGACGAGGACCGCGAAGCATTGGAGCGGCTCGGCGCGATGCTGCGCGAGCTGGGCCATGAGGTCACGGCATACGCGGTCCAGGTCGCCGAAGTGCCCGATCGGGTCGTCGGCGACGATCCGGACGTCTCGATCGTGGTCCTCCATCGCGACGACGACCACGCGCTCGCACTGATCGAGGAGATCGCGTCCTACTCCTCCGGGCCGGTGATCGCCCTCACGCAGGAGGACGACGCCGACTTCGTAGCGCGCGCCGCCGATCGGGGGATCGCGTCCTACGGCCGTCCGCAGACCGCCGACGCCGTGCAGAGCGCGATCGAGCTGGCGCTGCGCCGCCATGCGGAGATCATGGCGCTCGAGCACAAGGTCGACGAGCTCGAGGGCGCGTTGCAGCGGCGCGCGATCATCGAGCGCGCGAAGGGCATCTTGATGGAGCGCCACCAGCTCGACGCGATCAGCGCGTTCGAGCGCCTGCGCACGCACGCGCGCGCGAACCGGCGCCGCGTCGTGGACGTCGCTCGCGAGGTCGTCGACGGCGCGCTGGAGCTGGGACAGACCGAGGGCCGCTGATCAGCGGCCCTCCGGATTCATCGCGTCGCGGCGCCGCAACGCCTCGCGCGGCTCAGCCGCAGCCGGTGTTGTTGCCGCAGCTCGAGCAGGTGTAGCAGGAGCCGGTGCGCTGCATCATGCCGCCGCACTGGCTGCACGCGGGGCCCAGGTCGAGGCCGGTCATGCGGGCCGGGACGACGGGCGGCGTGTCGGTGAGGGCGCTGGTCGGCGGCTGCGCCGGCTCGCCGGCGCCGGCCGCGGCCGACGGACCGGAGGTGTCGCCGCTGACCGACATGCCCGTCTCCTGCGCCAGCTTGCGCGCGCGGACGCCGGGGGTGAGGATCCCGAGGTCCTCCTGCACGTCCTCGCTAAGGAAGCGGGAGGCGAGCCAGCGCATGATGTAGTCCGGCAGCGACTTCGCGAACGGGATCTCCGGGTTCATCGTCATGCCCTCGGGCTCGAAGCGCATGTAGCTGAACTTGCGCACGAGCGTCTCGAGCGGCACGCCGTATTGCAGCGCTATCGAGATCGCCGTCGCGAACGAGTTCATCATGCCGCGCAGCGTCGAGCCCTCCTTGCCGATGTCGGTCAGGAAGATCTCGCCGACGCTGCCGTCGTCGTACAGGCCCGCGGTGATGTAGCCCTCGTGGCCGCCGAGCGAGAACTTGTGCGTCAGCGACTGACGCTCGCGCGGCATCCGCCGGCGGGCCGGCTCCGGCTTGACCTTCGCGAGCGCCTCGGCGACGGCTTGGTCGATCGCCGCCTGCGAACTGGTCCCGCCCGCCCCCGCGTCCTGCTGCGCGTCGGTGCGCAGCGCCTGTGCGGTCTTGGAGCCGTCGCGGTAGATCGCGAGCGCCTTGATGCCCAACCGCCAGGCCTGGATGTAGGCGTCGGCGATGTCCTCGACGGTCGCGCTCTGGGGCAGGTTGACCGTTTTCGAGATCGCGCCCGAGATGAACGGCTGCACCGCGCCCATCATCTTGATGTGGCCCATGTGCGAGATCGCGCGCTCGCCGACCGCGACGTCGAACACCGGCAGGTGCTCGTCGGCCAGCCCGGGCGCGCCGACGATCGTGCCGTGCTCGTTGATGTGCGCCTCGATCTGCTCGATCTGCTCGTCGGCGTAGCCGAGCGTCTGCAGCGCGAGCGGGACGGTGCGGTTGACGATCGTCATCTGGCCGCCGCCGACGAGCTCCTTGAACTTGACGAGGCTGAAGTCCGGCTCCACGCCGGTCGTGTCGCAGTCCATCAGGAACGAGATCGTGCCCGTCGGCGCGAGCACGGTGGCCTGCGCGTTGCGGTAGCCGTGCTCGTCGCCGAGCGCGACCGCCTCGTCCCACGAGCGTCGCGCGGCGGCGAGCAGCTCGGCGTCCTCGCACGTCGCGTCGGGGATCGCGTAGGAGGCGTCGCGGTGCATCCGCATCACGGCGTTGTGCGGCTCGCGGTTCTCCTCATAGCGTTCGTAGGCGCCGACCGCCGCGGCGACCTCGGCCGAGCGGCGGTAGGCGCGGCCCGTCATCAGCGCCGTGATCGCGGCGGCCGTGCCGCGGCCGGAGTCGGAGTCGTACGGCATCCCGTTGCTCATCAGGAACGCGCCGAGGTTCGCGTAGCCGAGGCCGAGCTGGCGGAACGCGTTCGCGTTGACGCCGATGCCCTCGGTCGGATAGCTCGAGGCGCCGACGACGATCTCCTGCGCGAGCAGCATCACGTCGGTCGCGTGCTCGAAGGCGGTCACGTCGAACGTGCCGTCCGCGCGGCGGAACTTCATCAGGTTCAGCGAGGCGAGGTTGCACGCCGAGTCGTCGACGTGCATGTACTCCGAGCACGGGTTCGAGGCGTTGATGCGCCCTGAGACCGGGCACGTGTGCCACTGGTTGATCGTCGTGTCGTATTGCACGCCCGGGTCGGCGCAGCGCCACGCGGCCTCGGCGATCTCGCGCATCAACGCGCGCGCGTCGAGCGGCTCGCCGACCGGCTGGCGGTCCTTGCGGGCGATCAGCCGCCACTCCTCGCCCTGCTCGACGGCGCGCATGAACTCGTCGGAGACGCGCACCGAGTTGTTCGCGTTCTGGTACTGGATCGAGGTGAAGCCGTCGCCGTCGATCGACATGTCGAAGCCGGCGTCACGCAGCGCGGCGGCCTTGTCCTCCTCCTTGGCCTTGCACCAGATGAACTCCTGGATGTCCGGGTGGTCGACGTCGAGCACGACCATCTTGGCGGCGCGGCGGGTCTTGCCGCCGGACTTGATCGTCCCCGCCCACGAGTCGGCGCCGCGCATGAACGAGACGGGACCGGAGGCGGTGCCGCCCTTCGCGAGCGTCTCCGTCGAGCCGCGGATGTTCGAGAGGTTGATCCCCGAGCCGGAGCCGCCGCGGAAGATCATCCCCTCCTTCGTGTTCCAGGCGAGGATCGACTCCATCGTGTCCTCGACGGACAGGATGAAGCAGGCCGAGCATTGCGGCTGCTCTTCGAAGCCGACGTTGAACCAGACCGGGCTGTTGAACGCCGCGATCTGGTGCAGCAGGATGTGCGTCAGCTCGGCCTCGAAGACGTCGCCGTCCTCGACAGCGGCGAAGTAGCCGCGCTGGCGGCCCCAGTCGGCGATCGTGCCGGCGACGCGCCCGACCATCTGCTTGACCGAGCGCTCGCGCGCGGGCGTGTCGAGCTGGCCGCGGAAGTACTTCTGCGCGACGATGTTCGTCGCGTTCTGCGACCAGGTCGTCGGAAACTCGACGTCGGTCTGCTCGAAGGAGACCTTGCCGCCGTGGCCGATGCGGGCGTCGCGCAGCTCCCACTCCACCGTCTCGAACGGATGCACGCCCGGCGTCGTGTAGTGGCGCGCGATTCGCAGCGCCTCGCCGGCCGTCGATTCGATCGCGACGGTCGTGGTCGGTGAGGTCTGCGCGCCGTTCTCCATGCCTGCCTGCTCCTTGTTCTTCCCGCTATTTCCGCGTGCTTCCCGTGCCTCAAATGAGCATGAGGGGGTAACAGCGAATCATCGCCTGCGCGTCGGACGGAACCAACGTGAGACGAAGCCGTTGCGGAGTCGGTGTCTACCGTAGCGGCAGCGCCCGATCGAGCGCGGCCGTCTACGATCGCGAGCGGATGATCGACCGCACCCGCACCGTCCGCGTGCTGCTCGTGACGCTCGCCCTCGCGCTCGTGCCGGCCGCGCTCGCCCGCGCCGACCGCGCCTACGACCGCGTCGCGGCGGCCTACGCGCAGGCAGGCGGCCAGCTCGACGCGTGCGCCTTCACGGAGGCGCAGCTCGCCGCGGGGCTCGCCGGGATCCCGCCGGAGATCAAGCGCTACGTCCCCGACCTGCGCAGGGCGATCAAGCAGGGGATCGCGACGCATGTGCGCGGCGACTGCGCCGGCCGCAAGCCCGGCACCACGACGACGCCGCCGGCGGGCGCCGGGGGAGCGATCCCGACCCCGGAAGTGAGCCCGGCGCCGCCCGCGACGACGACGCAGCCGGCGGTTACGCCGCCGGCCGCGACCACGACCGGAAGCGGCTCCCGTCACCACGACACGACGCCGCTCGCGATCGCCCTCGGCGCGCTCGGGGCGCTGCTGGTGCTCCTGCTCGCGCTGTGGGGCTGGGCGCGTGCGCGCGGCTGGGATCCCCCGCGCCTGGCGCGTGCGCGGCACGCATGGGGTGAGGCCGGCCATCGCACGACCTCGACGTGGCTCGAATTCACCGACTGGCTGCGGCTGGGCCGCTGAGCCGCCACCCGTCTGATTAACTGCGGCACCCCATGAAGCTCCTCGTCACCGGCGGTGCCGGCTACATCGGCTCGATCGTCGCCCGGCAGCTGCTCGCGGCCGGCCACGAGGTCGCGGTGCTCGACAACCTCTCGCGCGGCCACCGCGAGGCGATCCCCGCCGGTGCGCGCCTGCTCGAGGTCGACCTGCGCGACGCCGCCGCCGTGCGCGACGCCGTCGCGGAGGGCTTCGACGGCGCGCTGCACTTCGCCGCGCTCGCGCTCGTCGCCGAGTCCGTCGCGCATCCGGAGCGCTACTACCGCACGAACGTCGCAGGGACGCTGAACCTGCTCGACGCACTGCGCGCGGCGGACGTCAAGCGGCTCGTCTTCTCCTCGACCTGCGCCGTCTACGGCGAGCCCGCGGTCGTGCCGATGGACGAGTCGACGCCGACCCGGCCGGTCAACGCCTACGGCGCCTCGAAGCTCGCGGTCGACGGCATGATCGGCGACGAGTGCCGCGCACACGACCTCGGCGCGGTCAGCCTGCGCTACTTCAACGTGGCGGGCGCCAGCGGCGACCTCGGCGAGGACCACGAGCCGGAGACGCACCTGATCCCGAACGTGCTGCGCGCGGCGCAGGGCATCCAGCCGCACGTCCAGGTCTTCGGCACCGACTACCCGACGCCGGACGGGACCGCGGTGCGCGACTACATCCACATCGAGGACCTTGCCGCCGCGCACCTGCTCGCGCTCGACGGCGCACGTCCCGGCGAGCATCGCATCTTCAACCTCGGCAACGGCAACGGCTTCTCGGTGCGCGAGGTGATCGACGCGGCGCGCACGGTGACGGGCTGCGAGATCCCCGTCGTGGAGGCGCCGCGCCGCCCCGGCGACCCGCCGATGCTCGTCGCCGCGAGCGACCGCATCCGCGCCGAGCTCGGCTGGGAGCCGCGCAAGCCGGCGCTCGCCGACATGGTCGCCGACGCCTGGGCGTTCGCGCAGGCGCGCCCCGGCGGCTACGCCGACGCGCTCCGCTCGGCCTAGCGTCACGCTGGTATCCGGCGCACGGCTGCGCGGATTCCGCAAGAATCGCGCCTGAGCGGGCTCTGAGAGTGCGCTCGGGGGAACTACTGCTCGGGGAGAGGAGCAAGGGTGCGGGGAGCAAGATGGGCGGCGCTTGCCGTCCTGGTCGCGATCGGGACCGGCATCGTCGGCTGTGGCGGCAGCAGCGGGCCGAGCGGCACGAACATCGCGATCATCACGCCGGGCGCGCGCGACGACGCCGACTGGACGACGGTGACCGCGGCGGCCGTCAAGAAGGTGGCCGCCAGATTCCATGTGAGAGCGGTCGTCGTCGACGGCGGCAGCGGCAAC
>Ga0134121_10001146_pt1 | contig 25713 bp, 28 predicted proteins | sample KB301_FD_96463 | JGI IMG/M metagenome (GOLD analysis project Ga0134121, IMG submission 96463) | Terrestrial soil microbial communities without Nitrogen fertilizer from Kellogg Biological Station, Michigan, USA - KB3-0-1 | ecosystem: Environmental > Terrestrial > Soil > Unclassified ... | reverse complement strand
CTTCAACGGGGAAATTTATAATTACATAGAGGTCCGCGATGAATTGAAGAAGAAGGGCTTTCAATTCAAAACTCAATCTGACACGGAAGTTATTCTCGCTGCTTACCGTGCTTATGGTGCGGAGTGCGTAAATTATTTCATGGGCATGTGGGCTTTTGCCTTGTGGGATTTAAAGACGCATGAATTGTTTTGCTCGAGAGACAGGTTCGGGATTAAACCTTTTTACTACCTGCACCAGGACGAGCGGTTTTACTTCGGCTCTGAATACAAAGCGCTGAAGGAATCTTCCCTGTTCAACAGCAAGCTGAACGATGCACAGGTCAATCGCGGTCTGCAATTGGGATGGATGTCGTATGGCGAAGAAACCTATTACCAGGGACTCAAATCGCTGGAGGCTGCACATAACCTGCATTACTCGAAAGGGAAGGTTACGATTTCCAGGTATTGGGACATTGACACGTCAAAAAAATTTACAGGCTCTCCCGAAAGCAGGAAGGAAAAGTTTTTTTCATTGTTTGACCAAAGCATCCGCCAGCACATGCGCAGCGATGTTGAGATCGGGGGATGCCTCAGTGGAGGCCTCGACAGTTCTTCAATCGCTTCAGCAATTGCAAGCGATTTCCCCGCGTTGAATTTTAAAACATTCACAGTTTATTATGAAGGAAAGGATGGCGTAGATGAACGCCCCTTTGCAAAGGAAGTTTTGTCAAAGTATCCTTCTCTCGATCCATATTATTTTACGCCTACTGACGACGATGTGGCAACCGATTTCGAAAAAGCAATTTATCATGCTGACGTTCCCATTGCAGGTTCTTCTCCCATCTCCCAATACTTTGTGATGAAGCTGGCTGCAGAAAAAAAAATTAAAGTAGTTGTTGACGGGCAAGGGGCGGATGAAATGCTCGGGGGTTACATGCATTCCTTTTACCGCCTCATCGGTGGACTGATCGGACAGTTCAAGCTGGGACAGGCTTTCCGGCAATGCGCAGCACATGCTTCAATCCAGGAAATGAGCGTAGCAAAAACAACAGATGTCATGATGAAGAGCGTGCTCTCCGGGATCCTGAGTGAGCAACATCTTTACGCAACAGAATATAAAAACTACTTTCCTTTTGTCGGCACGGACAGTCACGTCAACTTTCAATTGAACCATGCCATGGGCTCAAGGTTGAACCGGTTTTTATACCACCTCACATTTGTTACGTCATTGCCTTCCCTGCTTCAGTATGAAGACAGGAATTCTATGGCGTTCTCCATCGAATCACGGGTTCCTTTCCTGGACCACCGCCTTGCTGAGTTTATTTTTTCATTGGACGATGCTGATAAAATTGACAATGGGATAACAAAAAAAATACTCCGGGATTCAATGTCAGGGATCCTTCCGGGGAAAATAACTTCACGGAAGGACAAAAAAGGATTTGTCACGCCTGGTGAAATAAAATGGCTGAGGGGCCCGCTCAGATTTTTAATCGACAGTGATTTTTCCAGGTTGGATTTTTTGAATCAGAAAAAAATCCGCGCTGTGGTGGATGCTTTCAGAAAAGGCGATAACAGGAATGCAAATCTTGTTTGGAGGGTTGCCGTGCTTAATTATTGGCTAAACGGCTGATTTAAACTGCTTTTTGGTAATTTAGAAAATGCTTCTAAATTAGCGGCTGTTCATTCCGATGAGGCTGACTTCTAAACTTTTTTCCATCACTTTATTGTTGTGCCTGGTTCTCACAGCACTTCCCGTGCATTCCCAGCTGATGAAATTCATTACGCGGGAAACATCAGGACTCGTTCATCTAGTTGACTTTACAACACCTGTTCCGACGGTAACCATTCCTATGGCAGGTTATGGAACAACGGCCAGTATCGATTTCGAGGATGTAAACGTGATGACGGACGTAAACAACAACCTCTTATTTACATCCTGTGTATATGGAAATGACCTGATAGAAGTGCGTGATTCAAATTTTGCAATCATGCCGAACGGGTCAGGATTGCTCGGGAACAACAGTTGCCAGGAATCGGGTCTGGTGAGAATTCCCTGCACGACGAACAAATATTTTTTTATTCATTCATCCATCGCTCCGGCAAATCTTTATTATTCCGTCGTGGATATGTCGCTGAATGGCGGACTGGGAGACGTGGTGCAAAAGAACACGTTCGTGCAAACAGATATCGGTGAAGGCAAAACCATCTCACACCAGTTGCCCACCGGATGCCGCTGGCTGATTGTGCCGGGTTATGTCAACAGTTCAACCTACCAGGTAATCCGGTTTTTGATTAACGCTATTGGCATCGGATCCCCGTCCGTAATCGCAACCGTCAGGCTGTCACCAACGCTTGGAGGAATGCCGTTTGAATTGGAATTAAGTCCCGACAACACAAAACTTTCAATGTCTACGCACAGGGACCAGGTTGCGGATCCTGACATTATTATATGGGACTTTGACCTGTTGAGTGGAACTGTTTCTAATCGCGTTGACTATAATGTTTCAACCGATATGATTCACGGTACAGAGTGGTCTCCGGATAACTCGAAAGTTTATTTCGTAGGCAATACGCCCAACGACAATTCTGACTTCGGCAGAATAAATTTAACCACGGGAACGATTGACATCATCGATCCGGTGATGGGTCGCTATATTGGCACGATTGAGAAGGCCGGTAACGGGAAAATTTATGTGTGTCCGAATTACAACCATGACTACCTTGCTGAAGTGGCCAACCCGAATTCGAATATTCTGGCCAGTATCGGGTACAACCACAATGCAATTTTTATTTCTAACAACGGACTGCGCGCAGCACTGCCCAATGCCATTGATGGAGAACCTCCCGGCACAACCACTACACCGCAGTTTATCTGGTTTGAAGCGAATGCAACCGCCAATTGCAGGGAGTTTGCCTTCAGGGATTCGTCCTGCCTGGGTACCTGGTGGGAATGGAATTTCGGAGACGGCACATTTTCCAATTCTGAATTTCCCACGCACCAATACCTGACATCTGACACATTCGATATCACCCTCAGGATGGTAGCTTGCGGTGACACGCTTACCCTTACCAAACTCGACTACATCATTACAAACATCGTAACGACACAGGCCGCATTCCAGGCAGCCACGCAATTCTGTGAGGGCAGCCAGGTTTCCTTTGCCAATTCTTCTCTCAATGCAGCGGGCTATCTATGGGACTTCGGTGACGGCACAACTGACACGTCAACAAACCCGGTGCACAATTATACGGCTGCCGGAAATTATACCGTCGTCTTAACAGCTTATGGAACGATCGGTTGCGAGGACACGGCAACATTATCTATCACTATTTTGCCGAACCCTGTCAGCAGTTTTACCGCAATCATCGACACGTGTCACTTTTCGGTTGCGTTTCAGAATTCATCTCAGTCTGCGACTGCGTATGCATGGGATTTCGGCGACCTGAGTACGGGGAGCCAGCAGGATCCTGTTCACCAGTATGGAAGCGACGGGAATTATACAGTCAACCTTATTGCACAAGCCAATGGCGGATGTGCTGATACGTCCTCTTTTAGTTTTGCCCTGGCGCCGCTGCCTCAGGCAGGATTTTCCTTCCAGATAAATACCTGTGATTCCGTTGCGAATTTTACCAACCAGTCGTTGAACTCGAACGGCCAGGTTTGGAACTTCAGTGACGGTGGATCTGATAACTCCTTCAACCCAACGCATATTTTTCATTCTTCGGGCAGTCAAACCGTTACACTTATTGCTTTAAGCCAGCAGGGATGCATTGATTCCGTAACTCAAACCTTAAATGTTTTCCAGAACCCGGTCAGTAATTTTCAAATCAGTATTGATACCTGTAACCTGACAGTCAGCTTTCAGAATAATTCACAGTCTGCTGACGGATATAGCTGGAACTTTGGAGATCTGTCTACAAGCACACAGTCAAACCCTGCACACCATTACGCATCCGACGGAACATTCATTGTCACCCTCATCGCTTCCAATGCCGGGTTGTGCTTTGATACATCCGACTACGATTTCAATCTTTTTCCCCTGACGCAGGCAAATTTCACTTTTCAAATTCCCGATTGCGATTCTGTGGTTTCCTTTACGAACCTTTCAACCAATGCGGGAAGTGTTTCCTGGAGTATGAGCGACGGCGGGAACTATACCGTGAATGACCCGGTGCATGCATTTCCCGGGATCGGGCAGTTCCAGGTTACACTTACGGCGGCTTCGGCAACATCAAGCTGTACCAGCCAGTTTACGCAAACAATCACGCTCATCCCAAACCCTGTGGTTGCTTACAACGTGGTGTTAGATACGTGCGCCATGACGGTTTCAGTAACCAACTCGTCTGTGAATGCATCCCAGTACCTTTGGAGCTTTTCTGACGGCACTACGGACACTTCAGGTTCCACATCGCATCATTTTACAAATTCCGGCAATGCCACCGTTCAGTTGGTCGCCACCAATGTGAATAACTGCGCTGATTCACTGTCGACTTCAATGATGATTCCGCCGCTGCCGGTGTCGAATTTTTTATGGACCAATAATTTGTGCGATTCGCTGGTGAACTTTTTTCAGCAATCGGTGAATACCGTCAACTACTTCTGGCATTTTGGCGACGGGGAAACATCTGTCGATCCCAATCCTGTTCACATTTACGATGTCGTCGGACCCATGCCGGTACAACTGGTTGCTGAATCCCAGTATGGCTGTTATGATACGCTTGAAAAAAATCTTACCATCGTCGTAAGAACACCGGCGAACTTCAGTGTCTTCGTTGATTCCTGTGAGGGCAAAGCCGTCTTTATAAACCAGACGCCGAATGCTGTTTACTACGACTGGAACTTTGGCGACGTCGCGGCCAGCACTTCAACGAATGCCGTCTACAGTTTCCCATCCAATAATGTTTATACCATCACCCTCACTGTAAACAAGGGAACCGGGTGCGAGGAATTTAAGCAGGAACAGATCAATTATTATGTCAGCGACGGAGAGCACATTTATATGCCGAATTCCTTTACTCCGAATGATGACGGAACGAATGATGTATTCCGCGTTGAGAACAGGGTGCCATGCGATTCTTATTCAATAGACATTTTCAACCGTTGGGGAGAGGTTATTTTTCACGCAGACGATGCGCTTGCTGAATTTTGGGATGGCAGGTATAAAAATCATGCAGCGCAGGAGGGAGTTTATGTATACGTCCTGAAGGGCGCACATTCTCATATCTCCGGTCACATCGCCCTCATAAAATAATTTATTGCGCAAGACTGAAAACCTGCCTCAGGCATACGCTCTTTTCTTATCAACAGAATTCTCTTGATAACAGCCGGGTTGTTAATTTTCTCTTCAGTTTTAATTGAGTTACTTTGATGCAAAACAAGATATGAGTCCCGATAGCTATCGGGATGAGATCGGAGTATTGAGAAGCAGCCGATGACGATTCCGTTTTTAGTCTGCTTGTCTCATGTCTCTTATCTCATATCTCACATCTCTCCCCAATGCAGGATATCACACGCATATTTGACATTCTTGAAAATCAGAAAAATTCTCTTCCGCTGGATAATGCTTTGGCGGGAAAAGTAAACGGGGAGTGGAAACAGGTTTCATCTTTTGAGTTCTGGGCGACGGCATCGCGTGTAAGTTATGCGCTGTGGTCCATGGGACTGAAAAAAGATGATAAGGTCGCCATGATTTCCAACAACAGGCCGGAGTGGAATATGCTTGACATGGGAATGCTGCAGGTTGGGATCATCAATGTGCCTCTGTATACAACACTCAGCGCGCAGGAAACACAGTTTATTCTGAACGACAGCGGCGCCAGATTAATTTTTGTATCCGACAATACACTTTATCAAAAAGTGATATCAATCCTGCCCCAGCTGCCGGAAATAAAAGAGGTCATCACTTTTGAAAAAATTGAAGGCGCCACACATTGGGCGGATTTTATCCTGAGGGGAGAGCTCAACCAGAAAGAAAAGGAGCTTGATACGACCAAAAAATCAATTCTTCCGGATGACGTTGCCACGCTCATTTATACTTCCGGAACAACAGGGAATCCCAAAGGCGTGATGCTTACGCATAACAATCTTGTGAGCAATGTATGGGGCACGCGGACGCTCGTTCCCGCCGGATATAAGGCAAAGGCGCTGAGTTTTCTTCCGTTGTGCCACGTGTATGAGCGAATGCTTACCTACCTGTACATGTACATTGGTATTTCCATTTACTTTGCGCAGAGCATGGACACCATTGTGGACAACATCCGTGAAGTAAAGCCCGATGTATTTTCTTCCGTGCCGAGGCTCCTTGAAAAAGTATACGACAGGATTGTTTCAAAAGGAAAGGAACTAAAAGGAATTAAACGCGTACTATTTTTCTGGGCGCTCAACCTGGGATTGCGCTATGAGTTATACGGCGCCAATGGTTTGTATTACGAAATGCAATTATGGCTGGCCAACAAACTCATCTTCAATAAATGGCGTGAAGCATTGGGAGGAAAAGTAAGAGCCATCGTGAGCGGGGGCGCTGCGCTGCAGCCAAGGCTTGCACGCGTGTTCTGGGCGGCCAGGATCATAGTGCTGGAAGGGTATGGTCTTACAGAGACGTCTCCTGTCATCGCAGTGAACAACACCAACCGCAAAGATGCTGTGCGCATCGGAACCGTTGGACCGGTGATTGAAGGTGTGGAAGTGAAAATTGCCGAAGACGGAGAGATCCTTTGCAAAGGACCGAATGTGATGAAAGGGTATTACAAACGCCCTGACCTGACGGCAGAAGTGATCGATGCCGATGGCTATTTTCATACCGGCGATATTGGTGTTTTGGAAAACGGACGCTTCTTAAAAATAACAGACCGTAAAAAAGAAATCTTTAAAACTTCCGGCGGAAAATATATTGCACCGCAGGCGCTTGAGAATAAATTCAAGGAATCGCAGTTCATCGAACAAATGATGGTAGTAGGGGAGAACAGGAAATTTGCATCAGCCCTCATCGTCCCGGCCTTTGCGCATTTAAAAACCTGGTGCACCTTGAAAGGTATAGCTTATGAATCCAATGAAGCCATCATCAGGAACGCAGAAGTGATTGCAAAAATTAAAGCCGAGATTGAACAATTCAATGTCAACTTTGGACAGACGGAACAAGTGAAAAAATTTACGTTGCTTCCTGCAGAATGGACTCCCAACACGGGAGAACTTACACAGAAGCTGAGTCTGAAACGTAAAGTAATTGCGGAGAAGAATAAGGAGGCGATAGAAAGAATGTACGGAGAATGAGATTTGAGATATGAGACGTGAAAGGTTCTGAAATAAAAAACATAGCTGATTTCTTTGGGGTTAGACCTGTAGTTTCGACCTTACTTTAAAAAAGCTATGCATCATCTTAAAGAATTAAAAATTTGGCATAAATCAATTAACCTGACAATAGAAGTTTGTAAGGCGACAGAAAAATTTCCACGAGAGGAAACTTATGGATTAACTTCCCAAATTAGAAGATCGGCCATTTCAATTGCTTCTAACGTTGCAGAAGGTGCAGGAAGGAATTCTGATAATGAATTCATTCACTTTCTCGGAGTATCCAATGGCTCGTCGTATGAATTACAAACCCAGGTTTTTATTTCCAATAAACTTGGCTTGATTCAGGGGTCGGTTATGGATCCTTTGCTTAAGTTAACTGATGAAAACCAAAAAATGAATTATGGATTGCAGTAAACATTAAAAAATAAAAAATAACCCCGATAAGGCAATTGTGCACGGGGCTTGGTAAATTGAAGACCGGCATTCAATAATACAGGCAACACTCACATCTCTTATCTCACGTCTCTTATCTCACATCTTTTTCCCTATGAAACGATTAATAAGCAATGTGGCAGTTCTCGGCTCCGGCATTATGGGCAGCCGCATCGCATGTCATTTTGCAAACATCGGTGTGAATGTCCTGTTGCTTGACATCATGCCGAAGGAACTCTCAGATGCAGAGAAGAAGAAGGGACTTACGGCAGATTCTCCCCAATTTAAGAACCGTATCGTAAATGACGCTTTGCAGAGCACGTTGAAGTCAAACCCTTCAGCGATTTACAAAAAATCATTTGCTTCAAAAATAAAGACTGGAAATTTTTCTGACGATATGAAAGCCGTTTCTGGATGCGATTGGATCATTGAAGTGGTGGTCGAAAACCTGGACATCAAGAAAAAAGTATTTGCTGAGGTGGAAAAGTACCGTAAACCCGGAACGCTGATCACCAGTAATACCAGCGGTATCCCCATCCACCTGATGACGGAAGGACGGAGCGAAGATTTCAAAAAACATTTTTGCGGAACACATTTTTTCAATCCTCCCCGTTACCTCCGCCTGCTCGAAATAATTCCCACTCCGGACACAGATGCTGCTGTCACCGATTTCCTCGTGGAATATGGTGACAGGTTTCTGGGAAAAGAAACGGTGCGCTGCAAGGACACGCCTGCATTTATCGCGAACCGCATCGGAGTGTTCAGCATCCTGAGTTTATTCCACCTCGTGGAGAAGATGGGACTCACTGTGGATGAAGTGGACAAGCTCACGGGACCTGTTCTTGGAAGGCCTAAATCAGCGACCTTCCGGACTTGCGACGTTGTCGGCCTCGACACGCTGGTTAAAGTTGCGAACGACCTATACGCACGGTGTCCTGACGATGAAGCACGCGAAAGTTTTAAACTGCCGGGATACATTCAGAAAATTGTGGACAACAATTGGCTGGGCGATAAAACAGGCCAGGGATTCTACAAAAAAGTAAAGTCCGCCGGCGGGAAAAGCGAGATCCTTTCACTGGATTTGAAATCGCTTGAATACAAACCAAAGGGGAAAGTAAAGTTTCAGGCGCTCGAGCAGGCGAAAGCTGTGGACGACCTTCGTGATCGGTTGAAACTGCTTCTGGCGGGCAAGGATAAAGCAGGTGATTTTTACAGGACTTCTTTTTATACACTCTTTCAGTACATCAGCAACCGGATACCTGAAATTGCAGACCACATATATCTTGTTGATGATGCGCTGTGCGCAGGATTCGGCTGGGAAATGGGACCATTTGCGATATGGGATGCGCTCGGAGTTGCGGAAACAGTAAAGCAGATGGAACAAGGCGGCTGGAAGCCTGCAAAATGGATTTATGACTTCATCGCTTCGGGCAAAAAGACATTGTACGTAACTGCCAATGGCGCCAGGTCGTATTATCACATTCCTTCGGGAGAGTACAGGCAGAAGCCCGGCACAGAAAATATCATTTACCTCGACACACGCAGGGACAAAACGGTCTGGAAAAATTCCGGGTGCAGCCTGGTCGATATCGGCGACGGCATAGTCAATCTTGAATTCCATACAAAGATGAACACCATCGGAGGTGAAATCGTTGAAGGCATGAACGTAGCCATTGAAACTGCTGAAAAAGATTTTCGCGGATTGGTAATTGGCAACGAGGCACAGAACTTTTCTGCCGGCGCAAACCTCGGAATGATCTTTATGATGGCAACAGAGCAGGAATGGGAGGAGATTGACATGGCCATCCGTGTTTTTCAGAATATGAACATGCGCGTGCGGTATTCTTCCATCCCGGTTGTGGTCGCTCCGCGCGGTCTGTCCCTGGGTGGCGGGTGCGAAATGTCTTTGCATGCAGATAAAATTGTGGCTGCTGCTGAAACATATATAGGAATGGTTGAATTCGGAGTAGGTTTAATTCCCGGGGGAGGCGGAAGCAAGGAGTTTGCGCTTCGTGCCAGCGATGCATTTGCCCCTAACAACATTGACGAACAGGTACTGCGCGAATATTATCTCACCATTGCCATGGCAAAAGTGTCTACCTCAGCTCATGAAGCCTTCGATTTAAAAATCTTACGCTCAGGGCATGATGAGGTTGTAATGAACCTTTCACGTCAGCTGAGTGAGGCAAAAAGATCAGTGGTTGAAATGGCCGAAGCAGGTTATGTTAAACCAGTAGAAAGGAAGGATATCAAAGTGCTCGGTAAAAGTGCGCTGGGGATGATATATGCAGGAGCATCTATCATGAAATCAGGAAATTATATCTCAAGTCACGATCAATTAATTTCAGAAAAGCTTGCATTTGTAATGTGTGGGGGAGATTTGTCGGCCCCGGCTTTGGTAAGTGAAAAATATTTATTAGAATTGGAGCGCGAAGCTTTCTTATCTTTGTGCGGTGAGCGTAAAACTTTGGAGCGAATCCAGAGTATACTGACTTCAGGGAAACCGCTTCGCAACTAAACATATTCACCTATGACTCGGATAAAAAAATTCAGAGTAGCATTTTTGTTGATTTTTCTTTTCGTCACGCCTGCACTGCTATTCGCCCAAAGTGAAGTGAAGCCGAAATACGCGTCGGGAAAAGATAAAAAGCACCGCAACAAAACTGATGAACTGGGCCGTAAGCAAGGCACGTGGGTGATCTTTAATTCATTCGGAGATAAAATTGCAGAGACTGATTGGGTGAATGATAAGAAGGAAGGCATGGAGAAAAAATATTATTCGTATGGGAAAGTAAAGGAAGAACAGGAATACCTCGGAGGCATTAAAGACGGCGCTTACAACAGGTACTTTTTTTCAGGACAGGTTGCTTCGGAAGGCCAGTATGCGAATGGTAAAAGAGACGGTAAGTGGACAAAATATTTTGAGGACGGCAGTATCCGCCAGGAAGGCGGCTTCAAGGCCGGGAAGAAAGACGGAACATGGAAGACTTATAACCGCAAAGGTGCCGTTGTAAATGAAGGAACCTTTAAGGATGGTGAAGACATTGCGGTACTGGCTGCCGACGCCAAGAAAAAGGAAGACGCCAAGAAAGCTGCTGATTCCAAAAAAGGAAAGGACGACAAGGGAGCCAAGGATGCTGACAAAGGCACTGATAAAGGTACCGACAAAGGCTCTGATAAGAATAAAGGTCCTGCCGTTCCCGCAAACCCGCCGCTGTACACCCCGGGAACTCCGGCTGATTCAACAAAGAAGTAAGACTTGCTTCTGCAGGCAGGAATTGATGAATCATATTCTTGCTGATGAAAAAAATAATTTCCTGAATCTTATTTTATTATATTCCTGATTTGCTTTGTAAATCTTCTTGGGAATAGAAAAGATTATTTTTTGAATTTTGAAAAATCAAAAAAAATATCAGGAGCCGTAATTTCATGTTGATACCTAAAAATGATCTATTTCTTATTAATCAAATCTACGATTTATTCCGAATATTGACTCATGGCTAGCGCCGCATCTCACATCTCATCCCGATAGCTATCGGGACTCATAACTTGCTTACCTTTGCCCCATGAAAGTCACCATAGATCCCCACAGCGGTTTTTGCTTCGGAGTGGTGTATGCCATACAAATGGCAGAGGAGGAACTGGAGAGAGATAAAAAGCTGTATTGCCTCGGCGACATCGTGCACAACAACATGGAAGTGGACAGGCTTCGCAGCAAAGGCCTTGAGATCATCAATCACGAGCAGCTTAGAAACCTGCGTGACTGCAAGGTCCTGATAAGGGCTCATGGCGAGCCGCCGGAAACATATCAATTGGCCATTCAGAACAATATAGAGTTGATTGATGCATCGTGTCCTGTCGTGCTGAAATTACAAAACCGGGTGAGAAACAGCTTCGATGATGCTGAAGAAGATGGCGGACAGGTAGTCATTTATGGTGAAGCGGGTCACGCGGAAGTGAATGGCCTGGTGGGGCAAACCAATCAAAAAGCGATTATTGTAAAAACTGAAGAAGACCTGGAAAAAGTGGACTTCACGAAGCCTATCCATTTCTTTTCCCAAACTACGAAAAGCACCGCCGGTTTCGAAAAAATGGAGCAAATGATCCAGGAACACATTGTGAAAATAAAAGGCTCATTGGAAGAAGGAGATTTTATCACCAACGACACACTTTGCAGGCAGGTCAGCAACCGGGAGCCTCAATTACAGCGTTTTGCAAGGTCACACGACGTTATTTTATTTGTCAGCGGAAAGAAAAGCTCAAACGGGAAGGCTTTATATAGTGTATGCCAGGCAGCCAATCCGCGTTCCTATTTTATATCTGATGCCACTGAGATCCTGCCTGGATGGTTTGAAGGTGTGGAAACAGTCGGTATTTGCGGGGCTACCAGTACGCCGATGTGGCTCATGGAAAAGGTTGCAGCCCACCTGGGAAATGAAGGTGCAGAGCTCGACCTCCGGGAAGGCATTGCCCGGTAATTTTTCTTCATGAAAACTTCTTAAAAAAATATTTTTTCACCGTTTGGTGGATTGAAAAGAAGTTTTACATTTGCAACCCCAAAAAAAATGGGAAAAAATGTGTTTATACGTTTAAGGCATTGAGCCTTAAGCAGAAAAAATTTAAACTATCGAATGCCAACAGTACAGCAGTTAGTAAGAAAAGGTCGCGAAAAGCTGGTAGATAAAAGTAAATCGCCGGCTTTGACAAGTTGTCCACAGCGCAGAGGTGTGTGTACACGTGTGTATACAACCACTCCCAAGAAGCCGAATTCAGCGATGCGTAAAGTGGCGCGCGTGCGTCTTACCAACAAATTTGAAGTGTCGGCTTACATTCCGGGAGAAGGCCACAACCTGCAGGAGCACAGCATTGTGATGATCCGCGGAGGCCGTGTGAAAGATCTTCCCGGCGTTCGCTACCACATTGTGAGAGGCGTGCTTGATACAGCAGGCGTGGAAGGAAGAACACAGCAGCGAAGCAAGTACGGAACCAAAAGACCGAAAGCTCCCAAGAAATAAAAAGCAGAATTCGTAAGATTCGTAATTAGTAAATTAGAACAGATTAGTAATTAGTAGCTGTAGATGAGAAAGTCCAAACCCAAAAAAAGAATCCTGTTGCCCGATCCGAAATTCAACGATCAATTGGTAACTCGTTTCGTGAACATGTTGATGTACCAGGGAAAGAAGAATACTTCGTATGCTATCTTTTATGATGCACTCAGCAAAGTAGAAGAGAAGACAAAGGAGTCTGGACTGGATACATGGAAAAAAGCAATGACGAACGTAATGCCAACCGTGGAAGTAAAGAGCCGCAGGGTGGGAGGTGCTACGTTCCAGATACCGACAGAAATTCGTCCTGACCGCAGGACAGCACTCAGCATCAAATGGCTGATCGGATATGCAAGAGGAAGGAATGAGAAGACGATGGCTGACAAACTTGCGAATGAAATTATTGCAGCTTCAAAAAATGAAGGTGCGGCAATAAAGAAGAAAGAAGACACTCATAAAATGGCGGAAGCAAATAAAGCATTCGCACATTTCAGAGCCAATTAAACAGGAAGACTTTAGTTCTTTCAATTTAAGGATAACCAGTAGTCCGTCAGCTGACGGATTGTAAATCGGACAACTAACGGGTAGTACCTGTTAAAGTATCCGGTTATCTGCGAAGCGAAATACTATCGTTAAGATTAACGGATAAATAATCAATGAGCAAAGACCTCACAATAACGCGTAACATTGGAATATCGGCGCACATCGATGCCGGTAAAACCACTACTACTGAGCGTATCCTTTATTACACCGGCAAGGTTCACAAAATCGGCGAAGTGCATGAAGGCGCTGCTACCATGGACTGGATGGTCCAGGAGCAGGAGCGCGGCATCACGATTACCTCCGCCGCCACCACAACTTATTGGGATTACAACAACGAGCAGTACAAGATCAATATCATTGATACGCCCGGACACGTTGACTTCACCGTTGAAGTAGAGCGTTCGCTTCGTATCCTCGATGGCGCCGTGGCACTTTTTTGTGCAGTTGGCGGTGTTGAGCCACAGTCTGAGACAGTATGGCGCCAGATGAACAAGTACAAAGTTCCGCGCATCGGTTTTGTAAATAAAATGGACCGCGCAGGAGCTGACTTTTTAACTGTTGTAGCACAGATCAAAGAACGTCTTCACGGGAACCCTGTTCCACTTCAGCTTCCGATCGGCGCCGAAGATATGTTCAAAGGCGTTGTTGACCTCATTACCAACAAAGCCATCATCTGGCATGACGAGACCAAGGGTGCAACGTTTGATGTCCTGCCGATTCCCATCGACATGCAGGCAGACGTAAATCACTGGAGGGCTAACCTGGTGGAAGCCGTTGCTGAGTTCGACGATCACCTGATGGAGAAATTCTTTGAGGACCCGAATTCAATCACAGTCGACGAATTGAGAAATGCAATCCGCAAAGCAACGATTGCAATGAAAATCACCCCGATCATGTGCGGTTCTGCCTTTAAGAATAAAGGTGTACAGGCCATGCTTGACGGAGTTATACAATACCTGCCGGCTCCCATCGACGTGGAAGGGATCACCGGAATCAACCCCGAGACAGAAAAAGAAGAGACCCGCAAAACAGATCCAAAGGAGAAGTTTGCATCCCTTGCTTTTAAGATCATGACCGATCCTTTCGTAGGTCGCCTGGCATTCTTCCGTGTCTATTCAGGTCGCCTGGAAGCCGGTTCTTATGTGCTGAATACCCGCACAATGAAGAATGAACGCATCAGCCGGATCATCCGGATGCATGCTAACAAACAGACACCTATTGATTTCATTGAAGCTGGGGATCTCGCTGCTGCTGTGGGATTTAAAGATATCAGAACAGGCGATACTTTATGTGATCCTGCTGCACCGATCGTGCTCGAGTCAATGACCTTCCCTAAACCGGTTATCGGTCTTGCTGTTGAGCCAAAAACACAGGCAGATCTGGATAAGCTGGGAATGGCGTTGAACAAACTGTCTGAAGAAGATCCGACTTTCAAAGTACATACTGACGAGGAAACTGGGCAAACAGTAATCAGCGGGATGGGTGAGCTTCACCTTGAAATTATTGTGGACCGCCTGCGCAGGGAATTTAAAGTAGAGTGTAACCAGGGTGCTCCCCAGGTTGCCTACCGTGAAACCATCACAGGGAATATTACGCATCGCGAAGTTTATAAAAAGCAAACAGGCGGCCGTGGTAAATTTGCCGACATCCAGTTTGAAATTGGTCCCGCAGATAAGGAATGGCTTGACAAAGGGAACCACGGATTGCAGTTTGAAAATGAAATTTCAGGTGGAAGCATTCCGCGTGAATTTATTCCTGCCATTTCCAAGGGCTTTACCCAGGCAATGGGTACAGGCGTGCTTGCCGGTTTTCCTATTGAGACCATGAAGGTTCGCCTGTTCGACGGTTCATTCCATGCTGTTGACTCTGATGCACTGTCGTTTGAAATATGCGCGAAGGTTGCATTTCGTGAAGCAACACCAAAAGCAAAGCCCGTGTTGATGGAGCCGATCATGAAAGTAGAAGTTGTAACTCCTGATTTATATATGGGAGATGTGATGGGTGACCTGAACAAACGCAGGGGGCACCTGGAGGGAATTGATACGCGTGCCGGTGCACAGGTGATCCGCGCCAAGGTTCCGCTGAGTGAAATGTTCGGCTATGTCACTACACTTCGTACCATCACTTCAGGCCGTGCATCTTCGTCCATGGAGTTTTCTCACTACTCCGAGGTTTCAAAGAATCTTGCAGAAGAAGTTATTGCAAAGGCAAAGGGAAAAATAAAAGAAGAGAAGGAAAAAGTTTAAACGTTCTTTATACACAATACAATGTCTCAGAGAATCAGAATCAAATTGAAGTCCTACGATTACAACCTCGTTGATAAATCAGCGGAGAAGATCGTAAAGACTGTGAAGATCACCGGCGCCGTCGTGAATGGACCCATTCCACTGCCCACTGACAAGAAAATCTTCACCGTGCTCCGTTCACCGCACGTGAATAAGAAAGCGCGTGAGCAATTTCAATTGTGTTCATACAAGCGGCTCCTTGACATTTACAATTCATCAGCAAAAACAGTAGATGCCCTGATGAAGCTGGAACTGCCAAGCGGCGTGGAAGTCGAAATTAAAGCAAGCTAATTAATTTGAAGATTTGAGAATTTGATAATTGGTTAATTCAATCTTCAGATTTTCAAATTGAGAAATCCTCAAATCGAAATAAAATGTCTGGAATTATCGGAAAGAAAATAGGAATGACAAGCGTGTTCGCTGCTGATGGAAAATTTGTTCCATGCACAGTGATACAGGCTGGTCCCTGCGTGGTGACCCAGGTAAAAACAAAGGAGACGGATGGCTATGATGCCGTTCAGCTTTCTTTCGGAGAGAAGAAGGAGAAGAGAACACCTTCTGCCATGAAAGGTCATTTCAAAAAAGCAAGTACCACCCCGAAAAGAAAAGTGGTTGAGTTTCGTCATTTCCCTGAAGCGCCGGCGTTCGGCAGCGAAGTAAAAGCTGACCTCTTCGCGGAAGGAGATTTCGTGGACGTGGTTGGAACTTCGAAGGGGAAAGGTTTCCAGGGAGTTGTAAAGCGTCACGGATTCAGCGGAGTGGGTTGGGCAACGCACGGTCAGCATGACCGCCAGCGTGCACCGGGTTCACTGGGCGCCTCTTCATTTCCTTCACGCGTATTGAAGGGTATGCGCATGGGCGGGCACATGGGTGTAGACCGCACGAAATTGCAAAACCTCCAGGTCGTAAAAGTATTGGCGGATCAAAATCTTATCCTCGTGAAAGGTTCTATCCCCGGTCATAATGGTTCATTTGTAACACTTGAGAAGTAATCATGGAACTCGCAATCGTAAATATATCCGGAAAAGAAACCGGTAAGAAAATAAAACTCAACGCAGGCATCTTCGGCATTGAACCGAACGACCATGCGATTTATCTTGATGTGAAACAGTACCTCGCTAACCAACGCCAGGGAACGCACAAGACAAAACAGCGCGCTGAGATCAACCGTACTACCAAGAAGGCTTTCCGCCAGAAAGGTACGGGCGGTGCACGGAGAGGCAGCATGAAGTCTCCGCTAGTTCGTGGCGGCGGACGCGTGTTTGGCCCGCAGCCAAGGGACTATTCGTTCAAGCTGAACAAAAAGCTGAAGACACTGGCCCGTTTGTCGGCGCTTACATACAAAGCAAAGCAGAACAACATCATGGTGTTGGAAAACTTTACAATGGAGAATGCAAAGACAAAGGAATATGCAGCAATTCTGAAAAACCTGAACCTGGAAAACCAGAAAGTGCTGTTTGTAATTCCGGCCAATGACAGGAATCTCTTTTTGAGTTCAAGAAATGTTCAGAAAAATAAAGTGATCGCGGCCACTGACCTCAACACCTACGACGTGCTGAATGCCGGCAAGCTCGTACTGGTGGAAGGTTCATTCCCGGTGATGGAAAATACTCTTTTAAAATAAGCAACATGAGCGTACTGAAAAAACCATTGATTACAGAAAAGGCAACCGCTTCGGGAGAGAAGCTCGGTCAGTATGGTTTCATCGTGGCAAAAGATGCCAACAAGGTTGAAATCAAAAAAGCAATTGAAAAAATGTACAGCGTCACTGTGGAGAGCGTGAATACAATGAACGCCGCAGGCAAGATCCGCAACCGTTATACAAAGGCCGGGAACATCAGCGGGATGAAAGGACAGGTGAAGAAAGCCGTTGTGACGTTAAAGAAGGGCGAAACGATTGACTTCTATAGCAGTATCTAAATAAGTTAGTAGTTAACCGTAATCGTTATTTGAAAAACAGATTCACGGATAACAAATAACCGATAACGAATAACATTTCAGAAAATGTCAGTAAGAAAAATAAGACCGATTACTCCGAGCCAGCGTCACATGATCGTTGACTCTTACGAGGATATTACAACAGGCAAGCCTGAGAAAGGCCTCACTGAAAGTATTCAACGTTCCGGCGGACGTAACAATTCCGGGAAGATGACCATGCGTTACATCGGCGGCGGTCACAAGAAGAGATACCGCCTGATTGATTTCAAGCGCGACAACCACGGTGTGGTAGGCACGGTGAAGTCAATTGAGTATGATCCGAACCGCACGTCCCGCATTGCGTTGGTTTACTTTACCAATGGAGACAAACGTTACATCATCGCTCCGAACGGATTAAAGGTTGCACAAAAAATTATGTCAGGTGAAAATGCAGTTCCTGAAATCGGGAATGCACTTTTCCTGAAAGACATTCCACTGGGTACGTTGGTTCATAATATTGAATTGCGTCCCGGGCAAGGTGGTGCGATTGCGCGCAGCGCGGGTTCTTATGCGCAGCTCTCGAACCGTGATGGTAAATATGCAATCCTGAAAATGCCTTCAGGCGAAACACGCCTTGTACTTGCAGCATGCATGGCTACCATCGGAACATGTTCAAATGCCGATCACAACCAGGAACAGTTGGGTAAAGCAGGCCGCTCACGCTGGGCAGGCCGCAGGCCAAGGGTGCGTGGTGTAGCCATGAACCCGGTAGATCACCCGATGGGTGGTGGAGAAGGACGCGCTTCAGGAGGTCACCCGCGCTCACGCAAGGGTCTCCTGGCGAAAGGTTATAAGACCCGTCACCCCAAGAATAAGACAAGTAAGTTCATTATCGAAAGAAGAAAGAAATAACAACAAGTTGTCATTTGGCGGTGCACATTGCAAACTGCCAACTGCCAATCGCAAACTGATATACAATGGCTCGTTCACTTAAAAAAGGTCCTTACATCCCGGCTCATCTCGACAAGAAAGTTGTCAAGATGCTGGAGAGCAAAAAGAAAACGGTGATCAAAACATGGGCACGTGCTGCCATGATTTCTCCTGACTTCGTAGGACAAACATTCGCAGTGCATAACGGGAATAAATTCATCCCTGTGTACGTAACAGAAAATATGGTGGGTCACAAGTTCGGTGAATTTGCGCCTACACGCACCTTCCGTGCGCACAGTGGTGCGAGGAAAGAAGAACCTGCCAAGTCAGGAAGTTAATACCAGGCTGAACTGAAGAACAAAATAGAAAATCCGATAATCCAATGGGCGTAAGAAAAAGAGAATCCGCAGAAAGACGGAAAGAAATATTAAAGACCACTGCCATTGCTTCATTGAAGAATGTGCCGACGTCACCCCGCAAGATGCGCATGGTGGCTGACCTGATCCGTGGCAAGGAAGTGATGAAAGCATTGAACATACTTCACTATAACGAAAAGGCACCCGCTGCGCGTTTGGAAAAACTGCTGCACAGTGCCATCGCCAACTGGGAAACAAAATCAGGCGATAAGATAGAAGAAGGGAAAGTGTTTGTGAAAACGATCATGGTGGACGGCGGAAGAATGGCAAAGCGTCTTCGCCCGGCTCCGCAAGGACGCGGCTACCGTGTGAGAAAGCGTTCAAACCATGTGACCATGATACTTGACAGGATTGAAGCTGCGCCTGTAGAAACAAAAAAGGCAGCAGAAAAAACTGAAACTAAAACTGAAGAATAAATAATAAATTATCGGTCAGCCGTTATCAGTTATGCGGAGCAGCCGGTAAAATAGGAAGATATAAAAGTCGAATAACCAATAACGGATAACGAATAACTAAAAATTGCATGGGACAAAAAGCACACCCGATAGGTAACCGGCTCGGCATCATCAGGGGATGGGATTCCAACTGGTATGGCGGAAAAAATTACGGGGATAAAATTGTGGAAGATCATAAGATCCGCAAGTACCTCATGGCGCGCCTTTCGAAAGGCGGCGTGGCCAAAATCGTCATTGAGCGTACGCTGAAGCTGATTACCGTAACGATTCACACGGCACGTCCGGGTATTGTGATCGGTAAGGGTGGCCAGGAAGTGGACAAGCTGAAAGAAGAATTGAAGAAGATCACCAAGAAGGATATCCAGATCAACATCTTTGAAATAAAACGTCCGGAACTGGATGCACAATTGGTTGCAGACGGCGTGGCCAGGCAGCTGGAAGCACGGATTTCTTTCCGCAGGGCCATTAAAATGTCCATTGCTTCTTCGATGAGAATGGGAGCAGAAGGAATCAAGATCAAGACGAGCGGCCGTTTGGGCGGTGCTGAAATTGCGCGCTCTGAACAGTATAAGGAAGGAAGAACTCCGCTGCACACATTCCGTGCAGATATTGATTTCGCAATAGCAGAAGCACAGACATCCTACGGAAAAATCGGGGTGAAGGTGTGGATCTGCAGGGGCGAAGTGTACGGCAAGCGTGACCTTTCTCCAAACATCGGAACTTCAGCAACAGCAGGCGGTGGTGGCCAGCGCGGCGAAAGAGATGAGCGCAGAGGTGGTCGCGGCGAGCGCGGTGACAGAAGAGGCGGCGGTGGTGACAGGAGAGGCGGCGGCGGTGGAGACCGTGGCGGCGACAGGAGAGGCGGCGGTGATCGCGGAGGAAGGAGATAGAAAGTTAAACGTTATTAGTTATACGTTAACCGGAAATCAAAAAGCAAACACTCGTATAACAGTTTACATAAACAGTCAAAATAAATGTTACAGCCGAAGAAAACGAAGTTCAGGAAACAGCACAAGATGAAAGCGAAAGGCAACGCAACCCGCGGTGCAGCTTTGGCTTTCGGATCTTTCGGGATCAAATCACTGGAGACAGCATGGATTCCGAGTAAGCAGATCGAAGCAGCGCGTGTGGCGGTGACCCGCTTCATGAAACGTGAAGGCCAGATCTGGTGCAGGATATTTCCTGACAAACCCATCACCAAAAAACCTGCTGAGGTTCGTATGGGAAAAGGAAAAGGAGCTCCTGAATATTGGGTGGCCGTTGTGAAACCGGGAACGATCATCTTCGAAGCCGAAGGTGTTTCTGAAGCTACAGCCAAGGAAGCTTTGCGTCTTGCAGCGCAGAAATTGTCTGTGACAACCAAGTTCATTGTGCGCAGGGACTACAGCGCAAATTAATCAGTTAGCATTTGTAAATTCGTACATATCCGTACTTAGTACTATGAAAAAAGAAGACATCAAAGATTTATCGACCGACGAACTTCGCATGCGCCTGGAGGAAGAGAAGACGCTCTACGCAAAGATGAAGATGAATCATGCAATTTCTCCCATCGAAAACCCGATGAAGATACGTACCACCCGCAGGGGCGTGGCAATGATTCAGACTGAATTGACAAAACGTGTAAAAGAAGAATCGAAAAAATAAAATAGAAGTGAGATGTGAGATAAGAGACCTAAGAAATACAAATTTCAGTCTCAGGTTTTCAATCTCATATTTCAAATCTCAAATTTCAACTAATGGAACAGGCAACAGAAAAGAGGAGCTTACGCAAGGAAAAAACCGGCATCGTGGTGAGCAACAAGATGAATAAAAGCATCGTGGTTACCGTGGAGCGCAAGGTGAAGCACCCGAAATACGGGAAGTTTATTAAGAAGACTTCCACCTTTATGGCACACGATGAAAAGAATGAATGCGGTATCGGCGACCTGGTAACGATCACGGAAACGCGCCCGCTCAGTAAGAATAAAAACTGGAGATTGAAACAGGTTCTGGAGAAAGCAAAATAAAACAGATGTGAGATGTCAGATATGAGACAAGAGAAATACAAACTCCGGTCGCAAATCTCAGGTCTCACCTCTCAAATCTAATTGATATGATACAACAGGAATCAAGATGTACCGTAGCTGACAACAGCGGAGCCAAAGAAGTTCTTTGCATCCGCGTGTTGGGAGGTACTCGTAAAAAATATGCTTCACTGGGCGACAAGATCATTGTAACGGTGAAACATGCACTGCCTGCGGGCAACATAAAAAAAGGAACCGTGTCCAAGGCCGTGGTCGTGCGTGTGGCGAAAGAAGTGAAGCGCCCGGATGGATCCTATATCCGCTTTGATGACAATGCCGTGGTGTTGCTCAATGCGCAGGATGAGTTGCGCGGCACACGTATTTTCGGACCTGTGGCCCGTGAACTCCGCGAAAAGCAATTCATGAAGATCGTTTCACTTGCACCTGAAGTGCTTTAACCAATTCGTAATCTGTAGAATAAAATAAAATGGAAAGAAATAAAAATAAACAGCCCAAGCTGAAGATCCGCAAAGGGGACATCGTGAAAGTGATGGCCGGAGATAACAAAGGATCGCAGGGCCGCGTGCTTGAAGTAAACCTGGCTAACCGCAAGGTGTTGGTGGAAGGCGTGAACCTGGTGAGCAAAAGCACCAAGCCGAATGCGAAAAATACGCAGGGCGGAATCGTAAAAAAAGAAATGCCGATCCATGTCTCTAACGTGATGCTGGTGGATGGAAAAGGGAATGCAACCCGCGTGGGGCGCAGGGTGGAAGACGGCAAACTCGTTCGTTATTCAAAAAAATCACAGGAAATAATAAAATAGGTTGGAACAGGAATATGCGGCTGCTGTCTCATATCTCAAGTCTGAAATCTCAAGTCTAATACAATGAGCTACGTACCAAGATTAAAAGAGCGATATAAAAAGGACGTTGTCCCTGCTCTTCAGAAAAAATTCAATTACAAAAGCACCATGCAGGTTCCGCGTCTTACCAAGATTTGCGTAAACCAGGGAGTAGGCGAAGCAGTTGCTGACAAGAAGATCATTGACTCCGCCATCCAGGAAATGAACCTGATCACCGGTCAGAAAGCAGTTGCCACTAAATCGAAAAAAGATATTTCAAACTTCAAACTCAGGGCGAATGTTCCCATCGGTGTGCGTGTGACGCTGCGCGACGTGAACATGTATGAATTCCTGGACCGCCTGATCGCCGTAGCGCTTCCGCGTATCCGCGACTTCCGCGGCATCAACCCGAAAGGATTTGACGGCAGGGGAAATTATACGCTGGGAGTTACTGAACAGATCATCTTCCCGGAAATTGACATCGACAAAGTGTCTAAAGTGCGCGGACTGGATATTACGTTTGTTACCACTGCTTCGACTGATGAAGAAGCGATGGAGTTGTTAAAGGAATTCGGAGTACCGTTCAAAACAAATTAAACCTCAAACAAAAGAATAATGGCAAAAGAATCAATGAAAGCAAGGGAAGTGAAGCGCGCCAGGATGGTAGCGAAGTATGCTGCCAAACGCGCTGCACTGAAAAAAGCCGGTGACTATGCTGCGCTCGACAAGCTTCCCAAGAATGCTTCACCTGTAAGAATGCACAACCGCTGCAAGCTGAGCGGAAGGCCGAAAGGTTACATGCGTGTATTCGGATTGTCACGGAATATGTTCCGCAACATGGCCCTGGAAGGAAAGATCCCGGGCGTTACAAAAGCCAGCTGGTAAATAAAAAAAATGTAACCGGTGATCCGTAATCAGTTATCCGGAAGCCGAACAAAAAAAATATAAATACAATCGTATAACTAATAACGAATAACGAAACGATTAAGCAAATGGCAGATACAATTGGAGATTTCCTCACCCGCATACGCAACGCTGTTCAAGCCGGACACCGCATTGTTGAAGTGCCTGCGTCGAACCTGAAGAAAGAGATGACCAAAATCCTGAAGGATAAAGGATACATCATGGATTATAAATTCGAAGACGATAGCAAGCAGGGCATCATTAAGATCGCACTCAAGTATCACCCGGTTACAAAGACCGCCGCGATACAACAGATCACCCGGATCAGCTCGCCTGGCCTAAGACGTTATGCACATGTGGACCGCATGCCGCGCGTCCTCAACGGACTCGGCATTGCAATCCTGTCTACCTCTAAAGGCGTGATGACAGATAAAGAAGCGAAAGAGCAAAAAGTCGGCGGTGAAGTGCTGTGCTATGTTTATTAATCAATAACTGCAGAATTCGTTTAAGCATTAAGAAAATAAAGTCATGTCAAGAATAGGAAAACTACCAATCACAATCCCTGCAAAGGTGGAAGTGAAAGTCGCTGGTGACAAGGTGCACGTAAAAGGACCGAAAGGCGAACTCACCCAGAAGATTGTCGACGGGGTGTCTGTCAGCGTAGACGGAAGCACCATTATCGTTACACGTAAGACTGAACAGAAACAGCACCGTGCTTTGCATGGATTATACCGGTCGCTCATCAGCAACATGGTGACAGGAGTTTCAGTCGGTTATAAGAAGGAACAGGAACTCGTGGGTGTGGGTTATAAAGCTTCCACGCAGGGTCAGAATCTTGACCTTGTCCTGGGATATTCTCACCACGTAGTGTTTGAAATGCCTGCTGAAATTAAAGTGAGTGCCAAGCAGGATAAAGGACAAAATCCCATCATTACGCTTGAGAGCGCAGACAAGCAATTGATCGGAGCGGTTGCCGCCAAGATCCGGTCACTGCGGACACCGGAACCATACAAAGGAAAAGGAGTGAAGTTTACCGGTGAAATATTGAGAAGGAAAGCAGGTAAATCCGCAGCTAAAAAATAAGTAAGCAAAAAGAAAAAATAAAAAGATAAGAGATCAGGATTTTTCACGTCTTACGTCTCATATCTCAAATCTGAATTCAAATGTTAAAGAAACAATTAAGAAGAAAAGGAGTTCATACCCGCGTTCGCAAGGTGGTGAAGGGCACTGCAGAGCGTCCGCGCCTGAGTGTGTTTCGCAGCAACAAACAGATCTATGCCCAGCTCATCAATGATATTGATGGTGTTACAATTGCTGCCGCATCATCTGCTGTAAAGGATTTTTCTGTGAAGGGAAAGAAGGTAGACGTTGCCAAGGAAGTGGGAAAGCAGATTGCTGACAAGGCTTCACAGGCGGGAATCAAAGCAGTCGTATTTGACCGCGGAGGTTTTCTCTACCACGGCCGCGTGAAAGCACTGGCTGATGGCGCGCGTGAAGGCGGCTTGCAATTCTAAACATTGATTGAAAAAACGTAAACAAATAACGGATCATTAATAACGTCTAAAGAAAATGTCAGAAGCAAACGTAAAGAGAGTTAAAACAAGCGAGATCGAATTGAAGGACCGCCTGGTGGCTGTGAACCGCGTTACCAAGGTAACTAAAGGAGGTCGCGCATTCCGTTTCGCAGCCATCGTAGTGGTTGGAGATGAACACGGAGTGGTAGGACATGGTCTCGGAAAATCAAAAGAAGTAAGCGATGCCGTTTCAAAAGGTGTTGACGACGCAAAGAAAAATCTCGTGAAGGTGCCGGTCATCCGCGGAACCGTTCCGCACGAAGGCCACGGCAAATTCGGCGGCGCGTTGGTTTACCTGCGTCCCGCTGCTCCCGGTACCGGTGTAATTGCTGGAGGTGCCATGCGTGCAGTATTGGAAAGCGTAGGCATCCATGACGTACTGGCAAAATCAAAGGGAAGTTCCAACCCGCACAACGTGGTAAAGGCCACGATTGACGCGCTCAGCAAGATGCGTGATGCGGCTACCATTGCGCAGCACAGAGGAATTAAAATGACGAAAGTATTTACAGGAAAATAATAAATCAGTTGGCAATTAGCAGTATGCAATTGGCAACGAAGACAAAAAAGTAAATCAAATGGCAAAGATCAGAATCACTTTAGTAAAAAGCCCGATTGACCGGCCGCCCAATCAAAAGCGGACACTGAAGGCGCTCGGCCTTACGAAACTGAATACTTCAGTAGAAAAAGAAGCAACAGTTCAGATCAAGGGAATGGTACACACGGTGAAGCACATGGTGACTTCAGTAGAAATCTAAAACAACAACGGAAGAGGCTTCTCAACCGGCAACAACTTTAAAGAAATGAATTTACATACACTCACCCCTGCAAAAGGATCAACGCACTCCCACAAACGCAAGGGCCGCGGAACAGGTTCAGGAAAAGGCGGTACGTCTACACGCGGTCACAAAGGAGCACAGTCCCGTTCCGGATACAGCGCGAAGCGCGGCTTCGAAGGCGGACAAATGCCTTTGCAAAGGCGTCTTCCTAAATTCGGGTTCAAGAATCCGTTCCGTGTGGAATACAACGGGATCAATCTTGACGCAGTCCAGGCACTTGCTGACAAGAAAAAACTTTCTTCCGTTGATGTGAATACATTGGT
>Ga0134121_10001145_pt1 | contig 25715 bp, 18 predicted proteins | sample KB301_FD_96463 | JGI IMG/M metagenome (GOLD analysis project Ga0134121, IMG submission 96463) | Terrestrial soil microbial communities without Nitrogen fertilizer from Kellogg Biological Station, Michigan, USA - KB3-0-1 | ecosystem: Environmental > Terrestrial > Soil > Unclassified ... | reverse complement strand
TTCCAGGACGACCGCACCGGCTCGATCGAGGAGGGCAAGCTCGCCGACCTGATCGTCCTCGACCACAACCTGTTCGCGATGCCGCCCGATCAGATCTCGAGCGCGCGGGTGGTGCTGACGCTTCTCGGCGGGAAGCCGGTCTGGGGGGACTGGTCGCTCAGTGCTTCGGCGACGGCCGGCGGGGGTTCTTGACGGGCGCGTCCGCGGCGCCCCGTCCGGCGGGGACCACCACCGTGGCCTGCGCGACGACGCCGTTCCCGGAAGCGTCCGTGGCGCGATAGACGAGCGTATAGGTCCTCCCCGGACCACGTCCGTCGCGCTCCGCCCGCAGGCTCACGATCCGATCGGCGGTGCCGACTTCGGCGCCGGCGATGTCCCCTGTCGTCGACCCGTCGTCGCCTCCCGGCGCGTCGTCCGCCTCGCTGCTCGTGACCGACACCAGCGCCACGCTGGCGTCTCCGCAGGCGTCGGCCGCCGCGGCGGCGATGTCGACGACGCTCATCTGGTGATTCGGCGGCCAGAGGATCGCGGGGCTCGTCCTGAGGGTGAGCCCGGGCGGCCGGGTGTCGACCACGCGCACCGTCAGGTCCGCGGTTCCGGAAGCGCCGGCCCGATCGGTCACCCGCAGGGTCAGGGTGTGGACGCCGAGGGGCAGGGTCACCGCCGCGAGCGCGGAGCCCGCGAGGAGCCGCTCCTGCGGCGTCCCGAACCTCTCGAACCAGGCGAAGGACGCGATGTCGTCGGCCGTGCCGGGGCTGGAGTCGGGATCGGTCGAGGCGCGGCCGTCCAGGAGGACCTCGCCACCCGAGCGCGACGTGCACTCGACGGTTGCGGCGGCGGACGGCACCGGCCGTGGCGCGCGATCCGGGATCGGGCCGGTGTTGAACAACAGCGAGACGCGTCCCGGGATCAGGTCGTTGGCCAAGGCCAGGTCGTTGCGGCCGTCGCCGTCCAGGTCGGCGATCGCCACGGCGTCCGGCGCGTCGCCGGCGAAATAGGTCTCCTGGGGTGCGAAGGTGCCATCGCCGAGGTTGCGGAGGATCGAGACCGTGTCGGCCTCGAACGTGGTCGCGACCAGATCGGGCCGGCCGTCGGCATCGAGGTCGCCGACCGCCAGACCGAGCGCCGAGGCGCCGGCCACCAGCCGCTCGGGCGCCGCGAATCCGCCATGACCGTCGCCCAGCAACACGCTCACCGCTCCCGCCCCGGGGCCCGCCTCGAATCCCGACGCCAGCAGATCCGGACGGCCATCGTGGTTCAGGTCGGCGGCCAGAAGGACCCGCGCGAACACCCCCGCGGCGATCGCAACGGCAGGGTCGAAGGTCCCGTCGCCGCGGCCGCGGAACAGCCGCAGGTCGGTCGCGTAGGCGTCCGCCGAGACGAGATCGAGGCGTCCGTCGCGATCGAAGTCGCCCATCACGACCGCCACCGGCGCGTCCCCTGCCTCGAGACGTCCGATGGGGAACATCCCGGCGAAGCCGAGGTTCAGGAAGACGACGACCGCCCCGCGCAGGGAGCCGAAGTCGCCGGCGTCCGCGATGGCGAGGTCGGTCCTGCCGTCCCCGTTGAGGTCCCCCGCCGTCACCGCCAGCGGCCGGTAGCCCGCCGGCAGCGCGGGACCCGCCTCGAACTGGCCGCCCTCCTCGCCGAACAGGAGATGGTCGTCGGTCACGAGGTCGGGGCGGGAGTCGCCGTTCAGATCGGCCGCCAGGAGGGACTGCGGGAACGGGCCGGCCGGCAGGGTGGCGGCGATCGAGAAACCGCCACCCCCGGTGCTCCTGAGGATCGAGACGTCGTGCGAGAAGTCGTTCGCCGTCGCCAGGTCCGGCCGGCCGTCGCCGTCGAGATCGACCGCCACGATCGCCATCGGCGCGTCCCCGACGGCGAACGACGCAGGCGCAGGGGCGCGCGGCCGGAAACGGCCGTCCCCGATCCCGATCAGGACCGAGAGGGAGTTCGCGCCGCCGTTGCTGACGACGGCGTCCTGGCGACCGTCGCGATCGAGGTCGCCGGTCGCGAGACCGGCGGGATAGTAGCCGGCGGCCGATCGCAAGGGCGCCGCGAGGGTGCCGTCCCCCGTCCCGTGATAGAAGGCGATCGTCCCGCGTCCTTCGTCGTCGGCTTCGATCCGCGTCCCCAACACGTCGGGATGACCGTCGCCATCCAGATCGGCGATCTCCAGGAGCAGCGGCAATCCGGCGGCATCGAGCGATTGGAGGACCGACAGGCCGCCGTCGCCGGAGCCATGCAGCACCACGACGCCGGGGACGGCCGGCAGGTCGGGGTCCGGCTGCCGCCCGCCGAGGACGACGTCCGCTACTCCGTCGCCCCCGAGATCGGCGGCGACGATCGAGATGGCGTCGGTCGGCACCGCGAGCTGGAGCCGGGGCGTGAAGGTGCCGTCGCCGCTCCCCGACAGGACCGCGACCCGGAACCGGCCGGCCACGACCAGATCGAGGCGGCCATCCCGATCGAGGTCGGCGAGGGCGATGGCGGCCGGGGCGAGGCCGGGATCGAACGACGCCGGCGGCAGCAACGACCCATCGCCGCGCCCGAGGAGCACCAGGACCCGCCGGGAGTCATCGTCGGCCACCACCACGTCGGCGTGTCCATCGCCGTTCAGGTCTCCCGTGGCGAGGCCCCAGGGATCGTCGGTTCCCGCGCTGGTCATGGGGGGCTCGAACGAGCCGTCTCCGCGGCCGGGCAGCACCCTGACCGTGCCGTCTCCGGCGTCGGCCACAACGAGGTCGATTCGCCCGTCGCCGTTGAAGTCCCCCGCGGCCAGGAACGCCGGCTCGGGTCCCGCCGCGACCCGTGTCTGGCCGAGGAAGGTCCCGTCCCCGACACCCAGGACGATCGAGATATCGTCCGAATCCCAGTTGGCGACCGCGAGGTCGGCCACCGCATCTCCGTTGAAGTCGGCGACCACCGGCGCGCCGGGTGCCTCTCCGGTGCCGATGAGGCGGCCGGGGAAAAGCGGGGCCGGGCGGGGCGCGACGGCGGCCGTGACACCGGCGCCAAGCGTGACGGCGGCGAAGGCGGCAAGCAGGAGGGCGCAGAGAGCCCCCCACCTCCGAGCGGAGATCCAACGGATCGTCCTGGGAAATGAATTCATCGTCGCGGCGGCCGCCCTCCCCGTCCTGACCAGGATCGGGGAACCGCCTTCATGTACCGCGCCCGGGCGTCGCTGTCGAGGATCGGATTCGTCAGACACGAAATCGCATCCGGGATGTCACGAGGATGGCGCGCCCGGAGGGGTTCGAACCCCCGACCACCGGATTCGAAGTCCGGTGCTCTATCCAGCTGAGCTACGGGCGCGCGTGACTGGAATTCAGCCCCGTACCCTACACGATGTGGCGGGGCGATGGGAACGGGTCCCGGCGGGCGCGCGCACCTTTCCTTGAAGCCTGAAATGGTTGCGCTACACTGCCATGCCGCGCGACGGGGGGGACGTCGCCGCGAACACGCAATCGCGGAGGCGTCGTGAGCCTGGGCAACAAGCTGATCCTGTTCCTCACCCTCCCCTTGATCCTCATCATGGTCCTGTTCGGCGCGCTCAGTCAGATGCGCAGCCGCGACCTGATCCACCGCGAGCTCCTGCGCGAGGGGCGCGCCGTCGTCCGCGTCGCGCAGGAGGCGATGGAGGACTACCTGCGCGATCACCAGCTCGAGGACCTGCGCGACCTCGGCGACCAGCTCACCGGGTTCGAGCGCATCGTCGGGGTGCAGCTGTTCGGGCGCGACGGCCAGGTGGTCTACGCTTCGTCGACCCTCGCCCCGGAGGACGCGCCCCGCCCGATCGACCTGGAGGAGGCGCTGCAGCACGCGCACGGCGCCGAGACCCAGCGCCGGCGCGCCGGCACGCCGGTCATCAGCTTCGTCCGCCCCCTGGTCGACTCCGGCGGCACCACCATCGGCGCCATCCACATCCTGCACGCCGAGTCGTTCATCGACGAGGCGATGCGCGAGTCGCGCGACTGGGACATCACCCTCACGGTGATCATGATCGCCGCCACGGCGATCGTCGTCATCGTGGTGGCGCGCGCCGGCATCGACAGGCCGGTCGCCGACCTGGTGAACCGCTTTCGCGCGGTCGGCTCGGGCGACCTCTCGTCCCGCGTCCCGATCCGCCGCCGGGACGAGTTTGGCGCCCTGGCGCGGGAGTTCGAGGGGATGGTGACCCAGCTCGAGGACGCCCGGCGCTCGCTGCTCGCCGAGCAGGAGGAGCGGCGGCGCGTCGAGGATCACCTCCGGCACGCCGAGCGGCTGGCCAGCGTCGGCCGTCTCGCGGCCGGGCTGGCGCACGAGATCGGCACGCCGCTCAACGTCATCGGCGGGCGCGCCGAGGCGTTGCAGCGCCGCCTGGCCGGCAACGAGGCCACGGGGAGGAGCCTGGCGATCATCACCGCGCAGATCGAGCGCATCTCGCGCATCGTCCGCAGCCTGCTCGATTTCGCCCGCGGCTCCACGCCGCGGCTCGCCCCCACCTCAATCCCGGACGTCGTGCGCGGCGTCCTCGACCTGATGGAGCATCGCATCGAGCAGAGCGGGGTGCGTGTCGCCCTGGAGGTGGAGCCCGACCTGCCGCGCGTGCGCGCCGACGCCGACCAGGTCCAGCAGGTCCTGCTGAACCTCGCCTCCAATGCCCTCGACGCCATGCCGGACGGCGGGTCGCTGACGCTGCGGGCGGCGCGCGCCGCCGTCCCGCCCGCCCTGTCCGATCCGCCAGGCTCCGGCCCGCGGACCGGATTCGTCGCGCTCTCGGTGATCGATACCGGCACCGGCATCCGCGTGGAGCACCAGGGGCGCGTCTTCGATCCGTTCTTCACCACCAAGGACGTCGGACAAGGCACCGGGCTCGGGCTGTCGGTGTCGTACGGCATCGTGCGCGACCACGGCGGTGCGATCGAGCTCGACAGCCGGCCCGGATCCGGCAGCCGCTTCACGGTCTACCTCCCGGTCGACGGTCCGCGCGCCGCCGCGCCCGCCGCCGAGCACCGCGCGCTGGAGATGGCGTGAAGCCCCGCGGCGGCCGGATCCTCGTGGTGGAGGACGACGCCGAGATGCGCGCCCTTCTGGCGGAGGAGCTGGCCGAGGCGGGTCACGAGGTGACCGCCGCGGCCTCGGGGCGCGAGGCCCTGGCGCGTCTGGACGTGGCGGCGGTGGACGTGGTGGTGACCGACCTCGAGATGCCCGGCATGCACGGCAGCGACCTGCTCGCCGCGGTGCGCACCCGGGATCCGGATCTTCCGGTCGTGATCATCACCGCCTTCGGCAGCATCGAGTCGGCGGTGTCGGCGGTGAAGGCGGGCGCCTGGCACTACGTCGCCAAGCCGTTCCGCATCGAGCAGCTCCTGGTCACGATCGAGAACGCCCTGCGGGAGCGGCGTCTGCGGATCGAAATCGCGGCGCTGCGGCGTGACGCGGGCGCGCCGCGCCCCATCGTCGCGGTCGATCCGGCGATGCGCCGGACCATGGAGATGATCGATCGTCTCGCGCCGGTCGACTCGCCGGCGCTCCTCCTGGGGGAGAGCGGCACCGGCAAGGAGCTCCTGGCGCGGGCGCTGCACGAGCGCGGGCCGCGGCGCGGCCGCAGCTTCCTGGCCCTCAACTGCTCCGCCATCCCCGACGCGCTGCTCGAGAGCATGCTGTTCGGGCACCGGCGGGGGGCGTTCACCGACGCGCGCGAGGATCGGCGCGGCGTCTTCCAGGAGGCCGACGGAGGCACCTTGTTCCTGGACGAGATCGGGGACATGCCGCTGCCGCTGCAGTCGAAGCTCCTGCGGGTGCTCCAGGAGAAGGAGATTCAGCCGCTCGGGGCGCCGGCGCCCATCCGCGTCGACGTCCGCGTCGTGGCGGCGACCCACCGAGATCTCGACGCGCTCATCGCCGAGGGCCGCTTCCGCCAGGATCTCTACTTCCGGCTCAACGTGATCGCGGTGCGCATACCGCCGCTGAGGGAACGGCCGGGGGATCTCGAGCCCTTGGTCGAGGCGCTTCTCGAGAAGCATCGCAGCCGTCTGGCGCGCGCCTCGGTGAGCCTCTCCCCCGAGGCCCTCTCCCTCCTGAGGATGCACCGCTGGCCGGGGAACGTGCGCGAGCTGGAGAACGTACTCGAGCGCGCCCTGGTCCTCGGCCGCGACGACGTCATCTGGCCCGACGATCTGCCGGACGAGCTGCGTCACCCGCCGGCGGCGACGCCGGGCGCCGCCTTGATCGCCGGCGGCAACGGCGCACCGCGCGGGGATCGTCCCCTGTCGGAGGTCGAGCGCGACCACATCCTCGCGACTTTGCAGGCCGCGGGGGGCAACAAGGCCGCCGCCGCGCGCATCCTTGGCGTCGATCGCAAGACGCTGTATCGCAAGCTCGAGGAGTACGGTCTCTAGACGGCGCGCGCCGCCCCGAAACGCCCCGCCTGTTTCATTCCTCCCCAGCCGCCGCGGCGACGCGCCGCCTCCCTACGCCGCGTTCGCGCGGATTCCGGCCGCGTCTGCGGGATTTCCCCAGGCCCGCGGGCTGGCACGGCGTTCGCTTTCCCGAGCGCGACGCACGAACGAGGAAGCGAGGACACCATGACGGCCACCGCGATTCTGGAACCGCTGACGGAGCAGGACCTGTTGATCGGGCTGCACCCCGCTCCACGACCGAACGTGATCCTGGTCGAGGACGATCCGGAGATGCGGCTGTTCCTCACCGAGATGCTGCAGGAGGAGGGTTATGACGTGCGCGCGGCCAGCGACAGCCTGTCGGGACTCTGCCTGCAATTGCGCCAGCCGGCCGACGTGGTGTTGACCGACTGGAAGATGCCGGACATGGACGGCTTGAGACTGCTCCAGGCTCTGAAGCGCTGCAACCCCGAGCTGCCGGTGGTCATGGTCACGGCCTACCCCGAAGAGGAGCTGGTGCGCCGTGTCCAGGAGGAGGGAGCGTTCAGCTGCCTGGCCAAGCCGTTCCGTCGCGCGCAGCTGCTGGCGCATCTGCAGGGCGCGTTGCTCTGTGCCCGGTTGTCGACGGCCCCCCGGGAGGGTGACCCGGGACGGCCCCCGACCACCGGGGGATCCCTGCAGGACGTCTGAGCGGGGACACTCGAAACCGGGGCCCGCTGTCGGGCGGGGGCGGGTCTCGGTCCACTTTCACGCCCGGGCGGCGCGGGGCTCCTCCCCTTCCAGGGCCTCGCGCCGTCTCGCTTTTCTCCCAGCCGGAATCCGGCCGATCAGCCGCGCGCGAACTCCGCCAGGAGCAGCGTCAGGTCGTCCTGGGCCGGCCGCCCGCCCGCATGGGTCCTGGATCGCTCCAGGATCAGACGGGCGACCTCCTCGATCGGCCCCTTGGTCGCCTGGATGGCCTCGACCAGCGGCTCGCGACCCCATTCGGCGCCCGAGGGATCGCGCGCCTCGTAGATGCCGTCCGAGTAGACGGCCAGTCGCTGGCCGGGGCCGAACGACTGGCGCCGCACCGGCGCCTTCGACAGGCCGAGGCCGAACGACAGAAGCGGCGTGGTCGCCTCGAGCTCGACCGGCCCGGCCGAGCCGCCCGGACCGCCCCAGATCAGAGGCGGCGGATGGCCGGCGTTGAGGTATTCAAGGCTCCTGCGGCGCGCGTCGACGACGGCGAGGAACAGCGTCACGACGCGGTGCGCCCCGAGCGGTGCCAGGCAATCGGTCACCGCGGTCGCCGTCGCCGCCAGATCGGGCCCGTCCTGGATGGAGCGCGCGAGCGCCGTCTTGATCATTCCGGTGACCAGCGCGGCGGCCACGCCGTGACCCGCGACGTCGGCGAAGACCAGGAGCAGCCTGTCGTCCCGCAGCGGCACCACGTCGTAGAAGTCGCCCCCCACCTCCTGACAGGAGAGGTACCCGGCCGCCACCCGGATCGGACCGAAGTCGCGCGGCAGGTCCCTCGGCAACAGCGCCATCTGGAATCGCCGGGCGCGCTCGAGGTCCTCCGTCAGCCGCTGGATCAGCTCGTCGCGCTCGCGCTCCAGCGCCTGGATCTCGAGGCAGCGCTCGACCAGCGAAGTGAGCACCGAGCGGGAGAACGGCTTGGTGATGAAGAAGCCGGCGCGCTCCTTGACCGATCGGATCAGCTTCTCGTCCAGGTCCGAGATCGAGCCGGTGACCAGAATCACCTCGGTCGCCGGGCGCGTCTCCTTGATGGCCCGGGTCAGCTCGAACCCGTCCATGCCGGGCATCCGGATGTCGATGATGGCGACGTCGAACGGCTGGTCGCGGAAGACCCGGATCGCCTCCTCGCCGCTGGTGAAGCCGCGCACGGCGTGCACCGGCGCCAGGATCCGCTCCACCGTCCGCAGCATCGCGCCGTCGTCGTCGACCACCAGAACGCGTCCGTGCAGCGGCTTCACTTGCGGACCCCCTGCGACGCGGGCGGCGCGGCGGCCACGGGCGCCGCGGACTTCGGCTGCGGGCGCGCGGGCCCCGCGGCCGCCGGCGCGGGAGGGGCGGCGACCAGGGTCACCGTGACCGTGGTGCCGCGACCGGGCGCGCTCTCCACCCGCATGTCGCCGCCGTTCTCCCAGAGGATCGACCGGCAGATCGCGAGACCCAGCCCGAAGCCCTCGTCCTTGGTGGTGTAGAACGGCTCGTGGATCCGCTTGAGCTGCTCGGCCGGGATCCCCGCGCCGGTGTCGGCCACCTTGACCTCGATCCGATCGTGGCCCAGCGCCCGCGCCGTCACCCGCAGCCGGCCGCCCGCCGGCATCGCGTCGAGCGCGTTGGTCAGCAGGTTGAGGAACAGCTGCTCGAGACCGCCGTGGCCGGCGTGGACGTCCGGCAGGCCGTCGGGGATCCGCAGCTCGAGGGTGACGCCGAGACGCCGCACCCGGGTTCCCAGGATCCCGACCGACCCCTGGAGGATGCGCGGCAGCGAGGCGCGCTCCGGCGGGCGCACGCCCGAACGCGCCAGCTGCAGCATGCCGTCGAAGATCCGCTGGCAGATCTGCGCCGACTGCTCGATCTGCTGCAGGTCCTGAGCGAGGACCGCGCGATCGAAGGTGCCGGCCTGCAGCTCCTCGCGCGCCTGCTGCGCCAGCGGAAGGATCGCGCCGATGGCGTTCTTGACGTCGTGCGAGATGGCGCGCGCCAGGTCGGCCATGGCGTGCTTCTTCTCGGCGTCGATGATCCGCTCCTCCATCGACAGCGCGCGGCGGGCGTTGTGGATGACCGAGGAGACGTGCCCCAGGACGCGTCCGACGGCGGCGATCTCCGGATCGCCGAACGCCGCGGGCCGCAGGGCCGCGATCTTCAGCACGCCCAGGAGGGTCTCGTCGTGGTGCAAGGGCGCCCAGAGGATGGTCCCCTCCTGCGGCTCCTTCCCCTTCCCGCCCCAGCGCAGCAGCCGCGCCAGCGCCGCGGCGCCGTCCGCCGGCTCCGCGTCGCGCGCCGCCTGCGTCCCGCGGCGGCCGCGGGGCGTGTCGAACGACGACAGGCGGGCCGCGTTGGCGCGGCGCAGCAGACTCCGGGTCTCCTCGGGGAGGCGGATCTTGCGGCCGATTCTCCGGCTCTTCGCCTTGGTCCAGGCGATCTGCTCGGCGTGCAGGACGAGACGCGCGCCGTCCTCCTCCGCCACCAGCAGGGCCGAGGAGTGATCGTACCGGGTCAGGGTCCGCAGGCCGTGCAGCACCTGGTAGAAGAGGTCCTTCGGCCGCAGCTCGCGGACCGTGCGCTCCTTGATCTGATCGACGACGCGGTTGAGACGGCGCTCCTCCCGCAGCCCCGCCTCGTGCGCCACCTTGCGGCAGACGCGCACCAGGAACCGTCCCGCCCCGCCCGGGAACGGCTCGCCGTCACGCTCCAGGACCATCACGCCGGTGGCGCGCCCGCCGACGACGAAGGGCGCCATGATGACGCCGTCCGGCAGCGCCGGCCGCTCGAGATCGAGGAAGGCGCGCACCGTCGCCTCGTCAAACCTCTCCCCGTCGCGGCCCCAGCCATGGACACGCAGCGAACCGGAGACGGGATGACGCAGGACGACGGCGCCGCGCTCCGCCTCCATGAACCGGGCGGCCTGCGCCAGCGCCGTCTTGTACAGCTTGACGGGATCTTCGATCTGCTCGAGGAGCTGCCCGAGCCGGACCTGGAACCGGTCGCGCTCGTCTTTGGGCATCGGCCTCTCGTTCCCGGGTCGCGTCACTGGCTCCGGCCGCCGGCCGGAGGCGCTAGACGCCTCAGGTCCCGCCGTAGCCGATGGTGACCTTCTCGCCTTCGACGATCACCGGCACGCGCCGGGAGCCCTTCGTGAGCCGGAGCATCTCGTCGAGGAGGGTCTTGTCGTTCTGAACGTCGTGGAAGCGGACATCCGAGCCCTTGGCGGCAAAGGCCTCACGGGCCGAGGTCGTGTAGGGTCAGGTGTCCTTGCCGAAAATCCGCACCACCGTCGCCATGATCGCTTCTCCTTCGGAGGGAAGCGGTGAGCCGTGGAGGACTCGAACCTCCGACCCGCTGATTAAGAGTCAGCTGCTCTACCGACTGAGCTAACGGCCCAAGAACCGCCCTTCAAATATCGAGTGGGGTGAGTGAGGGGACTCGAACCCCCGACAACCGGGGCCACAACCCGGGGCTCTACCACCTGAGCTACACTCACCACGAGTCCCCTGGTCCGCGCCCGCGGCCGCTCGCCGCGAGGCGATTGCAAAGTGGCGCGCCTGAAGGGATTCGAACCCTTGACCTACGGCTTAGAAGGCCGTTGCTCTGTCCCCTGAGCTACAGGCGCGCAGGTCAAAACCCGAAACCGCGACGATTGACGCCACCCCTGGACGTTGAGGGGGCGGCATCTTACCACAGCGCGCGCCGGCCCCGACGCCGTCCCGGAGCACGCCGCCCGGTCGCAGGGCGGCGGAACGAGAAGCGGCCCCGCCCTCGCATCCGGGGGAGCCGGTCGCGAAGCGCGGGGCCGCGCTCGGGTCGATGTGGCGCGCCTGAGAGGATTCGAACCTCCGACCCCCAGCTCCGGAGGCTGGTGCTCTGATCCGCTGAGCTACAGGCGCGTGTCGTGAACGGCTCCCCGGGGTCGGGGCGAGTGGATTCGAACCACCGACCCTCTGCTCCCAAAGCAGATGCGCTACCAGGCTGCGCTACGCCCCGAGGTCCCAGTCTCCCGGACAGGGGCGCATTCTACCAGAGTCCCGCGGGCCTGCGCGTCGTGGTCGGCGCTGGGCCGGCCGCCGCTTGACACGGCGATGTCATAGTGATATCATTTGGATTGCATGACACCGCTCCATCACGGACGGGCGTCGGGAGGGTGCGATGAACAAGGAGAACGCAAGAAACGCCGTGTCGGGGTTGGCCGCCCTGGCGTTGTTCGTGCCGTTGCTGCTCGCGTGCGCGTACGGCATCGTCCGCGGCGCGATGCAGGGCGACGTGGCCCTCGCGGTCGGGTCGGCGATCGTCCTGGTCGCCGACATCGCGGCTCTCGCCGGGCTGTTCGTGGTCAATCCGAACGAAGGGCTCGTGCTGCAGCTGTTCGGCTCGTACGTCGGGACCGTCCGCGCGCCGGGTCTGAGGTTCGCCAGCCCGTTCTACACCAAGCGCCGGATCTCGCTGCGGGTTCGGAACTTCGAGAGCTCGCGGCTCAAGGTGAACGACATCGAGGGGAATCCGATCGAGATCGCCGCCGTCGTCGTCTGGCGCGTCGTCGACACGGCGGAGGCCTGCTTCGAGGTCGACAACTTCGAGAACTACGTCCACGTGCAGAGCGAGGCGGCGCTGCGGAACATGGCCACCAGCTACCCGTACGACGCCCACGACGACGAGCAGACGTCGCTGCGGGGCCACACGGCGAAGATCGCCGAGCACCTCAAGCAGGAGATCCAGGAGCGGCTGACCAAGGCCGGCGTGCAGGTCCTCGAGGCGCGCATCAGCCACCTGGCCTACGCGGCCGAGATCGCCTCGGTCATGCTGCAGCGCCAGCAGGCCGGCGCCATCATCGCCGCGCGCCAGCGGATCGTCGAAGGCGCGGTCGGGATGGTGGAGATGGCCCTCGAGCGGCTGGCCAGCCAGAAGATCCTCGACCTCGACGGCGAGCGCAAGGCGGCGATGGTCAGCAACCTGCTGGTGGTGCTGTGCAGCGAGCGTGCCGCCCAGCCGGTCGTGAACACCGGAACCCTGTACCAATAAACCCGTGGGAGAGCGCCGCCCGTTCCTGCTGCGCGTCGACCCCGAGGTGCTGGCCGCGCTGGAGCGCTGGGCGCGCGACGACCTGCGCAGTCTCAACGGACAGATCGAGTTCCTGCTGCGGCGCGTCCTGCGCGACGCGGGCCGGATGAAGGAGGGCCCGGCCGCCCCGCCCTCCCCCGCCGCGCGCGAGACGCGCCGGCGGTGATGCGCCGGACGTCGTACAATGCCGCGCTTCTGACGCGAGGTGCTCCGGCATGAAGTTCGGTCTTCTGGGATTCCCCAAGGTCGGCAAGACCAGCCTGTTCAACATCCTCACCGGCGCGGGCGTGGCGGTCGACAAGTACGCCTCCGGCCGATCGCAGCCGAACATCGGCGTCGCGAAGGTCGTCGACCCGCGTATCGACCGTCTGGCGGCGATCTTCCGCCCCAAGAAGGTCACCTACGCGCAGTTCGACTTCCTCGACGTGCAGGGGGTGCAGAAAGGCGAGGGCCGCCAGTCGGTGTCGCTCGCCGAGATGCGCAACGTCGACGCGGTGGCGCACGTGGTGCGCGCCTTCCGCGATCCGGACATCGCCCACGGCGAGGGGAGCCTCGATCCGAAGCGTGACATCGCCACCATGGAGATCGAGTGCCTCCTGGCCGACATGGAGGTGGCGCAGCGCCGCCTGGAGAAGCTCGAGCTCAACATCAAGAAGGCGAAGAACAAGGACGACGAGATCGAGCTGCCGATCCTGCGCCGTTGTCTCGCCGCCCTCGAGGCGGAGACGCCGATCCGGGCGCTCGACCTGAAGGTTGACGAGATCAAGAAGATGCGCGGCTACGCCTTCCTGACCGCCCGTCCGCTCCTGGTGATCCTGAACGTCGACGAAGCCGACGCCGGGAAGGTCGACTCGATCGCCAGCACCTTCGGCCTCGAAGAGCTCGCGACGCGGCCGCGCACCGCCGTGTGCGCCATCTCCGCCAAGGTCGAGGAGGAGATCGCCCGGCTCGAGCCCGCCGACGCGCGCGCCTTCCTCGAGGACCTGGGGCTCGCCGAGCCGGCGAAGGATCGCGTCATCCACGCCGCGTTCGGCCTGCTGGGGCTCATCCAGTTCCTCACCGCGGGCGAGGACGAATGCCGTGGCTGGGCGATCCCGTCCGGCACGCGCGCCCCGCAGGCGGCCGGCACGATCCACTCCGACATCGAGCGCGGGTTCATCCGGGCCGAGGTGGTGGCCTACGGCGATCTGGTCGCGGCCGGCAGCCTCGCGGCCGCGCGCGAGAAGGCCCAGCTGCGCGCCGAGGGGCGCGACTACGTCGTGCAGGACGGCGACGTCATCAACTTCCGCTTCAACGTCTGACTCCACGTCATCGCCCGGCGGGAGGGGGCGCCTGCGCCGGCTCCGCGAGGGCCTCGGCGAGCGCCTCGACCAGCGGCTCGTCCTGCTCCTCCGCCACGGTGCGCAGATCGAGAACCAGGCTCCCGGCCTCGACGCGCGCGATCACCGGCACCGGACGGCGTCGCAGCCGCTCCTCGAGCGCCTGAGGCCCCGTGCCGGCGGCGCGCACCGCGACCAGGGTCGTGGGCAGACCTTCGCCCGGCGCCGACCCGCCCCCCGTCATCGAGACACCGGGACGCAGGCTCAGCTCGTGCCGCCCGCCGGTCCTGGCGCCCAGGCGGTCGATCAAGAGGCGGGCGCGCCCCTCGATCGCCCGGGACGGAAGGGCGATCATCTTCAGGATTGGAATCTCCGCGAGCGCCGCGCCGCGCACGTGCGCGCGGAGGACCGCTTCGAGTCCGGCGAAGATCATCTTGTCCGGGCGCAGGGCCCGGGCCAGCGGGTTCTCGCGAATCCGCTCGAGAAGGGCCGGCCGCCCGATCAGGAGGCCCGCCTGCGGGCCGCCGAGCAGCTTGTCGCCGCTGCAGCAGACCAGATCGGCGCCACCCGCGAGCGCCTCCTGCACGGTCGGCTCGTCACGCACGCCGTAAGGCGTCAGATCCGTCAGGTTGCCGCTCCCCTGATCCATCAGCAGCGGCCGCCGGACCTTGCGCGCCAGCGCGGCGAGCTCCTCGAGCGGGACCGACGCGGTGAACCCGACCACCTGGTAGTTGCTCGGGTGGACCTTCAGGAGGAGCGCGGTGCGCGGGCCGACGGCGCGCTGGTAGTCACGCAAACGCGTCCGGTTCGTGGTCCCCACCTCGCGCAGGACAGCACCGCTCTTCGCCAGGATCTCCGGGACCCGGAACGACCCGCCGATCTCGACCAGCTCCCCGCGCGACACGATCACCTCGCGCCCCTCGGCGAGCGTGTTGAGCGCCAGCAGCACGGCCGCCGCGTTGTTGTTCACGACCAGCGACGCGTGCCCGGGGAACAGAAGACGCAACAGCCGATCGAGGTGCGCCCCGCGCGAGCCGCGCCGGCCCCGCACGAGGTCGTACTCCAGCGTGGAGTAGTGGCCCGCGACCTCCGCCACGCGGCGGACCGCTTCGGCCTGAAGCGGCGCCCGGCCGAGGTTCGTGTGCAGGACGACCCCGGTGGCATTGATGACGGTGACGAAATGGGAACCGGTCCGGACGCCGGCCTCCGTCTCGGCCCAGGCAGGAAGACCCGACACCGCCGTCGCAAGTCCGGTTTCGCCGATCGTCCCGCCGCGCGCCGCGGCGCGCAGCTCGGCCAGCCGTTCGCGTAGCAGCGCCGTGATCAGGCTCCGGCCGTGCCGCTCGGCCGCGGCCCGCGTCATCGGCGCCTCCAGCAGGTCGCTCATCTGCGGCAGAAGGCGCAGGATCGACCGCGTCCCGGGGCCTGGCTGGACTTTCTTTCGCGGGGGTGCCATCGGCATCACCAGAAGGGCGGCGATCACATCACACGTCGTTCGCCGGTGTCAAAGTTCCGTCGTATTGATTCCCACTCACCGAACCCTATATTTCCCTACGAGCGCCGCCTCGGAGAGGACCGCCTTGTCGTACGAGGACGAATTCAAGCAGCTCGATCACGAGATCCGGCGCCTCAAGGTGCAGTACGACCTCTATTTCGCCGGCAACGCGGCGCGCCCGCCGAACGATCAGAAGGAAGCGCTGGCTCGCCTGCTCCGCAAATACCAGGGGACCTCGTTCCCGAATCTCGCCGACCGGTTCCTGTACAACAACATCGTGAACAAGTTCAACACGTTCCAGGAGCTCTGGGCGAAGATGCTGCGGACCAAGGAGGAGGGCGCGCGGGTCCACCCGCTCGCGGTGCGGGCGGCGCGGCGTGCGATGCAATCGGAGACGGGCGGCGCGACGGGACCGATCCCGCCGCTTCCCGCCCGCCCCGACGCGAACCCGGGTGCCGGCCCGGCGCGTCGCACGGCGTCACGCCCCGGCGCCGGCTCCGCGAAGGGAGACCCCGCCACGCCCGCGAACGACTCCTGGAGGGTCTCGATCGACAAGGCCGACCCCGGCGCCGTTCGCGCCCTGTACGAGAGCTTCGTGGCCGCGCGCAAGCGCAATGGGGAGGACCGGGTGCCCGGATTCGATTCGTTCGCGCGCGACGTCGCGCGCCACGCCCAGACCATCAAGAGCAAGGCCGATTGTAGCTCCGTGGAGTTCCGGATATACTTCAAGGACAACAAGGTGACCCTGAAGGCCAGGCCGGTGGTCGGGCCGGCAACCAAAGACAAAGGATGACGCGATGACGCAGGCGACGCGACGATGGATGGGCGCCAACGGTTGGTCGATCGTCGCCGTGACCCTCATCGCCGGATGCCTGTGCGGAACCGAGGCGCGCGCGCAGGCCGCGCCTCCCGTCGCGCCGCCGGCCGAAGCGCCGAAGCCCGAAACGCCGAAGCCCGACGCTCCGCCCGCCGCCGCGCCACAGCCTGCCGCGCCCCAGTCCGCCGCCCCACAGCCCGCCGCCCATCCGGAAAGCCCGAAGGCGCCGATCCGCAAACCGAACCGGGCCGTGCCTCTCGACGTCGACGTGCTCTCCGAGAAAGTGGCCCGCTACCCCAACAACCCATACCTGATGAACGAGCTGGGGAACCGCCTGCTGTCCATCGGCCGGCGGCAGGAGGCGGAGGACTGGTTCGAGAAGGCGGTCGACGAGGACGAGGAGTTCGCCGCCGCCTGGAACAACCTCGGCGTCGTCCGGTGGACCCTCGGGCACCCTTCCAGTGCCGAGAGCGCCTATCGCGAGGCCCTCCGGATCCAGCCGACCTACGCCCTCGCCTGGTACAACCTCGGCGTCGTGCTCGACGCGCAGAACAAGTACGACGAGGCGATCAAGTCGTACGAGAAGGCGTTCGTCCTCGACCCCGGTCTTCTCGACGTGAAGAAGAACCCGCAGGTCGTCTCCAACCACCGCATCCCCGCGGTCATGTCGCAGACCTATATCGACCGCGGCGGCACGGTGGTCTTCCCGACCGAGTCGTCCTACCCCGACAAGAACTGATCGCGGCCCTGCCGTCCGGCCGCTAGCGCGGGAACGCCTCGCGCACGCCGCCGTCGACCGTGATGATGCAGCCGGTCGTGCGCGCCGATCGGTCCCCCGCCAGCCAGAGCGCCGCTTCGGCCACGTCCTCGGCGGTGACCCGCGTGCCAAGGAGATTGCGCTTGCGGTAGAACTCCTCGAGGTCCGCGGCGGCGATGCCGTGCGCCCGGGCCCGCTCCTCCCTGAGCTCCGCCGACCAGAGGCCGGAGTCCTGGAACACGGCATCCGGGTTGATCATGTTGACGCGCACGCCGTGGGCGCCGTTCTCGATGGCCAGGATGCGCGCCAGCTGGACCTGGGCCGCCTTCGAGGCGCTGTAGGCGCCGAAGTCACGGCCGGGGGCCAGCACGTTCTTCGAAGCGACGAAGATCAGGCTCCCGCCGGTCCCCTGCTCCTTCATGATCCGCACCGCCTCGCGCGCCACCAGGAAGTGTCCGGTGGCGTTGACGTCGAACGACCGCTGCCAGTCGGCCAGCGCCATGGAGTCGATCGGGCTGACGTGGGCGATACCGGCGTTCGAGATCAGGATGTCGACACCGCCGTAGGCCAGCACCGCCGATTCGAACCCCGCGGCGACGCTCGACTCGTCGGTCACGTCCATCACCCGCGCGAGCGCCCGGCCCGGGCCCTGCTGCTCCTCGATGACGCGGGCCAGCGTCTCGGACCCGTCGCGGTCCCGATCGGTGACCACCACGTGACAACCCGCGGCCGCGAGCCGCAGCGCGGTCGCCCGGCCGATGCCGCGCGCCGCGCCGGTGACCAGCGCGACGCGCCCCTCCAGCTCGCGGGCCTTCGGCGCGACGCTCATGCGATACAGCTCCAGCGGCCAGGTCTCGACGTCGTACATCTCCTGATGCCCCAGCGATCGATAGCCGCCCAGCGCCGTGGCGCCTCCCATCACCGCGATGGCATGACGATAGACCTCCGCCACGAGGTCCGCGCGCGCGGCGTCGGTCCAGGCGGTGAACATCCCCACGCCCGGCGCCAGCAGAACGCGCGGCCGGCGATCGAGCGGCGTCCCCGGGGTGGCGGCGTGCTTGCGCTCGTAGGTTTCGTACCAGGCGGCGTACTTGGCGACGTCGCGTTCGAGCGACTCGGCTACGGTCGCGTCGGAGCCGGCCACCGCCGCGGCCGCCGGCGCCGACAGCCAGAGCGGCCGCGCGCGAACGTACATCAGGTGGTCGGGGGTCGCAGGACCGGCCAGACTCACCTGCGCCGCCGCCTCCCTGCCGACGAAGTCCAGGACCTCGTCGCCGCCGTCGAATCTCAGGATGACGCGCTCGGACTTTTCCGTGCCGCCCGCCAGGAGCCCCCGCAGCCGCGGCGCCAGACGCGCGGCGGCGCGGCGCCTCTCGCTCGCCGGAAGCGGCGGGCTCGCGACGGCTCCGAAGATCACCTGGCCGCGCGCCCGCTGGGCGACGAACTCCTCGGCGCGGCTCACCATCGCGAGGGTGTTCTCGTAGCACTCCTTCGACGTCTTGCCCCAGGTGATCAGACCGTGCTTCTCCAGCACCACGGCGCGCGCGCCCGGCGTTCCGGCGGCGGCTTGCGCCACGTCGGTCGCGAGCCCGAATCCCGGGCGCCGGTAGCGGACCAGGACGGCGCGCCCCTCGAACGCCTCCGCCACCAGACGGCGCGGATCGGCGGTGTCGGTGATCGACAGGACGGCGTCGGCGTGCGTGTGGTCGACGTGGGCCTGCGGGAGGAAGGCGTGCAGGAGCGTTTCGATCGACGGCCGCGGCGACGCCGGCTCCAGGAGGCACCGCAGGAGCCACGCGACCATCTCGTCGTCGCTCATGCCCTCGCGCGTCAGCAGCGGCAGGAGATCCTCCATGCGCAGCCCCGCGAAGTCCGCGGGGACGGCGGCGGCGAGGTCCCGCCCGCTCCCCTTGACGCGCAGCACCAGGGCGGCGCGGCCGCGGAAATCGGTTTCGTCCTGCTTGAGGGAGGTGTTCCCCGCGCCGCGAAGCACCAGGCCCGGGTTGCGGCCGATCAGGCGCGAGCGATACACGAGGAGGTCGATCCCGGCGAGACCGGCGGCCTCGTCGTCGCGCCAGAGGCTGTCCATGCGGCCCGCTACTCCATCACGTCGCCGATCGGCACGACGCGCTCCGCCTGGGCGCCGCCCGGGCCGCGGGCGACGTCGAACTCGACCGTCTGCCCTTCCTCGAGGCCGGGCAGCCCTTCGCGGACGATGGCGGAGGCGATCACGGCGATCTCCTCCCCGCTCTCCGCCGCGATGCACCCGACGCCCCGGCTGGCGTTGTACCACTTGACCCGGCCGCTCTGTCTCACGGAGATCTCCTGTGTGGGGAGGCGCGAACGTAGCAGAGGTTCCCGGACCTGTCAACGCTCGCCGCGCGCCCGGCGGCCGGATTGATAGAATGCCGTCATGGTGCGCCGCGTCGTTCTCGTCCTCGCCGCCGTCGCCACGGCGGCGTCCGCGGCCGGCACGCCCGCCGCGGCGTGGACCGGGGCGACGCGGGCGCGCATGATCCGCGACGCCCTCAAGGTGACGCCTCCCTCGCTGAACGCGATCCTGGAGCACTACCGCCGCGATCTCGACCGCGGCATGGAGACGCCATCCAGCCACGAGAGCGAGGAGGTGAACTATCAGCTCGCGGACGGCAGCGCCGGCCTGGCCGCCGCGGCGGTGGGGCAGAAGTCGGCCGAGGCGCAGGGTCTCCTGTCGGGAAAGCACGGGCTGAAGAAGTTCGCGTTCGAGATGGGCACCCTCGCCCACCTCACGGCCGACGTCAGCTTCCCGCTCAACGCCTCGGAGGCCGACCCGCGCGAGCCGCTGTATCGCGAGGCGTACCGCGCCTACGTCGAAAGCGTCCTGGATCGGATCCCGTTCGTCCTCGATCCGGCCGCCGCGTCCGGCATCGACGACAAGACCCTCGAGGCGCGCATGATGGACAGCGCGCGCCGCACGGCGCGCAACTACGATCAGATCGGCGCCGCCTACAAGGACGACGGCACGCCGCGCTCGGCCCAGTCGCTGGACGAGCGCTCGGTGCCGTTCGCGGTCGCTTCCCTCGCCTACTCCCAGGCGGTGAACGACATCGTGCGCGTCTGGTGCCGGGTCTGGCGCGCTTCGGGAGGAGACATGACCAGCCCCACGTCGCAACCGGGACCGGCGGCAGCGCCCGTCCCGGCCGGGAGGAAGCCCTGATGGCCGCGAAACAGCTCGCCCTTCTCAGCGTCTACGACAAGACCGGCATCGTCGAGCTGGCCCGCCGGCTCGACGCGCTGTCGTTCGGGATCCTCTCGACCGGCGGCACAGCGGACGCCCTGCGGCGCGCCGGCATCCCGGTGACCGACGTCGCGCGTCACACGGGCCACCCCGAGATCCTGGGCGGCCGCGTCAAGACCCTGCACCCGCGCGTCCACGGCGGGCTCCTCGGCGACACGACGAAGAAGGAGCATCGCGCCGAGATGGAGACCGCCGGGATCGAGCCGATCGCCCTGGTGGTCGTGAACCTCTATCCGTTCCGGCAGACGGCGGCGCGGCCCGACGCCCCGATCGAGGAGCTGATCGAGATGATCGACATCGGCGGGCCGGCGATGATCCGGTCGGGGGCGAAGAACCACGCCTGCGTCGGCGTGCTGGTCGACCCCGCCGACTACGACGCGGTGCTGGGGGAGCTGGGCACGGGCGGGATCCGCCCCGAGACCCGTCGCCGGCTCGCGGTCAAGGCGTTCGCGCACACGGCGGCCTACGACGCGGCGATCCGGGACACGCTGGAGCGGCGATTCGCTCCCGCGGCCGGGGCGGCCGCGCCCGGGGAGCCGGGGTTCCCGGCCGTGCTGCGTCTCGAGCTCCCGCGCGCCGCGACCTTGCGATACGGGGAGAACCCGCACCAGAAAGCGGCCCTCTATCTCGACCCCGGAGAGGGCGCCGGGACGGTCGCCCGCGCCCGCCAGATCCAGGGCAAGGAGCTGTCGTACAACAACCTCCTCGATCTCGACGCCGCCTGGCGCTCGGTGCGCGAGTTCGCCACGCCGGCCGCCGTCATCGTCAAGCACAACAACCCGTGCGGTGTCGCCCTGGCGCCGACGCCGGCGGCGGCGTTCGAGGCGGCGCGTCGCACCGACCCGGTGTCGGCGTTCGGCGGGATCCTGGCGTTCAACCGCGAGGTCGACGCCGAGACCGCCACCGCGGCGACCTCCCTCTTCCTGGAATGCCTCATCGCCCCGTCGATCGCCGACGCGGCGCTTCCGATCCTGGCGAAGAAGACGGGGCTGCGCGTCCTCGAGGCCGGGACGCCGCCGGGCGCGCCCGGCGGCGGGCGCGATCTGCGCAGCATCTCGGGCGGATGGCTGCTCCAGGAGCCGGACGACGCCGTCACCGACCTGACGCGCGCGAAGGTCGTCACGCGACGCGCCCCCGGCGCGGACGAGATGAAGGCGCTCGATCTCGCCTGGCGCGTGGCGAAGCACGTCAAGTCGAACGCCATCATCTTCGCGCGGGCCGATCATACGGTCGGCATCGGCGCCGGCCAGATGAGCCGGGTCGACTCCGTCCGTCTGGCGGCGATGAAGGCGCAGGAGCCGACCGCGGGGTGCGTGATGGCCTCGGACGCCTTTTTCCCCTTCCGGGACGGGCTCGACGAGGCGGCGCGCTCGGGAATCACGGCGGTGGTCCAGCCGGGCGGCTCGATGCGCGACGAGGAGGTGATCGCCTCGGCCGACGAGCACGGCCTGGCGATGATCGTCACCGGGGTGCGGCACTTCCGTCACTGAGCGCCGCAGGGCGCCGGCAGGTCACGGCATCGGGCCGGCTACTTCTGGTCGAAGGTCCGGAACCTCAGCGTGTCGACGAAGGAATAGAAGGTGCGATCCTTCGGGCGGGCGGCGTAGCGCTCGGCGACCTCCATCATTTTCCTGGCGTCGCCGTCGGAGGGATCGGCCTGCAGGACCTCGATCAGCTTCTGCTTCGCGTCCACGGCGTCGCCGCCCTTCAGCCCCACCACCGCCCAGTTGAACCAGGCGTTCCGGATCCGGAGATCGACGTCGCCCAGACGCGGGTCGTGGGGCAGCCGGTACAGCTTCCAGAGCGCCCCCTGGTAGTCCTTGTCCTCGAACGCGTGCCGCGCCTCGTCGAGATCCTTCTTGATCTTGAGATCCTGATCGATCCTCACCTGCGTCTTGTCGAGCAGCTCGCGGCTCTCGAAGCTCATCGGATCGAGCGCCAGGACCGACGCGAACTCGGCATGCGCCTCCTGCCATTTCTCGAGCGCCATGAGACGCTTCCCCTCCGCCATGTGGCGGGCCGACTCGTGCTTGACCTCCTCGATCGAGTGCGGCGCGGACGGCGCGGGCGCCGCCGGAGCGGGCGTGAGACCGCCGCCCGGCGTCGTGGCGCCGGCGCCCGGCGCCGTGGAGGGCGCGGGGCCGCGGCCGGAGACCGTCGCCGGTGGAACGGCCGGCGAGCCCTGCGGGGCGGTGTTTCCCGGCGCGCCCGGAATCCCCTGCGCGACCGAGGCGCCCTGCGCGGGTTGCGCGGGCTGCGCGGCCGCTGTGCCCGGGGACGCGCCCGACGGGGGCGTCGAGCCGTCCGCCGGAGCCGATGGCGGCGAGGAGCGCTGCGGCTGCGCCGCCTGTCGTGACGTCGATCCCATCGGCGTCGGGAGCGCGTCCTCGGAGGTCGGGGTGCGGTTGCGTGACGACGGGGGCGGCGCGGTCGAGGCCGGCGGCACCTGTCCCGAGGCGACGCGCGGCTGCAGGAAGAACCACCAGACACCGCCGCCGATCGCCAGGATCAGGACGCCGAGGAGCGCGAAGTAGATCGGCAGGTTGGCGCGCGAGCGGCCCTCGGCGGGCGGCTCCGCCGACTCCGGTTCGGGCTCCGGTTCCGGCGCGGCGTCCGCGCCCGTTGTGGCGCCCAGCTCCAGATCCTCCGCGGCGTCGCTCTGTCCGGGTGCAGGCTCCGGCAGGTCGAGCGGGATCGAGGGCGCATCCTCCTCCGGCGTCCCGGCGCCGGCGGCCGACGCGTGAGGCGTCGCCTCGGGGGCGTCGCCCAGATCGTCGCCCAAAAGCGCCGACAGATCGATCTCCTCGTCCGGCGCCGCCTTGCGGCTCGGCGATTTCGTCGCGCTGCGGCCGACGATGTCGTGCTGGCCCGTCTTGCGATTCAGATCGGTCAGCTCCTGCTCCCAGCTTCCGGGAGCGGGCGCGGACGGCTTCGGCACGGCCGGCTTCGGCGTGGGCGCAGGTTGCCTGGGCGCGGGCGCCGGCTGGCTCGACGGCGTCACCAGCGGGATCTCCTCGAGATCGTCCAGCTTGCCCATCAACGCCTCGACCGACTGGCCCTCCTGGCCCTTCCGGTCGACCAGCCGTACCGCCGGCGGCACCACAGTCGCCGCCTCGATGTACGTGTCATCCGTGTCCTCGATGACGTGCACGTCGTCGGCCCCCGGCTCGCTGCCGGCCGCGACATTGTTGTCCTCCGTCACGCCCGGTTCCTGCGCCGGCTCGGCGCCGCCGGCCCCGGTGTCGTCGCCGAGCCCGCGGACGACGAGATCGTCATCCGCTCCGGTCTCGGACAGCGGCACGGCGTCGGGGCGCGCCGCCTGGACCGTCTCGTCGAGCGCGGTCGGGTCGAAGTCGAACAGATCGTCCGGCAACGTCTCCGCCGTCTGACCGGCGGCGGGGTCGCCCGGGTCGGCGGCCGCCGGCTCGGACGCCGCCTCGGCGGCCGGGTCTGGCGCGCTGGTCGGGGTGGGAGTCGCCGCAGCCGGGGCGCCCTGGATCCCCTTCAGCTGCGTGGCGTCCATCCGCATCGTCATGCTTCCGACGGCGGCCGGCTCGCGACGCGCGGCCGTCTGCGGCTTCACCTCGTTCGCGCGCTGGGTCCGCAGCTCCATCAGCAGGACGTGCCCGTCCGGGTTGGTGGGGTCGAGGGCGAAGACCTTCTTGCACTCCGCCTCGGCCTCCTCGAGACGCTCCTGCGCCGCCAGCTCGCGCGCCAGCGTCAGGTGCTCCTCGATGAAAGGCGCCGCCTCGAACGCCTGCTGCGCCTCCTCGAGAAGGGTCTGCACCTCCTCGGAATCGGGATCGATCGGGACGAGGCTGCGAGCCCCCTCCACGGCTTCGGAGAAACGCCGCTGCCGGAGGAGCGTGCGCACCCGCGTCGCCCCTTCGTCGAGACGGGTCGCGATCTGCTGCGGGGTCAGGTCCTTGGGGATGGCCGACGCGCCGTCGGCGGGACGGCCCGCCGCGGACGGAGGGGTCGAGCCCTTCGGCGCCTGGGCGACGGCGGCGGCCGGCTCCCAGTCCGCGAGGAGGAGGGTCGCCATCTGAATTCCCTCGAGCGCCTTCTGGCTCGTGGGGTCGACGCCGAGAACCTCTTTCCAGGCGTCGATGGCGGACCGGTACTCTCCGTTGTTGTAAAGGCCGCTGGCCTTCGCAAGCAGTTCCTGCAGAAGCTCGTCGTCGATCACGAAGCGGCCCCGCGGGCGACACTCCGCCCAGACATCGTGTCCAAATGTAGGTCTCGCGGAAAGGAAGTCAAACCATCCGGGAGGACCCGGAACGGGGTGTCAGGGCTCGATTTGGCGCCTCAGGACGAGGCGCCGCGCGCCTTGCGGACTTCGGCCTTGAGCATCGGCAGGTCGGGGTACGCGGGGTTCAGCTCCTCGACCTTGCCGAACGCGGACGCGGCCGTGGCGGGGTCGTTCTTGTCGTACAGACTCACGATGCCCAGGTTCAGCCAGGTCTGCCAGTGCGTCGGGTCGATGGCGATGGAGCGCCTGAACTCGGCGATCGCCTCGTCCGGCTTGCCCATCTCCCGCAGGCAGATGCCCATGTCGGTGCGCGGGTTGACGTCGTTCGGCTTCACCTCGAGCGCCTTGCGGTAGTACTCGACCGCCTGGTCGAACTTACCCGCGTCCTGGTAGAAGTTGGCGAGCTGGATCAGCGAGGTGGCGTCCTTCGGGTTTTTCTGGATGGCCTCCTTCAGGGCGCCCACCTTGGCGAAGACCTTCTCCATCACCTCGGTCGGCGGCGCGCCCCCGCCGGGTCCCGCGCCCGCGGAGGACGGCATCCCGGCTGCGGGACCGGTCGCCATGCCGGAGTTGCCGGCCGCCGGCACCGGATCGGCGATCGTCTTCACACGCGGCTCGTGGATGCCGTAGGCGACGAGGTATCCGACCAGGAACCCGAACAGGATGCCGGAGATCAGGAAGCGGGCGTGCTCTGTGTTCATTCCCGGAGCGATCTCCCGAGGAAGGGCCGCACCGTAGCACAGCGGCCGGACCCGATCAAGGCGCGACGCGGGCGACGCGCGACCATTGCAATTTCCCGGGCAGGCTCCTAGAGTACGCCGCGTGACGCCGGACGCCCCGCGCCCACGCCGGAGAGCCTCGCTCCCGTCCTTGAACGCCGCGCTCGCCGCCGGTGGCTTCCTGGTCGCGATCGTCGTCCTGGCCGCGCTGTTCGGTCCCGCGCTCTCCTCCCTGCTCGGCTCCGATCCGTACACCCAGGTGGCGCCGCGCGACCTGACACCGCCCACGCCGCCCGATCGCGAGCATCTCCTGGGCACCGACGCCATGGGACGCGATCAGCTCACCCGCCTGCTCTGGGGCGCGCGTCTCTCGCTGGCGGTGGCGTTGTTCGCCGAGGTCCTGTCGCTCGGGGTCGGGCTCGTGGTGGGGGCCGCGGCCGGATGGCTCGGTGGCGCCGTCGACGCGCTCCTGATGCGCGCCACCGATCTCCTGCTGGCGCTCCCGGCGCCGCTGGTCGCGCTGGCGATCGCCGCGGCGATCCCCGAGCCGGAGGCGGTGCCCTGGCTCGAGCGGCTCCCGGCGCCCTCGCTCATCGTCGTGCTCCTGGTCCTCGGCGGCCTCGGCTGGGCGGGGATCGCCCGCCTGGTGCGCGCGGAGATCATGCGGCTGCGCTCCGAGGAGTACGCGCGCGCGGCGGTGGCGGCCGGCGCCACCGCGCCGCGGATCCTGGCGCGTCACCTTCTTCCGAACGCGATGGGCCCGATCCTGATCGCCGCCACGCTCGGCATCGGCGGCAACATCCTGATGGAAGCCTGGCTGTCGTTTCTCGGCGTCGGCGCCCGTCCGCCGCTCCCTTCGTGGGGCACGATGGTGGCGGAAGGCCAGGCGCACTTCCTGACCCGGCCGTG